>VFQQ010000476.1_pt1 | contig 78685 bp, 73 predicted proteins | sample 3512341 | NCBI WGS metagenome assembly VFQQ01 (sample SAMN10412373, study PRJNA504923) | tailings metagenome | isolation source: Relicate 2 Philex TSF1 revegetated site | place: Philippines: Tuba, Benguet | collected 2017-08-29
CGACCCGAACGGCGAGGACGATCTGCGGCTGATCGACTGCACCATCACCAACGTCGTCCGCTGCGCCCCGCCGCAGAACAAGCCGGAGACCTCCGAGGAGAAGAACTGCGGCCCCTTCTTCACCGCAAAACTGGCGGAGCTGGAAAACCTGCAGGTCATCGTCACCCTGGGCGACGTGGCGCGGCGCAGCGTGCTGCGGGCGATGGGGCTGAAGGCCTCGATCGGCCAGCCCGGCCACGGTTCGCAATTCCAGGCCGGCCCCTATGCGATCATCAACAGCTATCACTGCTCACGGCTGAACACGAACACAGGCCGGCTGACCGCGCCGATGTTCGAGGACATCTTCCAGCGGGCCAAGGCGCTGCTGAGATAGGGAAGGCATGGCGGGGCGCGGGGCGAGCCGCTCGAGGGTCCCACGCCCTATGGATTGCTGTTCCGCGGGATCGACGGATCGCGCTATGTCGCGGTCGTCGATCTGGACTCAGCCCCCTTTTGAAAGGCGCCCCGATGTCGTCTCTTCCCGTTGAAGGCTCCTGCCGCTGCGGCCAGGTCAAGATGCGGGTCAGCGCCCGGCCGATGCTGACCATGGCCTGCCACTGCACCGGCTGCCAGAAGATGACCGCCGGACCGTTCTCGCTGAGCGTGATGATCCCCGCGCCGGGTTTCGAGGTGATCGAGGGCGAGACCGCGATCGGCGGCCTGCACGGGGCCGATCTGCACCACCACCACTGCCCCCGCTGCATGAGCTGGCTGTTCACCAAGGTCGAGGGGGTCGACTTCTTCGTCAACGTCCGCTCGACGATGTTCGGCGTCGCCGAGTGGAACACGCCCTATCTGGAAAGCTTCACCGACGAGAAGCTCCCCTGGGCCGTCACCCCCGCGGTGCGCAGCTTCCCCGGCTTCCCGGCGATGGAGGACTTCGAGGCGCTGATGGGCGGCTACGCGGCCGGCCAGGGCGCGACGGGCGGCTGAGCGGTCACACGCCGCCGCGCGCGGCGACGACCGCCAGCAACGGCGCGCCGGAGGGTTCCAGGTCGACGCCCTCGACCATAAGTCCCCCGGCGCTCAGCCGGTCCGGCAGCCGCGCCGCCAGGTCCTCCGCCCGCGCCCGGCCGGGCGTCTCGTAGACCAGCAGCAGGCGGCCGCCGGGTTTCAGGAACCCGCGCGCGGCCGGGATAGCGGCGTCCGGCTCGGTCCAGAACAGGTTGACGTTGATGGCGAAGGCCGCGTCGAAGCGGCGGTCCCGCAGGGCGTCGCCGGCCATGTCGGCGGCGATCACCTCCAGCCGGTCGGCGTCGATCCAGACCGGGTTGGCCGCTCGGGTCGCCGCCGCCGCCGCGTGGGAGCGATCGATGGCGACCAGCCGCCCCTCGCCGAGCCGCGCGCAGACCAGGCCGGCGGCGACGCCGCGTCCGCAGCCGATCTCGAGCAGGGTTTCGTCCGGGCGGACGGACAGGCGTTCGATGGCCCAGGCGATCCGCGTCGGAACCGCGCCGGCCATGTCCGTCAGCCCTTGTCCCGCATCAGGCGGGCCTTGTCGCGCTGCCAGTCGCGCTCGGCGGCGGCCTCGCGCTTGTCGTGGGTCTTCTTGCCCTTGGCCAGGCCGATCTCGAGCTTGGCGATGCCCTTCTCGTTCCAATAGAGCTTGGTCGGGATCAGGGTGCGCCCGTCCCGCTGCACCGCGCCGATCAGCCTGCCGATCTGCTTGCGGTGCAGGAGGAGCTTCCGGGGCCGCCGAGGCTCGTGATTGAAGCGGTTTCCGCCCGCGTAAGGCGGGATGTCGGCGTTGATCAGCACGATTTCCTGACCTTCGACCGCCGCGTAGGACTCGGCGATGTTCGCCCGACCGACGCGCAGGCTCTTCACCTCGGTGCCGGTCAGGACCAGGCCCGCCTCCACCGTTTCCTCGATGAAGTAGTCGTACCGCGCGCGACGGTTCTCGGCGATGGGTTTGGTCACGAGTTGATCAGTCCGGCGTCCCGCATGGCGGCCAGAATCTGGGGTTTCACCACGTCGGAGCAAGGGGCGATCGGCAGACGCACCTCCTCCGAGCACAGACCGAGCTGCGCCAGCGCGAACTTGGTCGGCGACGGCGAGGCGTCCAGGAACAGCGCCTTGTGCAGCCGGATCAGGCGATCCTGCCAGTACAGGGCGGTGTCGTAGTCCTTGTTCAGGCAGGCGGTGTAGAAGGCCGACACGGCGTCCGGCGCGACGTTCGAGGTCACGCTGATGCAGCCGTGGCCGCCGTGCGCCATGTAGCCCAGGCCCGTGGGATCGTCGCCCGACAGCATCACCCAGTCGTCGCCGCAGGTCAGCCGCTGGATGCTGATCCGCGTCAGGTCGCTGGTGGCGTCCTTGATCCCGACGACGTTGGGCAGCTTCGACAGCCGCTCTAGGGTCTCGTTGGAGATGTCCGCCACCGTGCGGCCGGGCACGTTGTAGGTGACGATCGGGATCTGCACCGCGTCGTTGATGGCCTCGTAGTGGCGGTAGATGCCTTCCTGGCTCGGGCGGTTGTAGTAGGGCGCGACGACCAGCACCGCGTCGGCGCCGACGCTCTTGGCGTAGCGGGCCAGGTCGATCGACTCGGCGGTGGCGTTGGACCCGGCGCCGGCGATCACCGGCACGCGTCCGCGCGCGGTCTTCACGCACAGCTCGACCACGCGTTTGTGTTCGTCATGGCTCAGCGTCGAGGTTTCGCCGGTCGTGCCGACGGGAACCAGGCCGTGGATGCCGCCGGCGATCTGGCGTTCGACGAGCGCCACGAAGGCGTCCTCGTCGACCGCGCCGTCACGGAACGGGGTGATCAGGGCGGTGAAGGCGCCCCGGAAGGGAATGTGAGGCATGACGTGTCGCAAAAGGCCGTGAGATCGCCGCTTTCGATTGCGGCTATGGAGAGGGCGCGGACAATATGTCCCCCCGCCGGGCCGAAGCAATGGCTCGCGCGTGTGAATCGCTCAGGAGACGAAGGTTTGGCGTTGATCGGTCGGAAGTGGGGGACGGGGGCGGTTCTGACCGCAATTTTGGCGAGCGCGGCGGCGGCCCAACCGGCCGGCGTCAGTACGCCGCAAACCGTGTCCACGCCTCAGACCGCCTATGGTCAGCGGGTTTCCGACCTGGACGCCGCCAACCTGCGCGCGGCGCTCAACGGGACCTCGGCCGCCAACATCCGGATGGCGATGGATTCGATGCAGGACGCCACGGCCAGGAAGATCGCGCTCTGGGCCCTGGTCGACCGATTCCCCGAATCGCTGAGCTTCTTCGAAGCCGACGCCGCCCGTCGCGACCTGAACGGCTGGCCGCGGCAGGCAAAGCGCCAGGCCGCCGCCGAAAAGCTGCTCGAGACCTCGGGCCTGGGTCCCGACCGCATCGTCGCCTGGTTCGGCGGTGTCGAGCCGGAGACGGCCGAAGGCGCCATCGCCCTGGCCGGCGCCTATCGCGCGACCGGCAAGGAGGCCGAGGCCCGCGACCTGGTCCGCCGCTGGTGGCGCGAGAAGCTGTTCGAGGCCGATCCCCAGCGCTCGATGCGCGCCCGCTTCGGCCAGTACCTCACCGAGGACGACCACCTTCGCCGGGCCGACGTCCTGCTCTACGGACCGCAAGGACCGGCGGCGCGCGACCATGTCTCGCAGCTGATCGGCCCCTACCGCCAGGTCGGCGAGGCCCGCCTCGCCTTCCGCGCCAACCAGCGCTCCGCCAACGACCTGGTCGCGGCGATGACGCACGAGCAGCGCCAGGATCCGGGGCTGATCTCCGAACAGGCCGATTATTTCCGCCGCCAGGGCCTGGACAGTTCGGCGCGCAGCCTGGCGCGGGGCCTCAAGCCCGCCCCGACCAACGAGCTGGGCGGCCGCGTCTGGGCCAACGGCCGCAAGCGGATGGTCGTCGACGCCCTGCAGGCCGGCGACAGCCAGGCCGCCTACTATATCGCCGGCAGCACCGGCGCGACGGTCGGCGTCGAGGCTTCGGAAGCCGAGTTCTACGCGGGCTGGATCGCCCTCACCCGCCTGCGCGACGCCAAGGCCGCCGAACGGCACTTCGCGACCCTGGCCGGCGCCGGCACCTCGCCGCTGACCCGCAGCCGGGCTCTGTACTGGCAGGGCCGCGCCGCCGAGGCGCTGGACAAGCCGGCCGAGGCCCAGGGTTTCTATCGCCAGGCGGCCGAGTTCTACACGACCTTCTACGGCCAGCTCGCCGGCGAGAAGGCCGGGATCAAGACCCTGACCCTGGGCAAGGACCCCGCCGTCACCCAGGCCGACCGCGCCCGCTTCGAGGGCCGCGAGCTCGTCCGGGCGATCCGGATCCTGGTCGAGAGCGGCAACCGCGACACCTTCAAAGTCTTCACCCTGCACCTGGACGACACCCTGCCGACGGCGGCGGAATGCGCCCTGCTCTACGACCTGGCCCGGGGCTACGGCGACTTCGACACCGCCATGCGGGTCATCCGCACCGCCGCACAACGCGGCATGATCATGCCCGAACGCGGCTATCCGCTGCTCAGCTACCGCGAGGCGCCCGGCGACGCCGAGAAGGCCTTCGTGCTGTCGATCACCCGGCAGGAGAGCAACTTCGACCCCCGCGCCCGCTCCAGCGCCGACGCCCGCGGCATGATGCAGCTGCTGCCCAGCACCGCCCGGGTCGTGGCCCGCAAGCTCGGTGACGACTACGTCGAAAGCCGCCTCTACGAGGCCGAATACAACATGCGTCTGGGCGCCCGGTACCTGGGCGACATCATCGGCAACTTCGGCGGCAGCTACGTGATGGCGGCCGCCGGCTACAACGCCGGACCGGGCCGCCCGCTGCAGTGGATCCAGATCTGCAGCGACCCGCGCGGAGCCAGCACCGACGCCCTCGACTTCATCGAGTGCATCCCCTTCTCGGAGACCCGCAACTACGTCATGCGGACCACCGAGACGATGATGGTCTATCGCGCCCGGCTGAACGGCGGCAGCACGCCGCTGGTCCTGAGCCAGGAGATCAATCGCGGAACCAAGCCGACCCTGCTGCCCAGCGGGCCGCAGCCCTACGTCCCGGGCGGCTCGGCCTTCCCCTACAACCGTCCGGAAGGCGCGACCGGGACCAGCGACCCGCAGTAGGCCGATCAGGCCCGGCGCCGCGCCGCGACCACCGGGCCGGCCGGCGTCTCGATCAGTTCGCCGTCCAGGCCGAACACCGCGTGCAACACGGCCGGCGACAGCGCCTCGGCGGGCGGCCCCTCGGCCGCGATCCGGCCGCCCTTCAGGACCGCCAGCCGGTCACAGGCCCGGGCGGCCAAGGTCAGGTCGTGCAAGGTGACGACGACCGCCGCGCCCCGCGCCGCCTCCTGCCGCAGCAGGTCGAGGGTCAGGAACTGGGCGTCCGGATCGAGGCCCGCGGCGGGCTCGTCGGCGATCAGCAGCGGCGCGCGCGTGGCCAGCAGCCGGGCCAGCAGCACCCTCGCCCGCTCGCCGCCGGACATGTCCAGCACCCCGCGCCGCTCGAAGCCCGCCAGGCCGACGCGACGCAGCGCCTCGACGGCGATCTCGCGGGCGCGGACGGCCGGCAGCTCCGGCGCGCCCAGGGCGGCGATCTCCAACGAGGCCAGGTTCCAGCCGACGCGTCGCTCCTGCGGCAGATAGCCGGCCAGGCGCGCCCGTTCCGGTTCGGACAACCCCGTGACGAGCCGGCCCGACAGCCGTGCGGCGCCCGCCTCGGCCTTGAGCAGACCCAGCCCCGCGCGCAGCAGGGTGGTCTTGCCCGAACCGTTGGGCCCGAGCACGCCCAGCACCTCGCCCGGACGGGCGATCAGGCCGGCGCCGTCCAGCGCCCTTTGGCCGCTCTGACGAACGACGAGCCCCTCGATCTCCCAGACGGCTTCCTTCACGACCGATCCGCTCATCGCCGCCAGCTCCGCGACGCGCGCCAGGCGACCAGGGCGAACAACGGCGCGCCGAACAGGGCGGTGACGACGCCGAGCTTGAGTTCCTGTTCGGTCGGGATGACCCGCGCCGCCAGGTCGGCGAGGACCAGCAGGATCGCGCCCGCTAGCGCCGAGGACGGCAGGGTGCGGACGGGATCGTCTCCCGCGCGCCGCCTGACGAGATGCGGGGCGGCCAGGCCGACGAAACCGATCACGCCGGCGCTGGCCACCGCCGCCCCGGCCAGGATCGCCGCGCCGCCGACCGCCGCCGCGCGCAGTCGCGCCATGGGCAGGCCGGACAACGCCGCCGTCTCCTCACCCAGGGTCAGCATCCGCAGCCCGCGCGCCGACCAGGCGACCAGGCCCGCCCCGACCGCCAGAGCCGGCGCCAGGCGCAGGACGTCGGGCCAGTCGCGGTTGGCCACCGAGCCCAGCATCCAGTTCAGCACCTCGGTCGCCTGCACCGGCGAGGCCGCGAAGTTGTACACCAGCGAGGTCAGCGCCCCGGCGAAGGCCGAGATCGAGACGCCGAGGAGGATCAACGCCTCCGGCTCGCGGAAACGAGCGGCCAGGGCGACCACGACGACGCCGGCGATCAGGGCGCCGATCAAGGCCGAGCTCTCGATCGCCCAGGGAATCGCCGCCAGGCCGACCATGATGGCCAGGCCCGCGCCCAGGCCCGCGCTGGCGGAGACGCCGAGCACGCCCGGATCGGCCAACGGATTGCGCAGCAGACCCTGCAGGGCCGCGCCGGCCAGTCCGAGCGCCGCCCCGACCAGGGCCGCCGTGACCGCTCGCGGCGCCCGCAGCGTCCACAGGATCTCGCCGGCCGGCGACGCCGGGTCGGTCAGCGCCTGCAGATACTCGCCCGGCTTCAGCGCGGTCTCCCCGGCCAGCAGGGCCAGGACCAGAACGAGCGCCAGCAGGCCGAGCAGGAGGATCGGGCCGGAACGTCCGCTCATCGGGCGGCCTCGGCGATGGTCTCGACGCCTTCGCCGATGAACCAGGCCGGACAGCCGATCATCGAGCCCGGCAGCGACGCTACGGTGCGCCCCGCCAGCCGCTTGCGCAGCGCCTGGTGCCGCCCCGGCCCCCAGCGGGTCATCGCCGTCGAGACATCCTTGAAGAAGCCCAGGACGAAGGCCGTCGGCGTGTCGCGCACCAGGGTCTCCAGCGGGATCGGCTCCCAGGCGGCGCCGGAGACCAGATTGGTCAGGCCGGCCGCCCGGAGCATGGCGTCCATCAGGGTGCCGCCGCCCGAGGTATAGCCGCTGGGCGTCAGGTACAGCGCCTTGCGCCCGCCCCAGGCGTCCTTCGACCGCGCCAGGCGCGCGTCCATGTCGGCGATCAGCGCCTCGCCCCGTGCGCCCTGTCCAAGGGCGCCCGCCACGGCCCGGACGTTGGTGCGGACGGTCGCAAAGTCCGTGGCGTCCTCGATCCTGACCACCTTGACGCCGCGCCGGGTCAGGGCCTCGCCGATGCGGGCGTCGCCGCCCCAGTAGCGGACGACGACGTCGGGCTTGAGGCTCAGGACCGTCTCGGTGGTCGCGCGACGGATCGGCAGGCCCTTCGCCTGGGCGTTCATGTAGGAGTCCGGGTCGTCGGCGCGGGCCGACACCCCGACGATCGCCTCACGCGGACTGAGGGCGACGACATACTGGTCGGCGCAGCTGTCCAGCGACATCACCCGGGGCGAGGCCGAAGCCGGCCCCGCGAGCGCCAGCCCCGCCGCCCATGCGACGGCGTAACGAAGCGGCGCCGGCATGGGATCAGTCCGTGACGAGACCGTACAGCAGGCCGTCGAGCAGCACCGCGCGAAGCTCGTCGGCCGGGGCCCAGCTGAAGCCCGACTTGGTCAGCAGCAGCGACACCAGGCCGTGGCAGGCCGCCCACATCGACTGGGCCGCGCTGTCCACGGTTCCCGTGCGCAGGCGGCCGGACGCGCCGATCTCCCGCACCACGCTGACGAACTTCTCGTAGCAGCGGTCGCCCAGCGCCTGGGTCGCCTCCTGCTTGGCCTCGGACAGCACGCCGGCCGGTCCGCAGAACACCAGCTGATAGGCGTTCGGATTGTCCATCGCGAAGGCCATGTAGGCGTCGAGCATCAGCCGCACGCGGGCGACCGCGTCGATCGGCCGGGCCGAAATCTCCAGGTTGATGTTCAACAGTTGTTCGATCGCGCCGTCGCAGATCTCGAGCAGGATCTCGTCCTTGTCCCGAAAGTGCATGTACAGCGCCGTCGACGAGACGCCGACTTCGTCCGCGATCTTGCGGATCGTCGCGCCGTGATAACCTTCGGCGATGAAGATGCGCTCGGCCGCCTGCAGGATTTCCCCCCGCCGCAGGTGGCCGTCGCCCTTCGGTTTACGTGCAGATCGCTGCGGCTTCTTCAAGGTCGTTGTCACGACTCGGCTCATCCCCTGGCGTTCCCCTTAGGACACTAAACGGCAATCACCTGGGGGCGGCAAGCGGCCAAACCGCCGCGCAACAGCTTTTGGTTGCATCGTTGACGATTCCCTCTTGACGCGCATTCACGCGTCTCCCTTGAGTCGGAGCCGGGCGGCGATCGGGGGAATGCATGGCCTGGCAGGACGATCTGACGGCGAGGCGCCGCCGCCTCGGTCGCGCGCGCGTCGTGCGCCGACCGGCGCCCAGGCTGGCCGGAGACGCCGACACGCTCCACCGACGCGGCGCGGCCTGCCCGCCCGACCGGCTGCAATGGGCCCTGATCCTCCTGACCGTCGGGTCGCCGCTCGTCGGCCTTCTGCTGGCGCCGGACACGACCTGGGCGATCCTGCATCCGCTGTTCTTCGTCGCCTTCACCCTCGGCGCGGGACTGCGGCTCGTCGCCGCCCTGACGCCGCGCGAGCGGATCGCCCCGCCGCCCCTCCCCGACACGGACCTGCCGCGTTACACCATCATCGCGCCTCTCTATGGCGAGGCGGAGATCGCGCCGGGCCTGATCGCCGCCCTCGAAGCGCTCGACTACCCGCGCGACCGCCTCCAGGCGCTGGTGGTGCTGGAGGCCGACGACGCGGCGACCCTGGCCGCGCTGGACGCTTTGGATCTGCCGCCGTTCATCGAGGTGACCATCGCCCCGCCGGGTCACCCGCGCACCAAACCGCGCGCCTGCAACGTGGCGTTGGAGCTGGCGACCGGCGAGCTGCTCACGATCTACGACGCCGAAGACCGTCCCGACCCCGGCCAGCTCCGCGAGGCGGCGGCGCGGTTCGCGGCGGGGTCGTCGCGCCTGGCCTGCCTGCAGGCGCCGCTGCGCATCGACCCCGACCACCGCTTCATTCCGGCCCAGTTCGGCCTGGAGTACGCGGTCCAGTTCGAGGTCGTGCTGCCCTTCCTGGTTCGTATCGGACTGCCCTTCCCCCTCGGCGGCACCAGCAACCACTTCCGGATCGAGGCCCTGAAGGCGCTCGGCGGCTGGGACGCCTGGAACGTCACCGAGGACGCCGACATGGGTTTCCGGCTGGCGGCCGAGGGCTATGACCTCGGCATGCTGGAGCGTCCGACGCTGGAAGCTCCGCCCCGGGATCTGCACGAATGGCTGCCCCAGCGGACCCGCTGGGTTAAGGGCTACATGCAGACCTTCGGCGTCCAGGCCCGCAACCCGCCGCACTGGCGGACGGGCGCGGCGGCGTCGCTGGTCCTGACCCTGGGCGTCGCCATCGCCGCGGCCCTGCTGCACGGGCCTCTGGTCGCCTGGACGCTCATCGGCGGACTCGGACGGCTGGCCGGGGAAATCGACTGGGTGACGCCGCTGGACCTATGGCTGTTCGGCTTCGGCTGGGTCGCCGCCGGCGTGGCCGCGATGGTCGGAGGGCGTCGCGCCGGCCGCCCCGTGCGGATGCGGAACCTGCTTCTGGCGCCCTTCTACTGGCCGCTGCATTCGCTCGCCGGAGCCCACGCGATCCACCAGCTGTTCGCCAAGCCGTACTACTGGGACAAGACCCCGCATCGAGCCGATCACGGCGCGCGGACTGGACAGGCGCGCGCCTGACCCGTATCCGCCGGGCGATGACCCAAGGCCCGATCATCGCCGACGCCCCCAGCCTGATGCGCACCACGGGCTGGGCCGACTACGCCCTGCTCGACAGCGGCGGCGGCCGCAAGCTGGAGCGCTACGGCCCCTACCGCGTCGTGCGGCCCGAGCCGCAGTGCCTGTGGAGGCCGCGCCTGGACGCCGGTGTCTGGGACAGCGCCGACGCCGTCTTCGACCCGACCGACGAGGACGAGGCCGGCCGCTGGCGCTTCAAGGGCAAGCCGGTCGAGAGCTGGGAGCTGGCCTGGAACCAGGCGCGCTTCCATGGCCGCTTCACGAACTTCCGCCACCTGGCCTTCTTCCCCGAGCAGGCCGCCAACTGGGAATGGCTCGACGCCCGCCAGCGCGCCGCCGGCCGGCCGCTGAAGATCCTGAACCTGTTCGGCTACACCGGCGTCGCCAGCCTGGTCTGCGCCCTGGCCGGGGCCCAGGTCACCCACGTCGACGCCTCGAAACAGTCGGTCCAGCGCGCCCGCGAGAACGCCGAACTGTCCGGCGTCGCCAACGTCCGCTGGATCGTCGAGGACGCCCGCCGCTTCGTCCAGCGCGAGGACCGCCGCGGCAACCGCTACGACGGCATCGTTCTGGATCCGCCGAAGTTCGGCCGCGGGCCCGACGGCGAGGTCTGGCGGCTGTTCGAGGATCTGCCGGAAATGATCGGTCTGTGCGGCGGCCTGCTGTCGGACGACGCCTCGTTCCTGATCCTCAACGCCTACGCCGCCCGCATCTCGGGCGCCTCCATGGCCGGGCTGGTCGCCGAGGCGGTGAACAAGCCCGGCCGCGTCGACTGGGGCGAGCTGGCCCTGGTCGAGGAGGCCGGCGAGCGGCAGGTGGGCCTGTCCTTCTTCGCGCGGTGGTCCTCGTGAGCCGGCTCGTCACCTCCCACAGCAATCCCACCATCAAGGCGGTGAAGGCTCTCCACATGCGCAAGGCGCGCGAGGAGAGCGGTCAGTTCCTGGCCGAAGGCCTGAAGATCGTCACCGAGGCGGTCGAGCTGGGCCATGCGCCGAAAATCCTGCTCTACGGCAAGGACGCGGACGGCCATCCCCTGCTGACCAAGGCCGTCGCGGCGACCGAAAAGGCCGGCGGCGAGGTCATCGAGGTCAACCGCGAGATTCTCGAGAAGATCGCCAAGCGCGACAACCCGCAGGCCGTCCTCGCCGTTTTCGACCAGCGGTTCGCGCCGCTGCAGACCCTGGAGCCGCAGGCGGCCAAGGTCTGGGTCGGGCTGCATCGCGTGCGCGATCCGGGCAACCTGGGCACGATCGTCCGCACGGCCGACGCGGCCGGCGCCGGCGGTGTGATCCTGGTCGGCGACTGCTGCGACCCCTACTCCGTCGAGGCGGTGCGCGCGACGATGGGGTCGATCTTCGCCGTGCCTATCGCCAAGGCGACCGAGGCCGAGTTCATCGCCTGGCGCGACCGCTGGCCGGGATCGGTGGTCGGCACCCTACTGACCGCCACGGTCGACCATAGAAACGCCGACTACCGGCGCCCCAGCCTGGTCCTGATGGGCAACGAACAGGCCGGTCTGACGCCGGAGCTGACCGCCCTCTGCGACGTGAACGTCAAGATCCCCATGCGCGGCCGCGCCGACAGCCTGAACCTGTCGGTCGCCACCGGGATCATGATCTATGCGGCGGGGGACTGACGCGAGAAACCGCGAATGTCGGGAGGGCGGAGCCCGCGCCGTCCTTCGGCCGTGAGCCGCCCCGGCGGCCTGACGAAAGGACGACCGACATGACCCGCTACATCCTCAGCATCATCCAGCCCGACGGCCCGACGCCGCCGCCCGAGATCCTCGACCCGATCCTGGCCGACCTGGCCAAGGTCAACGCCGACATGACCGCCGCCGGCGTGCGGATCCTGGCCGTCGGCCTGACGCCGGCGAGCGAGGCCTTCGTGGTCCGCACCGGCCGCGGCAAGCCGGCGATCACCGACGGCCCCTTCGCCGAGACCAAGGAGCACATCGGCGGCTTCACCATCATCGAGGTGGCGACCCTCGACGAGGCGCGGGACTGGGCGACCCGGCTGGCGGCCGCGATCACCCTGCCGATCGAGGTGCGGGCGCTGTATCCCGACTAGGCGCCGGGCAGGCTCGCCCGCGCTCCGTGTTCGAGCCCGGGCGAGCAGCCCCGGCCCGGCGATCAACCGGCGGGGATCAGGCGGCGCAGGCCGTCCTCCATCTCGAGCAGGACGGCGCCGACATCCTCGTCCGCTCCGACGGCCTCCGCATAGGCCGCCACGGCCGGGTTCGCCGAAATCAGGTCGATCTCCAGGCGCTCGCAGGTCACCCGGGCCGCGAACAGCGCCGGCGCCAGCGCGCAGTCGGCGAAGGACAGGGCGTCGCCGACCGCGTAGGGCCCGGCCTCGATCAGACCGTCCAGGACCGACAGACCTTCAGCCAGCTGATCGACGAGCCGCCGGGCTTCCCGCGGGTCGGGCGCAGCCGCGAGCGCGACCATGGGCGGCATCAGATAGAGGTCGACGTGGCGCACCAGCAGCCGGGCCCTGGCGCGTTCGAGCGCGCCCTGCGGAAGCAGCGGCCGGGCTTCCGGAAACAGATCCTCCAGCGCCTCCAGGATGACGGCCGATTCCCAGATCGCCTCGCCGTCGTCGAGAATGAGCGCCGGGACCCGCCCCATCGGATTGATGTCGCGGTACTGCGGATTGTTCGGCCACCCCGCCGGCGGCGGCGCGACGTCGACGTCCAGATCCTTGGCGCGGATGGCGATGCGCACGCGCGCGGCGAACGGCGAGACCGGTAGACTGATGAGCTGCATCTCGCCCCCAAACAAGGAACGGCGTTATGCGCGCCGGCGGAGACCCCGGCAAGGACGCCCCGCGCGCGGCGATGTCGTCGACTAGGGCCGCAGACGCTGCTGCGCCGCGCGGATGTCGCGACCGAAGCGGACCTCGTCCGGGTCGGTCGGCGAGGTCGCGGGCGTCAGGATCGCCGGCGGGATGCCCACGCCCTCGTAGACCTTGCCGTCGGCCAGCCGATAGATCTCGTTCGACAGGCCCAGGCGCCAGCCGTTGGGCAAGGTCTTGTCCAGCACCTCCGAATGCGCCCCCTGGGTCGGCCGCCCCATCACCGTGACGCCCGGCAGGACCCGCAGCCGCATCACCAGCGCTTCCGCCGCGCTGGTCGTGCGCTCGCCGACGAGCACCACGACCGGTCCCTCGAAGCGTGGACAGGCCCCGGGCTCGACATAGGCCTCATAGGCCGGTCCCTGCCCTGCGCCGTCCTTGGCCGCCTTGGCGTAGGCCAGGCGCTTCCGGTCCGCGAAGCAACCGGCGATGAGGTCCGCGAAAGCCTCCGATCCGCCCGGATTGAAGCGCAGGTCCAGGATCAGGCCGCGCACCCCGGCCAGGCGCCCGAACGCGGCCGTCAGGGCCTGAGTCGCCGCCCGCTGATCGGCCGCGGCGCTGGTGTTGGCCGGCCAGCCGACCGGGCCGGCGTCGAACCCGCCCATCGTGGGCACGGCGATGTAGCCGACATCGTCCGGGGTTCTGCCGAACACCAGGCGTTCGTGGGCCAGGGTCTCCACCTTCCCGGCCAGGGGGCTTTCGGGCTTGGCGAGATAGGCCGGCAACGCCGCCTGGATCGGCGCGATGGGCGAGGCGTCGCCGCGGCGGGCCTGGAATCGCCGCTGGCCGTCGACCAGCCGGGTATGCGGGTCGCGGAGCTTGCTCAGCATCTCGACGAAGATCGGCCAGGGATCCCCGTTCGGCCCCAGCGCCTGGACCTTCGGCCGATACTCGCGGCGGACCGCCTTCCAGTCGACGCCGCGCGCCGCGAAGAAGGGATAGTGCTCGTCGAGCATCGCCCAGAGGGCGTCGAAGTTGACCAGGGGATCGGCCGACGGACCGGACGGCCAGTCGCAGGCCTTCGGCAGGCCCGTGATCCGCTCGAAACCGATGTGCATGTCGTCGCCGGTGAGCAGGAACCGCCCGGACCCGGTCGGCGTCACCGCGCCCATGTCCGACAGATCGTCGATGAAGTCGCCCCGCACGCAGCGACCCCCGTCGAAATCGTAGAGCTGGGCGCCCTTGGGGCCGACGTCCAGCACATAGCCGTAGCCCTGGCTGCGCCAGACCCCGGGCTCGGGAACAGGTTGCGCCGTCAACGCCGCCGCCAGACCCAGTGCTGTGATCATGTCGCCCCCCTGAGGTCCCACCGAACGCTAGAGGCGGCCGAAGACCGGCGCGCCTTAAATCCGCGTAACCTTCGCGGCCTCAGGTCCCCCGCGGCTTCGCCCGGGTCGTGGCCTGCGCGGCCCAGGGCTCTTCCGGCCAGACGTGGCGGGGATAGCGGCCCTTCATCTCCGTGCGGACCTCCTTCCAGCTGCCGCGCCAGAAACCCGGCAGGTCCTTGGTCACCTGGATCGGGCGATGGGCCGGGGACAGCAACGCCAGGGTCAGCGGCATGCCGGCGGCGGTCGGATGTTCCGACAGGCCGTAGAACTCCATCACCCGCCCTTCGACGCGCGGCCCGCCCTCGGCGGCGTAGTCGATCCGGAAGCGGCTCCCGGTCGGCGCTTCCCAGCGCGCGGGCGCCTCCTGGTTCAGGCGTTGAGCCAGGTCCCAAGGCAGAAGCGTGCGGATCGAGTCCGCGACGGCGTCGTCCGACAGGTCGGCGAGCGACCGCTTGCCGACCAGCAGCGGCTCCAGCCATTCGTCTAGGCGGGCGATCAGCACCGGCTCGGACAGATCGAGCCAGATCCCCGGTCGGTTCGCGTGCAGGAACGCCAGCCGCTCCAGCAGCGAGGCCGTCCGCTCGCCGGGCTTCAACGCCGCCAGCCCCTCCCGCCGGACTCGATCGGCCAGGGCCCTCGCGATCATCTCGGGATCCGGCCTGTCGATCAGGCGGTCCTCGACGACCAGCCGGTCGAGCTTGAGCAGACGCCGGGCCCGGACCTTGCCGTCGCCCTCGACCTCCAGCCGCTCCTCGCGGGTCAGACGGTCGGCGAAGGCCTCGCGCAGAGCGGCTTCGTCCAGCGGCGCGGCCAGCAGGATGCGGTCGCGCTGCGCCCCCCCGCCCAGTTCGCCGACGGCGATCCATTTCTCACGGGCCAGGACGTCCGTCGGCTCGACATGGGCGCCGCGGCCGGTGGCCAGCTGGAATTCTCCGGACGATCCGCGCGCCTTGGCCACCCGCTCGGGGAAGGCCTCGGCGAGCAGCAGCGCCTCGTCCAGCGGCGGTTGCTTCGGCGGCGAGCCGGCGGCGCGGGCCCAGCGCTCGGCCAGAGCGCGGGCGTCCTTGGCGCGCTGGCTCCGATCGCGATCGAACGTCTCCAGCCGGTGGCCCAGGTGGGCGTCGCGACCGCCCAGGCCGCGCTCGGTCAGCAGGGCGGCGATCCGGGCCGCCAGCAGCCCCTGCCCGCCGGCCGCGCCGCGAACCACCATATGGGCCAACCGTGGCGGCAGCGGCAGATCCGCCAGAATCTTGCCGTGGGCGGTCAAAGCGCCCTGCCCGTCCAGCGCCTGAAGCCGCGCCAGCAGCGTCCGCGCTTCGGAAAAGGCGGCGCTCGGCGGCGGATCGAGGAACTGCAGCTCGGACGGATCACGAGCGCCCCAGCGGGCCAGGTCCAGCGCCAGGCCCGACAGGTCGGCCTCCAGGATCTCCGGTCGGCCGAACGGGACGAGCGCCCGGGTCTCCGCCTCGTCCCACAGGCGGTAGCAGACGCCCGGCTCGGTCCGCCCGGCGCGGCCGCGACGCTGATCGGCGGCCGCGCGCGAGACGCGGACCGTCTCCAGCCGGGTCAGGCCGCTGGCCGGATCGAACCTCGGGACGCGCGCCAGGCCGGCGTCGATGACCACCCGTACGCCCTCGATGGTCAGGCTGGTCTCGGCGATCGCAGTGGCCAGCACGATCTTGCGGCGGCCGGACGGCGACGGGCTGATGGCCAGATCCTGGTCGCGGCCCTCCATCGCCCCGTAGAGCGGCGCCAGGTCGACGTCCGGGCGACGCATCCGCTCGGCGATCAGGTCGCGCGTGCGCAGGATCTCGCCCTGTCCCGGCAGGAAGACCAGGAGACTCCCGGTCTCTTCGGCCAGGGCCTTCTCCACCGCGCGGGCGACCTGCTCCTCCAGGCGCTTGGCCGGATCGCGGCCGAGATGGCGGGTGTCGACCGGATAGGCGCGGCCCTCGCTTTCGATCACCGGCGCATCGTCCAGCAGCCGCGCCACCGCCGCCCCGTCGAGAGTCGCCGACATGACCAGCAGGCGCAGGTCCTCGCGCAACACCGCCTGGCTGTCGCGCGCGAAGGCCAGGCCCAGATCGGCGTCGAGACTGCGCTCGTGAAACTCGTCGAACAGCACCGCCGCGACGCCGTCGAGCGCCGGATCGTCCTGGATCATCCGGGTGAAAACCCCCTCGGTCACCACCTCGATTCGGGTCGCCGCCGACACCTTCGATTGCATCCGCACCCGATACCCGACGGTCTGACCGACGTTTTCGCCCAGGGTCGAGGCCATCCGCGCCGCCGCGGCGCGGGCGGCCAGCCGGCGGGGTTCCAGCACGATCAGCTTTCGACCGTCTGTCCACGGCTCATCCTTCAGCGCCAAAGGAACGCCGGTCGTTTTGCCCGCTCCCGGCGGGGCGACCAGCACGGCGTTGGGACGCTCGCGGAGCGTCGCTTGAAGGCGGGGCAGGATTTGCTCGATCGGCAGCATCGGGCGCAGTCCTAGTGCGTCCAATGCGCTCCGTCACCGTAAGCCGTTGCGCGAGGACGCCCGGGCGCCTAACGTCGCGCCAATTTGCTGGCGGGGGTCGCCGGCCAATCAAGGGGGAGCGAGACGCAATGTCCGCCGACACCGCGCCACGCGGAAACCGACTTTTTCTCAAGAAGTCGATCGCAAACATCCAGAAGGAGGCCGCTCGCAGTGAGCTGAAGCGGTCGCTGGGTCCCGTCAATCTCGTCAGCCTCGGCGTCGGCGCCATCATCGGCGCCGGCATCTTCGTGCTGACCGGCCAGGTGGCCTCGGCCAACGCCGGCCCGGCCATCCTGCTGTCGTTCGTCGTCGCCGGCATCGCCTGCGGTCTGGCCGGCCTCTGCTACGCCGAACTCGCCTCGACCATGCCGGTCTCCGGCTCGGCCTACACCTACGCCTACGGCACCCTGGGCGAAGTCTTCGCCTGGGTCATGGGCTGGCTGCTCGTCCTCGAATACGGGGTCGCCGCCTCAACGGTGGCGGTCGGCTGGTCCGGCTATGTGGTCAGCTTCCTGCACGACTTCGGGGTCCATTTGCCGATGATAACCGTCGGCGGCCAGGAAGTGGTCCAGTGGGGCACCCCGCTGATCCAGGCCGTGCCCGACGCGGCCGGCAACGTCAGCTTCCAGATGACCGGCGGCATCAACATCATCGCCGCCATCGGCATCGCCCTGGTGTCGGTCCTGCTGGTCATCGGCGTCAGCGAATCCGCCAACGTCAACAACGCCATCGTGGTCATCAAGGTGATCGTGCTGATGACCTTCATCGGCGTCGGCATCGCCTACATCAACCCGGCCAACTGGTCGCCGTTCATCCCCGAGCCGACCGGCCAGCCCGGCGAATTCGGCTGGGGCGGCATCTTCCGCGGCGCCTCGATCATCTTCTTCGCCTACGTCGGCTTCGAAGCGGTCTCGACCGCCGCCGCCGAAGCCAAGAACCCGTCCAAGGACGTGCCGATCGGCATCCTGGGCGCCCTGGTGATCTGCACCCTGATCTACATGGCCGTCGCGGCCGTCATGACCGGCGTGGTGCCCTACAAGCAACTGGCCAGCCCCGCCCCCATCGCCGTCGCCATCGACCGCATGGGCCTGGAATGGGCCAACCTTCCGTTCAACAACGCCGACGGCAAGCCGTTCAACGTGATCAGCTTCATGATCAAGATCGGCGCGATCACCGGCCTCAGCTCGGTGATGCTGGTGCTCTGCTACGGCCAGACCCGCATCTTCTACACCATGGCCCGCGACGGCCTGCTGCCGAAGGTGTTCGCCAACATCCACCAGAAGTTCCGCACCCCCTGGATGGGCACCATCCTGCTGGGCGTGCTGATCGCCGTCGCCGCCTCGTTCCTGCCGATCAGCCTGCTGGGCGACCTGGTGTCCCTCGGCACCGCGCTGGCCTTCTCGATCGTCTGCCTGTCGGTCATCTACCTGCGCATCAAGCACCCGGAGATGGAGCGCCCGTTCCGCGTTCCCGGCGGCATCTACACCGCCGTCGCCGGCATCCTGGCCTGCCTGTTCCTGGCCTGGAACAACTTCTCGCCGATGCTGCAGCACGCGATGAACGACAACCCGCTGCCGCTGACCATCCTGGGCAGCTACGCGGCGGTCGGCGCGGTGGTCTACGCCCTCTACGGCTTCTGGAACTCCAAGCTGGCCAAGGGCATCGACATCACCGAGGACACCTCGATGTCGAGCCCGGCCGAAGCCATCGTCTTCGGCGTGGACGACGTGAAGGAGAAATAGGCCCTCGCGCCCGCCTTCATCGACGGACTGGAGAGGCCCGGGAGCGATCCCGGGCCTTCTTCTTTGCCGCAGGGCCTTTATTCCGCGCGCCTGAACGCCGATCATAATCGCATGAGCACCCAGACGACCGACCGCCCCGAACCGCCGATCCGCGCCATGCTGGCGCCGGTGACGCCGCTGCAGCAGAACTGCACGATCGTCTGGTGCACCAAGACCAAGAAGGCCGCCATCATCGATCCGGGCGGCGAGATCGACCGCCTGGTCGCCGGTCTGAAGCAGCACGGGCTGGAGCTGGAGAAGATCTGGATCACCCATGGCCACCTCGACCACGCCGGCGGCACGGCCAGGCTGAAGGCCCTCACCGGGGTTCCGGTCGAGGGGCCCCATCCCGACGACCAGTTCTGGATCGACCAGATACCGGAAAGCGCCGCCCGCTACGGCATGCCGGAGGCGCAGGGCTTCACCCCCGACCGCTGGCTCGGCGACGGCGACGTCGTGACTCTGGGTGAAACCGAGTTCGAGGTCATCCACTGCCCGGGCCACACGCCGGGCCATGTGGTGTTCTTCCATCGCGAGGCCGGTTTCGCCCAAGTCGGCGACGTGCTGTTCAAGGGCTCCATCGGGCGCACCGACTTCCCGAAGGGCAACTACGACCAGCTGATCGACTCGATCACGCGCAAGCTGTGGCCCCTGGGCGAGCATGTCGCCTTCGTTCCGGGCCATGGTCCGATGAGCACCTTCGGCGCCGAGCGCAAGACCAACCCCTTCGTCGCCGACGTCATCGTGGGCGGGGCCAGCGCCGAGGCGGCCGGGATCGCCCCCGAAGGCGTCCCCAAGCGGTACAGCTGAGCCGGGACGTCCGGTCGCAGAGCTTGTTTCAGGCCTGAAATCCCGACGCCACGTGCGATTGTCATGACGGAGGCATGGAGCTGACCATGGACAAGAGCGCGACCGCCGACGAGGCCGGCGCCCGCATTCTCATCGTCGACGACGATCCGGGTATTCGCGACGTCATCGCCGAGTTCCTGACCCGCCACGGCTATCGGGTCGAGGAAGCCTCCGACGCGCGCACGATGGACGCCCGGATGCAGCTGAAGGGACCGTTCGACCTGATCGTCCTGGACGTCATGATGCCGGGAGAAGACGGCCTTTCGATCTGCCGCCGCCTGGCCGGTCAGAGCGGCGGCCCGGGAATCGTCATGCTGTCGGCCATGGGCGAGGACACCGACCGCATCGTCGGCCTGGAGCTCGGCGCCGACGACTATCTGCCCAAGCCCTGCAATCCCCGCGAACTGCTGGCCCGCGTCCGGGCGGTGCTGCGTCGCAAGAACGAGCCCCGCGCGGCGGAGGACCAGCACGGCGCGGCCTGCGAGTTCGCCGGCTGGCGACTGGACCTTGTCCGCCGCGACCTGCGCTCGCCCCAGGGCGTGATCGTCAACCTGTCCAGCGGCGAGTTCTCGCTGCTGCGCGCTTTTGTCGACCGACCGCAGCGCGTGCTGACCCGCGATCAGTTGCTCGACCTGGCCCGCGGCCCCGACACCGACGCCTACGACCGGGCGATCGACGTCCAGATCAGCCGCCTGCGCAAGAAGCTCGACGACGGCGGCGGGGCGGAGATGATCCGCACGATCCGCAACGAGGGCTACATGTTCTCGCCCAAGGTCACGCGCCAGCCATGAAGTCGGTGAGGCGCGGGGCGCCGCTGTTCGTCCAGATGCTGGCCCTGGCCGTCGCGACCCTCATCGCGGCGCATCTGGTCTCGACCGCGGTGATCTTCTCCCTGCCGCCGCCGCCGCCCGAGATCTACCGGCTGACCGACATTTCCCGCGCTCTGAAGAGCCCCGGCCTGACGCCCGTCGGCGACGGCCGGCCGCTGCTGGTCAAGGTGCGGTCCAAGCCGCCCGAAGAGCGGCCGCTGATCCGCAAGGCGCGCTGGCGGGACGACTTCCGCCGGATGCTGGCTCAACAGCTGCATGTCCAGCCGGAAGACATCCGCATCGAGACCCAGGGCCCTCGCCGCATGTTCGTCCAGACCATGCAGGCCGAGCGGATCGTCGCCCTGCAGGTGTTCCGCGCGCCGCCTCCGCCGCCGGACGGTCCGGCCCGCGGACAACGGGCGGACCAGACGGTGGAGCTGCATCTTCGGAAGGAGCACGGCGCGCCGGACGGTCCGCGTGGTCGCGTCACCATGCGGCGCAGCGACGACCGGGTGATCTTCGCCCCCTTCCGCGTCGGCGTGCGTCAGCCGGACGGGCGCTGGCTTGTCGCCGAGCCGAATCCGGGTTTCCGCCTCGAGTCCTGGCAGGGCCGCATCCTGCTGACGCTGCTGCTGTCGGCCCTGGCGGTGGCGCCGCTGGCCTGGCTGTTCGCGCGCCGCCTGGCCGCCCCGATCAGCGCCTTCGCCAAGGCCGCCGAGCGCCTGGGCCGCGACCCCCGCGCGCCGCCGCTCGAGATCGAGGGCTCGCGGGAGATCGCCGCCGCCGCCGAGGCCTTCAACCAGATGCAGGAGCGGCTCAGCCGCTACGTCGAGGACCGCACGGCCATGGTCGGGGCGATCGCCCACGACCTGCGCACGCCGCTGACTCGCCTGCGCTTCCGGATCGAGGCCGTGCCGGACGACATCCGCGCCAAGCTCGCCGCCGACATCGACCAGATGGACGCGATGATCGCCGCCGCTCTGGGCTTCGTGCGCGACGCCACCCGCGCCGGAGCACGCGAGCGGCTGGAACTGTCGTCCCTGGTCGAGAGCGTCCTGGACGAGGCGGCCGAGACCGGCGCCGACGCCACCGCCCTGCCCTCCGAGAAGCTGGTCGTCGACGGCGACCCCCTGTCCTTGCGCCGGCTGGTCGCCAACCTGGTCGAGAACGCCGTGAAGTACGGGACCCGCGCCCGGGGCCGCGTGTTCGCCGAGGACGGCTGCGCGGTGATCGAGATCGAGGACGACGGCCCCGGGGTGCCGCCGGCCGAGATGGAGCGGGTGTTCGAGCCCTTCTATCGCCGGGAGCCCTCCCGCAGCCGCGAGACCGGCGGCGCGGGCCTCGGCCTGGCGGTGGTCCGCTCGATCGCCCGCGCCCACGGCGGCGACGTGGTCCTGCAGAACCGGCGCGGCGGCGGCCTGACCGCCCGCGTCTCGCTGCCGCTCTAGACGACCGGGCGGCGGCCTGACCTACTGCCGCCGTTCCCGCGTTCCCGGAGTCGCCATGCCCGTTCGCCGCCTCGCCCTCCTCGTCCTGTTGGCCGCCGGCCCCGCCGCGGCTCAACACGGCGCGCCGCCGGCGGATGTCGCTCCGCCGCCGGCGCTCTCGGTCGACCGGCCCTACGGCGGGCCCGAGGAACTGATCTTCATCAGCCCGGCGGGCGAGCCCTTCCGCGGTCCCGCGGACAAGCCCTATCCGGTCGCGGCCTGGTTCGCCCAGGCGGACAAGGACAAGGACGGCGTCCTGACCAGGGCCGAGTTCGTCGCCGACGCCCTGGCCTTCTTCGACCGGCTCGACGCCGACAAGGACGGCTTCGTCGACGGCTTCGAGAACGGCGACTACGAGAGGACCATCGCCCCCGAGATCAACGGCGTCATGCGTCCGCCCGACGCCCCCCGGGCGCGCGGCTGGAACCCGTTCAGCCGCGACGACGCCGAGCTGGGCCGCTCCCTGCTGATGTCGCGCGACGGCGACGGCAAGCGCGGCCGGGAGCGACGGCGACAGGGCGCGGCGCAGTACGGCCTGCTGAACGAACCGCACCCGGTGCGCGGCGCCGACGCCGACCTGGACCAGAAGGTCAGCCGCGCAGAGGCGGAGGTCGCGGCCCGGCGGCGCTTCGACCTGCTCGACAAGGATCACGACGGCCGCCTGATCCCGACCGAGCTTCCGCCGACGCCGATGCAGTGGCTGTTCGAACGGGCGGCGGCGAAGAAATGACCGTCACAACCTGAAATCCGGCTGCAAACTGGACCCGCTACCGCGTTCAGGTCGCGTCCAGTGAACGCCCTGCCTAGCCCCGGGAAGCCATGAGCCTGAACTCCTCGAAGCCCCCGCGCCGGAACCGCCTTCCGCGGCCGGTCGTCTACGGCCTGACGGCGCTGGTCGTCCTGCTGGCCGCCTTCGCCGGCTGGCAGCTGCTCAAGCCCAAGGCGCCGAAGGATCCCTATCGCACCGAGGCGGTGCAGCAGGGCGACATCACCAAGTCCGTCTCGGCCTCCGGCTCGCTGCAGGCGCTTGTGACCGTCGACGTCGGCTCCCAGATTTCCGGCCAGATCGACCAGGTGTTCGTCGACTTCAACGACCAGGTGAAGGCCGGCCAGCTGCTCGCCACCCTGGATCCGCAGACCTACGTCAGCCGCCAGCGGCAGGGTCAGGCCCAGGTGGCCCAGGCCCAGGCCAGCGTCGCCCAGGCCCAGGCCCAGGCCGCCGAGGCCCAGGCCGCCTACAACCGCACCAAATCGCTGTTCGACAAGGGCATCGTCGCGCCTGCCGCCCTCGAGACCGCCGAGGCGACGTGGAAGACCGCCCGCGCCAGCATCCAGTCGGCCCAGGCCAGCGTCGCCCAGAACCGCGCCTCGCTGGCGGCGACCGAGGTCGACCTGGGCCGCACCAAGATCGTCTCGCCGATCAACGGCGTGGTGGTGAACCGCGCCATCGAGCCGGGCAACACCGTCGCCGCCAGCCTGCAGGCCCCGGTGCTGTTCCAGATCGCCCAGGACCTGTCGAAGCTGGAGGTGAAGATCACCGTCGACGAGGCCGATATCGGCCAGGTCCTCGAAGGCCAGACGGTGCGCTTCACGGTCGACGCCTTCCCGGACGACACCTACACCGGCGTGGTCACCCAGGTGCGCAAGCAGCCGGAGACCGACCAGAACGTCGTCGCCTATGTGGTGATCGCCCAGGCCGACAATCCCGGCGGCAAGCTGCTGCCCGGCATGACCGCCAACGCCGACATCGTGCTGCAGAACCTGCGCGGGGTGATGAAGGTCCCGGCCGCGGCCCTGCGCTGGGCCCCGGCGGACCAGGCCGCTTCCTCGCAGCAGTCGCGCGGTCCCGGAGGCCCTCCGGGCATGGGCGGCCCGCCCCCAGGCGGGGGACAGCGGCAGGGCGGCGGTCAGGGCGGCCAGCGCCAGGGCATGATGGGCGGCCGGATGCTCGAGCAGCTCGATCTCGACGCCGGTCAGAAGGCCAAGGCCGAAGCCATCTTCGCCGAGGCCCGCACCAAGGCTCAGGCCGCCGCCTCCGACGATCCTCAGGCGCGCCGCCAGGCGATGCGCAAGTCGATGGAAGAGGCCCTGACCAAGCTGGAGCCGATTCTGAAGCCGGCCCAGAAGGAAAAGCTGGTCGCCCTGCGCGCCCGCATGGCCCAGATGGGCGGCGGACGCGGCCGCGGCGGGATGACCGCCGGGGTGGTCTATGTCCTGCGCGACAAGAAGCCGGTCGCCGTCCCCGTTCGCGTGGGCGCCACCGACGGCTCCTTCACCCAGATCGTCGGCGAGCTGAAGCCCGGCGACCAGGTGATCATCGGCGGCGGCCCGAAGGCGAAGGTCCAACCGCGCGGCGGCCCGATGGGCGGCGGCCAGGTTCGGGTCCGGATGTAGCCTCGCATGATCGAGATCCAGGATCTGACCAAGATCTACCAGATGGGCGAGGAGACGGTGGCCGCGCTGGCCGGCGTCTCCCTGACCATCGAGCGCGGCGAGCACACCGCGATCATCGGCCCGTCCGGCTCGGGCAAGTCGTCGCTGATGAACGTCCTGGGCGGCCTGGATCGGCCCACGGACGGGCTGTACCGCTTCGAGGGCGAGGACGTCGGGCACATGGACGACGACGCCCTGGCCGACTTCCGCAACCGCCGCATCGGGTTCGTCTTCCAGTCGTTCCAGCTGCTGCCGCGGCTGTCGGCGCTGCAGAACGTCGAGCTGCCGATGATCTACGGCGGCCTCGAGCCGGCGGCGCGCAAGGCGCGGGCGGCCGAGATGCTGGAGCGCGTCGGGCTGGGCTCGCGCATGGGCCACCGCCCGACCCAGCTCTCCGGCGGCCAGCAGCAGCGGGTGGCCATCGCCCGCGCCCTGGCCAACGGCCCCGACCTGCTCCTGGCGGACGAGCCGACCGGGGCCCTGGACACCCACACCTCCAAGGAGGTGCTTCAGCTGTTCAAGGACCTCAACGCCGAGGGCCTGACTGTGGTGATCGTCACCCACGACCTGGAGGTCGCCGCCGAGGCGCACCGCCGGGTGACCTTCCGCGACGGCCTGATCGTCGGCGACGAGCGCGGAGGCGAAGCGGCATGAGACGCATCGATCTGGTCGGCTTCGCCGCCGGCGCCATCGCCGCCCACCCGATGCGCAGCGCCCTCACCTCGCTGGGCGTGGTCATCGGCGTCGCCGCGGTGGTCATGATGACCTCCATCGGCCTGGGCGCGCAGCAGCGGGTGACCAGCGCCATCGGCGGCCTGGGCTCGAACCTGCTCATCATCCAACCGGGCGCATCGCGTGGACCAGGCGGCGGCTTCGTCAGCCAGGGCGCCGGCACCGGCATGACCCTGACCGACGGGGACGCGACCGCCATCGCCGCCCAGGTCGACGGCGCCGTCGCGGTGGCGCCCGGCGTCCGCGGCGGGGCCCAGCTGGCCGCCGAGGGAGCCAACTGGAACACCCGGGTCGAGGGCGTGACGCCCGACTATCTCGTCGCCCGCGACCTGACCATCGCCGAGGGCCGCATGTTCGACGAGAACGAGGCGCGCCAGGGCCGCAAGGTCATCGTCATCGGCCAGACCATCGCCAACGAACTGTTCGGTCCCGACTCCGACCCGATCGGCAAGCGTATCCGCGTCGGCACGGTGCCGTTCGAAGTCATCGGCCTGCTCGCCTCCAAAGGTCAGAGCGGCTTCGGCCAGGATCAGGACGACATCGTGCTGGGCCCGCTGCAGGCGGTGCGCTCGCGCGTCGTCGGCCGGCGGGTGAAGGGCGACAACGTCCAGACCATCTACGTGAAGGCGGCCTCGGCCGACGACCTGGACCGGGTGCAGGAGGACGTCTCCAACCTGCTGCGCGAGCGGCACCGCATCCGCCCCGGCGCCGAGGACGACTTCAGCGTCCAGAACATGGCCTCGATCATGGAGGCCATGCAGGCCTCGGTGAAGACCTTCACCGGCCTGCTCGCCGCCGTCGCCGCCGTGTCGCTGGTGGTCGGCGGCGTCGGCATCATGAACATCATGCTGGTCGCCGTGACCGAGCGGACGCGCGAGATCGGCCTGCGTATGGCCGTGGGCGCCAGACGCAACGACGTGCTGTTCCAGTTCGCACTGGAGGCCATCACCCTGTCGGTCATCGGCGGCGCCATCGGTCTGCTCCTGGGGGTCGGCGGGGCCTTCCTGATGGCCAAGCTCGGCGACTGGCCGGTGGCGATCGCCCCCTGGTCCATCCCGGTCTCGCTCGGCTTCTCGATGCTCGTCGGCCTGGTCTTCGGCGCCTATCCGAGCTGGCGGGCGGCGAGACTCGACCCGATCGAGGCGCTGCGGCGGGAGTAGGCGCTAGTCGTCCACCCCGCACCAGCCCGGCAGGTAGCCGGCGTCCTTCCGGTGCGCCAGGGCGGCGGCCTTCGCCAGGGCCCCGTCGAAATCCCGCTCGAGCAATCCCTGGTCGACGCGCCGGCGCAGGAAGTCGGCCCACAGGAACTCGCTGTAGGGCGTCTCGTCCTTGGCGTAGCCGCCCGCTCGCCTCAGCTCCCCGGCCAATGAACGGTAGGGATCGTCGATCAGGTCGTCCACGGTCCGGGGCAGATCGGCGTGCCCATGCCGCTTCCCGTCGCCGTCGAAGGGATGCAGCCAGTTGCGGCTGTCCATGAAGGTCCAGAACAGCGACGCCTCCAGGTCGCCGAGGTCGGCGATCGTGCGCGTCAGGATCTGATCGACGCCCTCCTGGCGCAGGGCCAGCGCCAGGTGGTGATTGTCCAGGATGAACGGCGTCTCGTCGGGTCCCATCACAACCGGGATCAGGTGGCGGCCCAGGAACTCCGGCCGTTCGTGGTCGCCTCTGCTGCGCCACTGCTCGCGCTTGCGGGCGACCTCGCGCAGGCCGACGGTCATCTGGGTCGGTCGGAGGCTCTTGATCTCGACCGGCTGCAGGGCCGGCTGGAAGTCATGCTTCATCGGAACCTCCGGGCGCCTGCGCGACGACCGCCGAGACGGCGTCGTCGACGCTGTAGCTGCTGCGTGACAGAAGATCGGTCGCTCCGCCCGCGACCAGGGCGTCGCGGACCTGATCATGCACGCGCGCCAGCTGCAGCCGAACGCCGCTACGGGCCATCAGGGCGTCGAACTCCGTCAGGGCGTCCAGGGCGGTGCTGTCGAGGTCGAAGCTCTCCTCCAGGCTCAGCACCGCCGACGAGCGCCCTGCCTGCCGGACCCGCCGCGCGATGAGGGCCAGCACCGGCTCGGCGTTGCCGAAGAAGAGCGGCTCGGCTGGCCGCCAGATCGTCGCCCCGTCCGGGCGGACGGCGTCGGGATGCCGATCCAGGTCGACGTAGTCGTGGCCGCCGCCTAGACGCCCGAGCTCCGACAGGGCCGGCGTCGCGAGGCGCTGGAGCATCGCCGCCAGCGACAGGACGATCGCCGCCACCATGCCGGTCGACAGGCCGAAGGCGAGCACCGCCGCCACCGCCGCCAGAGCGACGATGCGGTCGCGTCGGATGCGCCAGAGGCGGACGAGCGGAGCAGGATTCAGGGCATGGGTCAGGGCCGCGATCACCACCGCCGCCAGCACGGGCCTGGGCAGGGCGGCGATCAGATCCTTCCCGACGAGCGCCAGAACCGCCATGGCGGCGGCGGCGACGACCGCCGTCCACCGGCTGACGGCGCCCGCCGCCTCGCTGGCCGAGCCGATGGAGAAGCCCGCGCCGACCGGCAGGCCCTGCACCGCGGCGCTGGCCAGGTTCGCGGCGCCGAGCGCGCCGAGCTCGCGTCCCGGCTCCACGAGGTCGCCGCGATGCAGCGCCAGCGTCCGGATCGTGCCCCAGGACTCGGCGAACAGGATCAACACCAGCGGCGCGACATAGCTGCCGACCCTGCCCCACTCGGCCAGCGACAGCGCCGGCAGGACCGGCCAGGTCGGAGCGAGGCTCAGCGGCGGCGTCATGGCCACGCCCAGCGCCGACAGATCGAGGGCCTTCGACAGGATCACGCCGCCGGTCAGCACCAGCAGCGCGCCAGGCAGGAACGGGAACCGGCGGAGACCCAGGAGCGCCGCCAGACTGGCCAGCCCGATCGCCAGGCTCGGGAGGCTCCAGCGCGGCGCGGCTGCGAGCCAGGCCGCCAGCGTGGGGCCTGGCCCGGCTCGCTCAAGCGACACCCCGACCAGCGCCGGAAGCTGGCTTACGACGATCGTGATTCCCACGCCGAAGGCGAAGCCGCGCAGCACCGGCCGCGAGATCAGGCTGGTGACCGCGCCCAGGCGGGCGACGGCGGCCAGCAGGAAGACCAGTCCGATCGTCGCGGTGATCGCCGCCGCCAGGCCGATCCTGGCCAGCGGCGCGACGCCGACGGTCGCCAGCACGGCGGCGAGGATGGCGGCCGAGGAAGAGGTCGGCGAGACGATCGCGGCGCGGCTGCGCCCGACGAGCGCGTAGACCAGCGCGCCGGCCAGGGCCGCGAACACGGCGTGCTGCGCCGGCAGGCCGGCGATGCCCGCATAGGCGATCGCCTCCGGCAGCATCAGCCCGGCGACGGAGACCCCGGCGACGATATCCCGCCTGTCTGGACGCGCGATCCGCACCTCATCCCTTCCGGCTGAACGGAGGGACGGCAGCAGACTACGGCGCGGGGTTCAAGTCAGTAGGGTCGATCCCCGATCACCGTCACCCGCTCCATCCGACGCACGGCCGGGAAGTAGTCGCTGGCGGCGTAGTGCTGGCTGGCGCGGTTGTCCCAGAAGGCGATGGAGTTCTTCTCCCAGCGGAAGCGGCACTGGTGTTCCGGGATCGCCGCCTGGGCGTAGAGATGGCGCAGCAGCGACCGGCTCTCCTGTTCGTCCATGTCGACCACGTGCTGGGTGAAGGCGGCGTTGACATAGAGGCATTTGCGGCCCGTTTCCGGATGGGTCCGGACCACCGGATGCTCGACCATCGGATACTGTTCGTTGAAGGCCTCGATCTCGGCCTCGGTCGCGCCGCGCTTGCGCATCGCGACGCGGAAGTGGGCGAAGTCGTGGACGGCGTAGCGGCCCTCAATGCGCTCCTTCACCTCGTCGTTCAGGCCGTCGTAGGCGGCGTACATGTCCGCAAACAGGGTGTCGCCGCCCACCGGCGGAACTTCCAGCGCGCGCAGGATCGAACCCAGCGACGGTTCGACCCGCCAGGTCACGTCGCTGTGCCAGGTGTTCTCGCGTCCCTTCGACTTGTCGTCGTGGGTGATGGCCAGCACCTCCGGATAGCCCGGCTTGTGCGGGGCGAACGGATGAACCTCCAGCGCGCCGAAGTTCCCGGCGAAGGCCAGGTGCTGCTCGGTGGTGATGTCCTGGTCGCGGAAGAACAGCACCTTCCAGTCGAGCAGCGCCTGGCGCAGGGCGGCGACCGTCGGGGCGTCCAGCGGGCGGGACAGATCGACGCCCTCGACCTCGGCCCCGATCGTCGGGGTCATCGGCAGAAGGGTCAGGCTCTCGATCGCGAGACTGCGGACGAGCTGATTCATGGCGTTCCTCCAGAAGCACAGGTCGCGCCTCTTCGGGCGCATTGGCCGTCACGCCGAGATAATGTTACCAATTGGTCTCATTCGGCAAGCCGGAAATCATCGGCTAAGCACAGGTCATGGACGACGCCGCGCCCCTCGCCTCGCCCGCCCGCCGCAAGCCGCGGGTGGATCACGACGCCCGCCGGGCGGAGTATGTGTCGGTCGCAGCCCGCGTGCTGCACGACAAGGGCCTGCACGCCGCCACCATGCGCGACATCGCCGAGGCCGCCGGCGCCGCCAAGGTGCTGTTCTACCGCCTGTTCCCCTCGCGCGAGGCCCTGGTCGAGGCGGTGTTCCTGAAGGTCGAGGCGATTATTCTCGACGCCTACGCCCAACCCTGGGAAGGCTACGGCTCGATGGTCGGGCGGGTGCTGGCCGTCGCCCGCAAGGAGCCCGCGCCCTTCCTGGTGGTGCTCAAGAACTGCCGGTCGGGTCAGTCGGACTGGGAGGACCGCCTGCGCCGGATCATGGCCAGGACCTCGATGCCGCTGTTCGAGCCGGGCCCCGACGCCCCCGCCGGCGCCGAGGTCCGGGCGCTGAAGGCCTCGGGCGCGATGTTCGGCCTGTTCGTCGACAGCATGATCACCTGGCTCGAGGATCGCGACGGCCTCACCGACGAGGAACGCATCCGCTGGTGGGGCCGGATCGTGAAGGCCTGGCGCGAAGCGGCGCGGGAAGCCTTCCGCCTGGATTGACAGCCGCCCGGTCGGGCTGATGCTGCGGGGCAAAGCACAACAAAGGAAACGCCCCAGTGATTCCAGGCCTGATGCAGGACGTCCCGCTGCTGACGACCGCCATTCTCAACCACGTCGCGGTCGCCCACGGCCGGACGGAGATCGTCTCCCGCACCGTCGAGGGCCGCGTCCACCGCTACGACTACGCCGGCCTGGCCGCGCGAACCCGGCGGCTGGCGCGGGCGCTGCAGCGGCTGGGCGTGAAGAGCGGCGACCGGGTGGCGAGCCTGGCCTGGAACACGCACCGGCACATGGAGCTGTTCTACGCCGTCCCCGGCCTGGGCGCGGTGCTGAACACGGTCAACCCGCGGCTGTTCGACGACCAGATCGTCTACGTCCTGGACCATGCCGAAAGCACGGTGCTGTTCTACGACCGCACCTTCGCCCCGCTGGTCGACCGGCTGAAGGACCGCTTCACCACGGTGAAGACCTACGTCCTGATGAGCGACGAGGACGCCCATGACGCCGGCGCGGTCGGCGCGCTGAACTACGAGGCGCTGATCGGCGGCGAGGACGACGGTCCCTTCGCCTGGCCGAGCTTCGACGAGAACGCCGCCGCCTTCCTCTGCTACACCTCCGGCACCACGGGCGATCCCAAGGGCGTGCTCTACAGCCACCGCGCCGTGGTCTTGCACGGCCTGGCGGCCGGACTGTCGAGCGCCTTCGGTCTGACCGCCTTCGACGTGGTGATGCCCTGCTCGTCGCTCTATCACGCCACCGCCTGGGGCCTGCCGTTCATCGCGCCGATCAACGGCTGCAAGATGGTCTTCCCGGCCGAGAAGATGGACGGCGCCAGCCTGCAGGAGCTGATCGCGCAGGAGGGCGTGACCTTCACCGGCGGGGTGCCGACGATCTGGACCATGTACCTCGACTGGCTGGACCAGAACGGCCAGGCGCCGGGCCGGCTGCAGCGGGTGATCATCGGCGGCTCGGCCGTGCCGCGGGCGATGGCCGAGACCTTCAAGCGTCGCTACGGCGTCCAGGTGCTGCAGATCTGGGGCATGACCGAGACCTGCCCGCTGGGCGTGGTCGCCACCCCCACCCCCTCCGTCGCCGCCCTGGGCGAGGACCAGGTCGACGAGATCATCTGGACCCGCCAGGGCCGGCTGCAGTTCGGCATCGAGCTGAAGGTCGTCGACGACGACGGGAACGAGCGCCCGCGCGACGGCGAGACCAGCGGCTCGCTGCTGGTCCGCGGGCCCTGGGTCGTGCAGCGCTACTTCCGCAAGGAGACGGACGCCGCCAACGACGACGGCTGGTTCGACACCGGCGACATCGCCACCCTCGACGAGCACGGCTTCATGCGCATCACCGACCGCGCCAAGGACGTCATCAAGACCGGCGGCGAGTGGATCAGCTCCATCGATCTGGAGAACATCGCCGTCGCCTGTCCGGGCGTGAAGATCGCCGCCGTCGTCGGCGTGCCGCACCCCAAGTGGGAGGAGCGGCCCCTGCTGGTCATCGAGCCCCACGACGGCCGGGAGGTGACCAAGGCCGAGGTGCTGGCCTTCCTGGAGGGCAAGATCGTCAAATGGTGGACGCCGGACGACGTGGTCTTCGCGTCGGTGCCCCTGACCGCCACCGGCAAGATCGACAAGAAGACCCTGCGGGCGGCCTGGAAGGATCACCTGCTGAGGTGAGCAAGGCGTGGTTCGAGACGCGGCCCCTCGGGCGAGCGTCTCGAAGGACGCACGACTAGCCCGCCGCCGCCCCGATCCGGGTCGCGGCGAAGCGCTGGCGCAGCCACTCGGCCGCCGGGCCGCAGGGGCGCTGCTTGTGCCAGACCATCTCCAGCGCCACCGGCCAATCGACGTCGTCGAACTGCAGCTCGGGCGTGGCCAGGTTCGCCGCGATCGGCGAGTGGGCGATGATGTGATCGGGGACCAAGGCCCAGCCGATCCCCTGCTCCACCAGCCGCAGGATCACCCAGTGGCTCTCGACCCACCACACCTCGGCGGCGGCGCGCAGGCGCTGCTTCTCGGGACCGTCGCTGCGCATGGCCAGCAGGATCTGGCGGTGGCGTTTAAGGTCCTCCCAGGCCACACGGACATTCGCCAATGGATGATCCCTGGCGCAGACCAGCTTCAACGGGACCCAGCCGAGCGCCTGGAACCCCAGTTCGACCGGCAGCGCCTCCTGGCGCCACATGACGCCCAGATCGGCCTTCCCCGCCAGGACCAGGGCGCTGACGTCCTCCATCACCGGGAACAGCAGCTCCAGCTCCACATGCGGAAACGCCCGGGCGAAGTCGGCGAACAGGGCGCCGAGGTTCCGCTCCGGGTAGAGCTCGTCGATCGCCACCGTCAGCCGCTGCTCGACATGGGCCTCGAAGCTGCGCGCCACGCCGATCAGGTGCTCGCGCCGGTCCAGCACCACCTTGGCTTCGAGCAGCAGCCGTTCGCCGGCCGGCGTCAGCACCGGGTTGCGCCCCTGCCGGCTGAACAGCGTCACGCCCAGGTCTTCTTCCAGGTTCGACACCTGGGTGCTGATCGCGGACTGCGCCTTCCGCAAGACACGCGCGGCCGCGGAGAAGGAGCCTTGCTCGGCGGCGACGACAAAGGCCCGGAGCTGGTCGAGGGAGACGGTCATCTATCTCATATTCAGATACCAGCCAACTTGAGGCAACCCATTGGCACGATAGAAAGCGCCTCCTTCACCAGCAAGAGAGGACCCCTGATCATGCGCACCGTCCAAGACCGTATCCGGCACGCGGTGTTGTTCGAGGCGATCGCCCTCGCCGTGTTCATCCCGGCGGCGTCGTACCTGTTCGGAATCCCCGCCAAGCACATGGGCGTCGTCGGCGTGGTCGGCGCGACCCTGGCGACCGTCTGGAACTTCGTCTTCAACCTCGGCTTCGACCACGCCATGCAGCGCGCCGTGGGGCATACGCGCAAGAGCATGCCCCTGCGCGTGCTGCATGTGGCGCTGTTCGAGGCGGGGTTGCTGATCATGCTGTTGCCGCCGATCGCCTGGTACCTCGGGATCAGCCTGACGCAGGCCTTCCTGATGGACATGACCTTCGCCGGCTTCTACGTCGTCTATGCGTTCCTGTTCAACCTGACCTACGACCGGGTCTTCCCGATCCCGGTCCGGCCGGCGGCCTGCGCCGCCTAGAGCGCCCTACTCCGCCGCCATCCGCGCGCCCGCGCCCTGCGGGCCGCGGATCAGGCGGCCCGGCAGGGCGCCGGTCGCCTCGCCGTTCTCATAGGTGACTACGCCGCTGACCACGGTGGCGACATAGCCGACGGCCTTCTGGATCATGCGGCGTCCCCCCGCCGGCAGGTCGAAGGCCATCTCCGGCGGCTGTATGGTCAGGGCGTCGAAGTCGATGACGTTGACGTCCGCCTTCATCCCGACCGCCAGCACGCCGCGATCGTTCAGACCGTACAGCCGGGCGGTGTCGCGCGTCTGCATCGAGACCACCTTCTCCAGCGACAGGCGCGGCCCGCGGCTGCGGTCGCGGACCCAGTGGGTCAGCATGTAGGTCGGGAAGCTGGCGTCGCAGATCACCCCGCAGTGAGCCCCGCCGTCCGACAGGCTCAGCACCGTGTTCGGGTCGTGCATCATCGCGTGGATGTGGTCGAAGCTGAACTCGGTGTAGTTCAGCAGCGGCAGATAGATGTACCCGCGGCCGTCGTTCTCCATCAGCATGTCGTAGACGACGGCGTCCGGGGCCTGGCCGCTCGCTTCGGCCAGCGCCTTGATCGAGTCCTCGGCCCGTGGCTCGTAGTCCAGCCGCCCGTCGGGCTGCTGCAGCCGGAACATGCGGTCGAAGCCCTGGGTCATGATCGCGCCCAGCGGCCCCATCTTCCTGCTCGGATCGGCCAGGATCGCCGCCCGCACCGCCGGATCGCGCAGTTTTTCCAGCCGCTCGGGGAACGGCAGACGCGCGATGTCGCGATAGGTCTGGCGGCCCACGAACGGATGGATGGTGCTCTGCCAGCCCAGCACCAGTCCGGTGGGCCGGCAGGCGATCTGGGCGGTGATGCTGGCGCCCTGCGACCGCGCCTGGGCGTTCAGCTCCAGCAGCTTGACCCAGTTGCGCGGGTTCATCGGCGACTGCAGCAGGCTGTAGGTCACCGTCACGCCGGTATCCATCGACATGGCGCGCATCCACTCGAACTCCGGCTCGGCGGGCGCCATGTCGGAGGCCATCTCGAACACGCCCGGCCCGACCTCGGCCATGGCCCTGCCGATGGCCAGCAGTTCCTCGGCCGCCGCGGTGGTGCCGGGCATCACCTCCCCGTCCTTGGTCAGATGGACGACCGTACGCGAGGTCGAGAAGCCGAGCGCCCCGGCCTCCATGCCTTCGGCGACGATCCGCGACATCTCCGCGATGTCCTGCGCCGTGGCGTCCTCGTTGCGCGCGCCGCGCTCCCCCATCACATAGGCCCGGACGGCGCTGTGCGGGACCTGGGCGGCGACGTCGAGCACGCGCGGCTGGGCGTCCAGGCTGTCGAGGTATTGCGGGAAGGTCTCCCAGGTCCAGTCGATGCCTTCGGCCAGGGCCGAGCCCGGAATGTCCTCGACGCCCTCCATCAGTTCGATCAGCCAATCGTGCCGGTCGGGCCGGACGGGGGCGAAACCGACGCCGCAGTTGCCCATCACCGCCGTGGTCACGCCGTGCCAGCTCGACGGCGACAGATAGGGATCCCAGGTGACCTGGCCGTCGTAGTGGGTGTGAATGTCGACCCAGCCCGGCGTGACGATTTTGCCCGCCGCGTCGATCTCGCGTCGTCCGGCGTCCAGGACCTCGCCGACCGAGACGATCACGCCGTCGTCGATGGCGATGTCGGCCTCGAAGGCCGCCGCGCCGGTTCCGTCGACCACCCGACCGTTGCGGATCACCAGGTCATGCATCGTCGTTCCTCCCCTTTTGGAGGATCATGCACCCCGCTGAACTCGCCGAACAGCGTGACCCGACGTCAGTCCACGCTCATGGCCAGCACCCGGCTGATATGGGCGAACGGGCGGCCGCTCTCCTGCGCCCACTGGTCGAAGGCCGCCTGGGTGGCCTTGCGGGCCTTCTTGGTGTCGGGCGCGCCGTCGATGACCTCTTCGACCGCCAGCGCCTTGACCATGTCCGTCGAGGTCACCCAGCTGTCCTTGCCCATGAAGCGCAGGAACATCATGCCGGCGTTGCCGCCCAGGCGGTCGCCGCGCGTCTTGATCAGATCCAGCAGGCCGACGTAGTCGCTCATCGGCCAGTTCGCGAACACCGTCCCGGCGCTGGTCCCATGCTCCGCGGCCAGGTCCGTCAAGAAGGCGGCGTTGTTCTGTACGGAGCGCACCTTGGCTCCGTTGCGGATGATCCGGGCGTCCTTGAGCAGGGCGTCGAACTCCTCGTCCGACATCGCCCGGCAGCGCGCCGGCGAGAAATTCCAGACCGCCTCCTCGGTCCCGGACCACTTCTTGTCGACCACCTGCCAGGAGAAGCCGGCCTGGAAGACGCAGCGGGCCATCTGCGACAGCCAGCGGTCGTCCGGGATCGCCGCCAGCTCGGCCGGGGTCTTCATCGTCGGCAGCTGCGCCTCGACGGCCGCGTCGCCGCCCTTCCGCGCCGCGGCGCGCTCCCAGATCTCCTCGAACGCCCGCAGAGCCATGGCCGGATCCTCCCGGGGGCGATCGTGCCCGGGATCACGACGAGGCGGAAGGGTCGAGTTTCAATTCGAATTTCCGATCATACTGAGCATATCAATTCATTGGACCGATCGATTGGCGAGGCGCATGGACTCTCCATGACCCTCGAGCAGCTCCGCATCTTCATCGCCGTCGCCGAGCGCGAGCACATGACCCGCGCCGCCGAGGCCCTGAACGTCACCCAATCGGCGGCCAGCGCCGCCATCGCCGTCCTGGAAGGCCGGCATGGCGTGGCCCTGTTCGATCGCGTCGGGCGCGGCATCGCCCTGACCGAAGCGGGGCGACAGTTCCTGGCGGCGGCGCGCGGCGTCCTGGCCGCCGCCGACGAGGCCGAGCAGGCGCTGTCGGACCTCGCCGGCCTCAAGCGGGGCCGCCTGCGGCTGGCGGCGAGCCACACCCTGGCCGGCTACTGGTTGCCGCGCCACCTGGCCGCCTTCCGCGAACTCTACCCCGGCGTCGAGATCGACCTGGCCCTGGACAACACCGAAGGCGCCGCGCGGCGGCTGCGCGACGGCCGCGCCGAGTTGGCCTTCGTCGAAGGCGTGGTCGAAGACCCGACGCTGGAGGCCCGGCCCGTCGCCGCCGATCGGCTGTTGCTGATCGCCGCCCGCCCCGCGGCGCGGTTCGATGGGAGCGACCTGCGAACGGCCCGCTGGGTGATGCGCGAACCCGGCTCCGGCACCCGGTCGTCGCTCGAGCGCGCGCTGCGTGACCAGGGCGTCGACCCGGACGCCCTCGACGTCGCCTTGACCGCGCCGTCCAACGAGGCGGTGCGCAGCGCGGTCGAGGCCGGCGCGGGGATCGCCGCGTTGTCGAGCCTGGTGGTGGAAAGCTCCCTGGCCGTCGGCGCCCTGCACGCCCTGCCCTTCGCCCTGCCGGAGCGGCCGCTGTTCGCCCTGCATCGGCATGGCCGCAGCCGCAGTCGAGCCTCGGCCGCCCTGCTCGACCTGATCGGAGCCCCGTCGTGAGCCTGCGCCCCTTCGTCGAGCTCGACCGCCCATTGGAGGCGATCCGCCAGTTCACGCCCAACTGGTTCGCTGTGACCATGGGCGTCGGCGTGGTCGCGCTGGTGCTGGCTCAGGTTCCGGTCCCCGGCCTTCGCGCCGTCGGCGAGGCGCTGTGGCTGTTCGATATCGGGCTGTTCCTGCTGTTCAGCGGCCTCTACGCGGCGCGTTGGACTCTGTTCGGCGGCGAGGCTCGACGAATCTTCGGTCACGCCACGGCCTCGATGTTCATCGGGACGATCCCGATGGGGCTGGCGACGATCATCAACGGCTTCGTGGTGTTCGGCCTGCCCCGTTTCGGTCAGCCGGCCATCGAGATCGCGCACGCGCTCTGGTGGGTCGACGCGGTCCTGGCGGTCGGCTGCGGCGTGCTGCTTCCCTATCTGATGTTCACCCGGCAGGAGCACGCCTTGGAGCGGATGACCGCGGTCTGGCTGCTGCCGGTCGTGGCGGCGGAAGTCACCGCGGCCAGCGCCGGCCTGGTGTCGCCGCACCTGGCCGACCCCGGCGCGCGTTTCGTCCTGCTCGTCAGCGGCTACGTCCTGTGGGCCTATTCCGTGCCGATCGCGTTCGCCATCCTGACCATCCTGCTGCTGCGGATGGCGCTTCACCGCCTGCCGCCGGCCGACATGGCGGCGTCGAGCTGGCTGACCCTGGGCCCGATCGGCACCGGCGCGCTGGGGTTGCTGCTGCTGGGCGGCGACGCCTCCGCCGTCTTCGCCCAGCACGGCCTGGCGGAGGCCGGCAAGGTCGCCCAGGGCCTGGGCGTGATCGGCGGACTGGCGCTGTGGGGCCTGGGCCTGTGGTGGCTGCTGCTGGCGCTGCTGATCACCGGCCGCCACGTCCGTGAAGGCGCGCCGTTCAATCTCGGCTGGTGGGGCTACGTCTTTCCGCTCGGCGTCTACACCCTGGTCACTCTGCGCCTGGGCGGGACGCTGGACCTGGTCGCCCTGAAGGCGGCCGGCGCCGTCCTCGCCGCGGCCCTGGTCGCCGTCTGGGGTCTGGTCGCGGCCCGGACATTGCGCGGAGCCTGGCGCGGCGGGCTGTTCTCGGCGCCCTGCCTGGCGCGGGCGGATTACTGAAACTTCACGCCCCCTCGCGGCCGACGGCGCCTATCGTGCGCGAAACAGGGGGAAGCGACATGGACAGGCAGAGACGAGATCTCTTCCGCGCAGCCGCCGGCCTGGGATCGGCGACTCTACTGGCCGCCGCCCCGGCCCAGGCGACAGCGCCTCAGGTCGGCAGGGCCTCTCGATCGGACAAGGCCCTGCGTGAGACGCTGCGGCGGATTCTCGGCGCCATGCCGCAGCGCCCCGCTCCGCGCTTCACCGTGCTCGAAACCGCCGCCCTGCCCGGCGGGCGGCGAGACAAGATCGAATACCTGGTCGAACCCGCCGACCCGCTGCTGGGCGCGCCCGAAGACAGGGTCCGGGCCTATCTGTTCACGCCCGACCATGCGCCCGGCGCGCGCCTGCCGGCCATCATCGCCATCCACCAGGACGGCGCCCATTCTCATATCGGCAAGTCCGAGCCGGCTGGCCTCGCCGGTGATCCGACCATGTTCTATGGGCTGGAGCTGTTTCAGCGGGGCTACGCCGTCATCTGCCCCGATCGTTTCACCCACGCCGAACGGCGGCGTGCGACGCCTAACGACATCACCTCGATCGATCCCGACCGCGACGGCCGGCTGATGGATCACCGGATGGGCCAACTGCTGCTGCGGGGACGGACAACCTACGGCAAGGAAGCCTACGATCTGATGGCGGCGACCGACATCCTGGTCTCTTTGCCGCATGTCGCCCCCGACCGGATCGGCTGCATCGGACATTCCGCCGGCGGTAACGCTGCGGCCTACTTCATGTTCATGGATCCGCGCGTCCACGCCGGCGTCTCGTCCTGCGGCATGTTCAGCCTGTGCGAATTCTTCCACGAGAGCGCCCCTCGCCGTCGCATGGCCGGGTTCGCCCTGCCCGGCCTAGCGGGGGTCGGCGACGCCGGCGACTATCTGGCTCTGACCAGCCCTCGTCCGATGCTGCTGACCCGCGGCCTTTGGGAATGGGGTAAGCGGGGCCAGTACCGCGGCTTCAGCGAACGGCATGTCCAGGACACCCGGGCTATCGAGGCCCGGGCGCGCAGAGCTTACGGCGACGGCCCGAACTCACCGCTGACGGTGATCTATTTTGACGAGAACGGCGGCGACCACGCCCTGCCGCCCGGCGTGAAGCAGGCCGTCTACGCCTGGCTGGAAGAGCAGCTGAAGCCCGATGTCGCCTGAACCGGCGCGCTCAAGGCTTGCCGATCGAAAGGCGCACGACCTTGGCCTGAGAGCAGCTGTCGTCGTTTCCCGCCCTGCAGGACTTCTCGTAGAGCTGAAGCGCGCGCCCTAGATCCTGCGGCACGCCTTCGCCGCTCTCGTAGAAGGCGGCCAGGAAGTGACAGGAATAGCTTCCGAACTCCTCGGCGCCGCTGCTGAGGTCGCACCCCCGACGGAACATGGCGATGGCGCGGGACAGGTCCTCGGGCGCCTCCTCGCCCCTGCGGTACAGGTGGCCGAGCGCCGCACAGTCCACCGCCTCTCCGCCATCGCAGCCCCGCTGCAACCCCTCCAGGGTCACCGGAACAGGGTCGGACGGGTCCGCCCTGCCGCCGGCCGCGCCCAGGCAAAGACAGGCCACCCCTCCTGCCGCCAACGCAACGATGAACCGCCTGAACATCGCCCATCCCTCCATGGCGAACGCCGAGACAGCCCGGGCGCCGACTTCGAAGGGCTAGCCGCCCTTTCTTCGGCCGGCATCCCCCGCACGGGTGAGCGCCGCTCTTCCCCCTGCGACGGAGCGCCTCGCCCACGCCGTCTTGTCGCTGTGGAAGAACGGGCGCTAACTCGACCCGAAGGCGCTTGAGGGACAGGCGTCGAGACGAGCTCGAAGACGACGCGATGGCGATCGACCTCGATGGAATCTACGCCGCGATCGAGGATGATCGAGCCTTCGATCAGATGGCCGACCACATCGCCTCGGCCTGTGACACGCGTTCGGCCATCTTCGTCGGGCGGCAGTCGGACGGAACCGCGTCCTGGCTCCGGGCGAACTACTGGGACGAGGCCCTGCTGGCCGAATACCGGCAGCATTTCATCCAGGCCGATCCGTGGACCGAAACGGCCGTGACCATCGGCCGCTTCGGCCGCGCTGCCGCGCTCGACCAGCGCCTGCCCCCGGAGGATCTCGTCGACACGGCGATCTACAACGATCTGCTTCGCGTCCATGGCGACGACACCGGCCGGTGTCTCGGCGTGATGCCGACGCCGGGGCGCGAAGGCCTGATCATGGCCATCCACCGGGCCGCCGGCGACGCCGCCTTCACCGTGATCGACGAGCAGCGGCTGGACGAGGTCTATGGCCATGTCCGCCGCATCGTTTCGCTCCGCAAGACCTTGGCGTTCGAGCGCGACCGCAGCGCCCGGCTTCAGGACATCGTCGACCGGACCGGCGAGGCGATCCTGCGTCTCGACCGGAACCTCCGGGTCATGGCCCTCTCCGCCGCGGCCGGCCGCCTAATGGAAGCCGGAGACGGGCTGTTCCTGAGCCGACAGCACCTCGTCGCTCCGGCCGGCGTGGCGACGGAGCTCCGGGCCGCCGTCGCCGCGGTGATCGACCGGACGACGCAGGCGCGCACGGCGCTGCTCTGTCACCGCCCTTCGGGTCGCCGTCCCTATAGGCTGGCGCTTCTGCCGGCCGGCTTCGACGGCGCCGCCGGCGCGCTGCTGCGGATCGACGACCCCGACCGGCCGACGCCGGGACCCGACTGGCGCCGTGCGCTGCAGACCGCCTACGGCCTCACGGCCATGGAGGCCGACCTGGCGCTGCGCCTGTACGCGGAACACTCTCTCGAAGAGATCGCCGACCTGCGCGGCGTCGTGCGCGAGACTCTGCGCACCCAGCTGAAGTCCCTGTTCCTGAAGACCGGCGTCAACCGCCAGAGCGCCCTGCTCAAGCTGCTGGCCACCTTCCCGGGCGGGAATCCCGAGCACGGCTGAGTCGGGGAGCGGACGAAGACCCGAGCCCCGGGGGCGCCCGGGATTCGCGCCCGCGAATCTCCGGCTCCGGCCGCTCCGGCCGGCGCACAGCTTCAGTCCCGCGTCCTGGCGATGCTCGAGACTCCGGCGGACCTGGTCTGACCCGCTCTGGGCGCGAGCCGTCGAGGACGCTCGGAGGCGCATGGACGCCGTCTTCGAGCCGTTGATTTGGTTGAGCTTCCGGGCGGTCGTGACCTGCGCCGAACGGGCTTGAAGGGAGGGCGGATGGCGGAGACGGAGGGATTCGAACCCTCGGTACCCTTTTGGGGGTACGCTCATTTAGCAAACGAGTGCCTTCAGCCTCTCGGCCACGTCTCCACACCCCCCGCGTCGCGGGACGCCTCTCTTATCCAAGCGCCGTGCGTTTCGCAATGCGGCGGCGCCGGAAAATACGTCTGAAGCGCCGAACCCGACAACCTTCCGGAGAACCGCGTTAACCGGCGCTTGAGGCGATCCTGCCATGGTCGCGTCATGTCGACGGCCACCGCAGCTCGCGATCAGAGGCGCGACCAGTCCGAGGAGGATTGGCTGGAAGCCGCGCGTGCGCTCCGCCAGGAGGTCGAGAGCGGGTTTCGGCCCGACGTCGACCCTCAAGGCAAGGACCGCCGCGGCCCCTTCCGCCCGCAGCGCCTGACGCCGGTCCGCGCACGCCTGGAACTCCGCCAGATCACCGGCCTGTTTCGCCTCGCGGACGCCGCCGTCGCCGCTCTGGCCGCCGCCGCGGTGCTCAATGCGGTCGCGCCGGGCGGACTCGCCAACGCCACGCTCGCCGGGGCCGCGCCCGCCGTTCTCGGCGTGGGCCTGCTGATCTGGAGCCTGCATCTGCTGGGCGCCTACGCCTTCGGCCCGCGCGAGGGCCTGATCCGGCACTTGACCCGGACGGCCGCGGCCTTCGGTTTGGCCGGCATGATCCTGGCCGCCGCGTTGCTGCTGCCGGCCGCCGAACCGCTGCGCGCGCCGGCGATCGCCTGGTTCTGCATCACCTTCTGCGCGCTGATGGCTCTGAACGGCGGCTGGTGGGCGATGGTCCGCGGCTGGCGTCGCGAGGGCAAGCTGACGCCCAACATCGTGATCGTCGGCGCCACCCCGGCGGCGCGCACACTGATCGACGCGGCCCTGGAAAGTCGCGACGTCGCGGTGCTCGGCATCTTCGACGACCGCATCGGCCGCGTGCCGAACAACCTGTCCGGCGTGCCGGTGCTCGGCGACACCGCCGACCTGCTGGGCCACAAGGTCCTGCCCTACGTCGACCGCATCGTGATCGCCGTGCCGGCCTCGGCCGAGAACCGGATCGCGGAGCTGATCCGGCGGCTCAGGGTGCTTCCGAACGACGTGTCCCTGGTGCTCGACACCGTTGGGAGCGTCTCGCCGAACCGCACGCTGTCGCGCATCGCCGACGCCCAGGTCGCCCAGCTGTCCGGCGGGCCGACCGACGCCCGCCGCGCCGCCTTCAAGCGCGCCCAGGATCTCTCGGTCGGAGCCCTCGCCCTGGTGCTCGCCTGGCCGATCATGCTGGCCGTGGCGCTGGTCATCAAGCTCGACAGCCCCGGGCCGGTGTTCTTCCGCCAGCGTCGCCACGGCTTCAACAACGAGGAGATCCTGGTCTGGAAGTTCCGCTCCATGCGCCAGGAAACCGCCGACGCCACCGCCGCCCGCCAGGTCACCGCCGGCGACGACCGCGTCACCCGGGTCGGACGCTTCATCCGCAAGACCAGCCTCGACGAGCTGCCGCAGCTGTTCAACGTCCTGGTCGGCGAGATGTCCCTGGTCGGCCCGCGCCCCCACGCCATCGGCATGAAGACCGGCGAAATCGAGTCCGCCCGCATCGTCGCCGAATACGCCCACCGTCACCGCATGAAGCCCGGCATGACGGGCTGGGCGGCGATCAACGGCTCGCGCGGACCGGTCGACACGCCCGAGCTGGTCCGCCGCCGCGTGGCCCTGGACATCGACTACATCGAGCGCCAGTCGTTCTGGTTCGACCTCTACATCATGGCCATGACGATCCCCTGTCTGCTGGGGGACCGGCAGGCCGTCCGGTAACCGTCCATGTTCCGCCGCGGCCTCATCGGCTACCTGCCCGCCAACATCGCGGCCGGGGTGGTCGGACTTCTCACCATCGTGGTCTTCACCCGCCTGCTGGAGCCGGCGCAGTACGGCGCCTACGCCCTGGCCATGTCGGCGATGACCTTGGCGCATACGCTGGCGTTCACCTGGATCGAGGCGGCGATGGCCCGCTTCCAGGCCCGGTCGATCGAGCGCGGCGACGCCTCCGACCATATGGTCACCATCTATCGCGCCTGGGCGGTGCTGGCGTTCGGCTTCCCGATCGCCGCCGCGGTCGCGGTCTGGCTCGCCCCGCTGCCCGACGCTCTCAAGCTGGCGGTCGGCGCGGCTCTCACCACCGTCATGGCCCGCAGCCTCATCAAACTGGTCCAGGAGCGTCGCCGCGCCGACGGCGAGGTGATCGCCGCCTCGCTGCTGGACATGGCGCTGACGGTCGGCGCCTTCCTGGTCGGGGTGGCTTTCATCGCCCTGGGCCTCGGCGCGGCGGGACCGTTCCTGGGCATGACCGCGGTCGCCCTGCTGTGCCTGGCCGTCACCCTGCGCCGCGAACTGGCGCTGATGTGGGGCGGCCGCTTCCAGATCGCCCGACTGGCCGAGTACGCCGCCTACGGCCTGCCGGTGGCGCTGTCGCTGATCCTGGCCATCGTCATCTCGACGACCGATCGCTTTCTGCTGGCGGCCTTCCTCGACGAGACGGCGGTCGGCGTCTACCACGCCGGCTACAGCCTCGCGAACCGCACCCTCGACGTGATGTTCATCTGGCTGGGCATGGCCGGCGGGCCGGCCATGGTCGCGGCGCTGGAGCGCGGCGGCCGCCCGGCTCTGGAGGCCTCCGCGCGCGAGCAATCGTCCTTCATGGTGCTGCTGACCCTGCCCGCCGCCGTCGGCGTGGCCCTGGTCGCCCATCCGCTGACCCAGGTCATGGTCGGCGAGGGCCTGGCGGAGGGCGCGGCCCGCGTGACTCCCTGGGTGGCGTTCGGCGCCTTCTTCGCCGGAGTCACCACCTACTACCTGCACCAGGCCTTCACGCTCGGCCAGAAGACCCGGCTGCTGTTCATCGCCATGACCATCCCGGCCGGCCTGAACCTGCTGCTGAACCTGGTTCTCATTCCGCGCTTCGGCATCGACGGCGCCATGTGGGCCACCGCGATCAGCTACGCCGTCGGCGCCGCCGCCTCCTGGGCCCTCGGCCGCCGCGCCATGCCCCTGCCCTTGCCGATCGAGGCTCTGTGGAAGGCCGGCGCGGCTTGCGCCGCCATGGCGCTCGCGGTCCTGGCGATCCCGGACTTCGGCGGTATTCTCGAACTGGCCCTCAAGGCGCTGGTCGGCGCGATCGTCTACGGCGCCGTCATCCTGGGCCTCGACGCCGGCGGCCTGCGCAGCCGCGGCCTCGGCATGGTCCGCAGCCTGCGCGAAAGGACTGCGGAATGACCGCCCAGGCCAGTGAGTGGACGACCGAGAACGCCGCCTGGGCCCACGCCCGGCCGATGCTGTCGGTGCTGATCCCCACCTACCGCGACGATCCGGTTCTGCTCCTGGCTCAGCTGAACCGCGAGGCGGTGCGGGCCGAGGTGATCGTGCTCGACGACGGGTCCGGCGACGCCGATCTGGCCCTGCGCGTCGCCGAGGCCGTCGAGGCGATGCGCCTGCCGGCCCGGTTCGTGCGGCTGACCGCCAACGAGGGCCGCGCCCGCGGGCGCAACCGGCTGGTCCGGCACGCCCGCGCCGAACGGCTGCTGTTCCTCGACGCCGACATGGCCCCCGACAGCGAGACCTTCCTCCGCGCCTGGCTGGACCTGGTCGACGAGCGCGACCCGGCCGTCGCCTTCGGCGGCTTCTCGCTCGACCAGACGCCGAACAAGGCCGAGCACGCCCTGCACCGCGCCATGGCGCTGAAGAGCGACTGCCTGCCCGCCGCCGAACGCGCCCGGGCGCCGGAGAAGCACGTCTTCACCTCCAACCTTCTGGTCCGCCGCGACGTCTTCGACCGCATCGGCTTCGACGAGGCCTTCGCCGGCTGGGGCTGGGAGGATGTCGAATGGGCCATGCGCGTGACGCAGGCCTACGAGATCGTCCACGCGGACATCCCGGCCAGCCACCTTGGCCTCGACCCTGCCCCGGCCATGGCGCGCAAGTACGAGCAGTCCGCCGCCAACTTCGCCCGCGTCGTGGCCGCCCATCGCGAGGTGGTCGAGACCTATCCCAGCTATCGCGCGGCCAGGCTGCTGAAGGCGGTTCCCCTGCGCGGCCTCTGGCGGCCGGTTCTCAAGCTCATCGCCCTGGCCGAGGGCCTGCCGCTGAAGCTGCGCGACCTGGCCATGCGGACCTATCGCGCAGCCCTCTATGCGGAGGCCGTGTGATGGAAGCCTACTCCGCCGACCGCTCCCTGAAGGGCAAGCTGCGCCGCCGCATCGCCCGCCTGGCCTGCCGCCGCCCGCTGCGGATGGGCCTGGAGCGGCCGATGATCAGCTTCAGCTTCGACGACGCCCCTGCCACGGCGACCCTGGCCGGCGCCCAGGTCCTGGAGGCGCGGGGGCTGCGCGGCACCTACTACTTCTCGGTGGGGCTGGCCGGCGGCGAGGGGCCGATGGGTCCCTATGCGACCGAGGCCGACGCGCGCCGCCTCTCCGCGGCCGGGCACGAGATCGCCTGCCACACCCATTCCCACCTCGACTGCGGCAAGGCCGACGCCCGGTCGATCACCCTGGACGTCGACCGCAACGCAGAAGGGTTCCGGACCTGGGGAACGGTCGCGACCGAGAGCTTCGCCTATCCCTACGGCGACGTGTCGATCCCGGCCAAGCGTGTGCTCGGCGGTCGCTTCCGCACCCTGCGCACGGTGCAGGCCGGCCTGGTCGAGGACGGCGCGGACGCCAACCAGCTGCCCGCCGTAGGCGTCGAGGGCGACGACGGCGAGGCAAAGGCCCTGCATTGGCTCGACCGCGCGGCCGACCGCCGAGCCTGGCTGATCCTCTACACCCATGACGTGGCGCCGAACCCCTCCGCCTGGGGCTGCACGCCGGAGGCCCTGGGCCATCTGGCCGACGCCGCCCAGGCGCGCGGATTCGAGGTCGTCACGGTGGCGGAAGGCGCTCGCCGCCTGGGCCTCTGATCAGTCGCGATCGCCCCAGGCCAGCTTGACGGCCAGGGCCACGAAGATGGCCCAACGCATGTCGTTGTAGCTGACCGCGATGCTCTCGGTCAGGCTGACCAGGCTGTAGATCACCAGGAACGGCAGGGCGAGATAGGCCCCCTTCTCGCGAAAGACGGCCACCAGGGTCGCTCCGAGCGTCTGCAGGTAGAACAGGCCCCAGGCGATCACGCCGCCGAGGCCCATCCCCAGCCACTGCTCCAGCCAGCTGTTGTGGGCGTGCTGGGCCTTGAAGCCGGCGTCCCGGGTGATCCAGGCCAGCGGCCCCCAGCCGCTCTTGTCGTCCCAGACGGCGGCGTAGCCGAAGCCGGTCCAGGGCCGCTCCTCGATCTGACGCATGACGGCGGCCCAGATCTTGGTCCGGCCGGTCAGGGTGGCGTCCTTGCCGAGCAGGCCCAGGAAGACGTCGGAGGCGACCAGAATGAACCCGGCCAGCAGCCCGGCCCCCAGCACCGCGGCCCAGGTGGCCGCCACGCCGGTGGCCGGGCCGCGCCGGCAGACCCAGACGAAGACCAGCCCGGCCGCGCCGAGGATCAGCGAGACCAGAGACGTCTTGGACGTCGACAGGAGGACCAGCCCCAGCGCCATGGCCGCAAACAGCCACCACAGCCACGCTCGCCTGGGGACCAGCATCGCCGCCGCCCCGAAGATCGAGAAGGCGAAGGCCATGTTGCCGCCCAGGGCGTTCTTCTCCATCCACAGGCCTCGCCAGGCGCCGGGAAACAGATCCGTCATCCGGCCGAACGGCAGGACGGCGCCGGCGACCAGCGAGCCCAGGGTCAGGACCGCGAAGGCCGTGGCCATGACCTCGGCCATGGTCGCCCAGCGGAACCGCACCGCCAGCACCACGCCGGTCAGGGTGGTGGCGTAGAGGGCGATCAGACGCCGCATGCTGGCGCCCGAATCGATCGACCACGTCATCGACAGACCGCAGATGACCAGCAGCAGGATCAGGAACGGCTGCCGGGTCAGCGCCAGGGCCGTGTCCCAGGGCCGCATCGCCAGCACCACCACGGCCCCGGCATAGACCGGCAGATAGGCGTTGCGGATGGCGCTGGAGCTGGCGGCGTCGAACTTGCTGCCGAAGATCGGCAGGATCCAGCCCTGGCTGTAGAGGATCAGGCTGAACACCAGCAGGCCGAAGGCCAGCCAGTCCCACAGGTCCGCGCGCTCGCGGGCGGGGCCGGCGTCCCAGCGGGCCGCGGCCGGATAGGTCACGGCAGGATGGCCTTGACCAGGCCGGGCGTCTCCACGCTGGCCCGGTTGAAGAACAGGCCCGCCGGCCGTCCGCCGGCCGCCATGATCGCGTCACGCAGCTGCGCCGGCGCCTTCACGTCCGGCTGGTCGGCGGCCACGACCAGAACCGTCTGGTCCATGAACGGCGCCACGGTCACGGCCGACTGCGAGCGGTCCGCGGAGGGGCCGTCGACGACGATCACATCGGCGTAGCGGCGCAGGGCTTGCCAGTAGTCGGCGCTGGGCAGGATGTGGACGGACTGGCCGCCGCGCAGGACGTCGGCGCGGAAGCGGGTCACCCAGAAACGCCCCTCGCCCACCGGATAGCCCATCAGGAACCGCGCATCGGGCGCGTCCGAACCGTCCGGCATCCGCGTCGGCGGCCTGACCGTGAAGAAGGCCTGCCCCTCGGGACTCGCAGAAACCGGCTGGCCGAGGCGGCCGTAGCGTTCCGGCGCGGCGTCGATGGCGGCGTGTTGCGACGAGGCGAACAGGTCCAGGTCGACCAGCCAGACCCTGCGGGCGGCCCGCCGGGCGGCGAACAGGGCGAACTCGCGGGCGACGGTCGAGGCCCCTTCCCCCCGCCGCGCGGAGGCGAACTGGACGATGCGCGCACGGCCGGGCGCAGGCGGTCCCAGGGACGCCCACAGCTCCGCGACTTCTGCGCTCAAATCCAACATGCTCGAATCGCCCGGCGCCCAGCGACCAAGGCTACCCCATAGGGCGGCGGGAGGAACTACGCGGTCTTCAGTCGCGCCGCGCCGAGCACCGGCAGGTCCAGCGTGCGGGCGGCCGAGGCGGGTGTCGGCAGTCCGGGCCGCAGGAACATCCGGATCAGGCCGGCGCAGAGCGCCGAGAACAGCCCCATCAGCAGGGCCAGGGCGAGCACCGGCTTGCGCAGGCTCTTGCCCTTGGTCGAGGGCACGGCGCGATCGACGATGCGGATGTTGTCGTTGGTCTCGGCGGCGATCTGGCGGGCCGCCTGATCCTGGCGCTCCTTGACCGTGAAATCCCGGACGCTGCTCTGCAGGACGTCGCGGTCCATGCTCAGGGCCTGGAACTCGGGCTCTATGGAGGCCAGGCGCTGGAGCTGCTGCGTGGCGGCGGCGGCCTGGCGTCCATAGGTCGCCAGCGACTGCTGTAGCGCGGCCACCTCGGCGGCCGTCTGGATACGGTCGGTCTGCAGGGTCTGGTGGACAGGGTTGACGCCCAGGCGGCGAGCGCCGTCGGTCTGGGTCCGGCCGCTGCCGACGGCGGCTTCCAGCTGGCGCAGCTGCGCCTCGACGTCGCGCACCGGCTGCGAGTCCGGGCGGTAGCGGGACAGCATCTCCTCGCGCTGCAGCCGCAGCGCGGCCAGCCGGGTCGCGGCGGCCGGGTCGATGTCGCGGTAGAGGCCGATCTCCGGCGCGATCTGGCGCAACTGGGCGTCCAGCGTGGCCAGGCGCGCCTGCCGATCCTGAAGCGAGACCTCGGCGGCGGATCTCTGGGCCTCGATCTGGCCGATCAGCTGGGTCAGCGAGGCCTTCTGGGCGTTGAAGTCGCCGATGTCGTTGGTGGTCAGGAACGTCTGGTAGGCGGCGTCGGCCTGTTGAAGCTGGTCCTCGAACAGCACCCGCTGGCGCTCCATCGCCATCGATCCGGGCTGGATCAGAACGTTGCGACGGTAGATCAGGTACTCCTCGACCAGGGTGTTCACCACCTTGGCGGCCATCGCCGGATCGTCATGCTCGAATCCGACCCGGACGACGGGATTGTCCGGCGCCGAGCCGACTTCGAGCTTCTTGCCCATGCTCTCGACGCCCTTGGCCATGATCAGCGCCTTCTCGGCGGGCGTGGCCGGCGCATAGTCCTTGGCCAGGTCGGGATAGATCGCCGCCAGGCCGATCTTGCGGATCACCCGCTCGCGCAGCTGGGCGCTCTGCAGGATCTCGACCTCCGACTGGACCAGCGAGCTGGTGTCGGGCACCGCGCCACGGGCGGCGTCGCCGGCGCGCGGCTCATAGACGTATTCCTGGCCCAGCTGGATCAGCAGGCTGGCCTGGGCCGGATAGGCCTTCTTCATCGTGAAGGCGAAGCCCGCCCCGGCCAGGGCGATGACCAGGAAGACGATCAGCATCAGCCACCGCTCGCGCCACAGCAGGGTCACGAAGTCCGACGGCGCGTAGCGCGGACGCGACGCCCAGCCGCCCCGCGGCGGCGGGTCGTGCGGGACGGTCGTCCATGCGCTCTGCAAGGTCATGCGAATCCGAGTTGAACCGATCTTGGTCCGACCCTCGGCGCGCGCGATTAACACTCCGTTACCCATTCTCCTTAACCTTTGCCCCATGCGCGGAGCCGCCCTGTTCAGTCTCGTCCTGGCCCTGTCCGCGGCCCTGCCGGCCGCCGGCCCCGCCGTGGCGCGTCCGACCGAGGCCTTCCCCAACATCAGCTACGCCGACTGGACCGAGACCGAGCCGCAGTACCGGCTCTATCCGGGCGACCAGATCGACATCGCCGTGCCCTCCGCCCCGGAGCTCAGTCGCACCGGCGTGATCGTCCAGCCGGACGGGCGCGTGACCATGCCGCTGGTCGATCCGGTGATGGCCGCCGACCGCACCCTGCCGGAGTTCCAGCAAGATCTGTCGGCCGCCTACGCCGCCGAACTGCTCCGCCCCGAGGTGCAGATCCAGGTCAAGGCGATCAGCCCTCTGCGCGTCTTCGTCGGCGGCGAGGTCGGCAACCCCGGCGTGTTCGAGATGGCCGGCGACATCAACAGCCTCCAGGCCGTGATCCAGGCCGGCGGCTTCCGTCCCACAGCCAAGGTCGACCGGGTGGTGATCATTCGTCGGGGTCCCGACGGTCGGGCCATGATGCGGACCGTCAACCTCAAGCAGGCCATGCGCAATCCCAACGCCGACCTGATCCCGCTGCGCCGGTTCGACATCGTCTATGTGCCGCGCAGCAGCGTCGCCGAGGCCGGCCTCTGGATGCAACAGTGGTTCCGCGACCTGTCGCCGATCCAGCTCGGCTTCAACTACGCCATCAACGGCCGGAACTGACGCAGCCCCTCCCGGGCTGATGCCCCGCTCGCCTTCTGCTAGAATGACGGCGGCGGAGGAGCAGCAGCATGTCCGGACGCCCCGCGATCGCGAAGCTGACGCCGCCCGGAACCGGCCCGACGCTGGCCCGTCCCCGGGTGTCGCGGCGACTTGAGACCCTGCTCGCCGAGTCCAACGTCTGGGTTGCGGCCCCGGCGGGCTACGGCAAGACCACCGCCGCCGTGGATCTGGTCCGGCAGCGTGGAACGGCCACCCTTTGGCTTCGCGTCGACGAGGGCGATCAGGACGTCGCCGGCTTCTTCCACTACCTGTCCATGGCCGCCCCCGACGCCGTCGCGAACGCGCTGCCTCGGTACGGCCCGGAATACGCCGACCAGGCCCTCGCCTTTGCACGGCGGTTCTTCCGCGCCCTGTTCGCAGGACTGCCTCCGGGGACCCTGCTGGTGCTGGATGATCTGCATCATGCCGACACCGAAGATTTCCGGGCCGTCCTGTCGATCCTGATGCGGGAAACGCCGTCGAGCGTCCGCTGTCTGGGCCTGTCGCGAACCCTGCCGCCCCGCGACCTCGCGGACCTGCTGCTGTCCCGTCAGCTGGCCGTGCTCGACCAAAGCCTGCTGCAGTTCTCGGATCAGGAGGCCCACGCGCTCGTGACCGGGCGCGCGAGCGACGCCCCCACGGTCGACCTCGCCATGGCCAGGGGATGGGCCGCCGGGTTGGTGCTGCTGTCGGAAGGCCATCTCGCCGGCGCGCGCCTGACGCCTTCGGGCGACGACGAGGCCATCGGCGAAGCTGCGCTGTTCGACGTCCTGGGCCGACAGGTGTTCGAGACCCTGCCCCAATCCGAGCAAAGCGGCCTCCAGGTCCTCAGCCTGCTGCCCGAGATCACGCCGCGATTGGCGGCGGAGATGGTCGGGTCGCGCGACGCGGAGACATTGCTCGACCGGCTTCACCGGCGTCAGCTCCTGACGACCGGGACGACGGCCGATCGCAATACGCTTCGGCTGCACGACCTCCTGCGGGATTTCCTGCACCGACGGCTGGAGCAGACCGTGCCGGCGACACAGCGCGCTCAATTGAGAAGGCGCGCCGCGGAAGCGCTGGCCTCGGCCGGCCGGCCCGTCGACGCCGTCGAACTGGCCATCGCCGCCGGCGCCTGGCCCCTGGCGAGGGCGTTGATCAAAGACCATGCCGAAGCCCTGCTCGACCAGGGACGCCGCAGCACCGTGATCGACTGGTGCGACCGTCTGCCGGAAACCGAGCGGGACAGCTGGCTCTGCTACTGGCGCGGCGTCGCGAGTCTGCCGGACGACGCCGTCGCCGAGATCTGGCTCGGCCGGGCCTGGACGCTCTTCGAGGCCGAGGGCGACCTTCGCGGTCAGCATCTGGCCGCCGCCCGCGCGGTGCTGGCCAAGACCGACAGCTGGCGAACCCACACGGGGCTCTCGGCATGGACCCGCCGCGCCGCCGCCCTGTTGGGCGAGTCCTGGCTCCCCGCGACCGCCGACGAGGACCTGCTGGTGCTGGTCGGCATGCTGCGCGCGATGGACTTCGCCGACGATCTGGCCGCGGCCGGTCCGATCGGACGCGCGCTGGCCGTTCGACTGACCGAGCGCCTCGCGGTCCGCGCCTCGGGCGAAAGCGTCGCCATGCGTCTGCTGGCCAGCGCCTCGGTGATCGAGCATGCCGGCTCCACCGGCGCCGCCGACCTGTTCGAGCGCGCGGTCGACAGCGTCGCCGACGACCTTCGGCAGAAACGCATCCCGCCATGGATCCTGGGTCTGTGGCTGGTGGCGTTCGGCGCCGTGAGCGGCCGCTACTTCCCCTACGCGCGACGCGGCTTCCCTTTCGGCGGCGGCGAGGACGCCCTGCGCGCCGCCGTCGCCCTGGGCGAGACCGAGGCCCTGCCGGCCGTGGAGTTCGGCGCGCTCTATCACCTCCAGCACCTGATGAGGCTGCGGAACGACTGGGAGGAGCTGGCCGTCTTCATCGATCGGCTCGCCGCCGTCGCCGACAGCCGCCACACCACCCAGGTCGCCGTGGTGGCCGACTGCCAGGCCGCGCTTCACACCCGCAACGGCGATGTCCCCGCGGCGACGGAAGCCTGCGAGCGCTTCATGACGGCCATCGAAGCGGCCGACGAGCCGCCGATCGAGCGCTGGCCGCACTTCATCACCCGGTTTCAGATCCGCCTCGCCGCCCGGGACACCGACAGCGCGATCCGTGAACTGGAGGCGGTTCTGCCGCTTTTCGACGACGGCGCGGTCGCCGACCGGACTCACGCCTGTATCGCCGTCGCCCATGCGGTCGACGCAAAGCGCCGCGGCTCGGCCCGCTATACCGAGCGACTGCGGACCGCTGTCGAACAGGTTGCGGCCACCGGTTGGAACCAGATTCTGTCGAACCTTCCCGAACTCCTGGCGGAGACGCTGGACGACGCGCTCGCCCGGGGGATCGCGGCCGACTTCTGCCGACGCCTGATCGCGCAACGCCGACTCTCGCCGCCGCCCTGCGCCGCGCCGAGCTGGCCGTGGCCGCTCAAAGTCCAGGTCCTGGGCGACTTCGGACTGGCGGTCGACGAGACGCCGCTGAAGCTCGGCGGCAAGCCGGCGACGCGGTCGCTCGACATCCTGCGGATCCTTGCGGTCAGCAAGGGACACACCTGTACGCTGGCCGCGCTGTACGACTGGCTGTGGCCCGACTCCGACGGCGATCAGGCGAAGGCGGCCTGCGAACAGGCGCTGCATCGACTGCGGAAACTGGTCGGACGCCCCGATCTCGTGATCCAACGCGAGGGACGGCTGCGGCTGGCGCCCGAGCTGGTCTGGGTGGACCTGGTCGCCTGGGAGGCCCGCGCCGCGAGCGCCCTCGACGGGGGTGACCGCACGGCGCTCCGAGCGGCGTTCCTGGCCCTGCCGGGAGCGCTGCTGCCGCATGAACCGCCCAACCCCTGGTCGGCGATCGCGGCCGACCGGGTTCGTGACCTGACGCTGAACCTGGCCGACCGGCTCGCCGCGGGAGACGGCGACGGCCAGAGGGCCCGCGCGATCTACCTGCGGTGCCTGGAGCTCTATCCCGACTCCGCCCGCGTCCACGGCGCCCTGATCAGCGGCCGGCTGGCGCGGGACGATCTGGTCGGCGCGCTGGAGGACTACGCCCGCTACGAGCGCCGTCAGGAGGCGGCCGACGAAGAAGTGTCCAGCGCCATCCGCGCGCTGATCCCGCCGGCCCTGCGCCCGCCGCCCGGACCGTAGGCCATCCGTAAGCGCGGCGTCGCTACCGCTTCCGAGGCCGGCCGCACGGGGCCGGCGCCACCTCTCGGGAGCTCCCCATGCCCCAAGCCACCGTCTCCATGATCTATTGCGTCCAGCAGGCGACCGGAACCGACGCGGCCGTCAACGACGCCATCGCCGGCCTGCCCGAACTGCTGCTGCCCGGCGAGTTCGGCGGCATGCCGCTGCAGGCCATCAGGGCTCTGCCCGGCGTCATCGCCGCCGTCGACGCCGCCCGGTCCGACCCGGACGACCTCTACATCACCACCAATACCGGCGGCGGACGCGACAACGCCGTCTGGCCCAGCCCCGGCGGCGTCGTCCAGATCCAGGCCGGCCAGTCGGAAACCCCCGACTTCACCGTCGACTTCGATCATTCCCAGAACCTGTCGCTTTGGGACTACGACTCCGTCTCGGACGACGACCTGCTGGGTTCGGTGACGATGTTCGCCTCCGAACAGGGCCAGGGCGAGATCGCCAAGCTGGCCAGGTCCCCGATCGAGAACTCGTACTACTACGTCGTCTACCGGGTCGACTGACCGACGACGCCCTCCCCCAACCCCCACGGCCGCGGCTTCGCTCGGCGGAGTCGCGCGCGCTTCCAGGAGGAAGCCATGAAGACCATCGACATCAGAGAAGGCATGCGCTTCGGCATGGGCGTCGACAGCGTCATGGAACGCGCCTGCGGCGAGGCCATCGCCTACGCCGGCGAGCGCGGGCAGCAAGGCGGACAGATCGTCCGGGCCAACGTCCGGATGATCGAGACCCAGGAAAGCCTGATGGAGACCCTCAACATCTCCGTCGGGGCCTCCGTCCGCTACGGCCTGGCCAGCGTGGACGCCAAGATGGACTTCGCCAAGCAGCAGGCGGTCAACGAATACTCGCTGTATGTCCTGTTTCAGGTCGAGGTCCAGAACCCGCCCCGATCGATGAAGACGCCCAGGCTGACGCCGGAGGCGCAGGCGATCTACGACCGATCGCCCGACGACTTCGCCGCCACCTACGGCGACATGTTCATCGACGAGATCTATGGCGGCGGCGAGTTCTTCGGGCTCTTCACCTTCACCACCCGCGACGAGTCGAGCCGCACGAAGGTCAGCGCCGAACTGAACGCCTCGATCGGGACGTTCTTCGCCGGCGGCGACATCTCCGCCGCGTTCGAGACCACGGTGTCCAGTTTCAAGCGCCAGGCGTCGATGAAGATCCAGGCGGTGATGAGCGGCGGCTCGGGCCTGCAGAACCCGACCAACTTCGAGCAGCTCCGGGCGCTGTACGCCAACTTCAACGCCTCGGTGCGCGATCACCCGATCGACTACAAGGCCAGCCTCAAGGACTTCCGCTACCTGCCGCTGCCGGCCGGCCCCACGGAAGCGGCCCGCACGCTGCGGCGCGAGACCATCGAAGCCTGTGGCCGCGCGGTGGTCGAGGGCATCAAGCAGCGCAGCCGTCTCGACTACATCCTCAGCTATCCGCACCAGTTCGAGCCGTTCGACGCCGCCCTTCTCCGCGTCAAGCGGGAGGAGATCGTCGCCATGGCGCCGCGCTGGGCCGCCCGCGCCGAAGCCTGCGCGGCCAAGATCGCCGAGTGCCGGCTGGACGGCCTTGCGCCGGTCGCGGTCGAATTCCCGGCCCGGCTGGCGAGCGCCGACCCGCTCGGCGTGAAGTGGGAATACGTCCTCGCCCACGACTCCCGGGCGGCCGGCTATTTCCTCGAACAGTACTGCGTCGGCGGCCTGGATATGTTCGACGAGCATGACGGCGGCCGGTACAAGCTCTTCACCAAGAACGGCGCGCCGATCGGCGGGATCTTCTGGAACCCGCAGATCTCGACGGAGGCCTTCGTCGTCTACGGCGGCATTTTCCTGGCCTATATGGCGCGCGGGGGCTGCGAAGGACCGCTGGGCTATCCTCGGGCGGACGAACAGACGCTCGGCCACCTGCCGGGCTGGCCGGCCGGCGTCGGCGACGGTCTCGACCGGGTGAGCCGTTTCAGGAACGGAGTCTTGTGGTGGGACGCCCAGAGCGGGGTCGTCTCCGATCGCCTGCCGCGATCGATCATCGATTTCGACCCGAGGCCCCTGCCGCGGATACCTCCGCGCGTGGTCATCCGCCCCGGCGGATAGGCATCATCGAACCGGCCGGCGTGGGTCCTAGCCCTGCGCCAGCCACTCCCGCGCCTGGCGCTGGGCCTCGGCGACGTCGAGGGGGTCCATCTCGGCGCTCAGTTCCTTGCGGTACACCTTGGCCTCGGTCGAGCCGCGCATGGCCGCCAGGTTGAACAGCATATGGGCCGAGACATAGTCGAGCGGCGCTCCGCCCTGCCCGGTCGAATACAGCAGCCCCATGCGAAACAGGTCGTCGCCGGACATGTCGGGTCCTGGCAGCGGAATGGTCGCCGGAGCTTCGGTGTCGATGCTCGCAAGCATGGTCTTCTTCCTCGAACCTCTGACCGGACGCTTCTGTCCGATATCGATGTTCACAGGAAAGTCCCGCGGCGCTGAACATAGGGTTAATCGACGGACCGCCCTGCATTCACGATGAAGGTTGGGCGGTCCTCAGGCGGCGATCAGCCGTCGGGCTGGAGCTTGTCCAGGGTCTTGGTCTCGAAGTCGCCCGCGTCATGCCGCTCGTGCAGCTGGCTGGCCGGCTCGCCGAACGCGCGATTGACCATCCGACCGCGTTGGACCGCCGGGCGAGCGGCGATCTGGTCGGTCCAGCGCTGCACGTTTTTGTATTCGTGGACCGACAGGAACTCCCCGGCGTCATAGACGAGCCCCTTGGCCAGAGCCCCGTACCAGGGCCAGACGGCCATGTCGGCGATCGTGTACTGATCGCCGGCCAGATACTCGACCTCGGCCAGGCGGCGGTCCAGCACGTCGAGCTGGCGCTTCACCTCCATGGCGAAGCGGTCGATGGCGTATTCGATCTTGAACGGCGCGTAGGCGTAGAAATGGCCGAAACCGCCGCCCAGGTACGGCCCGCTGCCCATCTGCCAGAACAGCCAGGACAGGGCCTCGGCGCGGGTCTCGTCGGTCGGCAGGAACTCGCCGAACTTCTCGGCCAGGTACAGCAGGATGGCGCCAGACTCGAAGACCCGGATCGGCTTGGCGCCGCTGTGATCGACCAGGGCCGGGATCTTGGAATTGGGATTGGCTCCCACGAAGCCGCTGGAGAACTGGTCGCCGTCGTTGATCTTGATCAGCCAGGCGTCGTACTCGGCGCCGGCGTGGCCCTTGGCCAGCAGTTCCTCGAGCATGACCGTGACCTTCACCCCGTTGGGCGTGGCCAGGGAATAGAGCTGCAGCGGATGCTTGCCGACGGGAAGGTCCTTGTCGTGGGTCGGGCCGGCGATCGGTCGGTTGATGTTGGCGAAGCGGCCGCCGTTGGCCTTGTTCCAGGTCCAGACCTTGGGCGGGACGTATCCGGTGTCGTCGCTCATCCTGCTTCAGCTCCCGTCCTTGTTGCGATTTGTCCCCGCTAGATGGGCGCGAGCCCGCGGTCGGCGCAAGGCCAAAGGCCGAGAAACCTGACGAGCGCGTTCAGCCAGGGTTCAGCCGCGAGGATTCACCATCAGGCCTCAGTCGAGGGAACCGTGCGGCGCCACCGCCGCAACCGTCAGAGGAGACGTTCGGATGAAGCGTCTGTTGCTCACCATCGCCGCCGCGGCCGCTGTCGGCGGCCCGATGCTGGCCGTGGCGACCGAAGCGGCCGCCCAGGACCGCGGCCGCTGGGAACGCCATGAGGACCGCCGTGATCACCGCGATAGCCGCTGGGATCGCCGCGACGATCGTTGGGATCGCCGCGACGATCGCTGGGATCGCCGCGACGGCCGTTGGGACCGTCGTGACGGCCGCTACGACCGCGGCTGGGACCAGCGCAGCCGCTGGGATCGCGGTCACCACAACGGCTACTACTGGAACAACCGCTGGTACTACGGCCCGCCGCCGTCCAGCTACTACGGCCGTCCGGGCTACCGTCCGGGCTACGCCGCCTGGCGTCGCGGCGCCTATCTGCCGCCCTACTACCGCGATCGCGGCTACGTCGTGAGCGACTACGGCCGCTACGGCCTGCGCCCGCCGCCGCGCGGCTACTACTGGTACCGTGACGGCAGCGACTACCTGCTGGCCGCCGTCGCCACCGGCCTGATCCTGGACGTGATCATCAACCACTAGGGCTTGCGTCCGCCGAAACGAGAAACGCCCCGGAGATCGCTCTCCGGGGCGTCCTTCTGCTGTCCTTCTCCCGCAAGGGACGAAGGGCGCCTTACAGCCCCAGCTTGGCCTTCAGGATGTCGTTGACGGCGGCCGGGTTGGCCTTGCCGCCGGTCTCCTTCATCACCTGACCGACGAACCAGCCGATGGCCTGCGGTTTTTCCTTCACCGCTTCCGCCTTGTCGGGGTTGGCCGCGATCAGCTTGTCGACCGCCGCCTCGATGGCGCCGGTGTCGGTGATCTGGACCAGGCCGTGCTTCTCGACGATGGCGGCCGGAGCCCCCTCGCCCGCCCACATGTGCTCGAACACCGTCCGGGCGATCTTGCCCGAGATGGTGCCGTCCTCGATCAGCCCGACCAGAGCAGCGACGTCGGCGGCGGCGATCGGCGAGGCGCCGATCTCCAGACCGTCCTTACCCAGGCGACCGAGCAAGTCGTTCAGCACCCAGTTGGCGACCAGCTTGGCGTCGCGGCCCCTGGCGGCCTCCTCGAAGTAGGCGGCCACGTCGGCGTCCGAGATCAGCACCGAGGCGTCGTAGGCCGACAGGCCGTAGTCGCCCATCAGCCGGGCCTTCTTGGCGTCCGGCAGTTCGGGCAGGCCGGCCTCGATCTGCTTGACCCAGGCCGGATCGAGTTCGAGCGGCAGCAGGTCGGGATCGGGGAAGTAGCGGTAGTCGTGCGCTTCTTCCTTGGAGCGCATCGAGCGGGTCTCGCCCTTGCCCGCGTCGTACAGGCGCGTCTCCTGGTCGATCTTGCCGCCGTCCTCGAGGACCTCGATCTGGCGGCGGGCCTCGTAGTTGATGGCCTGCTGGATGAACCTGTACGAGTTGACGTTCTTGATCTCGCAGCGGGTGCCCAGGTGGCTGAAGCTGCCGGTCTCGCGGAACTTCTCGTAATCGCCCGGACGGCAGACCGAGACGTTCACGTCGGCGCGCAGGTTGCCCTTTTCCATGTCGCCGTCGCAGGTGCCCAGCGTGACCAGGATGGCGCGCAGCTTCTTGACGTAGGCCGCCGCATCTTCCGGCGACCGCAGGTCGGGCTTGGACACGATCTCCATCAGCGCCGTGCCCGAGCGGTTGAGGTCGATGTAGGTTTCACTCGGCGACAGGTCGTGGATCGACTTGCCGGCGTCCTGCTCCAGGTGCAGCCGCTCGATGCGCACGGTGAAGCTGGTCCCGTCGAGACGGTCGACGATGACCTCGCCTTCGCCGACGATCGGCTGCTCGAACTGGCTGATCTGATAGCCCTGCGGCAGGTCGGGGAAGAAGTAGTTCTTCCGCTCGAAGACGCTCTTCAGGTTGATCTGCGCCTTGAGACCCAGGCCCGTGCGCACGGCCTGCTCGACGCAGAACCTGTTCAGCACCGGCAGCATGCCCGGCATGGCGGCGTCGACCAGCGACACCTGCTCGTTCGGCCCGGCGCCGAAGCCGACGGCCGCCCCGCTGAACAGCTTGGCGTTCGACGCCACCTGGGCGTGGACTTCGAGCCCGAGGACGATTTCCCAGTCGCCCGTGCGACCCTTGAGTTTGAAGGTCTCAGTCATCCTACCACCAACGCTCCGCCTTCTTGCCGCGGAAGCCGGCCGCCTTCTCGAGGGCGCCCGCCACCGCGAACACCGTGGCTTCGTCCAGGGCCCTGCCGATCACCTGCAGGCCCAGCGGCAGGCCGCCGCTGTCCAGGCCCGCCGGCACGCTGATCGACGGCAGGCCGGCCAGGTTGGTCGTCACCGTGAAGACGTCGTTCAGGTACATGGCGATCGGGTCGGCCATCCGCTCGCCCAGGGCGAAGGCGGCCGAGGGCGCCGTCGGGGTGAGCAGGGCGTCGCAGCTCCGCCAGGCCTGGTCGAAGTCGTCGGCGATGCGGCGGCGGACCTTCTGAGCCTTGAGGTAGTAGGCGTCGTAGTAGCCGGCGCTCAGCACATAGGTCCCGATCAGGATGCGGCGCTTGACCTCGTTCCCGAAGCCTTCGGCCCGGGTGTTCTCGTAGACGTCCGTCAGGTTCCTGCCGTCCGCGCGCAGGCCGTAGCGCATGCCGTCGTAGCGGGCGAGGTTCGAGGAGGCTTCCGCCGGAGCCACGATGTAGTAGGCCGGCAGGGCGTATTTGGTGTGCGGCAGCGAGACCTCGACGATCTCGGCGCCGGCCTCGCGCAGCCAGTCGATCCCGTCCTGCCAGAGCTTCTCGATCTCGGCCGGCATGCCGTCGACGCGGTACTCCTTCGGCACGCCGATGCGCAGACCCTTCACGGACTTGCCGACGTACTGCGGGAAGTCCGGCGTCTCGACGTCCAGGCTGGTCGAGTCCTTCGGGTCGTGGCCGGCCATCGAGGTCAGCAGGATGGCGGCGTCCTCGACCGTCTTGGCGATCGGGCCGGCCTGGTCCAGCGAGCTGGCGAAGGCGACGACGCCCCAACGCGAACAACGGCCGTAGGTCGGCTTGATGCCGACGGTGCCGGTGAAGGCGGCCGGCTGACGGATCGAGCCGCCGGTGTCGGTCGCCGTGGCGCCCAGGCAGATGTCGGCCGCGACGGCGGAGGCCGAGCCGCCGGACGATCCGCCCGGGGTCAGGGCCTTGTTGCCCGACGAGGCCGACTTCCAAGGGTTGATCACGTTGCCGAACGCCGAGGTCTCGTTCGACGAGCCCATGGCGAACTCGTCCATGTTCAGCTTGCCGAGCATGACCGCGCCGTCGCCGAACAGGTTGCCGGTGACGGTCGACTCATAGGTCGGGACGAAGTTCCCCAGGATCTTGCTGCAGGCCGTCGAGCGGACGCCCTGGGTGCAGAACAGGTCCTTGATCCCCAGCGGCGCGCCTTCCAGCGGCCCGGCCTCGCCCTTGGCGATGCGGGCGTCCGAGGCGGCGGCCATGTCGAGCGCCTTGTCGGGGGTCTCCAGGACGAAGGCGTTCAGCGGCCGGGCCGCCTCGACCGCGGCGATATGCGCCTTGGTGATCTCGGTCGAGGAGAAGTCCTTGGCCTTCAGGCCGTCCAGCGCGGCCTTGAGCGTGAGCGAAGTGAGTTCGGTCATGGCTTACTCGACCACCTTGGGCACGACGAAGAAGCCGTCGGCGCTCTTGGGGGCGTTGGCGAGGACGCGAGGCGCGTCGCCGCCGTCGGTGACGACGTCGTCGCGCAGCGGCAGCTTGGCGTGGACGACCGAGGTCAGCGGTTCGACGCCGTCGGTGTCGACCTCCGCCAGCTGCTCGATCCACTGGATGATGCCGTTCAGCTCCTGCGCGAGCGGCTCCAGCCGCTCCTCGGGTTCGGCGATGCGGGCGAGCCGGGCGACCTTGCGTACGGTCGCGGCGTCGATGGCCATCTTGGCCTCCTTTCGTTCGAGGTTGGGGTTACCCGCGGCAGCCCCACCATTGCAAGCCGAATGCAGCCGCTGGGTCATCCCGGACGCCCGAGGGGCGATCCGGGACCCAGTTCGCGGCGCAAATGAGCTCGGTCCCGGCTCTCCGCGCTTCGCGCTGCGGCCGGGATGACGGTATGAAGCGGCATGCCCGTGCTCGACATCACCGAACTCGCCGCCGCCCTGCCCGCCTACGCGCCCGTCGTCGGGCTCGATCCCGGCGAGAAGACCATCGGCGTCGCCGTATCTGACGCGACCCGAATGGTGGCCAGTCCCCTGGAGACGATCCAGAAGAGGAAGTTCACCCAGGACGCCGAGCGGCTGTTCGCCTTGATGGAGAGCCGGGGCGCGCTGGGGATCGTCGTCGGCCTGCCCATGAACATGGACGGCACCGAGGGGACCCGCGCCCAGTCGAACCGCGCCCTCGCCCGCAACATCCTCCGCCTGAAGGACCTGCCGATCGCCTTCTGGGACGAGCGGCTGTCCACGGCGGCGGTGACCCGGGTGCTGATCGACGAGCATGACGTGACCCGCAAACGCCGCGCCGAGGTCGTCGACAAGATGGCCGCCGCCTGGATCCTCCAGGGCGCGCTGGACCGCATGCGGAACGCCGGCGCCTGACCGACGCTCCGCCCTAGCCGGCATGGCCATGGCGCCCCTCGCGGTCGAAATGGGTCGGTGTCTTCTTCAGGGTCTCTCTCCTCGGGTGGAAGTCCGGTCGCCCGGCGGCGCGAGGAGGAGGTCCAGATAAGAGAAACCCCTCCGGCGGCGGCCAGGAGGGGCGATGCGGAACCTGTAACGTCGGTTCGCTAGCGGTTCGCTCCCTCCGGGCACGGCGGTGCCTGCGTGGCCTGCTGGCCCCGCTGCCCGGTCTGCTGGAGGATGCGGATCGCGATGATCATGGTCGTTCTTGTACCATCGCACGCGTCGCTCCCACAAGGACGACGGCCCGATCCGGGTTAGGATGGGGCATGACCCTGACCGTCCTCCCCGCTACGGAAGCCGACCGCCCGATCCTCGCCGGCCTGATGCAGTTCTACGTCTACGACTTCTCGGAGATGGAGCCGGAAGGCTCGCACGACTACGACGTCGGCCCGGACGGCCTGTTCCGCCCCTACCCCTACCTCGACGCCTACTGGCGGGAGGGCGGCCGCTGGCCGCTGATCTTCCGGCTGGACGGCGCCGCGATCGGGTTCGCCCTGGTCAACCAGGTCTCGAACCGCACCGAGGGCTTCGTCGAGCGCAACATGGCCGAATTCTTCGTCATGCGGCGGCATCGGCGCCGCGGCCTGGCGGCGGCGGCCCTGGCGCAGATCCTGAAGCTTCACCCCGGCCGCTGGGAGGTCGCGGTTCTGGACCGCAACCCCGGCGCCCTGGCCTTCTGGCCGAGAGCGCTGGCGGCGGCGGGGGTCGGCGAGCTCCGGCGCATGGACGGCGGCCAGGCCTGGGCCGGACCGGTGTGGACGTTTGCGGCCTGACGGACGTCGGCCGCCTCAGGGCATGTCGACGCCTTCGGCGACATAGATCAGCGCCTGCTCGGCGGCGACCGAGGGCCGCTCCACGGTCCGCCCGTCCGGGAACTTGATGGCGTAGGTCGCCCCGCCCGACGGCCGGCTCACCGTCAGAACCCCGCCCGGCGGCAGATCGGCGCTCCAGGCGCGGTACCCCGTCGGCGGGGCGAGCGGATAGCGTGCGCGGGCTTCCGCGTTCAGCGTCGGCGCGCTCTGGCCGCCGAACGTCGTCCCCGAGAAGGCGAGGACGACCCGCACGGGCGCGGCTCCGGTGTTCTGGACGCGCACCTGCACCGTGTCCTTGGCCCGGAGGGAGCGGTAGCGCCACCATCCGTCCTTCGCCATTCGAGGCTCCACGGGAAAGGTCTCGGTCCAGCGCGCTCCAGTCTCGGTCTGGGTCCAGAGCCGTTCGGCCACGGTCTTCAGCGCCCTCGCCCGGCCCGCTTCATTGGCCAGGACGCCCTGATCGACCATCACCTTGCCGTTGGCGATGACGAACGCCAGATCCCGGCCGGAGACGCTGTTGACCAGCATGTCTGCGGCGTTCCGATCCATGATCGGCGCGGCCCCGAGGCGGAGCCGATCGACGAGCAGGATGTCGGCGTCCTTGCCGGGATCGAGGCTGCCGGTCGACGCGCCCAGGCCCAGAGCCTCTGCGCCGTTGATCGTCGCCGCCTTCAACCAGAACCAGGCGTTGAGGCCGGCGGTCGAGGGCGTCGACAGCTCGTTCACCTTCTGCAGCAGGGCCGCGGTCCGCAGGGCGTCGAACATGCTGATGCGATCGTTGCTCGCCGCCCCGTCCGTGCCCAGCGTGACCGGCACCTTGGCGGCGCGGTAGCGCGTGATCGGCGCGACGCCGGAGGTGAGGTACATGTTGGATTCGGGATTATGCGAGACCGACGCCCCGTGCTTGCCCAGCAAGGCGATGTCGGCCTCTGTCGGCCAGACGCTGTGGATGGACAGGAAGCCGTCCAGCGCTCCCCAGTCCGCGAGCAGCGGCAGCGGCCCCGGCGTGTCGAAGCCGCGGACGGCGCCGAGGGCCTGCTTTTCCGCGTCCGACAGCAAGGGCGCCATGTGCGGGTCGGTCAACAGGACGTCGGCGCGGCGGGCGAGCGCCAGGTAGCCGTCGGACTTCGACAGCGGCGGCCGCGCCACGATCGGGCCGAGCAGGTTCCGATCGTGCTGCGAGAGACGCCCGCCGTTGTCGACCGACTTCCAGTAGTCCGTGATGCGGGTCTGGAAGTCGCGCGCCTCGGCCAGGTTCTCCATCTCGTGCTCGGTCATCCGCAGCCCGTTCCGGCGCGCCGACAGGACGCCGTCATAGACCGACGGCAGCGACATGAACGACATCGGGCCGAAGCCCATCATCACCTGCAGGCGATCGCCGCCGGCGGCCTTCAGCCCGGCGATCTGACGATCCTGGAGAGCCGACGGCAGGAACACCGCCTGCCGCCACCAGACGACGCCGCCGTCGATGTTGTTGGCCTTGAGCGCGTTCAGCACCGCCAGGGTGCCGTCCTCGCGAAAGTTCACCGAGGCGAAGTCGGCGATGGTCGTCGTTCCCCCCAGCAGGGCCTCGCCCGCCGCCGCATCGGTCAGCGTCCCGACATCGGCGGCCGCGGCGTAGTGAGCCGAGCGATAGACCAGCCCGGCCCAGGCCTGCAGGCTCGACTGGGGCGCGATGCTGCGGGCCACGTGTTGCCACAGGTGGGTATGGGTGTTCACGAACCCCGGCAGCGCGATCAGGTTCGAACCGTCGATCACGCGGTCGGCGGGCTCGCGCCAGGCGCCGGTCGGGACGATCCGGGTGATCTTCCCGCCGTCCACGAAGATGTCGCGCCTGGTCAGAAAGGCCTCGCCGCGGACGTCCGTCACCGTGACGTCCCGGATCAGGAGATCGGCGGCCGCCGCTTCACCGCTGCTGGACAGGCCTATGAACGCCGAGAGGGCGGCCGCGACGCAACCGCCCCCGAAGATTGATCGCCGCATGAGATCGCCCCTTGGTTGCAGTCAAGGTAACAGCGTTCTTCAAAATCGCCAGATCGGACGTCGGAGGCTCAGGCCACCTTCACCATCCGCTTGCCGATGTTCTCGCCGGCCAGAAGGCCGACGAGCGCGCCGGGAAGACTCTCAAGACCTTCGAGCACGTCCTCGCGCACCTTCAGCCGGCCGCTCTCGACCCAGGACTGCAGATCGGCCAGCGCCTGGGCGCGCCGGTCGTCGAAATCGCTGACGATGAAGCCCTGGACCTTCAGCCGCTTGGTGACGATCAGGCCGGGCACGCCGCGCGGGCCGGTCGGAGGGGCCGCGCCGTCGTACTGCGAGACCGCGCCACAGCAGGCGATGCGGCCGAACAGGTTCATGTTGAACAGCGCCGCCTCGAAGACATCGCCGCCGACGTTGTCGAAATAGACGTCGATCCCGTTCGGAGCTTCCGCCTTCAAAGCCTTGAAAAGATTTCCACCTTTGTAGTCGACCGCAGCGTCGAAGCCGAGCTCCCGGACCAGCAGGTCGCACTTGGCGGAACCGCCGGCGACGCCGATGGTCCGACACCCCTTGATCTTGGCGATCTGGCCGACGATCGAGCCGACCGAACCGGCCGCGGCCGAGACGACCACCGTGTCGCCTTCCTTCGGCCGCCCGACCTCCAGCAGGCCGAAGTAGGCGGTCAGGCCGGCCACGCCGTAGACGCTCAACAGATGAGTCAGCGGCTCGGCCCGCGCGATCCTGGCCAGCTTGCGGGCGGGCAGCACGGCCCATTCCTGCCAGCCGGTGTCGGCGAAGACGAGATCGCCCGGCTTCAGCGACGGATCACGCGACTCGACGACCTCGGCCAGTGCGCCGCCGGCCATCACGTCGCCCGCGTTGATCGCCGAGCGGTAGGTCGCGCCCTGCATCCAGGCGCGGTTGGCCGCATCCAGGCTGACGTACAGGATTTTCAGCAGGGCTTCGCCCTCGCCCGGCGTCGGGACGGCGGCCTCGTTCAGGCGGAAGTGTTCGGGCGCGAGCCGGGCGCCGCCGGGCAGTTCGGCGAGGACGATCTGGCGGTTGGCGGTCATGGCGAAACTCCCTGTGCGCTTTGTTCGTTGGCGGCAATCTGGCCCAGGCGATCGAGGCTGTCATGCCTTGCGTGGCTCGAGACGCTCGCTCCCCGCCGTCAGGAAGGCGGTTGCCGATCCGCGCACATGCGTCATGGTGACGAGCGCCCGGCAGGGCGCGTCTCGAACCACGCACGACGTCACAGCGCTTGGCGGAATCTCCGTCGTCGCCTAAGAGGGCGGCTCATGACGACATCGGCTCCGGGTATCGACGAGGTCCGCGCACGGACCTTCCCCTTTCCGCGCCGCCATTTCCTGTCCGCCCTGGATCTGAACATCGTCGAGGCCAACCGCCTCCTCGACCTGGCCGACACGTTCGTGGCGCTCAACCGACAGACCACCAAGAAGCTGGACCTGCTCAAGGGCCGCACCCTGGTGAACCTGTTCTTCGAGAACTCAACCCGCACCCAGTCCAGCTTCGAGCTGGCCGGCAAGCGGCTCGGAGCCGACACCATGAACATGTCGGTGAAGAACTCCTCCGTGGCCAAGGGCGAGACCCTGATCGACACGGCGGTGACGCTGAACGCGATGCGGCCCGACCTGCTGGTCGTACGCCACGCCTCGTCAGGCGCCGCCGAACTGCTGTCTCAGAAGGTCGGCTGCAGCGTGATCAACGCCGGCGACGGCCAGCACGAGCATCCGACCCAGGCCCTGCTCGACGCCCTGGCCATGCGGCGGGTGTTCGGCGACCTGGCCGGACTGACCGTGGCCATCTGCGGCGATGTCCTGCACAGCCGGGTGGCGCGCTCGAACGTCAATCTTCTCAGTGTCCTGGGCGCGGAAGTTCGCCTTGTGGGACCGCCCACCCTGCTGCCCGCCGGAGCCGATCGCTGGGGCGCTTCGGTGCACCATGACATGGAGAAGGGCATCGCCGGCGCCGACGTAGTTATGATGCTGCGCCTGCAGCTGGAACGGATGCAGGGCGCGCTGGTCCCGTCGACCCGCGAGTACTTCCGCTTCTGGGGCCTCGACCGCGAGAAGCTGAAGGCCGCCTCCGACCGGGTCCGGGTCATGCACCCCGGCCCGATGAACCGCGGCGTCGAGATCGACTCTGATGTCGCCGACGATCCCACCGTCAGCCTGATCCAGGATCAGGTCGAGATGGGCGTCGCCGCCCGCATGGCCGTGCTGGCCACCCTCGCCGCCCGGCTGGACAACGACTGATGGCCCGCACCCGTCCCATCGCCTTCAACAACGCCCGCCTGGTCGATCCGGAGACCGGCTACGACGGACACGGCGCCGTGGTGGTCTTCGAGGGCGTCATCGCCGACGTCTCAAAAGACAAGGATTTCAGCGACCTGTCGGAAGACGTTCGCGTCATCGACTGCAGCGGCGGCATGCTGGCCCCCGGGCTGATCGACCTGCGGGTCAAGACTGGCGAGCCCGGCGCCGAGACCAAGGAGACCCTGCGTTCGGCGGCCCAGGCGGCCGCGGCCGGCGGCGTCACCTCGATCGTCGTCCAACCGGACACCCGCCCCGCCGTCGACGACCCGTCGGTGGTGGACTTCATCCTCCGCCGCGCCCAGGACGTCGAGGCCGCCCGCATCCTCTGCGCCGGGGCCGCGACCAAGGGCCTGGCGGGCGAGCAGATGGCCGAGATCGGCCTGATGAAGGAGGCGGGCTGCGTCTACGTCACCGACGTCGACCGGCCGATCGTCGATTCCAAGGTCCTGCGCCGGGTGATGGCCTACGCCTCCGCCTTCGGCATGGCCATCGCCCACCGGCCCACCGACCCTTGGCTGTCCAAGGGCGCCGCCGCGACCGAGGGCGAGTTCGCCGCCCGCATGGGCCTGCCCTCCGCCCCCGCCGCCGCCGAGCGCATCGGCCTGGAGCGCGACCTGGCCCTGGCCGAGCTGACCGGCGGCAAGCTGCTGGTCGACCAGATCACCAGCGCCGGCGCGCTGGAGAGCCTGGCCCGGGGCAAGGCCAAGGGGCTGAACGTCGCCGCCACGGCCTCGATCAACCACCTGAGCTTCAACGAGCTCGACATCGGCGACTACCGCACCTTCGCCAAGATCGACCCGCCGCTGCGCGCCGAGGACGACCGTCAGGCGCTCATCGAGGCGCTGGCGAGCGGCCTGGTCGACATCGTCGTCTCGGCCCACGCGCCGGCGCCGCCCGAGGACAAGCGCCTGCCGTTCGACGAGGCCGCCCCCGGCGGCGTGGGGCTGGAGACTCTGCTGCCCGCGCTGCTGGCGCTGCACCACGACGGCCGCGTGCCGCTGATCGACCTGATCCGCACCGTGACCCTGGCCCCGGCCCAGTTCCTGGGCCTGACCGCCGGCCGCATCGCCTCCGGCGCCCCGGCCGACCTGCTGCTGTGCGACCTGAACGCGCCGATCCTGGTCGACGCCGACAAACTGGCGTCCAAGTCCAAGAACTCGCCGTTCGACGGCCGCCGCCTGCAGGGCCAGGTGCTGATGACCGTCACCGGCGGCAAGATCGTCCACCGGGCCGAATAGTGGCGGACGAAGCCCCTCTTCCCGAGGCGCCGGCCGACGACGCCGCGCGCAACGCCCGTAGGCGCTACTGGCGCACCGTCGCGGTCTTCGCCCTGGCCGGCCCCTACATCGGCCTGGCCGTCTCGCTGTTCGTGATGGCCGTGGTCGGCCTGACCCGGGGCCAGCCGATCGGATCGCTGCTGAGCGGCCTGGCGGGACTGGCGGTCGTCTCGGCGGTGTTCGCCATTCCGGTCGCCGGCCTGCCCGGCTTCCTGACCGGCCTGATCGCGGCCCAGATGCAGCGGCGCGGAACGGCCATGCGCCGCTACTACGCCCTGACCGGCGCGGTGGGTGCGCTGACCGCCCTGGCGATCCCGATCATCCTGCGCAGCCCGCCGGAGTTCTGGATCTTCGCCGGCGCCGGAACGGCCCTGATTTGCGCCCATCTCACCCGGGCGCGATGATCGGATTCGCGCGGCGCCATCTGGCGCTGCCGCAGAACATATCATAAACCTCAACGTGCATTCGGGGCGGACATGGAAGATCTGGGGCAAACCGTCTGGCTGACGCTCGGTCTGATCGCCGTGGGGGGCTACCTCCTGGGCTCGATCCCGTTCGGCCTCATCGCCACCCGGCTGGGCGGCGCCGGCGACATCCGCAAGATCGGCTCGGGTAACATCGGGGCGACCAACGTCCTGCGCTCCGGGCGCAAGGACCTGGCCGCGATCACCCTGATCGGCGACGCCGGCAAGGGCGCCGTGGCGGTGCTGATCGCCCACCTGCTGACCCACGGAAACCCGGCCGCCGTGGCCCTGGCCGGCGGCGCCGCCTTCTTCGGCCACCTGTTCCCGGTGTGGCTGAAGTTCAAGGGCGGCAAGGGCGTGGCCACCTTCTACGGCGTGCTGCTCAGCGCCTGCTGGCCGGTCGGCGTCCTGGCCGGGATCACCTGGCTGGCCATGGCCTTCCTGTTCCGCCTGTCGTCGCTCGCCGCTCTGACCGCCGCCGTCCTGGCGCCGCTGTTCGCCTTCGCCACCGACCAGCCCTATCCGATGATCCTGCTGCCCCTGTTCATGACCGTGCTGATCTACATCCGGCACAGCGAGAACATCCGCCGGCTGCTCAAGGGCGAGGAGCCGAAGATCGGGGCCAAGAAGACGGCTCCGCCTCCCGAGACCGAATGACGGCCTCGTCCGACGCGGAGCGGATCGCCTGGCTGAGGCTGGCGAGGACGCCGAACGTCGGACCGGTGGCCTTCGACCATCTGCTGCGCCGTTTCGGCTCGGCGAAGGCGGCGCTGGACGCCCTGCCCCGCCTGACCCAGCGCGGCGCCGTCCCGCATCCACCGCCCGAGGCCGCAGCGACCGCCGAGATCGAGGCCGGCGAACGCCTGGGCGCGCGCCTGCTGCTCTCCGGCGAGGCCGACTTCCCCGCATCGCTTCGGACGCTGGATGCGCCCCCGCCGCTGATCTGGACGCTGGGCGACACGACCCTGCTGTCCCGCCCCGCCGTGGCCGTCGTCGGCGCCCGCGTGGCCTCCGCCGCCGGCCAGCGGTTCGCCCGCGGCCTGGCCGCCGATCTCGGCCACGAGGGCTTCGTCGTGGTCTCAGGCCTCGCTCGAGGCGTCGACGGCGCGGCGCATGAGGGCGCGTTGGCCACCGGCACGGTCGCCGTCCTCGGCGGCGGAGTCGCCGACATCTATCCGCCCGAGCATGAGGACCTGCACGCTCGCATCGCCGCCGCCGGCGTCATCGTCTCCGAAAGCCCTCCCCTGCACCGCGCCCAGGCCAAGGATTTCCCGCGCCGCAATCGCCTGATCTCCGGCTTCGCCCTGGCCGTGGTGGTGGTCGAGGCGGAGCTGAAGTCGGGTTCTCTGATCACCGCCCGCCTGGCCGCCGAGCAGGGCCGCGAAGTCCTGGCCGTGCCGGGATCGCCGCTCGATCCGCGCGCCCGCGGGACCAACGATCTGCTCCGCCAGGGCGCGGCGGTCTGCGAGGGGGTCGAGGACGTGCTTCGGGTGCTGGACAGCCTGACCGGTCGAGGCGTGCGCGAACCGGAGCGCGGCGGCTGGTCCTCGGCCGCGGGCGAACCCGACGACGCCCTGCGCGAGCGGGTGGCGGGCCTGCTCTCGCCGACCGCCGCCTTCGTCGACGACATCGTCCGCGGCGCCGGCGCGCCCGCCCCGCTGGTCTTCGCGGCCCTGGTCGAGCTGGCCCTGGCCGGCCGCGCCGCCTTCGGACCGAGCGGCACGGTGCATCGTCTCTGACCCGGGACGCCCGGCTACGACCAAGGGCCGATGGCGTCGCCTGAAAACCCGGCTAGGGTGACGTCATGGCCAGCACCCTGGACTCCCGCCGCCCGCAGATGTTCCCCCGGCTCGAACCGGCCGAGATCGATCGTATCCGGCGGTTTGGCGAACCCCGGCGCTATGCCGCGGGCGATCGGATCTACCAGGCCGGCGAGGCTGCGCCCGGCATGCTGCTGGTCCTGGAGGGGCGTCTCGCGATCACGCGCCGCGACGTCCGCGACGGCCGGCGCCTGATCGTCGAGCACGGTCCGGGCGAGTTCTCCGGCGAGCTGGGCCAGCTGTCGGGCGCGCGGGCCCTGGTCGACGGCGAGGCGGTCACCGACATCGAGGCCCTGCTGATCCGTCCCGAGCGGCTGCGCGCCCTGCTGATCGCCGAGGCCGAACTGGGCGAGCGGATCATGCGGGCCCTGATCCTGCGCCGGGTCGGACTGATCGAGGACGGCGCCGGCCCGGTCATCGTCGGCCGCGCGCAGCACGCCGACGTCCTGCGCCTGCAGAGCTTCCTGGGCCGCAACGGCCATCCGCACCAGCACCTCGACCCGGACGTGGACGAGGAAGCCCGGGCGCTGATCGAGCGCTTCCATCTGGTCGAGGAGGAGCTGCCGATCGTGCTCTGCCCGACGGGCGAGTTCATGCGGAACCCGACCGAGGCGGCCCTGGCCCGCTGCGTGGGCCTGACCGCCCGGCTGGACCCCGACCACGTCTACGACATGGCCGTCGTCGGCGCGGGCCCGGCCGGGTTGGCGGCCGCGGTCTACGGCGCCAGCGAAGGCCTGTCGGTTCTGGTGCTCGACACCCGCTCCTTCGGCGGCCAGGCCGGCGCCTCGGCCCGGATCGAGAACTACCTCGGCTTCCCGACCGGCATCACCGGCATGGCGCTGATGGGCCGCGCCTACAGCCAGGCGCAGAAGTTCGGGGCCGAGATGGCCATCCCGACCGGCGCCCTGTCGCTGGAGGACTCGCCGCTGGCCTGCCGCGGCCGCTTCCGCCTGACCCTGAGCGAGGACGAGACGGCGGCGGCGCGGGCGGTGGTCGTGGCCAGCGGCGCCCGTTACCGTCGTCTCGACGTGCCCGGCATGGACCGTTTCGAGGGCGCCAGCGTCCACTACTGGGCCTCGCCCCTGGAAGCCAAGCTCTGCGCCGGCCAGGAGGTGCTGCTGGTCGGCGGCGGCAACTCGGCCGGCCAGGCGGCGGTCTACCTGGCCAGCCAGGTGCGCAAGGTGACGGTGCTGGTCCGCGCGCCGGGCCTGGAGGCCAGCATGTCCAGGTACCTGATCGACCGGCTGGCGGCCCTGCCCAACGTCGAGCTGGCCGTGCGCAGCGAGGTCACGGCCCTGGACGGCCAGGGCGGATCGCTGGAACGCGTGACCTGGCGGAACGTCGACAGCGGCGTGGAGACCACGCGCGACATCCGGCACCTGTTCCTGTTCATCGGCGCCGAACCCAACACCCATTGGCTGACCGGCTGCGAGGTGGCGCTGGACAACCGCGGCTTCATCCGCACCGACGAGGCGGTCGACGGTCCCTGCTCCGGCGCCGGGCTGAGCCGCGCCTGCCTGCCGCTGGAGACCAGCCGCCGCGGCGTGTTCGCCATCGGCGACGTGCGCTCCGGCTCGATCAAGCGGGTGGCGGCCGCCGTGGGCGAAGGCGCCCAGGTCGTGGCCGCCGTCCACGCCTACCTCGCCGAACAGCAAGCCGCGCAGCAATAGGAGCCGACCATGGCCGAAGGATGCCGCCACGCCGAAACCGCCGTGCTGAAGGTCACGCCCAGCGCCCGCGGCTGCGAGGACTGCCTGAAGATCGGCGGCCAGTGGCTCCACCTGCGGCTCTGCCGGACCTGCGGCCACGTCGGCTGCTGCGACCAGTCGCCCAACCGGCACGCCACCGCCCATTTCCGCGCCACCGCCCATCCGGTGATCGAGGGCTACGACCCGCCGGAGGGCTGGGGCTGGTGCTACGTCGACGAACTGTTCCTCGACCTCGGCGTCGACACGACGCCCCAGGACGGCCCGATCCCGCGCGGCTGGTGATCTAGTTCGTCCCGTCCGGCAGACGCGTAGTCACCGGCGCGCTGGGGTCCGCAGGAGGCCGATCCGCGGCGACGGGCGGCGGAACGGCCGGCGCGACCGGAACGGATGCGGGCGGCGGGACGGCCAGCGGCGGCGTCTCCACGGCGAGGACCGGCGGCCTCTCGGCCACCAGAGACGGCTCCACGCCCGCCGAGGGGCGCGGGACCGGGGCCTCCGCCCTCGCCTGCCGAACCGGCGTCGGACCGGCCCGGGCGGTCGCGGGAGGCGTCGCGGGCTCGGCCTGCGGGCTCTCGGGCAGAACGGCCAACGGCGTCGAAGCCGCCGACGACGTCGCGGCCGGCGCCTGAGCCTCGATGGCCAGCCCCCCCGAGGCGGCCGCCGCGTCGGACGACGCCGGCGCGGGCCGGTTCATCAGCATGACGGCCGCGATGCTCCCGGCGACGACTACGGCGAGGCCGGCGGCGGCCGCGCCGGCGATCAGCGGCGTGCGGGAGGCCCGACGGGCGGTCGCCCTCGGCGCGGGCGCGAAGGCGAGTTCAGATTCGGCGGCCGGCTGAGGCGGCGAGGCCGGCTCGGGAAGCGGCTCCGCCCGGCGCTCCGGCTCGACGGCCTTTCGGATCGGTTCGACCGGCTGAGCCTGAGGCGCCGGACCGCGCGCCGGCTGGGCGCCGCCGCTGACGATCGAGGACCGGCGACGCGGCTGGGCCGGCGCGGGCGCCGCGCGGGGCAGCGGTCCGATCGTGAACGGCTGCTGCTGCGGACGGCCCCAGGCGCTGGGACGGGCGTAGGGATTGTCGGAATCGGACATGGCTGGGCTCGCCGCGAATCTGTGAGCCGCCCTCCCCGCCGTCCTTTTCGCGGCGGACTTCGACGGTTCTGTGGCCCCGAAAGCAAAAGGCGGCCCTCTCGGACCGCCTTCGCCGCCTCTCTGAACCGCGCAGGACCATCGGATCCTGGAGGCGTCGCGGGGCCCCACGCCCTGACGGCCCTTACAAAACAGGCCGTCGTTAGGGCCCTTATCTCTCCGCCTAGGCGCACGCGCAACGCGTATGCGGCGGGGCTCCGCGATTCGTGTCCCTCATGTGTTCCGCAGAACACGGTGCGCGGCGCCCAGAAACGGCCTCAATCCGGGCATGTCGGCGCCACAGGCGGGGTGCAGCCTGTGACTCGTCGGTCGGCTGCGTCCGGTTCGGATCCTGAACAGCCCCCCCAGCCCCCCGTATCGGGCATTTCAGTCGGCCGACACCCTCTCCCCCAAAATCGAGCTAGGCCGCCATCGCCTTTCGGCGCGCCTGCATGTCGGCCCAATGGTCGCCCAGCGCGTTCAGCAGGCCCAGAATCCGCTCGCCGTCGTCGGTAAGAGCGTATTCCACGCGCGGCGGCGCCTCCGGATAGACGGTCCGCGCCACCAGCCCCTCCGCCTCCAGTTCCCGCAGGTCGAGCGTCAGCATCCGCTGGGAGATCCCCGGCAGATCCCGCTGCAGGTCGCTGAATCGCTTGGGTCCGTCGACGAGATAGTACAGCAGCAGGCTGCGCCAGCGGCCTCTGAGCACCCGCATGACGTCTTCGACGGGACAGGCCGTGACCACGTCCTTCATTGATGGACCTCAGTATAATTTATGTAACAGCCGAACATTTCTGTGCGTTCTTTAAAGTCATTTCGGCAACCCACACATGCCGCCTGTCAACAATTCTCAACTCGATGACAGGACCTTGAACCATGGAACCCATTCTCATCTACGGCGTGCCTCACGGCTGCTCCTTCGGCTCGATCGTCGCCTTCGCCTGGTCGGGGCTTCCCTATCGCCTCAGCCGCATCGACATGTTGACCGAACTGGAAGACGCGGTCTTCACCCGCGCCAACCCGCTGCGCCTGACGCCGGCCCTGCTGCTGCCGAACGGCGAGGTGCTCACCGAGAGCTTCGCCATCCTGCAGCATGTGGCGTCTCAGGCTCCGGAAGGGAAGCTGGCCTTCGCGCCCGGCTCGCCGGAGCAGGATCGGCTGAACGAGATGCTAGCCTTCCTGGTCACCGGCTTCCACGGCGCCTGGGGCCCGCTGTTCTCGCCGTTCAAATACGTCGACGGCGACGAGGCTCAGAAGAGCGTCCACGCCAAGGCCCGCGCTCGCGCGGCCAGGGGCTACGCCCGCATCGAGACGCTGCTGGCCGATCGCGAGTGGCTGCTCGGCGGCAAGCCGACCATCGCCGACGCCTACTTCGCGGGCGTCGCCCGCTGGGGCGAGGACCTGCAGGTGTTCGACCTCGCGGCTGAATACCCGCGCGTCCATGCCCTGCTGCAGCGGCTGGAAGCCGATCCGGCCGTCCGCTTCGCCCACGACGTCGAGGAGGCCCGTCCGCTCGGCGAAGGCGGCGGCGGCTTCCTCGGTCATGTATCCCTGTCCGAGCTGGGCGGACGGTTGGCCGCCTAGCCCGCCTTCACGAACTCCGCGTCGATGACGATCTCGATGGGAGCGGTCATCAGCGGCGGCAGTCCGTAGTCCTGGGGGTTGATCCAGGTCTTGGCGACGAACCCCAGGCGCGGGCTGCCGAAGCCCTTGCCCGCGCCGACCAGCTCGACGTCGAAGGTCACGGGCTTGGTCTTGCCCATCAGGGTGAACTGGCCCTCGACCTTGCCGTGGGCCGCGTCGGTCTTGCGGAAGGCGGTCGAGACGAAGGTCGCCTTCGGGAAGGCGCCGCCGTTCAGGTAATCCTTTCCCTTCAGCTCGTCGGCGAAGCCCTTCACCGGGCTGACGATCGAACCGATCTCGACCGAGGCCGTCAGCTTGGCGGCCTCGGGCCTGGCCGGATCCCAGGCGAGGGTCCCCTCGGCCACGTCGAACCGGAAGGTGCTGTAGGAGTAGCCGATGTGCGAGACGCGGGCGATCACCGAGGTGTGGGTGACGTCCAGCTCGTACTTGCCGGCGATCGCCAGGGCGAGGTTCTTCTCGCCGGCGTAGACGCCGGGCGGCAGGGTCGACGGCGGCGTCGCCGCCACGGCGGCGATGGGGACCAGGGCCAGGCCGAGGACGGCGGAACGGACCCATTTGGCGGGCAGGGACATAGGGGACTCTCCAGGACAGGACGGCCAGCGGACGGGCGAGCCGAATGGAAGACGAACAGGAGGCGGCCAATCCGACAATCGGTCAACCACGCGGGAAGTACGCCCAGTAGGGCTCGGCCTCGGCCAGAACCCGCGCAAACGCCGGCCGCTGCTTGGCGCGGGCCAGATAGGCGGCGAGGTTCGGCCGCGACGGCCCGAACGGATGCACCACGTCGGCATAGGCGAGCGAGGCGGACAGCCCGCAGTCAGCCAGGCTGAAGGCGTCGCCCGCCCCCCATTCCCGACGGCCCAACAGCGGCTCCAGGATGTCGTAGGCGGTGTCCAGCAGGGCCCGGGCGCGCGCCACGCCCTCCGGGTCGTTGGCGCCGGGCGGCCGGATTCGATCGGTGACCACCTTGGTCATCGGCTCCTGGATGTAGCCGTCCGAGAAGCGGTCCCAGCGCCGCACCTCCAGGGCCTGGTCCGGATCGGTCGGCACGAAGCGCACGGCGCCGGGGCGATGCAGGTCGAGATACTCGATGATGACGCTCGATTCCGGCAGGACGACCCCGCGGTCGCGGTCCTCCATCACCGGCATCTTGGCGATCGGCCAGAGGGCGCGGAAAGGCGCGCTCGCCTCGGGATCCCCCAGGTCCACGAACCGCGTCTCGAACGGCGTGTCGTTCTCGTAGAAGGCGATCAGCACCTTCTGACAGAAGGAGGCGAAGGGGTGAAAATGCAGCACCAGCGGCTCGGGCATCGATCTCTCCATCCGGCGCCGCCGTTCGGCTCGCCAACACTTAAGTAATGACTTCAGTATCAGCCCTACCCCGCCCTCGCAAGGTCATGAAGCAATGTTCACTGGACGGGGTCCGGCGGAGTTCCTTAGCTGCCCGTCTTCAAGGGGGCGGCGACACGATGCGTTCGATGGGTTTCCTGGCCGCCTGGCTGGTCGCGACGGCTCCCGCCGCCGCCGCCGCGCTCGATCGGATTTCGCCGCAGACCCAGGCCGTCGATGCGCTGATCCAGGCGGAGATGCTTGAGCGGCGCATCCCGGGCCTCCAGGTCGCCGTCGTCCAGGACGGCAGGATCGTGCTGGAACGGTCCTATGGCGTCGCCAACCTGCAGACCCCGGTCCCGGTCACGGACGAGACGGTCTTCTCGATCAACTCGATCACCAAGATCTTCACGGGCGTCGAGGCGATGCGGCTGGTCGAACAGGGCAAGCTCGACCTCTCGGCGCCGGTCTCGACCTATCTGGACGACCTGCCGCCCGCCTGGCGCGCCGTGACCATCAGACAGCTGCTCAGCCATATGAGCGGCCTGCCCGACATCGTCGACGGGAACACCGGCAAGACCATCGGCGACGGCACGGACGCCGGCGCCTGGGCCGAGGTCGTCGCCCGCCCCGTCCGCTTCGCGCCGGGCGAGAAGGTCGACTACAACCAGACCAACTACCTGCTCGTGCAGCGGGTCATCGAGAGACTCGGCGGACAACCCTTCACCCAGGCCGTCGCCGAACATCAGTTCGCCGCCGCCGGCATGCCGCACAGCGGGTTCGGCGATTCTCGCGACGTAATCCCCGGCAAGTCGCAGAGCTACCGATTCTATCGCGACGCCTGGGGCGACGCCGGCGTGCTGCGCAACGTCTACGAGGAGTTCCCGCAGAACCAGCGCGCCGCGGCGGGCCTGAACAGTACGGCCGGCGACATGGCCCGCTGGGCGATCGCCCTGCAGCAGGGGCGCATCCTCAACACCGAGAGCTTGCCGTCGCTGTGGACCCAGACGCCGCTCAACGACGGCAAGCCGGGCGACTGGGCGCTAGGCTGGACCCGGCGCGGGACGGCGCCGCATCAGGCGGTCGGTCTTACGGGCGGCGGCCGATCCGCCTTCCGCCTGTATCCGCAGGACGGCCTGGCGGTGGTGATCCTGACCAACCTATCCGGGGGCTCGCCCGAAGAGTTCGCCCCCGCCGTCGCGGCCCTCTATGTCCCGGCCATCGCCGACGGCGGCGTGGCCGCGTTGCGGGCGGAGTTGGCCTCGCGCGGCTATGCGCAGGCCGGGCCGGCCTACGAGACGCTGAAGCGGAAGGCCCCGCGCTTCGGCATCTCGGAGAACGACCTGAACAACTGGGGCTATCGGCTGCTGCGCATCGACCGCGGCGCCGACGCGGTCGAGATCTTCAAGCTGGCCGTCGCTCTCTACCCCCAGAGCGCCAACACCTACGACAGCCTGGCCGACGCCTACGACCGCATCGGGCGACCGACCCCGGCGATCGAGAACTTCCGGCGCTCCCTGGCCATGGATCCGAAGAACGACCACGCCCGAAAGCGGCTCGAAAAACTGGGCGCGCCGGCCGCCCCGTAGGGGCGAAGCGGTCCGCCACGTGGTCAAAACGTCCCTTCCCGCTTGGGGTCCGTTGACATCGCCCCTGCCCCGCCCCCACTTTCCGGCCTCGCTCGGCTGGCGGGCTCGTCCGCCGACATCTCTCTTTGCTGCCCCGAGAACGCATGAACGTCGTCGTCGTCGAGAGCCCGGCCAAGGCCAAGACCATCAACAAATACCTGGGCTCTGACTACAAGGTGCTCGCCTCGTACGGCCACGTGCGCGACCTGCCGTCGAAGGACGGATCGGTGAAGCCCGACGAGGACTTCGCCATGTTCTGGGAGGTCGACTCGAAGTCGACCAAGCGGGTCGCCGACATCGTCGACGCCGTGAAGGGCGCCAGCACCCTCTATCTCGCCACCGACCCTGATCGCGAAGGCGAGGCGATTAGCTGGCACCTGCTGGAGGTGCTGCAGAAGAAGAAGGCGCTGAAGGACGTCGCGGTGAAGCGCGCCACCTTCAACGCCATCACCAAGACCGCCGTCATCGAGGCGATCCAGAATCCGCGCGACATCGACATGGAGCTGGTCGAGGCCTACCTCGCCCGCCGCGCCCTCGACTATCTCGTGGGCTTCACCCTCTCGCCGGTCCTGTGGCGCAAGCTGCCGGGCAGCCGCTCGGCCGGCCGCGTGCAATCGGTGGCGCTCCGCCTGATCTGCGAGCGCGAGGCCGAGATCGAGGTCTTCAAGAGCCGCGAGTACTGGACGGTCGATGCGAATTTCGGCACGGCCAAGAAGCAGACACTGAAGGCCCGCCTCACCCATCTCGACGGCCGCAAGCTCGACAAGTTCGACCTCGACACCCAGGAGCGCGCCGAGCAGGCCAAGCGCGAGATCGAGCGCCGCGCCTTCGCCGTCTCCTCGATCGACCGCCGCCAGGTCCGCCGCAACCCGCCGCCGCCTTTCACCACCTCGACCTTGCAGCAGGAAGCCTCGCGCAAGCTGGGCGTCGGCGCGGCCACCGCCATGCGCATCGCCCAGCGCCT
>VFQQ010000477.1_pt1 | contig 78663 bp, 86 predicted proteins | sample 3512341 | NCBI WGS metagenome assembly VFQQ01 (sample SAMN10412373, study PRJNA504923) | tailings metagenome | isolation source: Relicate 2 Philex TSF1 revegetated site | place: Philippines: Tuba, Benguet | collected 2017-08-29
TCTGCGAGATGTTGCCTAAAAAAGGTATTGATTTTTAGATCTGTGAGTTAGAATTTTTAATGTTTTTTTGTTACTTTTTTTCGAAAAAAAGTAAGGGGAGAAGGTTAAAATGAATAAGAATTAGTCAGAATCGTTTCTTTTAATCAAAGTTTTTCTGTTTCATCATTCATTAAAGAAACGCTTCTAAATACCATTTACGTCAAAAGACCTCATAGAAGATAGTTTTTCACAAGATATATCAAGGCTCTTACTTTTTTGCTTGCCCAAAAAAGTAAGCAAAAAAAGGCACTTTCTTACAATCATGTCCTGTCAGGTTTCTGGTTGGAAAGTAACTTTGAGCATCCTGACAGGCCAGGTAAGAAAGAAATAAGGTTGTTTCATTATTATAGAATGGTTTAATGCTTCTAAGAAACCGTTTACGCTAAAAAGAATGTACATCCAAACAAAAATTCTCTGTTTGAGCAAAGCTGGAAAATTGCATTACGATACAATTGGAGGTGGTAATTTTCCAGATTTGTGAGTTAGAATTGCGACCGTCGCACCGTTAATGTTTTTTGCTTACTTTTTGAAAAAAACATTAGTAAAAAGCAAAAATAAGCAAAACGGTTAAGACCGTTCATATACAGTGGTTTATAAAACGTGAGGCAAAATTTGGAAGTAGGTGTCCGACAAGTTTTGGGCTTAAAATGACAAGGTTAGGTTACTAAATCGTTACTGAATACAACTAACCGAATGATGATATAACAATCTATATTTCAGTCATTTGCATCGCTTTTCATATTCCCTTGTAACTCAATGAAAGTTAATTTTAAACGTTAAACAATTGAGTTATGGAACAAGAGAAAAGATCCACGTTCAAACTGCTTTTCTACCTGAAGAAGAATGAACCGAAGAAGAACGGGAACGTCCCTGTTATGGGGCGTATCACTATTGACGGAACACCAAAATCCTTTAGTACCAAACTGGACATCAACCCCAATAATTGGGATTTAAAACACGGAAGGGTTTTGGGCAAAAGTGCGCAGGCGCTGAGTACCAATCTTAAATTGGACAATATACGGGTGCGTATCAATAAGATTTACGATGATATGCTCAAAGATGAAGGCTTTGCAACTGCACAAAAAGTAAAACTATCATTTTTGGGAGTTGGTGTAATGGATGATGCCATCCTTAAAGTGTTTAAAGACCAGAATGAGGATTTTGAAAGAATGGTCAGCAAGGGCAAACGTTCTCAAAACACCTACAATAAATACAAGACCGTTTACAATCATCTGTCCGAATTTATTAGGGAACGCTATCACAGGGAGGATATGGCGTTTCGGGAACTTACCTCAGACTTTATCCGGGAGTTCGATTTCTTTCTGCGCATAGATAAGGAATGTACACATAACACGGTTTGGGTTTATACCATGCCGGTCATTGCTTTGGCAGATTTGGCGATTAAAAAAGGCTTGATTCGACAAAACCCTTTTGAAGATTATGAAATCAGCATGGAAGAAACTGATCGCAGCTATCTTTTAAAAGAGGATGTAGAAAGGTTAATGCTTCTAAAACCGTTCAAGTCCAAATACGAACTTGTAAAAGACCTCTTTATTTTCAGTTGCTTTACAGGGCTTTCTTATATTGATATTCAAAAGCTGAAATGGAGCAACATACAGTCCTTCTTTGACGGCCACCAATGGATCATTAGCAGGAGGAAAAAATCAGACGTTGCTTCAAACGTCCGCCTATTGGAAATTCCGAAGCGTATTATTGAGAAATACAGGGGCGTTACACGCAATGAGTATGTTTTTCCGGTTCCTTCCAATGCAACCTGCAATAGTCATGTAAAGAAATTGATAGAGGATGCGGAAATTATTACAGAACAGAAAGTAACCTTCCATACTGCACGTCACACATTTGCTACCATGTTCCTGACCGAAGGTGTGCCACTTGAAAGCCTTAGCAAAATGATGGGGCATAAAAATATTTCCACCACACAGATTTATGCCAAGATCACAAGTCAGAAAATCAGTAAGGACATGGATTTAGTATCACATAAATTCGCCGGAATGGAAGCTGCATTTATTGAAATGGAAGAAGAGGTTCTTGTTTAAAATTATTATTTACTTACAAATCGAAGCAGGATTAAGTCCTGCTTTTTTTATGCCCATACTTAACCCTTAAAGCACATTTATTTCTCCTGCACACACCCTCTGCCATAAAAGAGCTTTGACAGGATGTATTGATAAACCATACAAAAATCTTTCCTTCTGCTGCTCAACTACATTTTCAGTATCGTTTACGTGGCTTCCCAGGCCACGATACTTTGAAACAATAAAAGGTCTTTAAAAAATTCTGTTACAACTGAATGCAGATTTTGTAATCACACGGGACCGCTTCCTAATGCCTTTTCCACCTGCTTCCACATAGTTTTTATTCAAGAGCCAGTATGCCGCTTTTGTTCCATTTCAAGAGCAAAGGTATGATCGTGTTCTTAACCCAGGAACAAGGTCATGCCCCTTGGGTTTGCCGAAAAATCTCCACCCATGCGGGTCGTATTTGTTTGGCAAAACCTTGTTCCTGCTAAACACTAACCTTTTATGCTCGTGAAACGAAACAAAGCATACTCCGGCTCTTTAGACGAATAAAAAAAATGTCAGTAATGGAAAAATACAGCATTGGAAACGGTAACAGAGTGAAACGAAACTTCAGCACCTCCTCTCATTACCGAATAAATCTAAAAAAATCAAATCAGAACAAATTTCATAACGCAAAAAAGTAGAAAACATGAACATCATAGGAAGACTGACAAGGGATGCGGAAGTACGCACAACGTCACAGGACAAACAAGTAGTAAACTTTTCGATAGCGACCAACGACAGCTACCGTAACAAACAGGGCGAACGCATAGAGCAAACAACCTACTTCGACTGCTCATACTGGATAAGCCCCAACGTAGCGAAGATACTCACCAAAGGCACATTGGTAGAGCTGACAGGCAGGGTAAGTGCAAGGGCGTGGACTGGCAATGATGGAGAAGCACACGCAGGGCTGAATTTCCATACCTCAAACATCAAACTGCACGGAGGTGGCAAAAGAGCAGAAACCGTACAAGCTACTGCAAAGGTAGAAAGTAACAAGGTAGTGCCACAGCCAGTAGAAGATGACCTACCATTTTGACAACAACTATTCATTCAAATTTCAAACATTTTAAATATTAATATCATGGCACATAATATCAATTTCAACGAGAGAACAGGACGTTATTCATTCTTTAGCGTACAACAAAAAGCATGGCACGGTTTGGGGCAAATCGTGGAGCAATACCCGACAAGCGAGGAAGCTATCAAATACGCAGGGTTAGATTATGAGGTAGTAAAATCCCCCCTGTTTACCAAAGGTTCAGGCATAATCGAAACGGCTAACGGTATCGAGATAGGCAGTAGTGAACTTGAAGTATCCAACTATTTCGCCAACATACGCACCGACAACAATGCTGTATTGGGTGTGGTAGGCAAAGACTATCACATTGTACAAAACCGTGAAGCGTTCAATTTCTTTGACGCCATTGTTGGTGGTGGCGAGGGTATTCTGTACGAAACCGCAGGAGCATTAGGTAACGGAGAACGCATATTCATAACAGCAAAACTTCCTGACTATATCCGTGTAGGCAATGGCGATGACGTAACGGAGAAATATATCTTCCTCACGACTTCGCACGATGGTAGCGGAAGCATTACCGCAGCATTTACACCTATCAGGATTGTATGCCAAAATACCCTTAACGCTTCGCTTCGCAATATGAGCAATGTTGTACGCATCAAGCACACTTCGGGAGCAAAACAACGTTTGGAAAACGCTCACAAGGTTATGGGCTTGGCAAACACACTAAGCAACCAGTTAGAAGGCATTTTCAATGAGTGGGCGAAGGTAAAAGTAACAGACAGAGAAGTTAGAAAGCTAATCCAATTGGCACTTTGCCCGAATAAGGAAACATTTGATTTGCTGAAAAAAGGTGCAGAGGATGAAGTTTCCACGCTGTTCAAAAATACCGTAGAGGATGCCTTTGCATACGCAATGATAAGTGATACACAGCAAATGGACACCACTAAAGGCACATTGTTCGGGGCTTACAACGCTGTTACAGGCTACTATCAGAATGTACGCAACTATAAGAATGATGAAGCCAAGTTGCAGAGTATTGTAATGGGTGGCACTGCACAGTTAAAGACCCAAAAGGCTTTTGAACTATGCACCTCATTTGCAACAGACGGAGCAGAAATTCTAAACCTTAATTAAACAACTAAAGGCTACCGCCTTAAACGGTGGTAGCCTACTAAAAAATATGGCTATGAAATCAAAATCAATAGACGAAGCGAAAAATATGGCTAAAGATAAAAGCATTGACACTGGGCATAAGGATGAAGCCATATACATCATTTATTGCAGTAGAAGCGAGTATTTCTATGTAGATACAGACAGCTTAATACGGCTTTGGGAACGGCTGATAGGCTACTATGAAAATGGAGTTTATACCGCTGAAAAATAACCTCATAATATGATGCAAGTAACAGATTTGAACGGTTGCCCTATTGAGGTAACAAACCTTAGAGAAGCCATAAAAATGGCGAGGCAATATAAAGAATACCGACACGAGGATAAAAGTTTCTCCGAGTTTGACAAACGGCAAAAAGCCTACTGGACGGATATGTACGAGAAACTGACAGCAATCAAAAAAAGATTAGACGACAATTAAAATTTAAGAACGATGAACGCAAATTTTTTCAATCAGATAGCACAGTTGGATTTTACAGGTAATCTGCAACTGACAATAGCAAAAGGCAATGACAGTAACCTTATTGTATCGGTTTTGCTCAATAACGAAGGTTGCGGAGATAACGCAAAAAACCTAATCCCCCCTTTGACCTTTAACGCCACTCCGCAGGACTTTGACGAGGGGTTTTTTGAGCAGATAACCACGCCTATACAAAAGGCTTCGGGCTTAATGGTGGATATGGAAGCATTTATGAAACAATTGGAAGAAGCTAAAAAAAAATCCGCAATGGAGAAAGAGAAAGCCGATAAGCAGAAGAAAGAGCAGGAAGCCAAAGACAAAAAATTCAAAGATGGAATGGCAAAGGCTGAAGAACTGGAGAAAGAGGGCAAGTTCCGTGATGCGTGGATGAAAGTACCCGATATAACAGAGTTTCCCGAAAAAGCAGACGAGATACGTAAACGCAAGGGCGAACTATCCGCAAAATTTTCAACACCGAGCCTTTTCGGAGCAGAACAGGAACAGATTGTTTAACGCCAAAATTCAGAAACCATGTTATTAGCAACGCAATTAGAAAGAGTATTTATACTTAACGATAAAGGCCAGCAAATAAAACTGACCGACCCCGAACCAAAATGGAGCGTGGAAGCCGTGATGAATTTCTATGCAAATTCTTACCCTATACTGACCACCGCAAAAGTATCTGCCCCTGTTATCCGTGACGATACAGTACAGTACCGATTTGAGAGTGTAATGGGAACTAAAGGTTAAACCAAAAAGCAAAAACGATGAACTATGCAACGCAACATCATATCGGGTACTATCAAAACCCCACAGCAACCCAAACAGCGGACTTTGCACAAACAGTTGGGCGAGTTCGCAGACTGGATGCAAAGACCAAAGGACGCAAACGAGATACGGAAAGACAAATTGAAAGCCGTACCGATAGCCATGCTACCAATGGTTTTCTAAGATGTTCATTCCTCCCGAAACTGCAAGAAGCGGAAACGGCACAGGCTTGTAAGAAATCTGAAAAAACGGAAAGGGATTTTTACCAGTCCCTTTCCAAACTTGCAGGACATTACGGCATAGAACCTATACAGTCCAGGCAATACGGCTATCCCTACAATATCGCTTTGGCTTTGGATGATACAGAAGAACAGTTAAGGAAAAAGTTTCGTGATTGGGAAGAAATACGTTTGATACAGGATAGTAAGAAAACGTATTTCGTAAGCGAGGAACGGTACAGTACAGGTGCAACCCTGTATTATATTCCTGTAGTGCCATTGTACCGGCTATCCAAGAACCCTAACCGTAAGCAAGCCGTACAGCTATTGCAGTCCGTGTGTGCCTACCTGTACCACATTGCAGATGTTCCTTATTATCGGCAGGAAAGCAGTTACCTGTATTGGATGTATGAAATGGTAACGGAGTGGATTGTATGCGATGATGAGAACGAGGACACGCCAACCTATTTAAACGAGATTAGGCAAGCAGAGCAGATAGGCGAACGTATGGAGCAGAAGATTTACAACGGGCAGAATTTGAGCCGATTTAAAGAGCGTTTAAATGCCTTTAAAATCAAAGACAGCTTTGACCAAGATTGTTACAAACTGGCAAGCGAAGCCTTTGCCCTGTATGGACAATTCCCGACTGCCACCATAAACCGCAATGCCCTGCCAAACGGAGAAGCTAACGAGGAAGATATGGAAAACATTATAGGGATGGAAAAGTATGTTTCCTTTTGTGCCGATGCAAAAGGCATTTTGTTTCAAACACTTTTCGACAGCGTTAACACCGAGTTGCAGGAATACGGACAAATGGAAGAACCCACCATTGTGAAACGGTTTGATGGTAGTGATATTACCGCCAATACCCTTGAATTTGAAAACCGTGTTTTTTCCTTAATTGAGGAATTGATATACATACTGAATAACTATTAGAAACAGCAAGTAATGAAAGATATAACACAAGACTTTGGAACACTCTACCACCCCTTATCGGCTTTGGTTTTCTACCAAACCAAAGGAAGTAGTAAAGCCACCTATGTGGAGCATTTTGATATGGATAAGAACGGTAATCCAATCAACGCCCATCCTTTGACCGAACGAGAAGCCAAAGTATTGGCAAAAGCACTTAATACGGAAAAGGAAAAGAGTAAGGCATTTTTAAAATCCAACGGCATTCTACCTACCAACGTCCTGCACATTAATCCGAGTGAAAACGGTACGGTACTTTGGTACACCAAAGCACGAAAAACCAAAATGTACTTTACGGAAAGTCTTGAAATACCAAACGGCACGGCGGAAGTACCTGCAATGCTTTGGTATGCAAGCAAGCAGAGCCTTGTTGTTTTTGCCCTTGATAAAGACCGCAGACCTACCGAGAAAACCGCATTGTTTCACGCTCCGTTTTTCAACGTGTACGAGGATGGACACGTATGTATGGGAAATGTAGATGTGAACATCAAAAATTCGGCTTCGGTGGAAGAATTTATACAGGCGTGGCAAAGCTATTTTTTCAATAGCTATTTCAGCCACTTGGTAAACGAACACAACCCCATAAAAGGGAATTGTGTAAGCCTTTGGAAAGACCTTATCAGCACAGGTAAAGCCTTTCCTAAAGAAGTATTGAAAAAGACAAACAAGACCATAAAAACGATATTGTAATGAACACAGAAATTTTAAAAGTCCATTTTACGGACAGCTATTTGATAAATCCAACCAACCCGATAACGGTAAACGTAATCGGGGCAGGTGGCACAGGCTCAAAAGTAATGACTGCTTTGCTTGAAATGAACCATAGCCTGATCGAGTTAGGACACGCAGGATTATTTATACGTCTTTGGGATGACGATGTTATTACCCAAGCCAATTTAGGCAGACAGCGTTTCGCTGAATGCGAGGTCGGGTTGTACAAGTCCGTTGCCATTATCAACCGTATCAACCGTTGGGCAGGTACGAACTGGAAAGCCGAAGCAAGGAAATTTGAAAAAGATAGTAAGGAAAGGTTGCCCGAAAACGCAGGAGCAAGTATTTATATTTCTTGTGTGGACAGCGTACAAGCAAGGTTTGAGATTGCGGACATATTAAACGGATTGACGGGCGGCAAAGCCTATTCCAACCGCCCACGCTATTGGCTGGATTTTGGCAACAGTCAACATACAGGACAAGCTATACTATCTACAATAGGAACTATACAGCAACCCAAGTCCGAGAAATACGAAACGGTGGCAAGCCTGCCAATGGTTACGGATGAATTTGGCGAGTTGCTCAAACAATCCGAACTGGAAGACGATACGCCAAGCTGTTCCCTTGCGGAAGCGTTAGAAAAGCAGGATTTGTTTATCAATTCATCATTGGTGCAGATGGGTTGCTCCCTGTTATGGGGCTTGTTCCGTAACGGATTGACACCATACAGGGGATTTTTTCACAACCTGAAGGATTTCCGTACCCACCCTATAAAAGTCGTCTGATTGGAAAATCGGGCGGCAAAAAGACACTCCCTCCCGATTTTCGGGGCAGTCTTTTTGCATCAAAGCGGTGCAACCCCCTTTGCCAAAATGGGATACCCACGCACCATTCCTTCCGACACATTTTACCAAACAGGTTGCGGCATTATTTGAGGGATATTCATTATCCCTTTCGTTGTTTTAGGGAACTTCTTTTCTTACCACATTGGCGACCTAAGAAAAGAAGCAAAAGAACGCCGCTTATTGGAAAGGCTTATCGTTTGTTTAAGGTACACTATCCCATTTTGTATATTTGAAATTTAATATTACATGATGATAGTTGATACCAAAGCCATTGTAAAGCAGTCCGAAATATTCGCACTTAATTTAGTGAAGCAGATTTCAAAAATCACGGTACGACCGTTCCAAGAAATAACTTTTCATTCCTCAGAGTTCAGAGATAATATGACGCTCAAAGCTCACTTGCACAAAATTCCCAAAAGCAATTATCCGCTTATTTATATCATTCAGGTTCAATCCCCGACAAGCCTGAAGAAATTGATTGAACATTTTGAGGGCTACCATACCATTAATAATACCAAAACAAAGAATAAGGATCGTGTCAATTTATCCCGGTATAATAAAACACCATCCAAAGTGCTGTATGTTGGCAGTTCTACAACTGATTTTAAAACACGAATAAAAAACCATCTTGGTACTGAAGGCACAAGGGTTTACAGCTTACATCTTTGCAAATGGGATAATTGCTTGGATTATAAACTTAAAGTGTCGGCATTTGAAGTGGTGTCCGACAATGAGGAAGTGGTAGAGCGGTTCATAGTTGAAATTCTGGAACAGCATTTTTGGGACAAGTTAAAACCCGTTTTTGGTAAACGAAGCGGATTGTAATGTATGGAAATCAATTCTTGAAGAATCTTTCTGCTATCTTGCTAATTCCGGCACTGAAATATTTTCCACCGCTATACACAACTTCGATTGCTTTCCTCAGCTCTCCAGGATCTGCCCCCTTTAATATATATCCGGCAGCACCGTTTTTCAGCATTTTTAGCACGTCTTTCTCATCATCATTCACGCTGAACGCTAAAATTTTGACATTGGGATAATCAGCGTTTAGTGCCTTTGTGGTTTCAAAACCGTCCATAACCGGCATATTTATATCAACAATGCAAACATCAGGCAATACCTCAACCTTTTGCATTTCATCTAATGCCACCTTTCCGTTTTCGGCTTCAAATACGGTTTGAAAACCAAAGCTTTCAAGAAACTTACAAATTCCATCCCTGAGTAAATCGTGGTCGTCGATTAAAGCGACCCGTATTATTTGCATTGTATTCATTTTATCTTCTTTTACGTTGGAACAATCCCTTCCATCCTCCAACAGATTTTACAGCAACAGATGTTCTTTTCTCTTCTAATATATCATTTCGTATATCTCTTACACCCTGCTTTATAAGCCAGTTGTAAAACGCTTCCATATCGTCAGGTGTAAAGTGGATTACCTCTCCGTTTTTAAGAGAAATGGAAAAGAAGTTAGTCGCAACTGAAAAAGCCGATAGTTCTGAAGCAGGAAATTGTAAGGTTGGATATGTATTATTTTCAGTGTCCATAATAATTCGGTTTTTATTTAGTGGGACACCTAACTATATAAAAAGGAAGGCGCAGGCCACTACAACTTACCGACATTGAGGTACTGGTATACCCGACAACGAATAAGCGAGCGCCCACGCCTATGGCATGAGCGTTCTTACTTATCTGTCCCGTTGTCTTAAAAATTACCAGTTTTCAATGTGGGACTTAAAGCAAAAACACTTTAAGATTTTTCTATATGTTGCTACAAAGATACTAAACTCCCTATTTATACACAATCACACTTTCACCGTCACTCTCATCACAGATGTTATAAACTAACTGATACATAATTCTGTTCCAGTGTAGCGATGATATCAGATTGTTTGAAAATTATTTTACCGCCAATCTGTATATAGGGAAGTATTTTATCATCACGATATTGCTGGAGTGTACGTTTGCTGATATGCAAAAGTTCACACACATCCTGACCGGATAGATATATTTCTCCATTCATCACTGGCCGATAATGTTTTAGTATTTCACCGATACGGGTTTTCAATAGCAATATCATTTCCTGATGCGCCATGATCTCTTCATCGTCATTGGTCAATAAATCCATCTTCGTTTGATTTATACGGCTGACCGGCTTTGAGCAAAGCCTGTACGTCCGACAGTTTATAATAGTTTTTTCGGTTCAATCTTGAATATGGCAGCAAGCCTTTATCCTTATAAGTCTGTAAAGTCCGTTTGGTAATGTTCATCATCAAGCACACCTCCTGGTTATCCAACCACTTTTCCTCTTTGAAAATGGGAGCATATTTTTGGGTAGCGTTTTCAGTCAATTCCAAAAGCTCCTTCAGCTCGTTTTTCATTCCCTCCAAAGTGGATTTCTGTATTGCGATTACTTCCATAGTTTGCTCATTTTTTCCGTGGAAGTCTAATTTATCAACGCTTTCTAAGAGGCTGAACAATGCTGTAGCGATTGGCGTTGAAAGGCAGTGTTTGGCTTGTTACCAGGTTGGAGAATAAAAAAATCGGACAACCTTTTGAGCTATCCGATTTTGTAATAATTATTTGGAAGACAAGCTATCTGTGTGAAGCTGGCTGTTCGGTTTTCACTTCTTGTTTTTCTTTGTCATTTTTCTCACGGGAATAAACCCATAGCGATAACAGCCCGAATATAATCAAGGCATAAGCTATCCATTTACCAACCTTTTCAATCAATTTAATGAAAACCGAACTTTCATAAGATGAAAACCCCTCTGCTCCCATAGGGCTGCGCCTGTAAAACTTTCTGCGGTTAATCCAGTAACGAAGTCCCAAGCCTGCAACCAAAAATATTATCCCTATAACTAATGATGCAACCATAACAAAACTACTTTAGTTAAACACTCGGAATTTACGAAAAATATTTGTTTAGACGCATCTAAAAAAGGAAATCCTGCCTTGTGTGGCAGGACTTCTTTTTTATTAATCACTACTATTAAATTGAAAGCTTAATTGCTTTTCGTTCCCGAAGTTATCCGAAATCCAAACCTCAAAGGATTGTGATACGGCAGATGCCGAGGTATAGTACAAACGGAACTGCTCGGTTGGTAACTCGTACAGATCATTAGGCAGGTACGGCGGCTCATCGTAATACCTAAGCGTACCTTGTCCGTCAAACTGGAAGTAGCGAAGGAAATATTGCGTGTTGCTATAATTTCCCGTTCGCTGTATGGTAATGCGAATCTCTACCGTCTGTCCGTTGGCGACATCGTTTGGCACGGGCATGACTTTTACATCAAACGGAAAGTCGTTCTGTATTTCAAGTTCATTATCTTTGTTACAAGACACCAATGTAAACGAAGCTGTGAGGATTGCCAGCAATACATATACTGGCAGTAATCCTATTTTGAATTTATTGAATATTGCTATCATTGTTTTATGTTTTAAAAGTTAAACCTTAATCCCACACCTGCGGACGGTCTGAACTGTTCCAGGTCAGTACCCCAAAGAACTTTTGTACGGCCTTGCAGGACTAACACAAATCGGTCTGACAGGAAGGTTTCTAAAGTGAGCCGTCCGCCAGCTCCGTAGATAAAATTGTCCTCAGTTAATATTTTCGCCCCATCATATAGCATTGCTTCGCCACGGTTGATGCTTTCGTAACCGACTACACCAGTTATACCGAAGTTCAGTGTAATGTTCTTACGGGCATCTCCTAACAGGAAGAAGCTGTAACCGCCCTCGGCTGAGTAGCTTTCCTGTGGTATGCGGAGGTCTTTATACTCGTGGTATTGGTGGGTATATTCCAAAGCCCAAAGCTGGTAATTACCATTTTTACCATTCACGGTCATTGCTGCACTGATGTAATAATCATTACCAATCTTATTATCGGATAATATGCCGGTACTTATTTCCAATCCTTTCTGTTTAGGCAGCATTCGTTGTGCCTGCGCCATTGTGATGCCCATTAAAACGAGCATCACGGTATAGATATATTTTTTCATTTTATTGCTATCGCTTTTTTAAGGTTATTAGAATTTCAGGTGCATATCGTTTATCAACCTGGCTTTTATCAAGTCCGAGTTTTCTACCTGAAGCGTTTGATGCCTACCGCCGTTCTTCTCGAATATCTCAATCAGTAGCACCTTGTCATCGGCAATGGTAAACTGGTCTAAAAGAAAAACATTTTGTTCGGTCGTTTTACCGCCAATTTCATTCAACGGTTTGTAGGTGCGTAGTGGCTGCAATGGTCGTTCCTGTATTACTGTACGCTTGGCTACTTTCTTGTCCACTACTTTGAAATTGATGAAGTCAATCTGAAAAGGAACATTGGTGCGGTTTCTTAATTCCGTATGGAAATAGTATTTACCATTGTGGATGTAAATACCTTTCAGGGTAAATTGAATGCCGAAACTTTTGGCCCCGATATGCTTCACAATACGTTTATCCTTTTTGTGGATGGTTTCCAGGAGTAAGCCAGCCAGTGAGGGAGAATTGTTGCCCAGCTCTTCAAAAAGCACATCGTTCCCCTTTGTTTTGTCCACTGACTTTTGCATCGTCAGTAGATCATAACTTAAAGCCTCCGGGTAGGAACTGTAATGTACATTGAAGCTGTAAAAGCGCCCGTCATTGGTAATGACAGAAAAGTTGGTTTCAGGTTCAAACTCCTTTACCGAAGCTTTTACACGTAATACGTTTTCTGCATCTTCTGCTTTTCCGGCTATCAGGTATTCGCTGCCCAGATCCACATAGCGGATAGCGGTCGGGAAAATCAAATGGGAAGTCTTATCGTAGGTAACTTCCATTCGGTACGGTTCAATCTTGCCTAAAGCAAGTCGGTTTTTTGCACTATCCTGTGCGTGAGATTGTACGGCAAAGCCTACTATCAGGGCTAATGCTAAAAAGGTTTTAAAAAGACTTTTCATTTTTGAATTTATTTGCGTTCAACATTATTTTTTGGAAACGAGGAATACCTGATGCCCCGCTTTCAGCGTGACTTTAGGTGTTCTTACTTTTTTGGAGAAATACCCTGAAATGCCTTGAACAACGCCACGGCTAAGGTCTGCGGCAATTTGCTGTCCTGCTGATTGCGTAAGCATAAGGCTTGTGCCGGAAGTCTGGCTCATATTACCAGCCATTTCTGTAAGGGCATTCATTTCCGGCGAGTATGGCACGTACAAACCCTGCTGGCCATCAAGATCATAAATAGTAATGTCTACGGGAATGATATTGCCGTCCAGTTCTATGGAAGTAACCTTTAGTTGTAAACGTCCACCCTGAAACTTGCCAATAGCGGTTAGGATAGTTCCCTGCGGAATAGTACGGTTCGGTGTTTGAGCAGGCTCCAGTAATCGAAGGCGTACACCGCTTTCACCGATAATGGTCTGTGTTTCCTGTATGCAGGCTTTAACGCTGTTTTTCGGCTGTGCCACTTGTTCTACCGAACCGGCAGTATAAAACCCCCTGTTCCTGTTTTCGCTCCAGTTAGCTAAGAACTCATTGTCCGTAGGCTCCCTGTATAAAGCTGATACTGCTTTTTTCCTTGTAGGACTGAATGCCACAAAATATTCTTTCTGCGTATTTGATGAAGAACTTCGGGCAGCACTATCAGTAGTTGCAGGTTGTCCGTTGTTTGTTCCCGACGGAAGATATTTTGCAGCCATCTGGTATGATTTTTCCATCAAAGCCAGTTGGTCATCAACGGTTACACCGGCAGGTACATTTTTTTCTGCCAGTTTTTCCTTCAGCTCATCCAATTGTCTGCGGAGTTCAGCCGTTTCAGCATTATCGTCCTGATAAAAAGAACCTAATGTACTTTGTGCATTCCGGTAGCTATTCAGTGTAGAATTGCCGGATCTTGTGTATCCTTTTCTACCGCTATTAGCAAAACTATCATCCTCTTCAGGTAGCTCATCGGCCGAAGCATCTTTGTCATCGGTATTCCAGTAATCTGAAAGTGTTGCCAGGGCATTTCGCTTTTCCTGGTCCTTCTGTTCCAGCATTTCCTGCTCATAAGCTTTTTGCTTGTCAGCCTGCATTCCGGCTTCGGTAGCTTGCGGCACGGCATCGTTCAGGCCGATGTTTTGAATTTCCTTTTTATCGGAAGACGGTTTAAAAATCAGGTACATGCAGCCTACGAATACAATGCCCATTAAACCGAATATCAGGGGCTTTTTAAGCCTTTCTTTATTGCTCTTTTTATCATCGAGCAGGTTGGATGTTTTACTTGGGTCGCCCTCCTCAACGAGTATGCTGACCCTTTTTTCATTTTCTTTCATAAAATTGATTTTTAAGAATTTGTAATGTATCCTGCGAGGATGCAGGACTTTCTTTCTTTTGAAGGACAGGGTTTTCGATATGCTCGATAACCATGCTGTTGTCAGACTTAGCCGTATCATACCATACTTTAATAATGACCCCTACGGTAAGCAGCAGATAGGCTGTAAAAAAGTATAGCGTGTACCTATGCTGTTTGTGTAGCGGCAATGCCCGCCAGCGTTCGTCCAGCCGATCAAAGTACCTGTCCATATTTGCTCTTAATTTTTTCATACTATAATGTTTGTGTTGTTATAGCCTGAAACGCTTAGGGCTTTGACCTGCCTTTTGCTTCTGCTCATCATTGACCGAAGCAATTGCATCCATCGCTTTAGGTGCGGTAATTGTGGAGAGGCTTGTCAGCTCTGATTTTTTGAGCAGTTGCCCAAAGCGGTCTTTCTTTGCGACTTCCATTTTGTTGAGAGAGAATTTGCCGTTTAGATATTGTACCCACATACTGCATTCTACACGTGGTTTGTCTTCTCCCGACCATTGCAGGTAGCCCGTCAGCAACAAATCCTGTTTAGGCAAACTATCTGTACCTTTTTGGCAGCTTTCGAGGTATTCCCCGATGCTATCCTTCAACTTTCCGGCATACGCACCCTGCGTATGGAAATAACCGTTATATCCTTTATCGGTAAGGATTTTCGCAAACGTGTTTAAATCTGATAATGCTTCCATAAGATTGTTTTTTAGCGTTCGATGACTTCTATATCCCTGTTTTCTGTTACTGCAAACTTTTCGATATTGAAACCTTGCGGGTTATTGTCCGAACGGACTGAGTTTACAAGAAAGCAGGACGTAACCAGGTTACGCCTGGTCACATTGCTGGAACGAATGATGAATTGCTTGGCATAGGTGCGAACAGCATAAGGATAAGTATCAAAATTGCATACTACACTATCCACCTCGATACGTTGCTGCACGTTCCCCGATATGATACGGTTGTAATAACCTTTTTCCGAAAGGTCTTTGTAATAGTCAAAGGCACTTTTGTCGGCAAGGTTGAACGCTCTCTTCATATTGTTTTCAATAGCGTTCTTATCGGGAGCCAGCGTAAAGAACAGTTCGTGAAAACGTCTGACGTGTTCCCTTGCTTCAACAGGACGGTTGATACTCGCATCTTGCGATAAAGCGAGCATCAAGGATTTGCCGTTGTCCAGTACATAGATTTTTTGTCGTTGTTGCTCTGCAAAGTGGTAGGACTGCCATACGGCATATCCTACCACGCCAATGCAGAGAACAGCAAACACAATGGCATACAATCGTATTTGCCGAAAGCTGTTTTCTATATTTCTTAGCGTTTTAAATTCCATTTTCTTTAATGATTAATTGTTTTTATTTCCCCATTAATTTGCCACCGATATTCCCTACTGTGGAACCTGCTCCGGCTCCGGCGATGTTTCCGGTTTTCATTGCCGTTTGATTTACGTTTCGGGTAAAGTTTCCTGCACCTCCGGCTTGGATTACCCAGCCTGTTACGGTCGGTATTGTGAAGTATCCGATAATGCCGATAATCATAAAAATGATGTACACCGTGTTGGAGGTATCTGGTATGTAGGTGGGATCCGCAAGCATTGCGATATCCCTTTCCAGTATCAGTGATTGTATCCTTGCCAGCATGGAGCTGAACAGATCTGAAACAGGAAGCCAGAGGTAAACACTTATATACCTCGTGAGCCATTGTGTGAGCGTGGACTGAAAACCGTCCCAGACGGAAATGGCAAAAGCTATCGGCCCAAGTATGGAAAGGACAATCAGGAAAAACGTTCGTATGGTATCAATCACCAATGCCGCCGCCTGAAAAAGTATTTCCAGTAAATTCCGGAACCAGTCCTTTATGGCTTTTTCTATCTTGTAGGCTTGCCTGTCCATATACATCCCTGCCATTGTCCCGATGTCGGAAGGCGACCAGCCCAATTCATCCAGTTTCTTATCGAACTCTTCGTCCGATACCATATAGGCTGTTTCGGGGTTTCTGACCATTGCTTCGTATTCCAAGCGGTCTTTTTGTTCCTGTAATTCGTGCAGGTCGAGTACCTGGTCTTCGAGTATGGCGTGGGTTCCCGTTACTACGGGGCTAAGTACCGCATTGATGGTTCCCAACACGATAGTTGGAAAAAACATGATACAAAGCCCCAAAGCAAACGGACGTAGCAACGGAAACATATCAATAGGTTCGGCACGGCTTAAAGCCTGCCAAACCTTTAATGCCACATAGAACAACGCACCCAATCCCGCCAGACCTTTGGCCACTGCCGCCATGTCGCCGGCAAGCGGCATCATGTCGTCATACAGCGACCGCAGGAGTTCGTGAAGATTATCCCATTCCATAGTTTACCAGTATTTTTGGTTAGCAGTTCCGTAGAGTTCAAGCACTCTCTTGGCATCGTTTTTCTTTTTCGCTCTCAGGTAGCTTACAGAAATATTCTTAGTGGTGTAGTACCTAACAAGGCTGTGGTAATCCTTAACCTCTTTATACACACGGTCGATGATGTCCATACGTTCCTTATCGTTGAGCGATAGGCTTGAAGCGGTAATGATCTGTTTCAGTTCCTTCAACAATTCAGTACTTTCATTAAGCAGTGCTGAATACCCATTGCCGATTGCGGTCAATTCCTGTGGCGAAAAATTGGGGTCGTTCATCATCTTGCCGAAATTCTGCACGTACATTTCGGACACATCACCCACCAGGAGTACTGTTTGCTGTACCTTACGGGCATCTTTCACAAGGTTGTTGATGGCTTTCAGCTTATCGTAATACTCCTTTCCCTGTTCATACACTTTCTTCACTTCGTTGAAGTTTTTAACTACATTGCTCACGGTGGAAGAAGTCTGAACGATTTCATTGGCGCTGTTGAGAATACCTGAAGCCAGGTTAGCGGGATCGGTTACCACCCATTGGGCTTTGGCTGACGGTGCTACGGCAAGCATCAATGCCGTACACACCAGTAACATTACTTTTTTCATTGTTCTTGAATTTTAAATTGTTAATGACTATTGATTTGATTTATCACGCCGCTGGATAGCGATGTGCTTAATGGCGAGTTCTACATTACCGTCCAGTTCTGAGGCAAGCTGCATCACTTCCATCTTTTCGGTTTCTTCGGTCGTGTATGCGAGGTATTCCTCCAAACTAACTTCGGTGGCATAAACAGCGGAATGGGTTCCGCCTAATCCAATCCAAACCTCTTTGTACAATCGGCTTGGGTCGTTATTCATGTTAATAGAAAGCACCTGTCCTTTTTCCTTGTCTGTTAACCCCAACATCGCCTGTATATCATCGAACTTGTTCATATACTTGCGTTGGTCTAAGAGGATCTTGCAATCGGAATTATTAATGATACTTTCTTTTACAATGGGCGACTGGATGATGTCGTCAACTTCCTGTGTTACTACAATGGCTTCACCAAAAAACTTACGGACGGTTTTAAACAAATACTTTATGTATTCTGCCATTCCTTCTTTGGCGATAGCCTTCCATGCTTCTTCAATCAGTATGAGTTTTCGGATACCTTTCAGCCTCCGCATCTTGTTGATGAAGACCTCCATAATGATGATCGTGACTATGGGAAAGAGGATTTTGTGGTCCTTTATCGCATCAATTTCAAACACAATGAAGCGTTTGGAAAGCAGGTCTAATTGCTTATCAGAGTTCAACAGATAATCATACTCTCCGCCTTTGTAGTAGGGTTCGAGCACGTTGAGGAAGTTGGCAATGTCAAAGTCTTTTTCCCTGACCTGTTTTTCTTCAAGCACCTGACGGTAATCGCCCTGTACATACTCATAGAAGCCATTGAACGACGGATAAACATCTTCCTGCTTGATGCGCTCGATATATCCCGATACCGCATTGGATAATGCTACCTCTTCTGAACGGGTTGGCGGTTCATCGTCACGCTTCCACAGTGTAATTATCAGGGTTTTGATGCTCTCCCTCTTTTCGATGTCGAATACACCATCATCGGTATAGAATGGGTTAAAGGCAATCGGATTGTCTTCGGTGTAAGTGAAATACACACCGTCTTCTCCTTTAGTCTTGCCTTTAATGAGTTCGCACAATCCCTGGTAGGAATTACCTGTATCTACGAGCAGGACGTGTGCGCCTTGCTCATAGTATTGCCTCACCATGTGGTTTGTGAAGAATGATTTACCAGAACCCGACGGGCCAAGTATAAACTTGTTCCGGTTCGTGATGATCCCACGCTTCATTGGCAAATCCGAAATATCCAAATGGATTGGCTTTCCCGTCAGCCGGTCGGCCATCTTGATGCCGAACGGTGATGGCGAATTGTGATAATTCGTTTCTTCCGTAAAGAAGCACAATGCAGGCTCAATGAACGTGTAAAAGCTTTCCTCACTTGGAAAATCACCTGCATTACCGGGCATTCCTGCCCAATAGAGCGTAGCAACATCCGTAGTGTTGTGCCTTGGTTTACATTCCATCAGTGCCAATGCACTACCGCTATCGTTCTTTAGCTGTTTGAGTTCGCTTGGATCTTCCGACCACGCCATAATGTTGAAATGTGCCCGGATAGATGATAGCCCGAAAGAGTGAGCTTCGTTCAGGTAACGCTCAATCCACTCTTTGTTGATTTGGTTTGCCCTGCTGTAACGAGCCAGCGAGTGCATGTTCCTTGCAGACTTCTCAAACTTTTGCAGGTTGTCTTCACTGTTATCTAAAAACAAATATTGGTTGTAGATATGGTTACAGCTTAATAGCAATCCTACAGGTGCTGCGAATGATAAACGGCAGTCGCTTCGGTCAGTAGATAATTTCTCATAACGGGTATCTGCCGATACTGTTCCGGGTAGGTCGTCCGTATCGGAAAGCGTGTGCAGGCACAACCTTTTGTTGCCGATACGCACTTCTTCACCTCCCAATGCGATGTCCTGCATTGGAGTTCCGGCATCTCTTGACAGTGTTAGGTACTGTTCCAGCAATCCCTGTTTTCCATCCGCACCGATTATATCCTCTTCCGTAAGGCGTTGCAACTTGATAAAACCGCTATCGTTTACGATACGCTCAAACTGTGCTACAGCTTCCATAAAACGGTGAATAGCTTCCTTATCCCTGATTTCCTTTGGTATCAATACACCTTTGCACAGCGATGAGAAATTACTCTGCATACGCATACGCTCTTTCGTTGTTTTGGTCAGGAACAGATAGCAATAGTTTTTAAGGAACGGTCGCTCATTGAAATGGCGTTGATAAGACTTTGCGAGAAAGCTCTGGTCTTCCTTCGCCATATCAGGTGCGTAGCTTTCTTTAATGTACCAATCCTGTTTGTGGATAACTGTAAAATCCGGCAAAGTCTTAATGGCCTTGTGCCAGGCAGAATGAATAGCTTCGTATTCTGCTGAGGCTACGGTAAACAGCTCCGGTAAATGCACTTCAAAACATGCGGTGATGTCCGCATCTTTGGAAAGGATACAATTGTTTTCTACAGCCAGTAGTGGAAACTTGCTCTCCAGTGTTGTGGTCTTTGCTACATTTCTCATAGGCCATTCGATTTACGGGTGAACTTTATGTAGCGGTGTACCGGCTTGCGGCAGATGATGTAGCGGGGATGCCTCTTATTGGCTGCTATCTTCATTAACCCGTGTTCTCCATACTTTTTGTTCAGGGAGAAGGTTTGCCACACAATAAGTGAAGCGCCACCGGCTCCAAGGAACAGGCAGATGTAGGAGTTAACCCCGGCCATGTAAAGGATCATGACCAGGATAAGCGTACCGAGCAATCCGCCAGCGAAGATGAACAGGTATTGTGCTTTCAGCCCCTTAAATTCCACTGTCCTCCCAATGCCTTTGTTGATATTGTAATTACTCATAAGGCAAAGGATTAAAGGAAGAATGAACGGAGGATAGTAGCGGCAACAATCAAGAAGATACATGCACCGAACCACGAAGCTGCGGTCTTACTCGTATCAGGGTCGCCGGAACTGAATTTGTTGTACACCTTAACCCCTCCAATTAGCCCCACTACGGCACCGATGGCGTAGATGAGCTGAGTGGCGGGATCGAAATAAGAGGTTACCATTTGGGTAGCTTCGTTGATTCCTGCCGAACCGTTTCCCTGTGCGAAGACACCAATTCCTGACAGCATTGCCACCGCTGCCAGAAGCACTTTTTTTCTTTGTTTTTCCATAATTGAAACACATTAATTTGTAACTGTTATCCCACACCTTGCGGGCTTTCGGTACAAAAGTGTTTCGGAAAATGAAGAAGTCTAACAAAGTGGCAGTCAGAGGAAGTGTTTGGCTGGGAGTGGCTTTGTAATAAGCATTTCAGCATAAAAAAAACGCCAAACTTTTTACAGTTTGACGTTCGGTTATCGACTTTACGATTTTACAATTTTCGCCCCTTTGGTTTAATTTTATTTTGTTGGGCTGGCTGTTGTTTATCTTCAGCTTTTTGCAGGTTCTTTTCAGTTTTCAGATTGCTCTTAATCAACCCGACAAGAAAGGTTTTTGCCCAGGGTATTTGCTTTGCTTCAAACTGTAATTTCAAACCTTGCTTTTCCAATCCGTGTGTTAGTTCAAATCCGTAGTGCCTGTTCCATCCAATCCTGTCAAGCAGTCTTTCAGAAGGAAACCGTACAGCAATTAAATCTTTGGGTAGCTCTTTGATATTGCGGTAATCCGGGTCCTGAAACTCATGTGTCTTCGGATTGTATGGAATAGTATAAGTTCTTTTATCTTCATCATAATAGTTACCAATATCCGAGAACACAATACCTTTTGACAGGAAATCATCTTTAGGTCGAAGCATATCCATACGAATATCCACATAGAATGTATGCCCTGCAATATCTATTGTTGGCAGCATTCCTTTGTTTACACGTAAATCGTAGGCTTTGGAATCAACTATATTATTTTCAGACTTTATTTCTGCCTGCTTCTGACGAGTTTCAACCACCCAATCAATGTAGCCTCTTGCATCATCTATGTTGTGTGGTACAGACTTTCTGCTCCCGGACAACTTGCTATCATCAAGCCCAATGATAAATCCGTGATTGGGGAACTCATCTGAACGATAAACAATGATGAGATTATTAATGTCTTTGCCAACAACATTGTTCTTGTGGCTGGCTATGGTATGTCCTTTATATTGCTCGAATATATAATCAGGGTCGTCTTTGGTAATCATATCTGTACTATTTAATTAGCCACATCATTTTTATCAGCTTGCGATACCGTTAAAAACATAGGGAGCTGTCTTTTCAGACAAACTCCCCAATGTCAAAATCACTCAAATCACTTTTCCGCAAGGTGGAAGAACTGTCGTCGCTCCCAGATGAAAGTGTGCTATCCAAAAGCTCGGCAATTTTTCGGGAAGCACCTTCTATGGAATTTTCCAGAAGGCTGAATAATTCGGTTCCCTGTAATTTCTGAACTATGGCTGCCGCTGTTTCCTTTTGAGCCTGTTCCAAATTCTCTTTTTGGAGCAAAGCCCCTACGGAGCTTAGTTCATCGAAGGTAACCCCCTGGGCAAAACCGTTATCGCCACTGGCTATCCCATATCTGTTCCATTCTTCTTCCTCTTCTTCCCAATCAGGTGTACTACTGAAAACTTCTTCCAGTTCTTCCTGCGGAATCTGAATGCTGACGTTTTCGTTTTCGTCGTATTCAATGTCTAAATTATCAGGGTTTATCTCTACTTCCTCAATTTGGCGTTGATTGGCAGTGTTTGGCATTGAAAGGTTTCTTCCGGGCTTTGGTTGCCCCATTATATCAGGAAGATTCGGATTTACTTTCTCCTGTTTCGGCTTTTGCTCCGTCCTTTTCCTGATAACAATCTTATCCTGCAAAAGCAAGACAATAACAATCAGGAGGCATATTACAATTACTGTTTCCATAGCTATATAATGGGTTTAAAACGTTCGTTGAAATAATCTGTAATATCATCCCCAAACTCCCTAAAGTGGTGTTCGAGAATATTATCAATGTATGAGTAGAGCGTAGTTTTTTCTTCCCTCGTTAATTGCACGATACGGAGCAATCTCTCGTGGTATTCAGGACGGATATAAACAACCTTTCCGCTTCGACCGGAGGGAAACCGATTGACCATAAATGTTTCTTCATAATCCACTTTCTTTGAGGAACTGCTACGGGCTTTTTCTTTTGGTTTTACTTCTTTCTGTACTTCCTGTTGTTGTTCTTGTCGTTGTGCTTCGGGTACGGCAGCAGTCTGGTTGCCACTCATTATATTCATTATCATTTCTTCATCAACATCAGGCTTGTCAAAGTCTTTTCTTCTTTTATCTGTGGGCATAACGCAGTGATTTTATAGATTGACAATTTTTAAAAACTCTTCGACAAACATATCCAGCCTGGTTGTTTTCATCAGCAGGGGTTCGGCAGGCAGCAGACTGGAACGGAATACACTGTTTGGCGTATCGTCCGTTTCTTTTCTGAAACGTTTACTGTCCCTTATCCGTGAACTCATCACAGACAGATCAAGTCCGCTAATGACACTTTGGTACACCTCGTATATGCCTGTCTTTTCCCGGCCATCCACCTGGTTCCAGAACAGCCACATTTTTTGTTCCTTATTACGCTCATCGGTTTCGGGCAGTCCGAGGAATGCTTTTGTAAAGCTCAACGTACTTTCCATAACCAAACGGTCGGCAGTGATTGGGGAAAAGATAAAGTCCATTGTTCTTAGGGTGGTAAGCACTCCCTTTGTATTGGCAGTACCGGGCAAGTCGAAAAAAATCACATCCGGTTCTATTGCGGATTGTTCCACATATTCCAGTGCTTTTGACAAAGCATCTTCCGCTTTGCAACTGATAATCGGATATGCTTTTTTATTGATGCTTTGGTACAGTTTCATTGCCGCCCTTTTATGGTAATCGTTCTGCATAATGGTTTTTAAATCCCTGTCCCTCATATTAGCTAAGCTGTGCTGTGGAAAGTCGCAATCCATTACCAGTACATTAAATCCTAAACGATAGTGCAGCACACTGGCGAGCAATGCAGTCATTGTTGATTTTCCAACACCGCCTTTTGGTGTTGAGAAGCTGATTTTTAAAGTTTCTTTTCTTGTTTCCATTACTTAAAAATTTATTGTTTCCTATTTTACCTGTTTTGTAGGTTTGAATATTTCCACTTTCCCATATTCCTGTAAGGTTTTCGGGTAAAGTTTAAATGAGGTTTTTTGTACGCTTTGCAGGCTTGTAAGGCATATTCTTTGGCAGGCGGTAAACTTTACAAAAGGTAAATTGCTTTACCGCTTTTACGCTTTTATAGTTTTATACTTTTAAAACCTTATGCTTTTATTGCAAACTGACCGACTGCAAACCCTATTTCCTTTCCTGTTTAACTACATTTTTTACCACCTGCATTAAAACCATACAGCAAATAAAGCAGATGATTTACCTGCTTTGCGGTGTATGGCAGAGTTTGGCATTCAAAGGCAGTGTTTGTCCGAGTACTGCATACCAATACTCTGTCTAATAGGGGCTTACTTTGTAATATGATTTTTATTAACAGGTTTATGCAAAAGCATCTTGAAAAAATGGACACTAAGCAGGACGGCTTCAAGCCGTTTTTCCCTGCTACCTATAATCCGTCCCGCAGGGCGGATTTTTGTGTTCACCGGAACACGGCAAGTTGTGTTTTGAGGCACTCGAAACCGAGTTCGTGCCTCAAAACAACTTGCCCTTTGCAGGGGGCAGAAAACACCTTCCGAAGTCAGGGTTTTTGTGTGGATTAAAATGGATTTGTGATGAATGAGAACAATAAAAAAAAACAGAATAAAGGTGGACGGACACCTAAAAGTGATCCAAGTATCCACCGTCACGTTTTTCGTCTGACAGATGAAGAAAACGCCAGGCTATTATCGCTTTTTGAAGCATCGGGAATGCCCAATAAAGCGAAGTTTATCATTTACCTGCTGTTCAGTAAGGAAATGAAATCGGTTAAGATTGATAAAGGAACAGTTGATTTTTATATGCGACTGACTTCATTTCACAGCCAATTCCGTGCAGTAGGCGTGAATTATAATCAGGTTGTAAAGCTGCTGTACAACAGTTTTTCCGAGAAAAAAGCAGCAGCGTTCTTGTACAAACTGGAAAAACAAACGGCTGAAATGGCGATGCTATGTCAAAAAATCATCCAGTTAACCGAGGAATTTGAAGCCAAATACCTGAAAAAACAGCCGCAGAAATGATAGCGAAGATTGGCAGAAGCGGAAATTTATACGGGGCGTTGGCGTACAATCAGCTTAAAGTAGAAAATGAAAACGGGCAGATTTTGTTTGCCAATAAGATGATTGAAACCGCAAGCGGTCATTATTCTGTGGCACAATTAGCCCGGTCCTTTGCCCCTTACCTGATAGCCAACCGCAACACCGAGAAACATACGTTGCATATTTCGCTCAATCCCGACCCGAATGATAAGGTAAGCGATGAAAAATATCGGGAAATGGCAGAACAGTATATGCGGGAAATGGGTTACGGCGAACAGCCTTTTGTGGTATTCAAACACACAGATACCAGCCGCAGCCATATACACATTGTATCGGTCTGCGTGGACGAGCAGGGTAAAAAGATTTCGGACAAATTCGAGAAAATGCGGTCTATGAATGTATGCCGTGAATTGGAAAGAAAACACGGACTGATACCTGCAACGGATAAGGAGCGTAACCAGACTGATAAGGTTTTCCGTCCGGTAGATTATCGGGCGGGCGATGTAAAGAGCCAAATCGCTTCGGTAGTTCGCCACCTACCCAACTACTACCAATACCAAACTTTAGGCGAATACAATGCCCTGCTTTCCCTGTTCAATATTACCACCGAGAAAATTGAGGGCGAGTTACACGGAAAGCCACAGCAGGGCTTACTATATATTCCGCTAAATGAAAAAGGCGAAAGAACCGGACATCCGTTCAAGGCTTCGCTGTTCGGAAAGAGCGCAGGGCTTCCTGCTTTGGAATTGCATTTTGCGAAATGCAAAACAGATTTGAAAGATACCCCAACCAAGCAAACACTAAAATCTGCGGTTACCATAGCCCTGAAAACAACAAGCGATGAACAGGCATTTAAAAAGCAATTATCGGAGCAGGGCATTAACGTAGTGGTACGCCGGAATGATACAGGGCGTATTTATGGTATCACATTTATTGACCACAATTCCAAAGCGGTTTGGAACGGTTCACGGTTAGCAACAGAACTTTCTGCCAACACCTTTAATGATTATTGGAACAATAACATCAAACCGGAGATTAAAGAGCCAGTAGAATTACAACCGAAAATATCCACATCAAATGATGCAGATCTTCCTGCGGAAGAACCACATCATTTGTTCGACTTCCTGAATACGGAAAAACACGAAGACGGTTTGATTGAAGCATTGGGCGGCTTGCTTCCCGAAGCACAGGGCGAAGATTACGAGGAACAGGAGTTTGCCAATAAAATGAAGAAGAAAAGAAAACGCCAAAGAGGTCAGCGATAACAATCAGCCAAATACTGCCACGCACCGCCAATGCCTGCCACGTTCTTATAGCCACTATCTAGAGCCTTTAAATTCACGCCCGAACATTAAAATTAAAAAATAATGCAGGGAGAAGACGATTTAAGAGGTTTAGCCAAAATAATGGCTTTTATGAGGGCTGTGAGTATCCTTTTGGTACTGATGCACCTTTATTGGTTTTGCTACGGTTTCTTTATAGAACGTGGCTGGACGTTAGAACTCATCAACAAAATATTAGGCAACTTTCAGCGTACTGCCGGACTGTTCTCACACACCCTATATACCAAATTATTCGCTTTGGTATTGCTGGCTTTGAGCTGTTTGGGTACTAAAGGAGTTAAAGACGAAAAGATAACCTGGTCTAAAATCTATGTGGCTTTAACGATTGGCGTTATTCTGTTTTTCCTGAATTTTCCTTTACTAAAGCTGTCGTTAAACACCGCTACAATACTGTATATCCCTACCACAGGTTCAGGCTATATCGCTTTAATGGTAGCCGGAGTTTGGATGAGCCGTTTGCTCCGCAACAACCTGATGGACGATGTATTCAACAACGAGAACGAAAGTTTTCAGCAGGAAACTCGTTTAATGGAAAACGAATATTCTGTCAATCTCCCCACGAAGTTTTATTACAAAGGAAAGTGGAACAATGGCTGGATTAACGTAGTCAATCCTTTTCGAGCCTCGATTGTGTTGGGTACTCCGGGTTCAGGAAAATCTTATGCAATCGTAAACAATTACATCAAGCAGCAGATTGAGAAAGGCTTCTCAATGTACATCTACGATTTCAAGTTTGACGACCTATCTACCATTGCATACAACCACTTATTGAAGCATCGGGATAAATACAAAGTTCAGCCGAAATTTTATGTGATAAATTTTGACAACCCACGCAAGAGCCACCGTTGTAATCCTTTGAACCCCGACTTTATGACGGACATTTCGGATGCTTATGAAGCGGCTTATACCATAATGCTTAACCTCAACCGAAGCTGGATACAGAAGCAAGGGGATTTTTTTGTGGAAAGCCCAATTATCCTATTAGCTGCCATTATTTGGTATCTGAAAATCTATGAGGACGGTAAGTATTGTACATTCCCACACGCCATTGAATTACTGAATAAGAAATACGCAGACGTGTTTACTATTTTAACCTCATATCCCGATTTGGAAAATTATCTATCTCCATTTATGGATGCTTGGCAATCAGGAGCGCAAGACCAATTACAGGGACAGATTGCATCGGCAAAAATTCCTTTGTCAAGAATGATTAGCCCGCAATTATATTGGGTAATGACCGGGGATGACTTTACGCTCGACATCAACAATCCGGCAGCACCTAAAATTTTGTGCGTAGGTAACAATCCCGACCGCCAAAATATCTACTCCGCAGCATTGGGTTTATACAATTCGAGAATTGTAAAGCTCATCAACAAAAAGGGGCAATTAAAGAGTTCGGTTATCATAGATGAGCTGCCTACAATTTACTTCAGAGGGTTGGATAATCTTATCGCAACTGCGAGAAGTAATAAAGTAGCAGTTTGTTTGGGCTTTCAGGATTTTTCGCAATTAACAAGGGATTACGGCGACAAAGAAAGTAAGGTTATACAGAACACGGTAGGTAATATTTTCAGTGGGCAGGTAGTTGGCGAAACGGCAAAAAGCCTTTCGGAACGATTCGGGAAAGTATTGCAAAAAAGGCAGAGTATGACGATTAACCGTAACGATAAATCTACGTCTATCTCCACACAGTTAGACAGCTTGATACCTGCATCCAAAATCTCAACATTAACACAGGGTATGTTTGTCGGTTCTGTATCGGATAACTTTGATGAACGTATTGAGCAGAAAATCTTCCACGCTGAAATTGTGGTTGATAATGAAAAGATAGCGTCGGAAACCAAAGCCTATCAGAAGATACCGCAGATCTTATCTTTTGTGAATGAGCACGGCGAAGATAAAATGAAGCAGGAAATTGAGAACAATTACAAACAAATAAAATCCGATATCCTGAATATTGTTGTAAGTGAGATGGAGCGTATTAAGAATGACCCGAACTTACAGCATTTGGTGCAGCGTGAGCTAGGGTAAGAAAGATACAATATATATTTACATTAAATAATATATTTACGTATAGACGAGAAAAACTATATTCACAAATTCAAGCTGACAACTTATAAAACCACACAACTGTCAGATCAAATAGTGGCTATTACAACTTATATGTTAAAAATGCATATTCATTGCTGGTGTTTTCTTTGCAATTTTACCTGGCTTTCTGGTTCATTTTTCCAATCACATATTCTGCATGAAGTTGCCCACAAGCCGCTTCTATTTCGGAACCAAACTGTGCTCTCCGTGTTGCGTGAACACCATTTAGATTTAGCTGGGCTACAAATTCAGATACCCTCTCTTTTGTCGGTTGCTTGTAAGATGGATTTGCTCCAAAAGCATTGTTATATCTAATAACGCTGATGTGATAAAGTTCTGGTCGAATTCTGGACTTTACCATATCAACCAATGCGTTCAAATGTTCTTTTGTATCATTTAGTCCCTCAATCAACAAATAAGCGAGATAAATTTTCCTTTTATACTTTCTTACATATTCATCAAGTATCCTGAAATTATCGGCTAACGGAAAGCGTTTTTCCAAGGGTATTAATCTTGCTCTTTGCTCTGAAAACGGTGAATGTACCGATAGGGTAATATTTACCTGTGGAAATTTGTTAACCAGTTTTTCTAAATTGGGTGCAAACCCGACGGTTGAAACGGTGAGCCTGCGTTGCGAAAGTCCACCGTATCCTTTGGTTGTAAACGCTTCTATTGCAGTTAAAATATTGGGATTTGCAAGTGCTTCGCCCATACCCATAAAAGCTATGCTGTCAGGTAATTGATTATTCCAATGCGAATGGAATACCTGTGCACAAATTTCATCGGCAGACAGATTTTTCATCAATCCCATAGCTGCGGTGGCACAGAATGTACAACCTAAACCACAACCTGATTGTGAGGATATACACATAGATGTCCAGCCTGCCCGGTAGCGGGAAAGAACCGTTTCAATTTTTGCACCGGATTGGGTTTCAAAAAGCACCTTTTCTACTTGTTCAGCCGAATGAATGATGGTTGGCTTTAACGGTAAAGGTGTTTCTCCAAAATGGATTTCTAACTTTTCCCTCAAACTCTTGGGAAGTTCTTTCACCTCTCTGAAATTTTCAATGCCTTGTTGCAAAGCATAGACTATTTGCCGGTAGCGGTACGCAGGTATTTTACTATCGTTTAAATAGCTATGAATTTGTGAAAGTATTCCACCTGTTGGCGGATGAGGCAATGTGCCTGTTGTGAATTTATTTGTCATATCCATTCTGATTATTGGGTTAATGAAATTGTTCGTTCTATGTTTATTTGTTCCAAAAATGTTTCATCGTGCGACACAACAATCAGCGTTCCCTGATATTCATTGATGGCTGCGGTTAGGATTTCCACATTCTGAATGTCCAGATTATTGGTTGGTTCGTCTAAAATGATGATGTCGGGCGATTTGCTGTTAATCGTTAAACAACAAAGTAGCAAACGCATTCTTTCGCCACCGCTCAACGCACTACAAGATTTGTCCCAATCTTCTTTGGTAAACAAAAAACGATTTAATCGGATTTTGATTTCGTGTTCTTGCAAGGCGGCAACATTGAATTTTTGGGCTTGTTCGTAAACTTTCAGTTTGTTGTCAAGCAAAGAATAGTCTTGGTCAATGTAAACCGATTTGTTGTCTGCTCGGTAAATGGTTCCTGTTTGTGGTTCGATGTCACCCAAAATGAGTTTCATCAAAGTTGTTTTTCCCGAACCATTTTGTCCTTTCAATGTAATGCGTTCGCCACTTGTAATTTGAAAATTCAAGTTGTCTTTCCAAAGCGGTTGTTTGTTGTATGAAAAATTAATGCTCGTTGCTGTGAATAAAATTTTCCCTTTATGCAAAACTGAATGATCAAAACCGAATTTCATTTTGTCAATGTCGGGCAATGAAGAACGAAGTTCCTGCAGGTCCTGAGAAATACCGCCAATTTTTTCAGCGTGAACACTTTTGAGTTTTGACGAGCTGTTTTCGGCATTGTTTCGCAACGTATTCATCATGATTCGGGCAACGCCTGCTTTCTCCTGTTTACCTTTTCCGCGACTGTCCAATTTTTGTTGCCGTTCTATGGTTTCCCGTTCTTTTTCCTTGGCTTTTCTGAGTGCTTTTTCCTTGCTTTGAATGTCCTGGCTCAACGCGTTGTTTTCGATTTGCTTTTGTGCCGCGTAAAAGTTGTAGTTACCGCCATAAACTTTAATTCCGTTTCGGCTCAATTCACAAACGGTATCTAAAAGATTGAGTAGTTTCCGGTCGTGGCCTACTACCATCAACGTGCTTTTGGTCGTTTGAATAAAATCATACAATAGGTGCCGGCTTGCAATGTCCAAATGGTTACTTGGCTCGTCCAATAAAATCAACTCGGGCTCGTGAATGGAAATTCCCGCCAGAAAAACTTTTGTTTTTTGTCCGCCACTCAAGGCTTCCATTCTTTGCGACAAGTCTAAATCAGCCAATTGCCAATGCTGTAAAGCATCATTGCAACGATCTTCAATCGTCCAATCGTCATTCAGCAAATTGAAATTTTCTTCGCTTGTATTTCCGTCTAAAATTTCTTTCAAAGCTTTCAATTTTTGGTCAATTTTCAACGCTTCTGCAATAGTCAAATGGTTGAATTGTCCAAAAATTTGCGGAACAAAATACGGCTCGGTTTCAACGCTTATTTGTCCATTTGAGGGTTGAAGTTCGCCTGCAATAATTTTGAGCAAAGTAGATTTCCCTGCTCCGTTGTTGCCGATTAACGCTATTTTTTCGTGATTGTTTACTGTCAGGTTGATATTGCTGAACAGTAAATCCTTGTTGGGATGTGTGTATGAAATGCTTTGCAGAATAACCATAATTTCTTTCTTTAATAATTAAACAATACGACAATCGTTTTACGGTTGCCGTTCTTGGTTCGTCTGAAAGAAATTATTTTTTACATTTCGTCTTTAATAGATGTTTATTGTTGCAAATATACAATCTTTATTCTGTGCCGTTGACCATTTAGGCTAGACAAAAACCGAACCCAGCCACGACAACTCACTTTTACGATGGCTCATTAATATCTTTCCAGAATTTGCCTTTCAAACCTATCACTTTACTTCCGATGGCGGTATCCCATACTGCTTTTTAAAAACGAATGAGAAGTGCGACAGGTCTTCAAAGCCCAGATCCAAATAGATATCGGAAGCCGTCTTTCCTTTTCTGCTGATTAAATAGTGAGCCTGTTCCAATCGCCTTTTTTGAAGCCAGCGAGCGGGAGAGCTGTTGAAAATATGCTCAAAATCCCGCTTAAAGGTCGCAAGACTTCTGCCGGTAAGGTAGGCAAACCGTTCCAGCTTGACATTAAACTGGTAGTTCTTGTTCATGAAGGCTTCCAGGTCTATTTTATGTGGATCTGTAAAGTCGAACAAAATATCCTTTAATTCAGGGTTGGTAATCAACAATAAGGTAATGGCTTCCTTTAGCTTCAGCTTCATAAGCTCCCCATTTTCCAGTCCACCCATTTCCTGATAGGCAAACAGCGAATCAATGAAACCTGACCACAATCTGCTCTTTTTCAAATCCAATATATTAACGCTTTCGGGGCTGTGCTTACCTTCGATACCATATTCCAGGCTGTAGTCCTTCAACGTTTGCTGGTCGAGATAGATGGATACGGATTGGTAATCGCCGTTCTTTGGAGGTTCTTTCAAGAATTTCATCAATTGATTTCTTCTCAAAAAGCGGAATGAACCATCCGAGGATACATACGCCCTGTTTCCATCATTGAAGGTAAGCGAGCCTGCTATCTGATAACTTAACGTATGCTCCGGCACAAATTGCTCGCCCTCCCAATTCTTTTGATGATAACAATTGAAAACTATGCTCGATGGCCCTGTATGTACTTTACCTAATTGCATCCGGATATAAATTTAGTGAATTGATTTAAAACTGTTAGTGCATCATTTCCCCACAGTTGAAAAATGAACATAAATCGTATCAAATGAAATACACCATGTCTTTTTTGCAAAGCTATCTATATATCCATTACCGAGCTTTGTTAAAAAGCTCATTATAGCTTTGTTCAACGGCTCATCCTGAAAAGTTTATTACCTCAAAATTGCTTTGGGTTCCAACTGTGCTTCAAGACCATATATACCGCCTTCCCGGCCTATGCCCGACATTTTAAAACCGCCAAAAGGAGCGTAAGGATCGTGTGCCATCGTGTTGATGGAAACCCTTCCTGCATGTATACGCCTTGAAATGTGATTGGCTTTTGAAAGGTCACTGCCACTTATAAAAGCGTGTAAACCAAAAGGCGTATCGTTTGCGATGCTGATGGCCTCTTCTTCCGTTCGGTAGGTAAGGATGGACAATACGGGGCCGAATATTTCCTCTTTCGCAATGACCATGTCTGAAGTTACATTTGCAAAGGCAGTGGGTTTTACAAAATATCCTTTTGTACATCCTGCTGGCTTTCCCTCGCCACCAACCAATAATTCAGCACCTTCTTCAATGCCGGTGCGTATATAGTGCTGTACACGTATGAACTGCTTTTCATTGGCCAGCGGTCCTATATCATTTTGGGGATTTCTGGGGTCTCCAACCCGAAGTGCTTCAATACTTTTCACTACCAATTCCTTAACCTTCGAAAGCAATTTTTTAGGAACAATCAATCTGGAACCTGCAATACAAGCCTGTCCGTTATTCTGAAAACAGCATTGTACCGCCATCGGGATAGCCGTTTCCAAATCGGCATCTTTAAGAATGATATTGGGCGATTTTCCGCTCAATTCCAAGGTCAACCGTTTCATGGAGTTTGACGCATTGCGAGTGATAAGCTGACCTATTTCGGTAGAACCTGTAAAGCAAATTTTTGCAATATCGGGATGCGTGGAAAGCAATTCGCCTAACATGGCTCCACGTCCGTTGATCACATTAATGACACCGGAAGGCAGGTTAGCTTTGTGGAAACATTCCATCAGGATTTGCGTCTGCCGGGCACTGAATTCGCTGGGTTTTATAACCACGGTACATCCGGCGGCAATGGCTGCTGCAAGTTTTACACAAATAGAACCGCCATTGGAGTTCCAGGCGGTTAAAATAACCGTCACACCAACAGGTTCCATGATTACTTGGGAATTTCCGACCTTCCTTTCAAATTCAAATTCGTCCAGGACTTCTTGAAAATAAAGGAAAATATCCGCAGCATACTGATTGGACCATAATGCACGTTGCTCACTGGCACCATATTCTTCCACAGTAGCTTCTTTGAGAAGATTCACTTTTTCCGTCAGGGCATCATACAAGCGTTGCAAATAACTTTTTCGTTGCTGGACCGTAGTCTGTGAAAACTGTTCCATCGCATTCTTAGCAGACGCAATGGCCTTTAGTGCATCGGCTACTGTACTCATACGGACTTGTGTGATAACCTCTTCGGTAGTGGGATTCTTTAAGGATAGCACCTCATCTCCGAGTGTATCGATGAAGGTGCCGTTAATATAATTCTGATTGAATATTTTCATGATAAAAATTTTTCTCAAATTTACGGTCTCGCTTTCCGTATCATTTTGTTAGATGGTTCTATGTTACATTGTTGAAAAGCTCAAAGCCCAATATCTTTTTTGTCTGCTTTTTTTTGAGCTTTTTAGCATACCAAGTTTGAGCCAATCAGCATAGCCCAACAGGGTTACCCGGCCTAATTTTGTCCATGAAAATTTAAACAATCGAACATGAGAAAAGTATTGATAACGGGAGCCAACAAAGGACTGGGCTTTGAACTTGCAAAATTCCTGTTGCAACAGGGATACTTTGTGTATCTGGGCTGCAGAAGCGATGAACAGGGGAAAATCGCCATTGAAAAGCTAAAGGAAGAAAATTTGCACAGCTGTCAATTCCTGAAGATCGATGTATCCAATCAAGCTTCTGTAACGGCAGCGGCACAAGCATTTGCGCTAAGCTCTGATGTTCTGGATATTTTAATTAATAATGCAGGCATTTTAGGCAGAAGACAAAGCGCAGACGCCCCATTGAACATCAAGGATGTGCGGGAAGTGTTTGAAACCAATTTTTTCGGTACGATAATGGCAACCGAAGCTTTCTTGCCATTTTTGAAAAAATCTTCACTTGCGGTAATAGAGAATATCACCAGTGACCTGGCATCACTTACATCTCACCAAAATGAAGACTGGCAACTTTACAAAGCTAAATCTATTAGTTATGGCCCGTCTAAAACAGCATTAAATGCCTATACCGTAGCATTGGCTTATGAATTGAGAGATTTGAACTTTAAAGTCAATTGTGTCACTCCGGGATGGACTTCTACAGATTTCAATGGTCATAGCGGAGGCAAATCGGCTAAAGAAAATTGTGTGAACCTTGCTAAGTACGCTATGCTTGACGAGAGTGGCCCTACGGGAAAATACTTTGGTGAAAACGGCGAATTGCCCTGGTAAAAAGCTATCACTACAACTGTCTTATGTTTTTGGTTAGTACATCAATAGTGTAGAAGTTGGCAGTTAAGCAGCCCTACAAAAAGAATTTGAGGTGTGCTATTTTGTATTCAATAGAAAATATGCGGTCTTAACTTTGGGAATCCGACAAGAGCTAAAAGCCTTTTTGGAAACCTTGCAAAAATCGTTTTTAGAATTGAGAAAAGACAAACCCGATAACATATTAACCTGAGTTCGATTATTATTTGTTTGATTATCTATTATATAAGTCGTCCTTAACTTGTTTTAGTGCCTCTCAGGACAAGTTTTAAGTCTATTAAGCTGATATGAAGGGATGCCTAAATAAATTCTGCATGACAAAGGGCTTTAGAAGACATTAAAGGCCTATTATTAATCGAACTCAGGTTATTAGAAATAATAGAGGGCATCTTTCACACCTGACAGAGAATGTAAATAATAACGACAACGAATGAATAACTAACCATTGTAAAGGGCAAGCTTACCGAATTAAGAAACATAGAAAAAGATGTTAAAAATACTGATTCCGTAATCTTACAATCAATCCAATAGAAGAAAAAAAATATGAATTGTTGTTTGGAATCCTTACAAAACAGGTTGGACTAAAATTAATTCTATTCAACAAACAGAGACAAAACTTTAATCGAAGAGGTGAAAATTGCCTAAATGCAACATATTTAGGCAATTTTAGAATTAACGCTTACCTCAAAATGTCAAAATGAAGCGAATAGATAAATTTCACAATGAGTGCTACTTTAAATTGGAAACTGCAATTCAGGTACTGGAGGTTGAAATCGACTGCCCGATAAAAAGAATTGAAGCCGTTATACAGCTTGTCGTTCAAAGTCTTGCAGATTTAAAGGAGTTTGTGTTGAAAAATGACTTTAAGAATATGGATGAAGAAATCTATTTTTTCAAGTATCAAAAGCCTGTTGTTGTTTCCAAGCTCATTTATTACAATGCTATTTATAAAATTGAAACTAAAAAACCTTACGGTTCGAAGCCTATAAAAAAATACTTCAACGAAGAGCTGAAAAAACTAAAAAGATATTTTGACAACAACCTCGAATTTTATAAATACTACCGGACAAATAACTCATTTATTGATGACAAACTATTTATTCGCGGGAAACACGATATAAAATTGAGTTTGGATACTGTTTATTTTGAGACCGACCATAGATTTTCCACTACCCACGATTACAAAGTAGCAAAGATTATGGCGAATGACCTAATACAAGTTTATATTGAAGACCAGCTTCATAATACGGTATATAAAGACAAATCTACAGAACTGCCTATATTAAATTGGACAGGGAGTAAAACTGCATTGATAGAATTAATTTACGCCCTGCATACGCAAGGGGCACTAGACAATGGAAATTCCGACATCAAGGTTATTGCTAAAACATTTGAACGTATATTCAATATTGATCTGGGAGATTTCTATCATACTTTTATGGAACTTAAATCCCGAAAAATAAACCGTACCAAATTTCTCGATAGTTTGCGTGATACGCTAATTAGAAAAATGGAAGAGGAGGATGAAAAGTGAGAACATAATTCATCTGAGTCCATTAGAGAGGTAAATATTTTTAGCCTTTATCGGATCCTTTGAAATATGTTCTACAAGCTGTTTTTCTATCTTAAGAACGGGTTCATCTTTAGGTTCAGGCGCTATGGATAGCTGTATTTTCCGTTCAACGGCAGCAAGTTCAGTTTTCAGTTCACTTAGCTTGCTTTCCTTTGTCCATCTACCATTAACCATCTCTTTAAGCACAGGTAGGTCTTTTTGAAGTTCTACTATTTTCTTTTGTTCCTGCTCAATATAACCCGGCAGCTTTTCCAGCGCTTTCAAAAAATTCATTGCTGCCGTCTCAGGATCTTGTGCCATAATGCCGTTGTTATAGGTGTATTTTATATTACCCTCTCCCTGTATCAAGAAACGGTTTACACGAATGTCCACCCCCTCTTTTTCAGAAACTTCTGTTTTGACCAATAACTGAAATCCATAAAGGCTGCCTATTTCCTGATAGTCACCCCAGGTACGGGCTGTGTCCGCAATCTGGTTAAGTTTTGCTCCTATCTGTTTTACATCTGAATTTGAGGATAAGCCATCGAGCTGTAATGGATTTGCAATAGTACCATCCGAACGCTTTTGTATGCGCCCTTGTAAGTTATCCCAATCAAGATTAAACTTGTCCAGACGGGAACCGGCACTTTCAAGCATTGCAGTAGTGTCTTCCAGTTTGTATTTAGAACTGAATTTGGAACGGTTGAAAGCCTGCTTTTCGCTTTCCAGTCCTGCAATCTGTTTTTCCAGCTTCGCTTTATCCAAAAGGTCGGTATTCCCTGAAAGGATTGCCACGTATTCCGAAAAGTTCATTCCTGATTTTTCATCCATGCTGCCTTCATCAATGGTTCGCTTTCCGAGATTATTAGATTTAAGCTGGTCTATAAAAAGTTGCTTATTATACAACAGGTTAAACTTGTAGCTATCCAATGATTTTTCTACGGCATAAATGATGATGTCCACTTTGTTGTCTGCAAAGAATTTCGCTATTTCATTTCCTTTTCGGATTGCCCTTCCATCACGTTGGGCAAGATCGCTTGGTCGCCACGGTGTATCCAAGTGATGAACTGCTACGGCTCTTTTCTGTGCGTTTACACCAGTGCCGAGCATACTTGTAGAACCGAACAGCACACGAATCTTACCCTCGTTCATTCCTTTGATAAGCTCCTTACGTTGCTTATCATTCTTGGCTTCCTGAATAAAGCGGACTTCATGAGCCGGAACGCCGTGATCTTCCACAAGCTTGCGTTTGATTTCGGAGTACACATTCCATTCACCAGGCTTGTAAGTTCCTAAGTCCGAGAACACGAACTGTGTTCCTTTCTGTGCCTTGTATTGATTGTAATATTTCGCAATATTGGCAGCACAATGGGAGGCTTTGTTATCGGGGTGGTCTTCGTACCTTCCGCTTACCATACGCATATCCAGCGACATCTTGCGGGCGTAGTCCGTAGCGATAAGCATCTTTGCTTTTTCTTCACTTGCACTTAGCTTTGGTCTGCCCAACAATTCTGCATTTCCTGTTTTGGCAAACTCCATTAGCTTCTTGATAAATACATCCTGATCCGGTGTGGGCGGTATGTTGTACAATACCTCATTTTTATTAGGACGGTCAATTCCAATATCTTTAGCCGTTCTGTAATCTGTAATTTCAGAATAGAACTGAGCCAGTTCCGGCACTTTAATAAAGTAGCGGAAACGCTCTTTAGCTACAATGTTGTTAGCCACCGAAAACTCATAATCGGTGGTTTTCCTTGCATAGATGGCTGCCCAGGCATCAAAAGAGTTGATACCCTGTTTTTCCATTGCCCGTGGGCGCAGGTATTTGAAGAGCAGGTATAGCTCCGTTAACGAATTGCTGATCGTTGTTCCCGAAAGAAAGGTTGCTCCCATATCAGCATTGATACGTTCCTGAATGGTACGGATAGCAAAAAGCAGGTTCATAGCCTTCAGGCTTCCGTCCACATTCCCTAATCCGGCAACCCGTGTGTGCCTTGTATTGAACATCAGGTTTTTGAACTGGTGGCTTTCGTCCACAAACAAATGGTCAATCCCCATCATCTTAAAATCCACGACATCATCCTTGCGGTTCTCAATATCGTGTTGCAGCGTTTTGAGCTTGACTTCGAGGTTTTCCTTCCGCTTGATTACTCCGGCAAGCATACCCCTTGTAACTTCCTTGCCCTGGGATTGCAGGGCATCAAGGTTACGCTCTACGCTGTCCAGTTCTATTTCGAGTATTTCCTTTTGTATTTCGGGCGACTGCGGTATCATTCCGAACTGGTCATGCGTGAGGATTATACAGTCCCAATCATTGTTTTTAATATCACCGAAAATCCGTAGCCGTTTTTTGGGAGTGAAGTCTTCCTTACCCGGATACAGGATCTTGGCGTGTGGGTAGGCAGTTCGGTAGGCTTCGGCTATTTCGTGAACGTTGCTTTTTAACCCGATAATCATAGGCTTATGGGCTAAGCCCAACCGCTTCATTTCCTGTGCTGCGGTACACATTACTAATGTTTTTCCTGCACCTACTTCGTGGTCGCAGATAGCACCGTTGTTCAGTTTTATCATCCAAACGGTGTCCTTTTGGCTGGAATACAGGTCTTGAATGTTCAAGCCTTTTCTATCCAGTCCGGGGAACTCCTGATGGCTTCCGTCATAGTTCGGACGCACAAAGCAATTAAAGGTATCGTTATACTGGTCGGTCAGCCGCTTCTTAAACTCATCGTTCTGTCCGTGAAGCCAGTCGCTGAAGGCTGTGCGAATTTCATCAATCTTGGTATTTGCCATTTGTATGGCTTCCATATCCCGTACCTTGACCTCCTGATCGCCAACCATCACTTTTTTGGTAATATCCGGTGTGGTATTAACCAGTGCGTGTTTAAGCAGGGCAATTCCGTCAAACGTCCGGCTTTCAGCTTTGACGGCATATTTATCCCATATATGCACATTCTTCTGATCGCATTTTACAGAAAAGTCATCGGAGCTTTCAGAGTAATGAACCAGTACGTCCGTATCGAAAAGGTGCGAAGCGAAGCGGGCATAAATGCCTGTAGGTATCCAGCGTTCACCCAGGTTGAAATCCAGCTCTTCAAATTCGATACGCCCCGGTCTGGCATCTTCCAGGACCGTAAGGCTTTCTTTGGCTTGCACATCTTCCGGATTTCGTTCAATATAGGCTCTGACTTCCTCCGCCTTTTCCACTACGTTACCCGCAATCCAACGTTCGGATATTTCGTATTCCTTTTGCAGTTGATTGTAAAAAATGCGCCCGTGCAATGCTTCTTTCAAAGCATCGTCAGTCATACCGCTGATTTCGGACATATAGCTCAAATCAACGCTTCCGTATTTGTTGAGCGAAGCCGCTAATGCTTCTTCAGGATTGTCGGTTGCGATGGTTACGGTAGAAAAACTTACAGGATAGCTGAAGATATCCGATTTGTGAACCACGCCTCCAATGACACGTTCCAGATAAGGGATTTCCTTACCCGAACTATCCGTTTTTATAAGCTTGATATTATCGGCGCTATTGAGATTGCCATACCTTTTTACAAAGGCATCATATAAGCGGTTAAGGGTTTCCCGTTCTTCTTTGTATTCGGTCTGAAAGGTTGCCTCTTTGTTGTAAAGCCCCTGGTAATTGTCACGCACAGCAATGTACGCCTCGGCTCTTGCTTTTTGTAAAGGTGGTAATTGCAAAGGATGGAAAACAGCCGTACCACCTGATGTATCTACATCTTGTAAATGACCAACCCAATCACTGTCCATCACAAGACAATCATTCCGGTGGAATGATTTTAGTTCACCACTATACGGAGCGGGTTCGGGAGTAGAATTCAAGAGGGCAGGTTGAGCAACCTGGCCTTTATCATTAACGCCCGAAAACAGGTCGTCGATAGCTTCCTGTTTTATGCCATTGGCTGATGTATTTTGATTGCCAACCCTATTTGAAACCGGAGGCGTATAAGGTTGCTGCATCGCACTGAATAAATCGGTCTGGCGACCTATCGCACGGCGGTTTGCTTTAGTGCTTTGCCTTTTGGCTTGCGTCGTTCTTTTGGGCGGAGCAAGAACCGCTACCGGTTCATTTATACTTTCATACAGGTCGAAAATGCTTAACTGCTTTAATTCCTGCTTGCTTTCCTGAATAATTGCTGGTGTAGCTAATGACTGTCGTTCTTTATTGTCAACTATAGGTTCTACAACCGGCGGTTCCAGTGTTATGGGAATTTGTATAACAGGTTCATTGTTCCGCTCTCCTTTATATAAATTGAAATCCAAATGCTTTCTAAAATCCTCCGAAAGCATCCGTTGCAGGTCTTTTGCTATTCCGGCAACGCCGTCTTTATGCGTGTAGATCAGGGCAGGTTGCCCGTAAGGGTCGGTATCTAATTTACGGTCGGTATGTACAATCCTTTTGCTATCCTGAAAGAGTGCATTGCCTGGAGTATTGTATTCTGTTTGCCTGCTTTGACAAAACAGTTCTTCGCCTTCGGTCAAACCTTGTTTTGCCGTATTCTTTTGCAGGATAATCAGGTCGCTGCCAACCTCTGTGCCTGCGTACTCTGTAAACAGGTTGTTCGGTAAGCGTACAACTGAAACCAAATTATTATCCTGCATCAACGCCCTGCGTATCGGTTCATTTTTTGGGCTGTTAAGAATGCCTTGTGAAGTGATGTAAGCCAGTAAGCCGCCCTCACGGAGCATATCAGTTCCTTTCAGGAAGAAGTAATTCTGTACGCTTCGGACAGCCTGTACTTTGGCTGTGTCTTTGCTTCGGGAATAAGAAAGGTCAAATACGGATGTGTCACCGAACGGGATGTTACTGGCGACAACATCGTAACTGTTATGTTCCTTTTCGGAAATTTCCTCAAAACCGCTTATACGGATATTGCTTTGGGGATACAGTTGTTTTAAAACTTTGCCTGTGAGCAGATCCTTTTCATAAGCGGTAGTGCTTGCTTTTTGATTTTCTGAAAAGGAATGTATGAATGAGCCAATACCTGCGGAGGGTTCAAGGAATTTCTGAATGTCCAGGCCGTTTTCACGAAAGGTTGCGGAAATCGCATCTATGATTGGTGGTGGCGTATAAAAAGCCGTTAGTACAGAGCTTTTCATACTGTCCACATACCTGCGGTATTGTTTATCGTCTTCGGAATTTTCTTTGAGTAGCTGGTGGAGTTCCTGTGTAATTGGAAAAAGGTCGTGTTCTGTTTTTCGCCAATGATTAATATCAATATCGTTCGCTATGGGGTTCAGAACGAATTTAAGACCACCAAATCCGCTGTATTGCATCATGATCAGTCTTTCGCCTACGGTGGCTTGTCGTTTCTCCTTTTCAAGTTTAAAAGCAATTCGCAGGGCATCAATGTTCTGTTGGAGATGTTGCTTTTTACTGAAGCCCATTTTCCTCAATCCATATTGCGATGGTTCCGGTCACTTCAGTATAAAGCAAATCGTACTCAGTGGTATATGCGAAATCATCGGTTAGTTCATAACTCGCAAAAACAGGCTCGCAAACAGGAAACATCTTTAGGGCAAATGGTCGCAGTTCCTCATCTGCCATAATGGTATCAAACTCATGGCATACGACCCCAAAAACCGTATCGAATTTGGAGAAGTGTAATCCTTCAAAAAGAATATAATTGGCTATTTCATTGCACTGCTCAATAGGGTTTCCCGAAGTAAAAGCACCCTCGTAGGCATTGGCAGCCCACGAAGAACGTTGCTCAATAAATTTTTGGTTGTTTGCTTTTTCGGGAAAGCTGGTGTTTAATAATTCTTGCAGTCGTAACCTGAAATACGATAGGTCTTTTTGCTGTGTGTTCATACTATAATTTTGTTTAGAATTTTACTTGAAGCCTAAAATTATAACAGTAGATAAGCCCCTTTACAGAAGTGGCAGGGTTTGGCTTTGAGAGGCGAGATTTGGCGTAATAGGCAATAAAAAACCTCTGAATGTTCAGAGGTTCGTTCTAAGGGTTATTTAAGATTTGAAGCATTCTGCCGACTTCAATATCCATTCTTGAAAAAGCAAACCATTTTTTGCCCAGGTCTTTGAGTGATGCCCCTATATGGTAGAGTTCTGTATGGTCAATAATCAAAAAACGGTCGTGGGCATCGGAAAACAGTTCAATGTCTATCGGAGGATATTGACTATTGTAGCGTTGTAAATCCAACCGTAGCTGATTACTGATGTTTTTGGTAAGTATTGTAGCAATTACATTAGCCTTACGCTTACCCAACAAAGTAAGCACCGTATCATCCACGTAATTATCAAGCAGGATAATGGAAGTTTTGGCATTTCGGATTATGTCTGAAACAAAGACATAGGCATCAAATACCTGCCCATTGTAGAAAATACCTTTTTCGCTGTGCAGCTTGTCGCTTTCCAAAGCCTGAAATAGCTCTTCAAATTTTTGGTCGGTTTGCAGTTGCTTTAACTCAATGTTATCCAAACGATGAAACAAAGAAGCGTTGCTGATAAGCATACGCCGCATTTCTACAAAGGCTTCCATAATTTCTACGCTCACTTTAACGGCTATATCGGAGCGGAGTATCGCCGATGCCATTGCAACCCCTTGTTCGGTAAAAACGTAGGGTAAATAACGCCTCCCGCCGTAGCTTAAACTTGAGGTTCCAAATTGGAACCTCAAGTTACTGGCTTCATCTTCGGTCAGTTGAAAGCAGAAAGAGACAGGGAAACGCTCAATATTTCGCTTAATGGCTTTGTTCAGGTTCTTTGTTTCTACCTGATATAAGGCAGCGAGGTCGCTATCCAACATTATCTGTTTGCAACGTATGGTATAAATCATATTCTTGATTTCCATTGGACTAATGGATGGTTTATTTTCCATTACTTTTTGTATTTACTTTTCTCAAACTCAAATGAAGTGGTGCAATCCTCATTCAACACGATGTAGGCATCGAATTTCTTTCCAGATTTACTTTTCATTCCTTTTATGAGTGAAGTTTTCCCTTTGCTGACAAGGCTTTCAATATCGGCTATACCGACTTGTACACCACATACATTACGAAACTGTACCCAGCTACACACTTCATCAGGGCATTTCACTACTTTATCACGGATAATCAAATACTCGCTTTTACATTTCGGGCAAACCAATTGAAGCGAATTGTTTTTAGCAATAGAAGTTTTTAGCAATTCTTCGGTAATTGATGATGCGTAAGTTTCCATTTCCTTTTGAAAAGTACTTGCATCGGCTTCGTTGTTTTCGATTTTTTGCAAAGCCAATTCCCATTCGGCAGTCATTGCCACATCTGCAATCTTCCGGTCTTTGACCAGTTCATATACTTGTAAACCTTTTTCGGTTGGGATTAAAGATTTCTTTTCCCTTTGGATATAGTTACGTGTAAACAAGGTTTCAATTATTGCGGCTCTTGTTGCCGGAGTACCGATACCGATATTTTGCAGGGCTTTCCGTTCGTCTTCATTCTCAATATCCTTTCCGGCACTTTCCATAGCCGATAAAAGCCCGGCTTCTGTATAAAGCACTGGTGGTTTTGTTTTCTTTTCCAAAACGGCAGTTTCCTTTATTTTGAGTTCATCTCCTTTGTTCAGTTCTGGCAAACCCTGTAAAAGTTCGGTGTCATCATCCGTAAAACTTCCTTTAATGGAACGCCAACCTGGTTCCAATATATTAATTCCTTTTGCTGTAAAATCGTAATGCAATACCTGTAAAGCAACATCTGTTATCTCTTTGATACACGCTTGTGAAATGGCTTCCAGTAACCGAAAGGCAATCATATCATAAATGGCATTTTCCTTTGCGTCCAGTGCTGATGGGATTTTGTCTGTAATCAATAGTCCGTGGTGGTCGGTAACACGTAAATCGTTCACGATACGTTTGTTGAAACGTCCCCATTTCATCTTTAATACGGCTTGCTTACAGTTTTCCCTGTCCTGCAAAGCCCTTACGAGATTAGGAATTTCTGCCCATATATCTTCAGGAATGTATTTGCTTCCGGTACGAGGGTAAGTGATAAACTTCTTTTCGTAAAGGCTTTGGGCAATATTGAGGGTTTCTTCGGCAGAAAGATTGAGCTTTTTATTAGCCTCTTTTTGCAAACCTGTCAAATCAAATAACAATGGTGGTTGCTCCGTAACGCTTTTGGTTTCTACCGATTTAACGGTTGCCGTTCCGATACGTTGAATGGACTTCAAAGTATCATCAGCCAATTTTTGATCTTCCCATTTGGTTGAAGAAAGGCTTTTAAAAGCTATTCCTTCTTTGTTGTGTAATAACTGTATCTGCCAGTATTTCTGTACCAAGAAATTTTTATTGTCGACATAGCGTTTGCATATCAAAGCCAGTGTAGGTGTCTGCACCCGCCCGAGTGAATAAATACCATTTCCTGCGGCAATACTCAATGCTTGAGTAGCATTGATGCCTACAAGCCAATCGGCACGGCTTCTGCCTTGTGCCGCCCGATACAATCCTTCAAATTCTGTCCCGTTTTTTAGGTTATCAAATCCCTGCTTAATGGCTTTTTCAGTAAGCGAGCTGATCCAAAGCCTTTCAAAAGGTTTACTGCATTTGAGGTATTCATAGATATAGCGAAATATCAATTCGCCCTCACGTCCTGCATCGGTAGCAACAATAATACTATTACTACGGTTAAAGAGCTGTTCGATAACTTTCAGTTGCTTTAATGCACCTATATCGGCTGAATAGCCTTTGTCCTTTTTGACTTTCCGGACGGTTAACAAAAAAGGGCTAGGCAAAATTGGCAATGATGCTTTGTCAAATCCCGTAATCCCGTAATCTTCGGGCATTCCCAATCCGATTAAATGACCGAATGCCCAGGTAACAAAATAGCCGTTACCTGTCAGGTAGCCATCCTTTTTATCAGAAGCTCCAACAAGTCCGGCTATTTCCCTTGCTACGCTTGGTTTTTCTGCAATAATTGTTTTCATATTTTACTACATTTTTCTGCCTTTAGACTTTGTAGGTGTCTGAGGCTTTTCCTGTTGTTCCTGCTGTTGTTTATTTTTAGGAGCTTGTTGCCCTTTCTGTAAAGGCTCTTTGATATTTTTGGTAGCTTCATTGGTTTTTCCTTCCGAATTGACTGCCGTTTGTGTTTTGTGGGCTTCGGTAGGTTTTACCTGTTCTTTAAGCTTATTAGGATTTTGGAAAGAGAAATCGGTCTTACCTGTTTCTTTGTTTAAAGTAATATAGCCTTGATATTTTTGTCCTTTCTTATCTACTAAACCATCAAGATAAATGGTCTGACCGTCTTTGAACTTGTTGTATTGCTCATCATCAAGCTCTTTACCCCTGAATGTTCTCGGAGCTTCCTGTGATTGGCTTTGCCCGTTAGCTTGTACCTCTTGTTTTCCTTGCGATTGCTGGTTGTTATTGTTTCTGTCAAAAAGAAACTCTACATAACGTTTATCTGCATTGAACTGAATATTCGCACTAAACTCATCACCTTTTTTAGAAATCATTCCTTCTAAATAAAGAGGTTTGCCCTCCATTAAGGTTTGCTTCTGGGCATCATCGAGTTTTACGCCCTTAATCTCATCGGGGATTTTTATAAAATCCGTTTTTAAAGCAATCAGCTCATTGGTCAACCTGTCCATGCTGATGATGGATGGCATCATTTCGCCTGTTTTAGAGTTTTTCAAATCAACCACACGTCCCATATTGCCCTTGTCCAGTAAGTTCTTCTTGTCCTCATCGGTAAACTTATGCCCGAAAAATTCAAAGTTGAGGTTAGGCTCTTTTCGGATACCGTGTATTGCCGCTACCACCGTTCCATCTTCGTTTGGCTGTAAGGATAGGCGTGCATCGGTGCGGACAATGGCACCGCCCAAGTTTACACTTACAGGTACAAGCTCATTGGTTTGGTAGCCTTTCAGCAATGGTTCTAAAAGGTTCAGTTTTTCAAGGCGTTCTTTGCCCAATCCGAGATTGTTCATGGTTTCCCAATCAATCTGTTCCGGTTTAAAGCGGTATTCGCTGGTGTCCGGTGTAGTCTGTGTTGTTTCCATATCTTTTTTATTTTCTTGTTTTTGCTCTTGTTGCTGTTCAGCTTTGACTTCGTGCTTTTTCATTTCTTTTTCTCCTTCGGGAGTAGGGTTATCCACCTGCTTCTGAAACTCCTTTGCTTTATCGGCGGCTTCGACAGCCGGCACTTTGAAGAACGAAAATTGGGTAGGGTCTTTCAACTGCCTCCAAAAATTGGAGAAGAAATTGGAAAACAAATCGCCACTCTTGTCCACACGCATAAACTCGCTTTGGTTTTTGTTCGTGGGGTCAATAGTTTTCAACTTTCCATTTTCGTCAATGCTTTTGACTGCCTGGATTTTCATTTTATCTTTATCCAGCACAAGTAATATGTCCGATAATTGTTCGGGCATTTCCTGCTTATTTGTAGTTTCTTCGCTCATAATCTCCAAGATTTTAAAATTCAATTCCGAATGTAAATGAAGCATTCACCGTATCGATAGAAATGGCACTCAAAGGCAGTGTTTGTCTTTTATTGGCGTTCCATTTTAGTAACTGGCGGATTAAAGCTCTCTCGTATAAATTGATGTACATCGGACAGCTTATAATATAATTTGCCGCTTATGGTATAATAGGGCAGTTTACCGATTGAGCGGTATCGTTGCAGGGAACGGTTACTTATTTTCAGCATTTGGAGCAAATCCTGATTGTCGAGCAGTTCCTCGCCATCTATACTATTACGTTTCTTTTGCAACTCATCTATATTATCACCCAGCATATCAAGACGGTTCATTATACGCTCCATCCACGCCAAAAAATCCATTCTGTCAATATTCATAGGGATATACTTTTAAGGGTTAATGCCTATTTTTTATCTGTCTTTAGCTTTCTGCCTTTTTCGATATAGCTTTTGCCTTTTTCCATCAGCTCTTTCACGTACTCATCACTGGTCTGTACCGCATTAGCATTTAGCATATCCTTAATGGCTCCAATGGTGTAGAAATATTGTCCATAGATTTTTGAATAGGCCAGGTCGCCATTATTCCGCATCCGCCATAATGTTTTTTCACTGATATGCAGGTATTGGCATACCTCGTGGTTATTAAGCCAGAGGTCGTCATAGCTTTTGTCTTCCTGTTTTTTTATATAGTCGGAAATGGCATTTATACGGCTGTTGAGCTGCTGCCAGGCTTCTTCTTCAATGGTTATTATTTTCATTGCACAGCTTTTTAATGTTCACTATGCAAAAGTGTGAAAGGTGGCAGAGTTTGTCTGCCAAGCCTTGCCAATTGGTTTGGCTATTTTTTGAAATTTTTCACAATAAATTAAAACCCTTATCCAATAAGGATTTGAATGATTTCCGAATGTTTGTAAAGAGAGTTTTAAAGTTATTTGCCAATTGGCAGATATGGGCAAATAAAAAGCAGCACGTTGGGTACTGCTTTGAAATTACTGTATGGAAACAGCTAAAGGTCTTTATCCATATATTCTTCGAGGGATATTTTGAGCTGGTCTAAAAATGCCGTTCGGGAGCCTGCTCTTGTTTTCATACGGTGGAAAGAGTGATGTATGTCGTTTAACGGAGTTCGGAATAGTACCTGAAAAATTAAAGCTAATTTTCGGATGCCTATTTTTCCGTGTGCAATGGAATTTGAAGCATATAGGGCGTATATCAGTTCAATAAGTGCATTTTGAGAATTTGTCCACGAAATATCCTTGTTCACTTCCAAATCCTGTAGAATCGTATCGGGATTTTCTTCAGGGTTGATTTTAGTAAGCATATAAGTGTAAAGTAATTCGTTGGCTATAATATGGGCTATCTTGTTATCATAATAGGTTGAGAAACTGAGGTCAATTTCAAATACGCCACTCTTTAATCCATCGTGGTAATTGATCTGTCCGAGCCTGAAATAATTATGGTCACGGTCTGTTCTTCCTGCACGGTAATATCTGTAAAAATCCTCATTGCAAATCCTATCTTTATATTCTGATTTGAGGGCTTTTAATTGGTTTTCATAATAGCTTTGATGTAGCTTGCCATTACTCACGGGGCAGGTTGTTTCAATGCGGAATACCTTATTGTAATAAATGAGTTTCCCTAAAATTTGTGGTTTAATATTCCTGAAAAAATCAATCTCCTGCTGTTCATCTGTAAATCCAGCCTGTGAGACTTGGGCTTTTATGGCATACAACATCTCCTTTAGGAACAAGGTCATTTGATAAGCCTCGTCCGCTGTTCGCATCATTTGAGAAGAAAACCCGTCTTCCTGATGTCGAATTTGCGATAATATTTTATTCAACACGATTTCCATAGCATAATCTTTTAGAAGTTCTCACTATTCGTTCAGAGGTGCATCTATTGTTGATATGCCAAAATTTGGGGAAAATATTGAACCTAGTATCACAGATTCACCCCAATGGGGAGATTTTATCGATATTTCACACAGAAAAAGAGGGTCAAAATTGTAACGTCATACATACTATGTAACTCTTTAAGGTCAAAGAATACTAAAAAAGGAACCGGCTAAAAAAAATCCTTCTTTATTCAAAAGCCCCATTTATTTCTTAAAATAGAACAATTTCCACTTAGGATAAAATGTCATATTCCGCATAGAAATGCAAGACTTTTTGCGTTTCTACAATTCCTCCGATAAAGGTCTGCTGACTTTTTTTGCAAATTTAGCCACTTTCATATTATATAGTTGTTTTTCTATATTCTCCCTATAAACCAATGATTATTAAACTTCTTCTACCATTTAAAAAGTAAAATCTACTCAATAATTGAGCTAAAAAAGTATCAAATTTGAGCTAATTAGAAATATTTTATTTTTTATCTTTGTGATATGAAATACATAAAAGTCCCAACTGAACTCACTCAAACGCCTTATAATCATAGAGCTTTGAAGATAGATGGTTTTTCGGTGGTAGAATCCTGCTCGCATATCACCAGAAGCCAAGGGGCGATGTTTTTAGAAGAGCATCTTTTATTGTTTGTAACGCAAGGCCAAAATGTATTGACCTACGGTAATGCAACGTATACAGTTAAGGAAAATCAGATGATTTTGTTCCCTAAAGCTTGCCTGCTCAATTATGATAAAACTGGAGACCCCAAAAATGGTCGTGTGTATGATAGCTTAATGTTTTTTCTGAAGGATGAATTGATACTCGATTTTTTTAAACACGCTAATATTTCATCTCAAAAATGTGCAGAAACAGCAAAAATTACCGCAAAACCGATAAAACCCAGAATGATGGGTTTTTTGGAATCGGTGAAGCCTTATTTTGATGCAGAAGAAGAAATTGATCCGGGATTGATAAAGATAAAATTATTAGAAGTGCTTTATGATATTGCCGGTACTGACAAGCAATTGTTGCAACAGATTTTGCAAATCAAACAACCCGTAAAAACAGATTTGGTATCGGTGATGGAAGATAATTACAATGCACCGATTTCTATTCCTGAGTTAGCTTATATTTCAGGTAGAAGTTTGGCGAGTTTTAAACGGGATTTCAAAGCGATTTTCAATATTCCACCGTCGGAGTGGATACGGAAACGAAGATTGGAGAAAGCAAAAGAACTATTAGAAAATACGCTGCTTACGGTTTCCGAAATATGCTACACCACAGGATTTGAAAATCCTACTCATTTTTCCAGAATTTTTAAAGACCACTTCGGGATTACTCCTTCTGACTGTAGGATTGAGGTGTGATGTAACAAAAAAGCACATCCAAAAAACAATTTTGCAACCAGTCTTTTTAATCTAAAAAAAATTAAAGTAATGAACGTACAACGACATCTGTTTGTGGCCTTTGGTCTTTTCCTCTTTGCCGCTTGCAACAATACACCAACACAAAAAAATGCAGCGGTAGACACGGCCACTACCGCAACTCAAAATACGGCTATAGAAACCGTCTTTTCTGATAGTGTCTACCAGCTTACCGGCGTAGCAGTAGCCAAAAACAACCGACTTTTTGTAAACTATCCTTATTGGTTAGATATACATGCCAATTCTGTGGTGGAAGTGAAAGATGGCAAAGCGGTTCCTTATCCCGATGCAGAATGGAACAGCTTTAAAAAAGGCGAGGATGGGCAAAATAAATTTGTATGTGTACAGGCTGTAGTGACCGATGACAAAGGGTTTCTGTGGGTGGTAGATGCTGCAGGTATTGGCTTGGGCAAAGTGTATCAACATGCTAATAAAGTGGTTAAAATAAATTTAGCAACCAATAAGGTAGAGAAAATTTATCGTTTCCCGGCAAATGTAGCCGGAGAAAGTGTGTATCTAAATGACATCCGTATCGATAACGAAAAAGGTTTTGCGTACATCAGCAATTCCAGTACAGGTGGCATTGTGGTATTGAACATAAACACAGGAAATTCAAAAATATTTTTAGCCACATCGCCAGCGGTAAAGTCTGATACCAATTACCATTTTTCGCCTTTAGGAGAAGAATTGTTGAAGCCAGACGGAAAACCGGTTAAGATCAATTCCGATGGTATAGCCTTAAGTCCGGATAGGAAATACGTGTATTTCAAACCACTTACCGATAATCGTTTGTATCGCATTGCAACCGAAATACTACAAGATTTCAAAACAAGTGATGAAGTGGCAAATAAAGCGGTGGAAGATTTGGGCAAGTTCACTACTACAGACGGTATGATTTTCGACAAAAAAGGCAATTTGTATTTGGGAGATATAGAACATAGTGCCATCATTAAAGTTACGCCAAACCTTAAAGTAGATACGCTTGTTAAAGATCCAGAAAGCCTTATCTGGCCGGATAGTTACAGTATTTCAGACGACGGCTATTTATATATATCCAACTCTCAAATTCATTTATCCCCAAGGTTTCATGGCAAAGATTTGTTCAAGAGACCATTCACGATTGTTAGAATAAAAATTTAAAAAAACCTTCATAAATGAGCTATTTGGAATATAAAATTGAGCTAATAAGAAATTATCTTATTGAATGCTTGTTTTAATTTTGTAGCAACACTATTAAAAAATATAGAATTAATGAGTACACAAAAAGTTTGGTTAATTACCGGAGCAAATAGAGGATTAGGTTTAGAAATCGCAAAGGCAGTTTTGGCTTCAGGCGACATCGTTGTGGGAACAACACGTAAAGATGCAGAAGGTCTTACTGCGACATTTGCAAATGAGAACGGTTCAGGTCTAATTTTGGACGTAACCAATGAAGCACAAGCAAAAGAAGTGGCGGCAACAGTGATCGAAAAATTCGGAAGAATAGACGTATTGGTAAACAATGCGGGGTTTGGTTTACTAAGTGCTGTTGAAGAAGCAACGGATGCTGAGGTAAAAGCGAATTATGAGGCAAACGTATTTGGTTTGCTGAATGTAACCAGAGCCGTGCTTCCTTATATGCGTAAAGAAAGAAAAGGTCACGTAATCAACTTCTCTTCTGTTGGCGGATTGACAGGAATTGTTGGTTGGGGTCTTTATGGTTCTACCAAATTTGCGGTAGAAGGTATTACCGAAGGTATGGCCATCGAATTGGCACCTCTTGGCATCTTCGCAACAACGGTTGAACCGGGTTTCTTCCGTACCGATTTCCTGGATGAAACTTCGTTGACCAGAACGGCAAATGTAATAGAAGATTATGCTGAGACAGTAGGTAGCATGCGTGATTTCGCAACACAAGTCAACAAAAAACAACCCGGCGATGCGAAGAAATTGGGTGCCGCTATCGTAACGTTGGCTGCGTCTCCAAAGCCACCGGTACACCTGCCTTTAGGTAACGATACGCTAGCAATGTTCAAAGAAAAAATGGACAAATTCTATGCAGAAATCGAAGAATGGAAAGAAGTAATCACAGGAACAGATCATGATGATGTTACAGCTTAAACATAGTTTAAAGAGCAGCAGGTATGTCCTGCTGTTTCTTTTTGTGCTGGTTGCAGGAGGCGTATCGGCACAAACCGATTTCAGAGAAACGGTAAAAGAACAATTGGTAAAAGATTGGCAACGAGCCAAAACGTATACCGATGAGATTTTAGAAGTGATGCCGGCAGAAAAATTCGGCTTTAAGCCCGAAGAAAAAGCAATGACTTTTGCCGAGCAAATGTTGCATCTGGCAAAATACAATTACAACCTTGGTGCTGCAGGAACTGGTGTAGAAAGCCCAATTGGCAAAGATGACCCCCAGAAGAGAGCCGCAGCAATGACCAAAGCCGAAATAGTGAAGTTTGTAGATGATTCCTATGATTTCCTTTTGAAAAATTTACTAGCGATGCCAGCTGAAAAACTGGAAGAGAAAAAAGGAAGCATGAGTCGTTTTCTTACGTTGGAAAAAGCATTCGAACACCAAACACATCATCGTGGTAGCATAGTAGTTTATCTACGAATGGCAGGAATTACGCCTCCACATGAAAGATTATTTTAAAAAAATAAAAAATAGTTTAATATTAATGATATCAGCAAAAGGTTACGCAGCACAAAGCCCAGAAACAGATTTAGCTTCTTGGGAATTTGAAAGAAGAGAAGTAGGTCCCAATGACGTGCAATTTGATATACTGTACTGTGGTGTTTGCCACAGCGATCTTCACCAGATCAGAAATGATTGGTTTGAAGGCATTTTTCCAATGGTTCCCGGTCATGAAATTGTAGGCAGAATTGTAAAAGTGGGCGAAAACGTTACCAAATTTAAAGTGGGCGAAATAGCAGGTACCGGTTGCATGGTAGATTCTTGTGGCCATTGCGAAAATTGCAAGCACGATTTGGAACAATATTGCGACCACGGAAACATCCAAACCTATAACGGTACTAATCAATACACCGATGGAATGCCAACCTATGGTGGTTATTCCAACACGATTGTGGTAAAAGAAGATTTCGTATTACATGTATCCGACAAATTGGATTTGGCTGCAGTAGCACCATTGCTATGTGCAGGAATCACCACTTATTCTCCTTTGAAACATTGGAAAGTTGGCAAAGGCCACAAACTGGCGGTTCTGGGGCTTGGAGGCTTAGGACATATGGCGGTGAAATTCGGGGTCGCTTTTGGTGCGGAAGTTACGGTACTCAGCACTTCTGCGTCTAAAGAAGAAGATGCAAAAAGATTGGGTGCACACCATTTTGTGATAACCAAAGATGCGGCCCAAGTACAATCAGCCAAAGGCAGTTTTGACTTTATTCTGGACACCGTTTCTGCCGAGCATGACTTCAATATGTATTTGAGCTTACTAAAAGTAGATGGTACATTGATTTGCGTTGGCGTTCCGTCCAAACCGGCAGAGATTGCAGCATTTAGTATAATTGGTGGAAGAAAATCTGTAGCAGGATCTATGATCGGTGGTATTGCCGAAACCCAGGAAATGCTGGATTACTGTGCAGAAAACGACATCGTTTCAGACATTGAGATTATTGATATGAAAGACATCCATACGGCCTACAAAAGAATGGAAAAAGGCGACGTCCGTTACCGTTTTGTGATTGATATGGCTACGCTGTAATCTTATCTTGATAAAATGCTTATTACGTATCATATACGGTTTTTATTTGTCTTTGGGGTAAGGTATGCTAGTTGAGAAACTGAAAAAATGAATTATATGAAGCTGTTTATAATAATAAGTATGATTGTAGGTTTTGTGAGCTTCGCAGCATCTTGTAGCAAAAGTGGTCTTGATGAAGACATACCGGTGTTTGAAAATCCAAATTCCGGTAATTCACAGGATACGGCAATGTACGTCTCAAAATACGGCAAAGGATTGGTGTATTATGCCGAGGTGGACAAGGCGGGTAATTATTTCAGGCGTATGTTTATAGACAGTGCTTCGGCAAGGATTGTATCCACCACGGGTACTTTGCCCGCTGAAGCTTTATTGGTACTGGAAACCTGGTTTGGGAACGACCAATCGACTGTATACATCAGGCAGAAAAAAGAAAATGAATGGCACAGTAATTCGTTCAGTCCTTCAAATCCGGTCTATCAGGTCGGTTTAACGGCAAGCTGTAATAGCTGTCATGCCACTGCTTCGGTTACAGATGATGCCTTTACATTTCCATTGTTAAAGAAAGCATTGGCCAGAGGAGCTGTTCAAAAAATCACATGTAACCAAGCTTCCTTTACACCTTGTGACCTATCCGTGTATGAGGGAAACTAAAACCACTGAGTTATGAAATTAGCACACATTATTTTTGTAGCCTCTATTGTTCTATCAATCGTTTCTTGTCATAAATCTGATCAAGACGATGATGCGAATCCAGTAGTAAACCCGACAGATACAACCACATTACCACCTGTTGAGACAAGACCAAAGGTAGCGCCCAATCAACAGCCCGTTTTTGAAGGTCAAACCCGGGTTCCGGGTATTCAAACGCAAGCGGATATTCAAGTTTCTACGTTTGCAACCGGGCTCAATCGTCCTTCCGGACTTGCCTTTATGCCCAACGGAAATATCATCATTAGTGAAAGGCCGGGAAGTATTCGTATTGTAACCAGTAGCGGATCAGTAGGATCTACCATTGCAAATGTTCCAGCAGTAAGGGCACAGGGCGATGGCGGACTATTAGATGTAAAGTTAGATCTAGATTTTGCCTCTACACGCCTGGTGTTCTGGTCTTATGTAGAGCCATCGGCGGGCAACACGGGTACCAATTGTATTGCTCGTGCTAGGTTATCCGATGATGAAACTGCTTTTGAAAATGTAACCGTTATTTACCGTGGCACTTCGCCCTACACTGGAGTCAATCACAATGGTTCTCGCATGTTGTTTGATAACAACGGACTTCTATATTGTGCTTTCGGAGAGCGTTTTGATAACGGAATAAGAGTACAAGCCCAGGAACTTAATTCTTCTTTAGGGAAAATTATTAGGATTAATAAGGATGGTTCTGCTGCTGCAGGAAATCCATATCTCAATACACCGGATGCCCGTCCGGAAATATATTCTTTAGGACATAGAAATCCGCAAGGCTTGGCTTTCAATCCTGTTACAGGGGAATTATGGGAAAGCGAGCACGGTCCCCAGGCCGGTGATGAAATCAATATCATCAATCCCGGCAATAATTACGGTTGGCCTGTTATTTCTTACGGCTTGGAATACAATGGCTCTGTAGTCGGTAATGGTACTCAGCAAAGTGGAATGGAACAGCCCATTTATTATTGGGATCCGGCAATAGCCCCAAGCGGAATGATATTTTATACGGGAAGTTTAATTCCGGAATGGCAAAACAATTTATTTGTAGCCGCTTTAGCAGGTACACATATAATTCGTTTGGTTTTGAACAATACCACCCATCGTGTCATAAAGGAGGAGCGTTTATTGTCAACGGAAAACAGAAGGATCCGTCATTTGGCACAAGGTTCGGACGGGGCGATCTACGCCATCACCGACGAAACGAATGGAAGGATTTATAGAATAGGAATTTGACAAAGATGACAATATGAATAAAAAAACATTTCTCAGTTTGATGTTATTGGGCTTTATAAGCCTTTCAAGCTATGCCCAAAATCGTAATGGCAATGGTATGCAGGTGGCTGGCAGAAGACCGCCTGACGAAGTGCCGGTTCCTGGACAGCCATTAGAACACCGCGAAACATTTGGTAAAAACCAAAGCCCTGCTTTTGCCGGGCAGACCCGTATTGGTGCGGTGATTACCCAAACGCCTTATAAAATTGATGTCATTACCAACAAACTCAATAAACCCTGGAGTTTAGCTTTTCTGCCTGATGGTAAAATTTTGGTCACTGAAAAGCCGGGCTCCATGCGTATTATTACCGCTTCTGGAAAAGTAAGTGATACTCTGGCAGGTGTTCCTAAAGACATCGCATTTGGTGGTGATGCAGGATTACTGGATGTGGTCATCGATCCTCAATTTAAGAAAAACAGGAAACTATATTTTACTTATGTACAGCGCAAGCAAAATCGTGGTACTGGCTTGGTAGTGGCTTCTGCAGAATTATCCAAGAAAGAAAATCAGTTGAATAATGTAAAATTGATATACAAAGTAAACGACAGTACCGCTGGCGGTATGGCACATTATGGTAGCCGTTTATTATTCGATAAAGAAGGAAAACTACTCGTCTCCACCAGTGAGCGGATGTTTGAACAAACCCGTTTGAAAACGCAATGGCTTTCGTCTGCCTTAGGAAAAATCCTCCGCATCAATACAGATGGAACACCAGCCAAAGGAAATCCCATCGTTGAAAAAGATAGTTTGAACGCTTTACCCGAGATTTGGGCAATAGGTTTTAGAAACCCGCAAGGTATGGCTTGGCATCCGGTAACTGGCGATCTCTGGGAAGATGAACACGGCACACAGGGTGGCGATGAGGTAAATCTTGTAAAACCCGGTAAGAATTATGGCTGGCCTGTTATTGCGTATGGTAGTGAATACAATTGGACACCCATTGAAGGCAATATTACCCAAAAAGCAGGCTTGGAACAACCGGTATATTATTGGGATCCAACCGTTGCTCCATCGGGTTGTACTTTTTATACAGGAACCAATATTCCGGAGTGGGAAAACAATTTATTCATCGCCACATTGGCCGGTCAGCATCTCATCCGCTTAGTGATAGAGAATAATAAAGTTGTAGGCGAAGAACGCCTTTTATTAGACCAGCATCACCGAATAAGAGATGTAAAAATGGGTATAGACGGCAATCTTTGGGTTGTAACCGATGATAAAAATGGCAGACTTATTCGCCTCTCAGCAAAAAAATAACGAAGTATAAAAATGGAGATTCAAACAGAAAAATTTTAGTAAAAATGGAAAGAAGAAAATTCATCAAACAAACAGGCCTGGCAGGTGCTGGTGCATTATTTTTAACCAGCGTAGATGGCATTGCCAATACATTAATTACACCTATAGCAAAAAATGTAAAAAGTAAAGGCTATGCAGCATTTGACAAATCAGGGATTCTAAAACCTTGGAATTTTGAGCGTAGAGCTTTAGGGGATAACGATGTCTTAATTGAAATTAAGTTCTCTGGGGTTTGCCATTCTGATATCCACACCATGCGTGGTGAATGGGGCGAACAACAGTATCCACAAGTTCCTGGTCATGAGATTGCGGGTGTGGTAACGGCCGTGGGTAAAAACGTAAAGAAATTCAAAGTGGGCGATCACGCTGGTGTAGGTTGTATGGTGGATAGTTGTATGACTTGTGATAGCTGCAAATCTGGAGAAGAACAATACTGCGATAATCATGCAACACTTTTTACCTATGGAAATCCAGATAAAACCTCTCCTACAGGCATCACGCAAGGGGGTTACGCTAATAATATTGTGGTAAAAGAGCACTTTGCGATAAAAATCCCAAAAAATATTGAGCTGAAAGATGCGGCTCCATTGCTTTGTGCAGGAATCACTACCTATTCACCACTAATGAAAGCCAAGATTAGCAAAGGTATGAAAGTTGGCGTTTGCGGTATCGGAGGATTAGGACATTTAGCGATTAAATTGGCGGTTTCTAAAGGTGCCGAGGTTTATGCCTTTACTACATCTGCTGATAAAGTAAATGACATCAAAGGTTTTGGAGTGAAGGAGGTGGTCGTTGTGGATACATTGGATAAGTTGAAGCCTTATAATGGAAAAATGGATTACGTGGTTTCAACCATTCCGGCAGCGTATGATTTGGGTGCATACACATCAATCGTAAAACCTTACGGCTCTTACACCCAAGTTGGCTTACCAGCACAGGATAAGCATATTTTCTTCAATCAGTTTGCTTTTGTAAACAATCGGGTAAACTACAATGGTTCGTTGATTGGCGGGATCCCGGAAACGCAGGAAGTGATCGACTACTGTGCAGCAAACAAAATCTATCCAACGGTACAAATCGTACAGGCAAAAGACCTGAACGAAGTGTACAACAAAGTGGTAAATAAAGAAGCCCGTTACCGCTATGTAATTGATGCTGCTACGTTTTAATGCATCTGAATAAATACTATGCAGTTTTGGGTAAAGCAAAGTATTTCCAAAACTGCATTTTTAATTCTAAAAAAGATGAAGATACTCACGATAGAAGACAACCCTGGATTGTCACAGGACATTGGCGAATACCTGAAAGAAGGAGGTTACTTGTGTGAGCAGGTGCAAACTTATGCGGCGGCCAAAGAAAAAATTTCCGAATTTACCTACGACTGTATTCTGCTGGATATTATGTTACCAGATGGGAATGGCTTGAATCTACTGCATTTGATAAGGGAAGAAAACATCAAAAGCGGCATATTGGTGATTTCTGCCAAAGATTCTTTGGAAGATAAAATAAAAGGACTGGAAAACGGTGCCGATGATTATATCACCAAACCATTTCATTTGTCTGAACTCAATGCCCGGCTCCGTGCGATTTATAGACGGAAAAACCTGGAAGGAAGCAACATGGTTATTTTTAATGAAATGGAGCTCAATATCGATTCGTTTGAACTAAAAATTAATAAGTCTTTTGTGGATCTTACCCGGAAAGAATTTGATTTGTTGCTCTATTTTGTGGTCAATAAAAACAGAATCTTATCAAGATATGCTATTGCTTCGCACCTTTGGGGTGATGAGGCTGACCAATATGCCAACTATGATTTTGTGTACCAGCACGTCAAAAATCTACGCAAGAAAATTTCAGCGGCAAACGGTATTCCTTACTTGGAAACGGTACACGGGCTGGGTTATAAATTTAATGCCTTTGTGACAACAGATAAATCAGCGGATTATGCGGTTAGTCAATAAAATATCATGGTGGTTTGTGGGGCTTATCATTGTATTGGGGCCGGTCTGCACGTACATCTCTTATACCGGTATCAAACGAAGTTTGTACAAAACAGAGCAAGCTAAATTACTTGTGCTCAATGATAAGATAGCAAATGAATTGCGTCAGGGCAAAACGATGGATGCCTTTACTACCAAAGAATTTGGCATACAGGTTTCTACCGTTACGGAAACTAAAAATGGATTGGTACCCCTAATAAAAACCTTAGACTGTGCCTCGCAAGTTAGTTCTTTTTATGAGATCAACGGAAAAATTACCAGCATAACCACCAGCAGTCATGAGGTGAATTGTAGCGAAATTTTAAGTGGAATTTTATATGCTCTTTTTTGGAAAATGATACTGACTCTTAGTCTGGCAGCGATACTAGCAACCGTTTTGTCCAGAAGATTATTAAGCTCTTTCAAGCAAACAATGGCAATTATTATGGATTTTGATTTAAAACATAAGAATGAATTAAACCTACCCAAATCCAGCATCAAAGAGTTTAAAGAACTGAACCATTTTGTAGAGTCCATGGCAACCAAAGCCGTTACCGATTATGCATCTATAAAAGAATTCAATGAAAACGCATCTCACGAATTGCGTACGCCATTGGCCGTTTTGCAGACCAAATTAGAAATGCTTACCGACACCATCAGTTCCGAAAAACAAATACGCCTAATTGGGGAAATGCAGGGCGAATTGGAAAAATTGACCCGCATCAATAAGTCACTAATGTTGCTTACCAAACTGGAAAACAACGAATTCAATAAGGCTCAAACCATTAATTTTGCGAGCATTTTAGCATATTGCCTGCCTCTTCATGAAGATCGTGCAGCGCTAAAAGAAATAAAGATTCGTAGCGAAGTAACTGAACATGCTTTTGGTTTAAAAGTTGATCCGGCCTTAGCAGAAATATTAATAAATAATCTGCTGAGTAATGCCATCCGTCACAATTACCAAAATGGATCTGTAACCATCCAACTTACTTCACAAAAACTACAAATTCAAAATACAGGACACCCCTTGCTGGTACCTCCGAATGAACTTTTCCAACGGTTTAAAAAGAGTAACCAATGTGCCGATAGCATCGGATTGGGCCTGTCAATCGTAAAACAAATCTGCGACATGAATCATTATATGATCGATTATAAAAACTATGGCGAAATGCACTGTGTCACCATAATTTTCGATTCAGAAGTTAAATATCCCAATCAAACCGAAATATTCATAGAATCTGAAATGTACGAATTGGGTTAAATAAAATGTAAGTTTAACTACTTGATTTATTCAACTTCCTTTGTTGTAAAAACTGATACACCGATCCTGCAATGAACAACACTAAAACAACAAGCAATGACCTTGACACTAAAGGGTCTGCCGGGCTGGATGCTAACGGATTGCCTACCGGAATCCTGGTTAGGGTTTCGTTGATGGTAGGTATCATCGAAAGAAAAAAACTGAACGATAACAGGAAATTTTCCCAGTAACGGACTCTTGTATTTCCTAGTCGTTTTACAAAAAGAAAATACGCTACTACAACTGAAATAATTACAAGTATAGATAAAGCATGCCCAGGATTGAAACCGCCATGTTTCGATAAACCCAAAGCCGTTAATGACGTAATTAGTGTGAAATAAAAATAAATTTTACCTGCTAGTTTTCCTAAATGAATTTTGCCAAATCGTACAAAAGATACGATAGCAGAGATGATGGCAATGACACCGATGGCGGTGTGAAATATGCCTAAAGCGGATAGTCCCATAATGTATGCTGTTGTTTACATCTCCAACTTTTTATAAAAAGTTGGAGATTAACCTTTTTGAAATGAATCGTGAATTATGCGTTGGTAAGTGAAGATTCAGAAGTGATTTCAATTTTCAAAGCCTTTGAAATTAAACAGTTTTTCTCTGCGCCTTTAGTAACTTCTTCAAATTCTTCGGTGGTTATACCAGCAATATTTCCGGTAATGGCAAGATGAATACTTGTAATATCAAAACCTTGCATCGCTAATGTGGCAACGGTATCTAAAGCTTGTGGGTTTAAGCCTTTTTCAGTCAATGCCAAACTCACCGCCATGGTAAAACAACCGGCATGTGCGGCGGCAAGCAGCTCTTCCGGATTTGTACCCTTTTCTTCGTCGGCAAAACGGGTTTTAAAACTGTAATTGGTTTGGTTCAAGATCTCACTTTGTGTGGTCAGGTTCCCTTTGCCTTCTTTGATATTTCCTTCCCAATGTGCTTTTGCTGTACGTTTCATTTTTTGTTGTATTTTAATATTGTTTGTCATTATTAACAATGCAAAATTGCAACATAGATACAGCAAGTGTTTTGTGGATCAGTTCAAAGATTTGGTGATTTAGACCAAAAAGTAATTATCTGTTTTGAATACGAAAGTTAGAGGGCGAAGTCTCATATTTATCGTGGAAGCTCTTGGTAAAATTGGCAAGATCGTTAAAGCCACAATCAAATGCGATATCAGAAATGCGGTTATCGGAAACACGGAGCAAATCAGCTGCTTTTTCCAATCGTTTGGTCTTAATGTAATTGGCAGGAGACGCATTGTAGACTTTGCTAAATTCCCTTTTAAAACTAGAAAGGCTCAAATTGGTTTTTCTTGCCAGTTCTTCAATACTTGCCGGCTCAAAAATATTCGCTTCAATGATTTGTTTAAATGTATAGGTGGCTGGTGAAAACAATTGTGAAAGTATCACCTGAATGTTGGCGGCATCTTTGGTTTGGGCAAGTAATAAAATAATTTCTTTTAGTTTTAAAACCAGGATGTCTTCATTTACCAAACTTGGATTTTCAAAATAAAACAATAACCCTTCGATGTATTTGTGAATAAGAAAATCGCTGTTTATCTTTTCGTTACTAAGGTTAGAAACGATAGTTTTTGGTTTTTGAAATAATTCAGGAATTTCTTTGTCATAAATTTTTTGCAGAATGTCCCGATGAAAAGTAACTATAACCATTTCGCCTTTGGCAGCAGCTTTCGAATTTTGAATGCTCTTTCCACCTGTCAGACAGTTAAGCAAAAGCGAATAATGGGTAGGAATATCGAGCGGGTCTTCCTCAAACTGAAACTGAATGCCGCCATCCAACATATACAGCAAACACGCCTGTTCTGAAACAGGATAATCATACTGAAAGTCTTCGTCAAAAGCCAATTTCTGAATGAATTGCTTCCCAAATAAATCAATTTTTTTATATTCAATCGCCATCGCACAAATTTACTTAAAGTAAAACCATAATCCTATTTTACAAACTGCTAGAAATCTGGTCGGGGTTTGTGTATTCCTCTTTAAGAGATAGTAAGAGCACAACGAAGAATGATGGTAATGAAGCGCCAACAATCGGCTTTTTTCGATGTCATTTTGTGTGTTTGAAAAAAGCAGAGCAAACACTTACCGTTGCATTTATAATTTAGACATTTTTTTAAAACGTATCTTTGCAGGATGTTGGCTGATTTAAGTAAAAATATAAACCTGACGGGTAATCTTGCCCAATCTGATATAGAACTATTCATCGGTTCTTTGGAAGAGGTGCACCTGAAAAAAGGAGAACATCTGCTGCATGAAGGACAGGTATGCCAATATCTTTTTTACGTACAATCAGGTTTGTTAATGGTGTATAAAACCAATGATGGTATTGTTACACCGCACTGCTTTACAGCCGAAAAAGAATGGGTGGGATTGATGAAAAGTTTTAATGAAAAAATACCGACCGATAAAGCTATTAAGGCATTGGAAGATACAGTCCTGTTCCGTCTTTCCGCTGATAAGCTTAAGCAAATTTGCGAGGATCAGCCAAAATTTCTGGTGTTGAAAAACCAGTACTTAGAAAGTAACTTGTTGGAGGTGACGCACCAAATTGCCAATTTACGCTTGCTGGCTGCGAAAGCCAGGTATTATCAATTTATGAAAGAGAAGCCCACGCTTATCAATAGAGTGCCTCAATATTATATCGCTGCCTATCTCGGTATCAAACCACAGTCGTTAAGCCGGATAAGAAAAGAAGGATGATCGGTCATTTGTTACCAAATGTGAATGAAATTTTGGAGTGCAGTGGCGAACTTTGCCTTATAAATATTCACTACAATGAAAAAGACAATCGTTATCACGGGTGCTACTGGTGGCATAGGCAAAAGCACAGCCATAGCACTTGCCCAACTAGGCAACAATAATATTATTATACAAGGACGAGATGCGGCAAAAGGCAACAGTAATGCCGCTGAAATTTCTGCAATTAATGGTAGTACTTGTACCTTCATACAAGCAGATTTATCTACCATTGTTGGAATTAAAAAATTTGCAGCAGATGTTCAAAAAACAACTGACAAAATTGATGTTTTAATCCACTCGGCAGGCATGCTTAACGCCAAAAGAAGAGAAAATAAGGACGGACTGGATGAGGTGTTTACAGTGAATTATTTATGCAAATTTATAATGAATAATTTGCTGATAGAAGAACTAAAAAAAGGCGAGGGAAAAATTATTATGGTAGGCGGACTCTTAACCAAAGGTGTTGACTTTAGTTTTGAGGACCTTCAACTGCGTAAAAATTATTCGGTAAGCAATAGGATGGGGCAAAACAAGCTGTCTGTACACATGAATGCCGAAGAATTTGCAAGAAGATTTGGTGCAAAACCTTCCATCAATGTAGTACATCCTGGTGTGATAAAAACGGAGATTAGCAGAAACCTGAACTGGATTACGAATCTTGGTTTTAGTTTATTGGTACTGCTGAAAGGCAATAGCATGGAAAAAGCCATTGCGAATATTGTGTCGCTCGCTACTGCTGAAAACGTCGGTACAGGTTATTTTTATCCCAAACTGGACAATACTTCGGTAAAAGAAAAGATCAATTTAGATGCTGCAAAAACAGCGAGATTGTGGGATGAAAGCCTGAAAATTGCCAAAATATGATGTCTCTTTTTTGAAAGAAAACGGTAGCGAATGATAAATTATTGAGAACTTTTAGGTTTTGCTGTCAAGATAACAATATCATCCACCTTTTTTCCAGCGTTGCCTAAGTTTGACAGATGGGAAAATCTTTTGGTACAAGCAACTTGTTTATTTTAAAGTTTTCAGGGACAAGCCTTTTTGAGTGAATATAAGGCTCTTGTGTGTGAACACCTGCTAATGTTTCCAAAGGATTTATTACACCTGCCAGCCCTACCGAACTGCTCTGCTTCATAAAATCTCGTCTTAAACTCATGATGTATTATTTCTTTTGCCTGTAGTCCAATACCAGAATATCATCCAGTACAGGTTTGATGTGCGTAACAATTAATTGCTGATGATAGTCAGACTTATTGAAGTCTTCCAGCGATTCCTTATCCCTGAACACCGCTACTTCTACATGGGTGAATCCCTTTGACCTGCCCGTGAAATCCTCGCCGAAAGAAATTTCCAGTAGTCCTGGTACAATACCTTGTTGTTTCAGGATTTCATTTTGAAGACTCCGTATCTGTTCCGTGGTTGTTCCTCCTTTGAATTTGAATAAGACGATATGGACAGCTTTTTCTTTCCCTGTCTTCTTTATGTTTTGTGCATTTACGAGAATAGCCATGCTCCCAAAAAGCAGGACAAACAATGTGATGATGATATTCTTCATTTTACCTATTTTTTATTTATAAATTTGTATTACCTGCAAGACCGCTTTTTTCGGCAACATCACGCTTTACAAGCGGAGTAATGTCGGGCGTAGCCAAAGCGTGTTTTGCAATCTCTCCTTTGGTGGCATACCATACGCCATCATGTTCTGCCACGTATTTAAGGAAACGTTCTATCACACGTACACGTGAGGCATGACCGGAAATACGGTCGTGAAAGCTAATGAGCATCATACGCCTGCGGGTAGCTGCTTCTTCGTATAGTTGGTCAAACTCATCCTTTAATTGTTGCTCATAATCGGCAGGCGAAAAACCGGGGAAGTCATAAGAGCCGATATCGTTCATATGAATGGTATAGGGCATGGTTACAAAGGGCTTCCCGTTCAACTGTTGTACGTAGGGCTCGTCACGGCTCAAATCATTGTTATGGTAAATGAAGCCCAACTCCTGAAGCAAGCTCAATGTATGTACACTTCCACGCATCCAGTAACAGTCATATCCTAATGGCGTAACACCTGTTGCTTTTTCGATGGATTGCTTGACGCTTCGTATCCATTCCCGTTCTTCATCTTTTGATAAATGGTACTGCCAAGCCCATTCTTTACCATGTGCCGCAGGCTCATGCCCACGCTTTACAATTTCACGTGCTAATTCAGGGTTGTTGTCCACCGCCTTACCAACCATAAATGAAGTTGCCTTGACACCGTATCTGTCTAATAAATCCAGTAGTCGTGGAATACCTTCCTGTACACCATAATCGAAATAGGAGTTGGTCGCCAAGTCGGGATAGCCTTTTTTAATCGGTTCGGGTATCAATCCGCCTGCTCCTGAAATGGGTTGCCCTCCGGCTTCAAATTGCAGGGCAATGGAAATGGCTAATCTTTTACCGTTCGGCCAAAAGCCCTTGGCTGAACCAGATGTTTGTTCTTCCGTTGTTTTTGCTGCTGCTCCAACCCATCCCGGAATAGCCAGTGCGGATGCTCCTAAAGAGGTTTTTGTTATGAAATCTCGTCTGTCCATGTTATGATGTATTTATCTAAAATTTATCGTTCTTAAATTATCAAAAAATGGGTAATCGGTATAACCCGCTGCACCGCCACCAAAGAATTTTTCTCTGATCGGTTCATTTAACGGTAAGCCATTTTGCAATCGGTAGGGTAAATCGGGATTAGCAATAAACGGCCGGCCGAAGCCAACTAAATCTGCCCAACCCTCCTCTAAAGCTGTTTCAGCTGTTTCAGCAGTATATTTCCCTGAATAGATCAATGTGCCTTTATAGGCATTTCGGTAGGCTTCTTTAAAGTCTACGGTCATTACAGGGGCATCGTCCCAATCAGCTTCGGCAATATGGATATAGGCGATACCTATTTCATTCAGAATTTTTGCGGCAGCTATGTAAGTTTCTTTAGGGTTGTCGTCCGTTGCACCCATCAATGTAGTAAGGGGTGCCTGGCGTACACCTACTTTTTCTGCACCTATGGCACTGGCTACGGAAGTTGTTACTTCTTTCAGAAACCGTAAACGGTTTTCCAGCGATCCACCATATTCATCTGTACGTTTATTCGTTTGGCTATCTATAAACTGCTCTATCAGGTAGCCATTGGCTCCATGTAATTCCACTCCATCAAATCCTGCTATCATCGCATTTTTTGCACCCTGTACAAAGTCATTTATGATTTGTTGGATTTCTGATACGGTTAATTCTCTTGGCATGGAATGCTGTACCATTTCCCCATGACCAATAGCAGCATCCGAGTCGTCTTTGGCAAGAAATACACGTACTCCGTTTGCGAGAATAGGTGATGGAGCAACAGGGCTTTGGTTATTTTCCTGTAGCGAAGTATGGGAAATCCTGCCAACGTGCCAAAGCTGAACAAATATCTTTCCTCCATTTGCATGAACCGCATCGGTTACTTTTTTCCATCCAGAGATCTGTTCCTGCGTATAAATGCCCGGTGTCCACGCATAGCCTCTTCCCTGCACGCTTATTGGGGTTCCTTCTGTGATGATAAGCCCGGCAGAAACTCTTTGGGTATAATATTCCGCCATTAGTTCCGTTGGTACATCTCCTTTAGCAGCCCGTGAACGTGTCATGGGGGGCATTATAACCCTGTTTTTCAAGGGGATATTTTTTAAATGGTAAGGTTCAAACAACATCTGTTTATGATTTTAATGATTGACACTGCAAATTTCTACCATTTTTTTATAAAATTAAAATAACTTAAATTGTACTTTTGCATCACAAATCTGATAGATATGCAATGGAACTTAGAGTGGCTCAGGACTTTTAAAGCCATATATGAAACAGGCACATTGTCTGCCGCAGCACAGGAACTGTTTATTTCACAACCGGGCGTAAGCCTGCATCTTAATTCGTTGGAGGGCTATGCAGGGTATAAACTTTTTGACCGGTCGCCCCGTAAGATGGTTCCTACCGAAAAAGGTAAGATACTCTACAACTTTATCCTCGAACCGCTCAAAAAGCTGGAAAGTGCCGAACAGCATTTTCATCGCCGTTCACAACCGGAAAGGGCAACTATTAGCGTAGGGATGTGCTTTGAAACATTCCAATATACATTGGAAGAACACGTAGCAAGCCTGCCGTTTAACCTGATTATCAAATTTGGGCTTTATCCACAGATGCAGGCAGATTTGGATGGCGGTTTGCTGGATATGATTATTACACCACAAAACGGCAATCAACAAAACTTGGTTTACGAACCGTTCTCCAAAGAAAGGATTGTATTAATTGCCGGAAGCAACACGGATACTTCTGAACTGATGCAGTTATTGAAAAGCGAAGCTATTGCCGATGCAAGGGATTTCCTCAAACAACAACTATGGTACAGTACGGCAGGAGATATGGAACACCTGAAGAACTTTTGGTCGAAGAATTTTAATGAGCATCCCGATTTTAGCCCCAACTATATTGTACCCAATATCAGCTCCATTATTCGTTGCCTTAGTGATAACGAGGGGTTTTCTATTGTGCCGGATTTTCTTTGCCATGAGGCACTGGATGCTGGAAAAATCAAATTGGTTTGGCAAGGAAACCAACCGTGGGAAAACATACTTTATTTCGGGACAAGAAAGAATACCATGTATAAAAATGAGTTGGAGAAACTGAAAAAACTATTTGAGGAAAAGTGGGAAAGGGAAATGGTGTGAGCCTTTGTAATCCTAACGATATATAAATACTTGTTCCAATAAACAGTCGTTTTACAATTGCAATTCCAGAAAATTGACACACAAAAAAGGGAGATACTTTGATTCCGTCGTTTTGGCTAAGCATAATTCCTATTCGGTTAATTCAAGCTGTTTAGTAATGTCCAATTTTGCAGAGTACAATTAAAACAAAGAACAATGCAAAAAACAATTTTCATTACAGGTGCTTCATCGGGATTAGGAAAGGTAACAGCCAAACTATTTCATCAAAATGGTTGGAATGTGATCGCCACCATGCGCAACCCAGAAAAGGAAACAGAACTGAACCAACTTCCAAATGTTACCATCCTGCCACTGGACGTTACCAACACCAAACAGATTGAAGAAACCATTACAAAAGTCCTCGAAACTACGTCAATCGATGTGGTTTTGAACAATGCAGGATATGGATTGATCGGTCCTTTGGAAGCCTTGTCTGAAGACCAAATTCAAAATCAAATACAAACCAATGTGTTTGGCGTAATCCATACCACCAAAGCATTTGTACCGTATTTTCGGGAAAAGAAAAGTGGCACATTTATCAATATCACCTCCACTTTCGGTTTGCTCGGTTATCCAACTTGTTCCATTTACAATGCTACCAAATTTGCGGTGGATGGCTTTTCGGAAGGTCTTGCTTATGAGCTGGCTCAATTTGGCGTTAACGTAAAAATTGTTGCTCCAGGTGGCATGCAAACGGATTTTGCAGGTAGGTCTATGCAAGGTGGCATGCACGAAGCGTATCAGAAATTGGTAGATAAAGTAAGCGAAGGCTACAGCGAAGAACAATTGGCGAATTACACCAAACCAGAAGAAATTGCCGCCATTATTTTTGAAGCAGCTACGGATGGTAAAAACCAACTACGCTATGTGGCAGGAAAGGACGCGATTGGTTTGTATCACGAACGTTTGGAACTGACTCCTGAAGGACAATTTGAAAAAATCAGAACCGACTTTAAATTTTAAAACCCAATGCATTTCGGCAGCAACTACCTGGTCGTTGCCGGAATGCTCTATTTAATTCATTAAATTTGAACATCGTGAAAAATCAACCCACTATATTCCAATCCTTATCTCAATTGCACAAAGCAATGGGACAATCGGCTCCTTCGCATCCATTAATCAGTATTATGAATTATGGCGAGGCGCAGTTCGATCCAAAAGATTTTGAACATGGAATCATTCTCAATTTTTATAAAATATCCTTTAAAACAAGCTTTTCAGGCAAATTAAAGTATGGGCAGGGCTATTACGATTTTGAGGAAGGTGGAATGTCATTCATCGCTCCCGGACAATTGCTCAGAATGCAAAATGAAGGAGCCGATTATAGCGGAATGACGCTGCACATCCACCCGGATTTTTTACGGCATTATGCATTGCAAACCACCATCAAACAATATGGATTTTTCAGTTATTCTGCGGCAGAAGCACTCTATCTTTCCGAAAAAGAAAAAGTGACTATTTTATCTATTTTTCAATTTATCAAAGATGAACTTTTTGAGCGAATTGATCAATTTAGCCAGGATGTAATCATCGCACAGATTGAACTATTGCTGCAGTATGCCAACCGTTTTTACGACCGCCAATTTCTAACCCGAAAAGCGGTCAACCATGATTTGCTTTCGCAATTAGAACAATACTTGAACGATTATTTCAAGGAAGATAAATCCTTGACGCAAGGACTTCCGACAGTAAATTCAGTGGCAGAAAATTTAAACGTAACACCTCGTTATTTAAGTGATTTGCTTCGCAATTTAATCGGCTTGAACACGCAGCAATTCATCCACGAAAAACTGATTGAAAAAGCAAAAGAATACCTTGCAAAAGATGAACTGACCATGGCTGAAATCGCCTATCAATTAGGTTTTGAACATCCACAATCGCTCAATAAACTGTTTAAAAGTAAAACAAATATTTCGCCTTCGGACTATAAAAAGAGTTTGTTGAATTAAATTGGTCAACTGTAAAATTGAAATTTTTACAATTATCTGAAACAATTGTTTCAATAATAATTATATCTTTGCACTCTATTATGGCACGAAATGTAGAATTTGATGAACAGTTGGCGGTTTCCAGAGCAATGGATGTGTTCTGGAAGAAGGGCTATAATGGGACCACCATGCGGGATCTCACTGAAGCGATGGGCATCAACAGCAGCAGTTTATACAATACCATTGGCGACAAGCACCAGCTTTTTGTACGCAGCATCAAACACTATACAGAAACACGTATGGAAGATGCTAAAAAGCAATTGGCAGCCATCAAATCGCCCATCAAAGCCATTGAAAAATACATTGGCAATGCTGCTAATACCATCACTAATGAACCTTATAGTTGCTTGGCACTAAAAACTACTTTTGAAGTAGCTACAGCCGATCCGGAGGTGCAAAAAATCATGCAATCAGATAGCATTTTCACCTATCAGCTGTTGATTGGATTGGTGCAAAAAGCCATTGATACGGAGGAAATAACCGTAACTAAAGATGCTCCCATGTTGACCGACTACATCATCAATCATTTTAGTGGTTGGCACGAATCGTTCATCTTGCATCAGGATAAAAACAGAATAAAGAAAATGGCTGCCTTTTTAATCCAACAACTCCGGGCTTAATATTTTTTTAAATTAATTTGAAACAAACGTTTTATAATGACCATAATAAAAGAACAATTTAAACCCTATTTCACAGCTTCGGAAAAACCGGAAGTCGTGGAAATAGAAACAGCAAACTATATTTCCATCTTAGGGAATGGTAGCCCTGGAACCAATCTTTTCTACGAAAAAAAACACGCCATCAAAGTATGGGCAGCTGCATTATCAAAGCATTTTGCAGCTACTGATAAAGCATTTGAAAGCGATATTGTAGAAATTTTCTATTGGTTTGATGAAGATGAAGTCGGTTATGTGGACATTGGTAATTTTTATACCACAGTAGATTTGTCTTTGTTGCAATACCGCATTGTTGTTCGCATTCCAGACAGCATTACCGCCGAAGAAGTAAATGCTTTTGCAAAGGAAAATGCAAGTCTTCCTTTTGCTGAAGAACTAGCCCATTATTCGTATACAGCGGGTAAATCGGTACAGCTTTTACACAAAGGACCTTTTGCCAATGAACTCGATACGCTGCCTATTTTACAAAAATTTGCCACCGAAAATGGCTATAAAAAACACGGCATGCACCACGAAATTCACATCACGCATTTTGAAAAGGGACAAAGCCAAATGCATTTGAAAACCATATTGCGGGATCCCGTAATTACCATTAACTAAATTTTTTTAATTAAATATGAAACAAACGTTTCAATAAATAAAAACAATCAATGCATACAAACACATTATCAGGCAAAATAGCCCTCGTTACAGGCGGAACCAAAGGAATAGGCAAAGCCATTGCCGATGAATTAACAGCACAAGGTGCTACAATCATCGTTACGGCTCGTAGTGAACCAAAAGAAAATGGCGCACATCATTTTATTGCAGCCGACCTTACCCAAACAGCAGCCATAGAAAAATTGGCTTCGGAAATTATCAACCAATACCAAAAAGTAGATATCCTTATCAACAATGTAGGTGGAACTGCTTCTCCTGCTGGTGGTTTTGATGCATTATCGGCAGAAGATTGGGAAAAAGATTTGCAGCTCAATTTGTTATCTGCTATCAAATTGGACAAGGCATTTGTGCCACTGATGACGGCTCAAAACAGCGGTGTGGTGATTCATATTTCTTCGCTCAACGGCAAGCTCCCACTCTACGCATCTAATTTTTCGTATGGCGTTACCAAAGCGGCATTGAACAATTACAGCAAGGCATTGGCCAACGAAGTAGCACCCAAGGGCGTTCGTGTGGTGACCGTTTCTCCAGGTATGGTAAAAACGGAAGCGATGGTCACTTTCCTAGAAAGTTTCGGTGCCAGCATCGGAAAGAACGTAGATGAAACGGCACAAGTGGTAATGCAAAGCATGGGCGGTGTACCGATGAACCGATTGGCACAACCCGAAGAAATCGCCAACCTCGTAGGCTTTTTGGTGTCGCCAAAAGCGTCTTACATCACGGGCACCAACTATATCGTGGACGGTGGAACAATCCCAACACTTTTATAAGCATCAATTTTAAAACAATCGTTACAGAACAGAAAAATATAAAATGAATACAAAACATAAATTGCTCATTTACGGAGCATCAGGATATACTGGAAAGATCATTTCCGCAAGAGCAAAAGAACTAGGATTAGATTTTGAAATTGCAGGTCGTGAGCCTGATAAAATCCCCGAATTAGCCAAAGAATTGGGAGTTAACTATCACGTGTTTGGTGTGGATGAAGCAGAAGCCTGGGAAAAAGCATTGGCAGACAAAATAGTGCTTATCAATGCGGCAGGACCTTTTCAATTCACGGCAGAACAAGCGATGAATGCTTGTCTGGCATCGGGAACGCACTATTTGGACATCAGTGCAGAATTGGCTACTTACGAATTGGCAGAATCGAAAGATGAAGCGGCAATAAAAGCAGGCATTCAATTGATTTCGGGTGCTGGTTTATTCGTAAGCTACGATGCACTCGTGGTGCATTTGGCGAGTTTGGTTGAAGAACCTGTAAGTCTAAAAGTAGGTTTCCAACATTACGGTGGTTTCTCCAAAGGTTCTATTTTGAGCAGTAAAAACATTGCCGATTTAGGGGTTTTGGTAAGAAAAGAAGGCGAAATTGTTTTTGCTGAAAATCCACAACCGCACACCTTCTTATTTGGAGACAAAGAGATTGAATGTATACCAACACCTTTGGGTGGTATTATTTTGAGTTATAAATCGACCAAAATTCCGAACATCGAAGAATTCTTCTCTTTGAAACTTCCCGCTACAGAAATTACCGATTTAACACCTGAAAATTTACCCGATGGTCCAACAGCCGAAGAAAGAGCAAAAGGTAGAAATGGTATTTCGGCAGAATTGACAGATAAAAATGGTAAAACCGTGAAAGCCTTTGTGGATGCACCTTCTGGCTATGACTTGACACCACTTTCGGTTGTAGCCGTAGCACATAGAATATTGAAAGGTGAATTCAAAATTGGGTATCAGTCGCCTGGTTCGGCTTATGGTGAAAGCATTATCCATGATATTCCGGATACACATTTAATTGATTTGAATTAATTAGGAAAAAGATGAGTAGGAAATAATAGTGAATTGTAGGGCGAGTTTTTGCGTGAGGGATAGAAAGGGCGGCGACGTTAGGAGCCAGTACGAGTGAGGTACGAACGAGTACGGTAGCGAAGCGAACCCCTGCATAGCCCGACCCGCTTTTTTGCCATGACGAAAGTTGAATTATAAACCAAAGTTGATGGCAAAAAAGCGGGGCACGCCCCAATAAAAATTCACAACTACGACCGAAAAAATAGCAACCATTTTAAGTACAAAAACAATGAGCAACGAACAACAAATATTGAATCTCATCGCACAATATGCCCACTACGTGGATCAAGGAGCGTTTGATAAGGTAGGCGAATTATTCGCAGAAGGTACGCTCCTTTCGCCCGGCCAGGAATTGAAAGGAAAAGAAAGCGTAGCCAATCAATTGAAGCAAAACCTGCAAATTTTTGCAGATGGAACGCCCAGAACGGCACACTTGAATACCAATACGGTTTTGAATATCGAAGAAGAAAAAGATGAGGCAACCGCGGTTTCGACTTCGTATCTCACGATTTTGCCAGAAGAAGGTGAAAAAGGGTTTTCTTTTCAATCCATTGCGGTTGGGCGATACGATGATACGTTTATTCGCAAAAATGGACAGTGGCACTTCTCGGTACGAAAGGTGACGATCTCCCTTGTAAGCACGCCTTCTAAGGATGCTAACGGCGAAGAGGTTAGCCTTGAAAATATTTTAAATAAAATGAATTAAAATTCCAGAAATTCTTTCAAAAAAATAACAACAATTTTAAATACAAAACAATGAGCAACGAACAACAGATTTTAAATCTAATCGCACAATACACCCACTACGTGGACCAAGCGCAATTTGATAAAGTAGGCGAATTATTTGCAGAAGGCAAACTCCTTTCGCCCGGTCAGGTGATGGAAGGCAAAGAGGGTGTAGCCAGTCAATTGAAGAAAAACTTGCAAGTGTATGCGGATGGAACTTTACGCACGGCACACTTGACTACGAATACGGTTTTGCATATCGACGAAGAGAAAAATGAAGCAACTGCGGCTTCTTACCTCACGATTTTGCAAGACGATAGCGAAAGAGGGTTTCCGCTACAAGCCATAGCGGTAGGGCGTTACAACGATACGTTTGTACGCAAAAATGGCAAATGGCAATTCTCAATTAGAGAGTTGAACATCACCCTTGCTGGCGATTTTTCGCATCACGCCAATGCCGATGCGGTTAACCTTGAAGACCTAGAAAACAATGGAAAATAAAAAAACAGCGTTCGTCACAGGTGCTAATAAAGGCATCGGTTTGGCGACCAGCCGATTGCTCGCAGAGAAAGGATTTCAGGTATGGATGGGCGTACGCAATTTGGAAAGAAGTGAAGTAGCATTTCAAACTTTGAAAGCAGATGGACTCGATGTGCATTTGGTACAAATTGACATTTCGGATGATGATAGTGTTGCTAAAGCGGCTGCTGAATTGAATGCCGAATTGGATAGTTTGGATATCCTCATCAACAATGCGGGATTTGCAGCGGATTTGAGTGTAAAACCGAGTGAAGAAACCATCGAAGCCATCAAAGCACAATACGAAACCAATACATTTGGTCCTATCCGAGTGACGCAACAATTGTTGCCTTTATTGAAAAAATCGCAACAAACGAGCATCATCATGCTCAGCAGCATTGTGGGTTCTTTGGGACTTTCGGCTGATGAATCGTTGATTTACGGACAGGTGAATTTTGGCGGATATGCGAGTTCTAAAACAGCACTCAATGCCTTGGTATTGGCGTATGCAAAAGATCTGAAACCGCTTGGTATTCCTGTCATAGCGATGGAACCTGGCCACATCAAAACCGACTTAAATGGTAATTCTGGAACAGAAACGCCTGAAAGTGCAGCGCAACTGATTGTGGAATACGCCTTGAAAAATGATATTAATCTTAGTGGGAAATTCTTTGGTCCTAATGGGGCATTACCTTGGTAAAAAATAGATAAAAAAATGAAGATTTTACATTTAACAGCAAGCCCAAGAGGCGAAGCATCAGATAGTACAAAATTAGGAAATGAAATCCTTAAAAACATTTTGGAGAAACATCCAGAAAGCACAGTACAGACCGTTGATTTGACGAAGGAAAACATTCCGCATATTGAAGAAGTCCATTTCAATTCTTTTGCTACCGCTGTAGCAGATAAAACCCCTGAATTACTGGAAGCGGGCAAATATTCTGATAAAGCCATTGCGGAATTAACAGCCGCCGATGTGATTGTTATCAGTTCACCAGTGTTCAACTTCGGTGTTCCGTCGGTTTTAAAAGCTTGGGTAGACCATATTGCAAGAGCGGGCATCACGTTTAGGTTTACCGAAAATGGACCAGAAGGTTTATTGAAAAACAAGAAAGTGTATTTGGCTTTGTCCTCTGGTGGCATCTTTACTTCAGGGCAATGGCAAGCGTATGATTTTGCATCGAGCTATATGCATTTTCTGTTCCGATTTATTGGCATTACCGATGTAACGACCTTTAGAGTAGAAGCAACGAACATACCTGGTTTGCAAGATACCGCGATGGAAGAAGCCGTGAAATTGGTGGATGAATTTGCGTATTAAATTAATTTAAAATAATAGTAATGGAAAAAGTAGTTATCATCACTGGCGGAAGTACGGGACTTGGCAAAGCCACTGCAGAAAAATTTGCCCAAGAAGGCTATAAGGTTGTTATTTCTGGAAGAAACGCAGAAAAAGGCAATGTCGTGGCAGAAGAGATCACTTCAAAATTTGGTGTGGACTGTGTTTTTATTCAAACGGATATAACAAACGAAAGCCAAGTTGAAAAACTGGTAACTGCTACCGTTGAAAAATTCGAGCGTGTAGATGTATTGGTCAACAATGCAGGAGTTGCGCCATTTCAAGGTGGTGAATTGGCTCAATCTTCTACGGAAGCCATCAAAGAAACGTTCGACACTAACGTCATAGGTCTCTATTATGCCATGAAATATGCCTTGCGCATCATGAAGGAACAACAATCGGGAGCTATTGTAAATGTAGCTTCCGTTTCAGGGCTCAACGGCATCAAAATGGGTGCTTTTTATTCAGCCAGTAAGCACGCTGTGGTTGGACTCACAAAAAGTGCAGCTTTGGAATATGCAGAACTTGGCATTCAAATTAATGCCATCGCACCGGGAACCATACATACCGAATTATTCCAGTATTTTATAGATACAGGCAAGTTTTCATTGGAGCAGACAAAAGAAATTCATCCCATGAAACGCCTGGGAACGCCCGAAGATATTGCCAATGGTATTTATTATTTAGGCTCTGGACAATCTCCCTTTATGACGGGAAGTGTATTGACCATTGATGGTGGTTATTTAGCCGTTTAAAATTAAATTATTACAAAAAACATGGAAGCAAAAGAAATCGTAACCGCCTACTTCAAAGCTGTAACAGAAGGAAAATTTGAAGACATACCCAAATACAAATCACCCAACGCTACGTATTGGATCAGTGGAGAAAACTCCTGGCCTTTTGGCGGTTGGAGAACGCCAGAACAAATGGGCGAAACATTCCAAACGATACAAGAGCGCTTCCCCAATGGACTTAACATTACTATACACTTTATCATTGTAGATGGCAATCAGGTAGCTGTACACCTCAACAACCGAGCAGAGCGCATCGATGGTAAAATATACGACAATGAAATCGTTACGTTAATGAAAATTGAGAATGGACTGATCGCGGAAGAACGAGAGTTTTTGGATACCATTCATGTGAATGATTTGTTCTGTGGAGAGATGAACCAATAAAAAATGTATTCGTCAAAATGGCACCCCATTTAACCGTTTTGGCGAATTTGTTTTTTGTAATTTGATGCACCTTTGTATGAATTTAAAATTAAGAGTATGAGCTACTGCCATTATATACCCAAGATGAAAGAACCAAGCAAGAGCTTGCATCAAAACTACCATGATAACCATTATGGTTTCCCAATTCATGACGATAATGAACTCTTGGGGCGACTCATTATGGAGATCAACCAAGCAGGTTTGAGTTGGGAAACGATTTTGAAAAAAGAAGAAACGTTTAGAAAAGCCTACGACAATTTCAACATCAAAAAAATAGCGGCTTACACCGAAAAAGATAGGGAACGCTTGCTCGCTGATGAGGGCATTATTCGCAATAAACTGAAAGTAAATGCGGCAATAGAAAATGCAAAAACCATTTTGACGCTGCAAAAAGAATACGGCAGTTTTGAAAAATGGCTGAAACACCATCACCCCAAAACGAAAGAAGAATGGGTGAAGTTATTCAAAAAGACCTTCAAATTTACCGGAGGTGAAATTGTGAATGAATTCCTGATGAGCATTGGGTATTTGCCGGGTGCACATTCTGAGGATTGCGAGGTGTACAAAACCGTTTTAAAACAAAAGCCAATGTGGCTGAAAAAATAAAAGTATGGACATACAAAAAATGATTGACGAATGGATTGCGGTTGGCAATTCTTACAATACCGAAAAATATTTGACATTTTATTTACCTGAAGCCATTTTAGATGACCCATCTGTGGGTAGAAAATTCGAAGGACATGCAGGTATTCAAGATTATTTTGAAAATTATTTCATCGACTACAAAACGCAAACGGAGCTTGTTTTGCTAAACATTACAGCCGAAAATCAAGCCCATTTGGAAGTAGAATTTACAGGTGAGTTTCCAGAAGGGAAGATTGGCGGAACGTTTGATTTCACTTTTAAAAACAACAAAATCGCTTTTGTGAAAGCCGATTTACTACAAAAAATATAAATTATGTCTACCTCAAATTTTGACGAAATCATCGCTCGTTCACTAGAACTTAGAAAAAAATACCACGAACTGGAATTGACGCATCATGGTAGCCATTGGAGCGTAGAAGAAGATGCCCTCGCTTATTTAACCGATGCGGGATTAGTGGGTCGTGCCGTTATGTCGCAAGAAGGTCGTTGGCCAAAAGCAAATTCGAAAGCTGAACTAGAGCATAAACTTGGTGAGAATATTTGGTGGCTCATCGTGTTGGCTGAAAGATCTGGTATTGATATCAAAGATGCAGCAGAAAATTTTTTGACGGAGACCGAAGCGTTGTTGAAGTGACTTAGTTCTTCAGTAACGGTTATTTTTAGTGATGGGATGGTAAGGGCGGTACTTCGACTTCGCTCAGTGTAAACTTATTAGGAGCCCGTGGGAGCGACAGCAAAGCGAGAACCCCTGCACAGCCCGAAATGCTAATGGTGTTTGGCGGGTTGGTTTTTTAAATAATTTACTGAACGATTGAGGATATCCAAAACCCAACTGATAGGAAATTTCTATCACATGATTTTGGATGATGAAGCAAAATTCAGGCAATATATTATTCTAAAAATGTTCGTATTGGGGTTTGTTATGTTTAGATGCGGGAATATTTATTTATTGCTTATAAATAGTTGCGTATTTCCCTTTTGTAAAATTAATTACTCCTCATCTTGAATCACCACTTCTCTATGGCTTCTTCCCCAATCAATCATCGCTGCTATCACTTTGCCAAAAGACCGACAATGGTCGGTGGGTTCGTATTCTATCAGTACAGGTGTATCATTGTAAACGGTTCTTTTAACCAGCTTACTGGCTTCCATATCCTTCAGTTCTTTGGATAACATTCTGGTGGTAATGCCGGGTATGCTGCGTTCTATTTCCCTGAAACGCCTATTGCCATTACATATCGAGTTGATAATGGGTATACGCCATTTGCCGCCTATAAAATAAAGTGTGTCTTGCAATGCCCTCAATTCTTCTGCTTGGTTTCTCTCTT
>VFQQ010000478.1_pt1 | contig 78632 bp, 54 predicted proteins | sample 3512341 | NCBI WGS metagenome assembly VFQQ01 (sample SAMN10412373, study PRJNA504923) | tailings metagenome | isolation source: Relicate 2 Philex TSF1 revegetated site | place: Philippines: Tuba, Benguet | collected 2017-08-29
CTTGTCGTCCTTCTCGGGATCGAATGGCCTGACCCAGATTCGATCGCCGATCAGGCCTGCCGAGACGTAGCCGAACTCGCGATCGAAGAGCTGCTCGCCGGTCCGCCAGTTCCAGACCGTGAACCGGGACCAGTCCACCCCGTTGTGCCGCCTCTCAAGGAGGAAATCTCCACTGGTCTCCCGCTCCGTGTAGGGTTTCGGCGGACTGGCCGGGACGCGATACGACGACTCGTCATCGGCCAGCTCGGGTTCCGGCTCCGGCTCGGGCTCCGGAAGACTGGCCTCTCCCGCGATCGGGGAAGGGATCGGCTTCCCGGCGAAATGCCGCTCTCTGATCTCACCGGTCGAGACATCGACCAGAACAATCGAAAGCCCTTCGCCCGGGTCGGACGACCTGGAGTCCTGCCAGAACATCGCGACGTGATCGTCGACGAACTCCTGGAACCGCGTCGACTCCATCCCGGGAATCGAAACGGAGGGGCTGAGGGGATACCAGGCGATCAGCCCCCAGGCGACGCTCCCCCACAAGAGGCCCCAAGCGATCCACCGCGACCTGGCCCTTCGCGACACCATTGGTTTCTCCTCCGGCTCTCGCGAGTCTACCCGCGGAGACGAGGCGGTGTCACGAACTGTTTTCCCTGGGTCAGCCGAAGTGAGAATGAACAACACCCGGCGGAGTGAAACCGACCGACGAACTTTCGACTGAAGGATCGTGAGCCAACGCCAGGTTGGCGGGCCCCCCAACGGAAAGTGTCACTCCGGCGTGAACTGGAAGGCGTAGAGCTTGGTCCGTTTCAGGTTGAAGCAGAGGCGGATCGGTTTTCCGGACAGCTCCGACAGGTCGCTGCGCCCCTTCCAGGTCACCTGCTGGTCGATGACGTTGCCGGCGATCTCGTCGCAGTCGGCGGCTGCATAGCCGGGAATTGGACGGCCCGCTTCGTCTTGAATTTCGACGAAGGCGGTCCCCATTGAGCCCGCGTCGAGGTTCAGCCGGAGCGACTTTCCGCGGAAGAGCAGGGGCGGAGTCTGCAGAAAGCCCCCCTTGTGGTCTGCGTCGGCCGAGACGAAGCCGTCGAGCCGCTGGCGGACGATGCCGACGCCCCCCGGGTCCTTCGCCGAGTCGGCGTACTCGGGGCGGAGATGGGCCGAGTCGTGCAGACGGCCGCTCGAGTAGTAGTACTGGTAGAGGTAGTTGCCGCGGCGGACGATCCCCGGCCCCATGACCGCGTACCAGCGATCCCATTCGTCGGCAAGCCCGGTCGGAAAGTACGCCTCGCGACTCGGCCGTTCCCACTTCCGGCCATCGCGGCTGACCGCCAGCTGGACCTCGAGCATCCCGAAATCCTCCCACTGGCCGGCGACGCGGGGGCGGACGTGGGGATTCCGCTGCGGCGAGAAGTGGCGGAAGGGGGCCGTGAACATGAGCTGGACGTTCGCGGCCCAGGGGTAGATCGTGGCGGCGTTGTAGTAGATGTCCGAGTGCGGATCGTCCTCCTCGTCCGGCGAGAGGACGACGTCGACATTCTCGATCCCCAGGAACATCCGGTCGTTGTCGGTCTTGCGATAGGGCCAGGGCTTCAGCGGATCATCCGTCTCGATCCGGCCGATCCGCCGCTGCTTCTCGGAGCCGTAGTCGAAGGCCCGCGTGAAGATGACGTACTTGCCGAGCCAGGGGTCCCACTGGACGAGCGTGGGGTTGTCCGGGAAGAACGGCAATACCCGGCCGGCGCTCGTGAAGTGGATCCCGTCGGCCGAGTAGCTGGCGAAGACGCCATGCTTCGCCGGATCGAACGGCGTCGAAAACTCCTGGTGAAACAGCTTGAACCGGCGGGCCGGCTCGTCATGCGGATCGAGGCAGATCGTGCTGAAGACGCCGCTGCCGATCCGCTGGCCGGTGCGGCGGAACTGGAGTCCGTCGTCGCTTTCGAGGATCTCGGTGCTGTCCGCCCCCAGGTAGAGGCGGACCTTGCCCTCATGGTCGATCACGCGGGCGATGTGCCCCTGAAGACACTCGCCGTCGACCTGAATCCGCCCGAGTTTCTGAGCGGGGTTCATCCGGAGTTCGATCCGGTCGCTGTCCGCAATGAATCGCCGATCGATGAACAGCTGCTTTTCGTCGCCGACGTCGATCGGGAGAGCCGAGAGGAGGAGCGCGGCGAGCCAGAGCGTCATCGAGAGAGGTTTCCGAAGGACTTGTCAGGGGAGGCCGGAGAGACTGACGCCTCGCCGGACGTCCCTGACGAATCCGCCTCGGGACGACATCGGCGAAGCACGATCACGTGGAGTACGTCAGGATCTGGCGGATCGGACGTTTGATCAGCTGCGTGATCATCAGCCCCAGCGGCATCGCCGCCAGCAGACCGACGATCACCGACATCCAGACCGGGCCGATCTTGTAGCCGACCGTGTTCATCAGCTGCTTCATCCCCGCCTTGCGGCCGGTGGCGACGAAGTCCGGCTCGCAGATCGTGGTGAACCAGATGAAGAAGCCCCCGATCACGCCGATGACCGCGAGGACGAACAGCGGCGACTGCATCACCGACCAGGCGTCCGCCTCCTCTTCGCTCTCCGTGCCGCCGAGATGCTGCTTGATCGCGGCGAAGACGTCCGCCTGCTCCTTCCCTTCGGGGAGTTTCGTCCGCTGCTGGTTCTGATCGTAGAGCCAGAGCTGATTGAGCTGCTGGGCGTACGTCGCTTTCGAGAGATCGCTCCGCGACAGGAAGACCGCCTTCGGAACCTGCTGCAGCATGGCGGCGGCCCCGTCGGGGGAGGCGTTCGCCATGGCGACCATCCCCTGCCAGCTCGCTTCGTCCTTGGCCTTGAGGGCCAGCGTAATCCCGGCCGGGGAGACGTGGGCGATGTGGTATCGCCGCTCATCCCCGATCCCTTCGCTCCACGACACGATCGTTCCCGGAGTCTCGGCCGCTTCTGAAACACTCGCCATCGCCTCGGTCCTCCCCTCACGCCCTCGGAAAGAATTCGGTCACAGCTTGCGGAATTGTCAGGAACGGAGGGGGGTGTTTGCAACGGGAGGCGCCGCCAGCAGGGGCCGTGCTGCTTGGCAACGCATCGCCCGGAGCAGAGAGAGGAGCGCGAGGCGAAGTCTGAAGGGAATTTTAGGGAGCTCTCACCGTCGTCTCACTCGTCACTGCGATTGTGAGTGTGAACCGGCTGGCCCCACCGAGGGGGCCGCGGGGTTCGACGAGGAGACAGACATGAAAGACCGGCTGTTCTGGATTCCGACGCTCATCATCCTGGCGACACCGATCGTCGTGGCGGTCGTCTGCATGGTCCTTGAGGTCCGGTGGAAGACCTGGATCGCGCTGGCCAGCGGAGTGGAGCCGGCCACCCCCGACACAAATGACCGTTCCCGAGTGATCGGTTCGCATGCCGGCTCCGGCCGGCCGCGTGCGAGCCGGCAGGGATCTGATAGGCTGAATCTCGCGGGCCGCCACCGGGGTCTCCAGATGTGCGGCGGCCCGGAACGGTTTCGCTCCTGATGCCGCTTCGAGCAACGGGTCGGCGAGGCGGATCGAAACAGCCCCGAAGCGATCGACGGAGCATTCGCCGATGAACAATACTGCCGCTCTCGACAAGAGATCTCCAATGCTCCGAGCGGCATGGGGAGCTGCCAGGAAACTGATCGACCGCAAAGGGACGCTGTCCGCAGAGACGAGCTCCAGAAAGGGAGCGTTCCTCCGCCGCAAGTGCTGTCGCGACTTGGCGACCGAAGACTGTTCGAACGTGTTCGACACGGCCGTCGCGATCGCGCAAGCGACGATCCGATTCCAACGAAGTCACTGCGGGCAACTCGCCCCCCAAACGGCCCGGCGGTACGAACTGCTCTCGTCTCTCGCCCACGAGCTGGAAGCCGGGTTCCCCGGGTGCGATGACATCTTGATCCGATCCGCCTGCGCTCAGCTTGAGCTGGAGTGGGATCGATAGGGTTCGGAAGGGACATGGGCGAGGGCTCCGCGACCCCGCCCAGGACGGGCTGTCTCAATGCGATTCCCCATCCGTTTTTGCTCCCGAACGGCAGGGCTCTTCTTCGCGGGATGACGCGGTGGCTTCGCCATCCGCGACAGCGTCCTCCCGCTGTCTGAATCGGCCGTCCGTCTCCGTCCGTCGCGTGTAGGGCTCGCCCCGGGGGTTCCCTGCACGCGACGGACGGAGACGGACGCGAATGGCTACGGAGCCTCCAACACTCTGAAGCCCTGATCTCTCTTGCGATTCGAGCGGTTCTCTGTTCGGAACCGGTTCATCCCAGCAGTGGACCGATTGAGGGGAGGCCGGTTCGTGGAACCGAGCCACTGGCCTGACAATGAAGGGCCTTTCCGGTCAGGCCGGACTGACGGGGGAACCGTGGGGCGATTGAACGGTGCAGGGACTGTCCCCCCCAGAACAGGAACCATCCGATGACCAAACCGTTGACCAGACACCAGGAAGCCTTCCTCGACTCCTTCCGGACCTACGGCATCGTGCGGATCGCAGCGAAGAAGGCCGGCGTTTCGCATGAGCTGCACTACAACGCGATGCGGGTCTCGGAGACCTACCGGCAGGCCTTCGCCGGAATCCAGCAGGAACACGCCCTCCACCTCGAAGAACAGGCTCGCGAAATCGCGGTCGACGGCGTCCCCGAACCGATCTACTACGGACGCAAACTCGTCGCGTTCAAACGGAAACATTCCGACCGGCTGCTGATCCGGCTCCTCGAAGCGAACGACCCCGAGAAATTCGGCCGGCCGAAAGCTCCCCCGCGCAGACGGCGGCGACCTGACAATGGAGTGAATTTCCAGACAAGACTGGCCACGGTTTTCGCCGAACGGAAAGCCCAGCGGAACTCGAACCGTTCCACATGGAAACGTCTCCGGCGGGCTGGCCCGCCGCCGGGGCTCGCCTCTCCCCCGACCGCCGAATCACAGTGGGATGAGCTGAGAACGCTCGCCCGGCAGCACGCCCGTCCGAAAACCGCTCTGCCGGCGGAACCCCCTTCGCACACTCCAGCCCCCTTGCGGCAACCTGGCGCCGAGGCGAATACCCAGTCAGGGTCGAACAGGCGCCTGCAGCTTCTCCACCACAAACGAAAACAAATCCGGGTGCTTCACCCCCGTCGCTCCGGGGTAGTTGAACTCGAACTCCACCCCCTCCCGCTTCAGGACTTCGACCAGCCCCCCGCCGAAATTCGCCGAGTGGGGCGGGTCCTTGTACGCCTGCCCCATCTGCAGCGGGGTGTCGTAGAACAGGTAGACCGGCGGATCGTCCTTCGACACCAGCTCGTACGGCGAAAACTTCCGGATCGACGGCAGCAGTTCCTCCCGCCGCTTCAGGAACTCCGCATAACTCGGCAGGGCGAACGCGTGATGCCCGTAGTCGGTGTTCGGGATCCACTCCCGCATCTGCCGCGGGTCGAGCGACGTCTGCGGTACGAACGCCATCACGCACCGCACCCGCGTCGACTCCCGGGCGACCGGATCCGCACTTTGGGGATCGGCCATGTCGGGATGAAACCCGAGCCAGAGCGACGTGAACCCGCCCGCCGACCCGCCGCACGCGGCGACCCGCTCGGGATCGATGTTCCACTCCTTCGCCTGGCTCCGCACGAACTGCAGCGCCCGGGCGGCGTCCGTGAGACAGGCCTGGACCGGCGGCTCGACCTTGTCCGCAATCGCATCCGGGATCAGCCGGTAGTTGATCGAGACGACGGAGATCCCCTGCTTGAGACACTGGTCCCGGAAGTCCGGGTTCCCCTTGTCCCCGACCATCCACCCGCCGCCGTGCACGAAGAAGAGCAGGGGAGTCGGGGCGTCGGACTTCGCCTGGTAGAAGTCGAGGACCTGCCGGGGATGCTTTCCGTACGGGACGTTGGACTTCGTCGGCTTGGGAGCTTCCGGCGCCTGCGCCATCGCGACCGATACCAGCGAGACGAGACAACAGACAGAGACGATCAGCGAACGAATGATGCTTCTCCTGGCACGATGAGCCGCGAGCGGGTCGGAAACCAACGCACCGGCTCGTTGTACCAGCTCCTTCGAAGCAGGCCCAACGAGCAAAGGAGCGCCCGTTGATGCTTGGGCGGCTCTACAGCAGAAGCGCCTCCGGCGGCCAGGAGCTCCGCCCCTGGACCCGGCCCACCGACTCACGATGGGTTCCGCTAAGGACGCTCTGCCGGCACGGCGATCATGTCCCACGTGATCGTCCGGCCCACCCGACCCACCCCCTTCACCTGCGCCTTCGACGCCGCCGGCGGACGCTTCGGATCGTAGTACTCCGGACGCAACCGGTTGTGCTGCTGATTGCTCCCCACATCACTCACGTAATACGTCGCCTTCACGAGGTGATTCAGATCGCTTCCACCCCCCTCTGCCAACTCCTTCGTTCGATCAAACAGCTCCCGCAACTCCCCCTCGCCGTTCGGGTCGGCCTGGCTTCCATAGAGCCCCGACACAAAGATCGTCGCCGGATGCTGCACCCGTGCCACACGGCAGTAGACGGTGGGCGTCGTCATCCCCGGCGGAGTCAGAAACTCGAGCGACGGCCGCGGCTTCTCGAGCGGCTTCGCCGTCGCGGCCACCAGCTCGATCTCCACCGGATAGTCCTTCGACTCCCACTCGACGAGCGACACCGGCGGAGCCGATGCGGGAGCGAACACCGCCGCAATCTCCCGCTGAATGCTCTCCGCGTCCGACATCGGTGCCACGAACGCCTTCACCTGGACCACGTCGCTCTTCTCCAGTTCCAGAAACCTGAGGGTCCGGACCAGACTCCCCATCGTCAGCTTCGTCCCCTCCGCCGCCGCCGGAGCCTTCTCCGCCTGTCCCGAGACATACGACCGGGACGTCGCCGCGGCCGGCAGGAGGGCGTACGTCCCGATGTCCCCGGCATGGACCGCGACCGCCGTCCCCTTCGCGTCCGCCGCCGCGATCGCATCCATCGCCACGAGCGCCCCGGAGCCGGGCAGGGAGGTGGTCACGTACGCCACGGCCGGGGGAGTCCTGGTATCGATGTTCTCGGCGATGACGCGCTGAACAATGTCGGCGTGGGCACTGTCAGCAATGTAAACGTGGATCTTCACGGCCCGCTTCAGGCTCGTCCCGGCGAGCTTGAGCAGTTGGTCGAGCCGCGAAGAGACGTCGCGGGCCTGGGCCTCGACGGACGCCATCGAGGAATCCTTCGGCAGGATCTGGCCGGTCTGGACCAGATCGACACCCCGGACCAGCACCGCTCCCGACTGCCCCGCTTTGGTGTCCGGCTGGATCGACCGGACCACAGGGACCTCGTCACCGAACAACGCCGAAGGGGCAACGCAGACCATTCCGGCCAACAGCAGACCACCAAGCTGGTTCATCACAGAACTCCGCCACAGACCGGGGGATGGGCGAGCGAGAGGACCGTATCGCACGGAACCCCAAAGCCCAAGCGTGCCGATCCTCCGGATCTCCGCGGCTCCCCCTTCCGTCACTCCGCGGGCTCAGCGGGGAGTTGCGGACTTGCCACCATCCCCGTTCGTCGACGGCGCCCCGGACCGGGGCTGCGACGCACGGTCCAGGACCTCCTTCATCTGCCCGGCATCCTTCGGTCCTCCCTGAAGGTTCCTCAGGATCGCCTTCGCTTCGTCGACCTTCCTTCCGAGGACGCCCCGGTCCGCCGCATCATCGTCGTCGGCTTCATGCCCGGCGGTGGCCGACCGGCGGTCTGCCGGCCGCTTCGGCGGGTCACTCTTCCTGCGATCGATCGGCCCTCCCGCCCGCTTCCAGTGGAGGTTCAGCTCCATCTGGAACTCGCGAAGCTCTCTGGGGGACTCGCCGGCGGTTTCTCTTTGCTCCCGCTCTTCGGACTCGGTCACCACCGGCTGTGGTGCCTGGGCCTCGTCACTCTGAAGCAGTCCCATCAGGGCATTCAGCCGCTCCGGAGTGAGGCGGTCCTGCGGCACTCCCTCGAGGACGATCCGGACGGTCGTTCGCCCGGAGTCGTCGGTCGGGGAGGAGAACTCGATTGTCGGCCTGGACTTCGGTTCCCGCGTCGCCGACGACGACATCACCGCGGTCCCCAGGGCCGCAACCACCACCATGGCGTTCTGGAAACCCGATTGAAGCATGGCCGACCTCCTGCACGAAAGTTTTCGTGGAGCACAGAACGTCTCCGCCCCGTCCCTCCTGGTGGCATCGCGTGAAGCACTTCCTATGCCGCCTTGTCCCGCGCCGCGTCCCTTGCCCTCCTCTCGGCGGAGCCCCAGACTGTCGTCACGGCGTTTCGCCCTCCTTTCGTCCCGGCCATCCGGCCTCCTTCGACGTTCCTCTCTCGTCGCTCGAGATTTCCGTCATGATGCTGTTCCGTTTTCCGAAGCCGCTCCCGGTGTTCGGTCTGCTCGCCCTGGGTCTCGCCGCGCTGTGCGGTCCGCTTCCGTCCGCGCGCGGAGATTCGGACAGCGAAAAACCCACGCCGAAGGGGGGCTACCGGATCACGATCGAGGGAGAGGTCGACGAGAAGCTCGCCCCTGTCGCCGGGAAGCTGACGGAGGCGTTCTACGAGTCGTATCCGAAGCTCGTGAAGCGGCTCGAGAACCCGGACAAGGCGGCCCCGCGGCACATCACCGTCCGGTTCAAGACGGGGATCAAGGTCCCCGCCTACTGCACGGGGGACACGATTACGGTCAGCGTCGAGTGGCTGACCGAGCACCCCGAAGACATCGGGATGCTGACCCACGAACTGACGCACGCGGTCCAGGGCTACCCCAAGGGAGAGCCCGGCTGGTTCACCGAAGGACTCGCCGACTACACCCGCAAGATCTACGGTCCCAAGGATCAGCCGGGCTGGGCGCTGCCGGAGAAACTCACCCCCAAGAACAGCTACCGGCAGAGCTACCGCGTCTCGGCCCGGTTCCTGGAATGGCTCGACGGCAAGCATCCCGGGGCGGTCGACAAGCTGCACCACAAGATGCAGACCGGCGAGTTCGTCGTCGAGGACTTCGAACGGGTCACCGGGACGCCGCTCGACACGCTCTGGAGCCAGTGCGTTGACGATCTAGGGAGCACAAAGAAGGAACCGTGAGCGCATTAGGCGAAGAGGGCGAAGCTCTGAGATCAGAACGCGTAGCGCCGAAGCCAACGGCACTCATGATTTCACAATCGCTCCAGAGGCAAGCGTCTTGCGGTCAACTCCGCCAAGGTTAGCCGCCAACCAATCTGAATGTGTGGAAGCCACAATGAATCAACTGTTGAACACTCCATCATGTGAGCTGAACTCCAATCCCAAGAAAACGCTCTGCATGATGGAAAACCATACCGATGGTCGGCCCTGCGACCGGAATCGCTCGCGAATCCTTTTCCTCACCTTGAGGGAAGTTTGAGAATCGTGGGGGACGCCTCCAAGTTTTCGTCACTTTTTCGTTCAAGAACTGCCGACATTTGAAGGGTTTTCCCTTCGTTTTTCCGGTTTCTCCCCTCGGACTCCCCGTCTCGGCGTACAGTTGATCGGGGCGGGTCGGTACAGCGAGTGCATCTCAGGTTGCTCACTTCCCTGCGGAATGCAGCCGCGTCAATCCACAGCAGCCAGCAATGGCGAGCCTGTTAGAAGGTTCGATTGTCGTGTAGTGGTCATCGCTCTATACTCCGCGCGTTCGCGGAAGCGATTCTCTTTGCACTCGCCGAAGGAATCGACGTAGAAAGGGCCAAGGCATGACGCAATCTGCTGTTCACACCTCAGGATCGAGGGTTGCTGTGATACAGAACAATCAGGTGCGGGAAAATGATGTGGTCGTTTTCAAGGAGAGCGACCGGAAGAGCCTCGCGTTCATGTCGGACCGAGAGTTCGCAAAGGAGTTTCAGCCGTACATGTACCTCTTAGTCCGCTTGCAGGACAAGATGGTGCTCGCGGCCTCAGTCAGCGGAGACTGCGTCGCAATGCTTGCGGAATTTCGACGGTGCGACAAGAATCAAGAGGTTGAATCCGCAGGAAGACTCGTCTTCTGGAGCGGGCCGCAGTCACTGGAGCTTATCGCCAAGGCGGGAGCCGTCGGTAGCGATTGAGTAGGTGACCGGCAAACGGGCTCGTCTGAAACCGTAAGCAGGGCTAGGTCATCGAATGCCGACATTTGAGGGAGGGCTGCAGGCGATTTCATCGCAGAACGCTGGGCACAAAAATCTCATTGGAAGGCTATATCGCTATTTCATCGCGGACCCGTCAGCCATCCAAGGCCCGGTTTCCTACGAAGCCTTCTTCTATCCCGATGATCGCCTCACAATCATCGGGCAACAGCTCGCAACGGCCATCCATTACAGTGCGATGACTTCCGGGAACGTCGTCTGCTTCGAGCTTCAAAGCCAAAACCCTCAGCAGCCGGATCAGATTCGCGTCGTAGTTGACTACGACGACATTCGAGTCAACTCTCGAGCTCCCGGCTACTTCTTGAAGATCGGGGCCGACGCAGTTCTACAAGTATTGACCGTCACGAACTGGGCTTCTCCACGAACTTACACGTCGGCCCCCCCCATGCTGGAGCTGACCTGCAGCAGGTATTTGCAGACTCAGAGTGCGAACTGCTATTGAGTGGCCCTGAATGACGTAGTCGCCGGAGACATTGATTCGCTAGCCGCTTGAGGCGACCGGCGGGATCGGGTCGTTCGCGGCGGACTGGCCCGGACGGGAAGCGACGTGGGCCGCTCCGAGGAGGGCGGTCTTCGGATTGAGGATCACCCGGACGGGGATCTTCTCCATCAGGGGCCGCATCCGCCCCTTGCTCCGGAACGCTTCGAGGAACGTCGGGGACTGGAGCGCGGGGATCATCTTGGGGGCGATCCCGCCGCCGAGAAACACGCCGCTCACCGCCAGGACCTTGAGGGCCAGGTTCCCGGCCGCCGCGCCATAGATCGCCACGAAGATCTCGATCGCTTCCTTGCAGATCGGGATTCCTTCGCGGGCTCCCTCGGCGATGGCGGCGGCGCAGTCGCTTCCCGTCACCTTGTCCCGGAGCGAGTCGGGCTCTTCGCAGCGTCCCGAGTCAGCGAGGAACCGATAGATGTTGACCAGCCCCGGTCCCGACAGGAATCGCTCGTAACTGACATGGTCGTACTGCTGCAGCAGGTAGCCGAGCATCTCCGCTTCGAGGCGGCTGCGGGGGGCGAAGTCGACATGCCCCCCTTCGGAAACGATCGGCTCCCAGGACTTGCCGTCCCAGTGGAGTCCCGCCTCGCCGAGGCCCGTTCCGGCGGAGATCAGGGCGGCATTCCCCGGCTCGCCCGGGATGCCGTCGGTCAGCGTGACGACGTCTTCGGGGCGGAGAACCGCGATCCCGTGCGCATTTGCCTCGAGATCATTCAGCAGCGTGACGCGCGGCAGCCCCAGGGCGGCGGCAAGTTCGCTGCCGCGGACTACCCACGGGAGATTCGGGGTCTGGACTTCATCTCCCTGAACCGGGCCGGCAATCCCGAAACAGGCGGAGGCAATCGGCTCGGAGCACTGGCCGACAAACTCCTGCACGATCTCTTTGAGGCCGGGATAGTTCCGGCTGACGAACGACGCAGAATGAATGAGATCCAGCCCGTAAGGCTCGACGCGGAAGCAGCCGAGTTCCGTTTTGGTCCCCCCGATATCCCCTGCCAAAATCATCTGAGCGCGACTCCAACGTCATTCCGTACCGCGAACCGGCGATGGTTCGCACCTCGATCTCTCCCGCGCCGCGAAGCCATTGCCGGCGGCGACGGGGACGATACAGCGAGTCTGTCCGGCTGTCCCGCACGCTTGGCCGCCGCTTCGCGGGCCGAGCTTGCAATTCGGTTCGAGCCTCTCCCGGATCCCGATCCGGTTGTCCGGAATTGGACAACGGAACGACCCGGAGAGCCCCGCAGGGGACTACTTCGGACGGACTTCTTTCATCTTGGCGACGTAGCGCTCGGCCATTGTCCGGATCGCCGCCATGTCCCCCTTGGCGAGGGCTTCTTTGGTGACGAGGTTGCTGCCGAGGCCGACCGCGCACGCTCCGGACTTCATGAAGTCGCCGAGGGTGTCGAGGTTGACGCCGCCGGTCGGGAGGAGGCGGACGTAGGGGAGGGGACCGTGGACCGCTTTCAGGTAGCCCGGTCCGCCGATCTCAGCGGGGAAGACCTTGATGAAATCGGCTCCCGCTTCCCAGGCGGTGAGGATCTCGGTGGGGGTGAAGGCCCCGCACATGACGGTCTTGTCGTAACGGTGGCAGGTTTCGATCACGGCCGGGCGGACGACCGGGGTGACGAGGAACTCGGCTCCGGCGAGGATTGCGGCTCGGGCAGTCGCTTCGTCGAGGATGGTTCCTGCTCCGAGGAGCACCCGGTCGCCGAGTTTGTCGCGGACGGCGGAGATGACTTCGAGGGCCTTGGGGACGGTGAGGGTGACTTCGAGAACGTCGACGCCCCCTTCGGCGAGTGCTTCGGCGACCGAGACGAGTTGTTCGCTGCTGGGGGAGCGGATGATGGCGACGATACCGCTGCGGAGGACACGCTGGACGTTTTCAATACGGGACATGTGGGCCTCGGGACGCCGAAACGGAGGAGGGGGCGTTGTAACGGACCGACCGGGTCAAGAGCGAGGACCAGCCAGCGTCCCGCTGGACCGGGGTGGGCGAGAGAGATGGGTTGCGCTAAGACGCTACCTTCGCCAAGAACGGTGCACCAGCAAAGGCCGAATGGCTCGCCCCCGTCCCGGCCGGCAGAGCGCCGCTTGCTCAAACCCATCGCCCCACGGCCACCCGGGTCCAGGGGCGGAGCTCCTGGCCGCCGGAGGCGCTTCTCTTGCGGAACCGTGGCACACAACGGGCGTCCGACCGCGGACCGGCGTGGAGGAACCTCCACTCCAGTACGCCCGCACCGCACTCCCCGCGGCAATGAGAGAAGGGGCCCGCGACGCCGGTTTCCCAAGGCGGGTGCCGGGTGTTTGCCATGGTTCGCCAAGAATAGCGCCTCCGGCGGGGCCAGCAGCCTGCTGGACCCGGGCTGGGGGACGCCGGTACCGCAGGGTGATCCGTCATCACAAGCGAGGCGGCATCGGCGATGGTTGATTTGAAACGAACCGCGGGAGACAGTGCAGGCGCTCGCCGCTTTCAAGGGTGTTCAACATGGCCGCTTCGTCCTCGTTTCAGCCCGGACCCGCACCCGTCGCGGGAATCCCCCCCTTCGCCGGTCTCTGCACCTTCGAGGAGGCCTCCCGATCCGCAGTCTCAGTCGAACAGTGCGTCGACTGGCTCAAGCGATTCCACTACGGCTTCGTCCGACTCCACGAGATCCTCACATCACGGATCACGTCGGAACCCCAGTACGAACTCAAAACCGCCTTCAGCCACCACGCCTACCTCTGCGCCGAACACGCCGCCACCATCCGGACCCGCGTCGGCGAAATGCGCGAGCCGCCGCTGGGGCTCGAGGTCGTCCCGCATCCGGGGCTGGAACTGCTGTTCGACGAGCTGCGCGCCGCCCCGACCGCCCGGGAGCTCTGCTGCGGCCTCTACGGCCAGGTCGTCCCCTGGATGATCGATTCGATCGACGACTATCTTGGCCGAACGAACCACCTCGCCGATGCCCCCTCGGTCCGGATCCTGCGGTTCGCGCAACTGGAACTCGGAACGCTGCGGCAGTTCGGCAAGCACGCGATCGCCGCTCTCGAAGCCGGACGCCCCCCCTGTGGCGAACTGGAGTGCTGGACCGACGCGCTGTCGGAGGCGTACGACGCCGCGGACGGCTTCTCGGGACTGGCATCGCCCGGAGAGATCTCCGCAGAGACCTCTCCGAAACTGCCGGCTCGAAAATACTCGGCGACGCCGTACCAGTACGACAACGTCCCCCGGCGGGATGCGCGGTTTCAGGACTCGTACAACGCCGGCGTGAACCCGGAAGCGTTCCTGTACGACACGCGGTTCTCCCCGCGCGACAAGACGCTGATGATGTTCTACAAACGGATCCGGGAGATCGACGTCCCCGAGATGATGGCGAGCATCCTGGCGGACCGGCACGGCAAGCCCTGGGGCTTCGTGCGGGATATGTCGCGACAGCTCTGGGATGAAAGCCGCCACGCGATGATGGGGGAGGTCGGCTTCCGGGTGCTGGGAATCGACTGGTCCGCGATCCCGATCAATTTCACCTGGTCGCTCAACCTCAACACCCAGCTCACGCCGAAGGAGCGGCACGCGGTCCTGTTCTTCATCGAGCAGGGGCTGATGCCCAAGACGGGGAAGCGGTACGAATGGGAAGTGGGCAAGGCCTCGGGGGTGCCGCTGTCGGGCCTGTTCCAGGACTTCGACTGGGCCGATGAAGTCCTGCACGCCCAGATCGGGCGGCAGTGGTACGTCACCGATTTCCCGAGCCTCGCTGACGCCCTCGCCTACGGAGACCAGTGCTGGTCGCGCGTCATGAGCCACTGGCACGAGTACCGGGATCAAGGCCTGACCGAGCACCGCAACTGGTGGCCTGAGGTGTACCGCTCGGCGTGCGAGACCTGGGGAATCTCGCCCGATCCCGAGGCGATGGCGTTTTCGGAAACGTACGCCACCGTGCGGGCGGATCTGAAGACGATCTCGGCGTCGGGTTAACCATGCCAGCGAGGCGCCGAATCAAAGCCCGCGGCCCCCTCCAGAAGTCATCTCCAGAGGCATTTGCCCCTCACCACGAACAGGGCCACGAGAAGAATGAGCAAGTATCTCTCACGAGAACTTGAAGTCATCCACCGTCTGACCACATCGACGGATCCCGCCACTCGCGAGGCGTTGCTCCAGGAACTGGAGAGCATGCCGGTCGAGAAATGCCATTTCTACGAGCGATGGCGGCGGATCTACGACGTTGGCGAGTTCCATTGCTGGACCGAGACAGGCTACGACCCGTCGCTGTCACAGTGGCCTCGCGATATCCAGCTTCTGGGAGCGATGGAGTACGGCGTGTCGGACATCGACAACGGCGGCCTCCACCAGTTCTTCGGGAACGGGACGGGGACCATGGCTCCTGAGATGGCAGAGTGGTGCGAACGAAACGACCTTCAGAACATCGCCGATATTCTGCGGGAGGCGATGGCGATCGTCGGCAATCCTTATCCCCGATCCCACTCGGCGCGCGATCAGATCCTCACCGACTGGATCAACGAAATCGGCTTCGAGAAAGGCCGCCGGGCCTGGGATCCCTTTCAGTCACTGGATTCCCGGTTCTACGAAAGCTGGGAAGCCGTTTCGTTCAACGACGCCGCGGATCGCTGGCTGCGCGATGTATGCGGCATTCGAAGTCTTCGGCAGCTTCCTCCCGGGGTCGTCGACTACGGCCCCTTCTCGAACCTATTCGTCCGGGCGTTCTGGAGCGATTGCGCGGCTCATCCTGACGGCGAGCCGATGCCCCTGACGGTCGATCAGGTCATGGAGAAGATTCAGCACCAGACCGCCCCGACCGATTCCCGCACGTTCCGAATCCGGATGGGCAACCCCTTCGGTGCTCCTCTGGTTACGACATTTCAAAGAGCGGGACATGACTGGAGCGTCTTCGGGTTTCGGGAAAATGACGAGGACCTGTTTCAAGGGCCGCAGGCCGCGGCCGTCCGGTCCAGACTGAATCGCGTCTTTGACACCTGCCGACACCTTCTGATGCCGCCAACCGACCGGCGAGACGGAATCTCTCCATGAGACATGTGGCAGCAACACCCCTTTCCGATCCCTGACGAACGCCGAGGCTGCGGTTACACTCCCCGCGTCGCGAACCCCCATCTCATTCGCCGATCCCCATGATCTCCGCCGTCGTCACGAAGATGCGCAAGGAAGACCTCCCCGCCGGGGAAGTCCTCTGCCAGTACTGCTCCGCCAAGTGCTGCCGCTATTTCGCACTCCCGATCGACAAGCCGGAGAGCCGGGACGAGTTCGAGAACATCCGCTGGTTCATGCTCCACGGACGGGTCGGCCTCTTCGTCGACGACAACGTCTGGTACCTGATGGTCTTCGCCGACTGCCGGCACCTGCGGCCCGATAACATGTGCGGGATCTACGAGACCCGCCCGACGATCTGTCGGAGCTACTCGACCGACAACTGCGAGTACGACGACGACGGGATCTACGACCAGTACTTCGAGACGCCCGAGCAGATGTGGGAGTTCATGCACGCCATGCTGCCGGCGGAAAAGCCCCGCAAGTTCTCGACGGTTCCGGCGGCGGCCCGCGACATCTCGCTTCCGGTCGTCAGCCACGCGTAGGCGACGCAGGCGGTCATTTGCGATCGAGTCTCAGCGGAGACGAGATGCCCCGGTGAATCAGGCCGGATTCGCAGCGGCGGCCAGCTTTTCGGCCGAGGCTTCCTGGGCGATCCGGATCGGGCAGCTCGAGCAGGCGCTGATCAGTCCCTTGATCCGGCCGTGGCAGCAGTTGCAGCCGCCTCCCGCGCCGGTCAACGACTTGACCTCTTTCCACGTCTGCGCCCCACAGAGAGTGATGGCGTTGACGATCTCCGATTGACGGACGGCGAGACACCGGCAGATCACGGGATCCTGCGAGTCAGCCAGCGGCGTCGTGGCGGTTTCGGACTGTCGAACCATTGCCGGAAGGGGAAGGAGGGATTTCGCAGGCGGGCTTCGTGTACGGCGGGCAGCACCTGAGATTCAGTCTCATTTAGAACTTACAGGGACCTGAGATCATGGTCAAACGTGTTCCGATGGATTTTCCGCCGATGGGAAAATCCCTCAGTCGGCCCGTCCGGCCGTTCCACAACCCAGCGATTTTCCGTGGTTAAGGCGTTGGCGGGGTGAGGCCCATCTCCGCCAGGAGGAACTTCATGTCCTCCCAGACCGGCTTTTTCGCCTCGGGATTCCGCAGGAGATAGGAGGGGTGGTAGGTGCAGAGAACCTTGGCCTGGCCGCGCCGGTAGAAGCGGCCCCGCATCTTGCCGATCGAATCCGTGACTCCCAGAAGGTTCTGCGCCGCGACCGAGCCCCAGCAGACAATGTAGGCCGGCTGAACGACGGCGATCTGGCCGTCGAGGTATTCCCGGCAGTTCCCCGCCTCTTCGGGGAGGGGAGTCCGGTTTCCCGGCGGGCGGCAGCGGAGGATGTTACAGATGTACAGATCTTCCCGCTTCCAGCCGCAGGCCCCGATGATCTTGTTGAGCAGCTGTCCTGCTTTTCCGACGAACGGCTCCCCCTGGGCATCCTCGTCCGCGCCGGGGGCTTCCCCGATGAACATCACCGTTGCCTCGGGATTTCCGACGCCGAACACCGTCTGCTTGCGGGTCGAAGCGAGTTCGCGGCATCGGACGCACTGGGCGACCCGGGCAGCGAGGGCCGCGAGCCGCTCCGGACGGCTTTTCGCCGTGTCGGAGGGGTCGGAATCGCTGGCCGGCATCGAGACAGATCCGGGAGGGAGGACGGGGAGCGATGGAGCCGGGCGGTGCGGGGCGGTTGGCTCCGGGTTTTCCCGGGCAACGGGGGTTGGCAGAGTCACAGGAGCAGGACGGGTCGGTACCGCCGGCGGAGCAGGGGGCGGAACGGCCTCGACCGGAGCGGGGGGCCGGGCCGGGACGACGGGGGGTGTCGGTGCCGGCACGGGCCCTGTGCGAATGGCCTGCGGAGCGGAAACGGGAGCAGCGGGGAGGGGAGGGGGAGGAGGAGCGGCTGCAGGTTGTTCGGCCGGGACCGCGGCTCCAGGCTGGTCCCGCTCGACATGCGTTACCCCTGCCGCCTTCCAGCTTTCGAGAACGAGTTTGAGACCGATCCGGGGGTCCGGCATGGCAGCGAAGGGCTCTCGATTCCGACGGGAGGAGGGACCTCCGCGGTTTTAGAGCGGCCCCCCCGGAATTGCAAAGGGACGGGTCGCCCTGCGGCCGACACCTCCTCCTCCGGAACACAATCGCGTTGGATTCCGCATGACACTAGAATCCGCCCTTTCCCGCGTGGGATCGCGTATCGCCCGAAGTCGTCGACGGAGCTGTGGATGAGCGGTTGTTCGAGTCTGGTCCTGGCCTTCGCCGGCCCGTGGGGACAGCAATTCGAATGGGGCCACGTCGGCCTGATCGGCCTCCTGGTTGTCCTCGAGGGGGTCCTCTCGATCGACAACGCGCTCGTCCTGGGACTTCTGGCAAAGCGGCTCCCGAAGCGGATGCAGCCCCTCGCCCTGACCTACGGCCTGATCGGGGCGTTCGTCTTCCGCGTGGTCGCCATTGCCACCGCGAGCTTCCTGCTCCGCTGGACCTTCGTGAAGTTCCTCGGCGGGGGCTACCTGCTGTACGTCTCGATCAAGCACTTCTTCTTCGAGTCGAAAGAGGAGAGTGAAGAGAAGGTCGTCGCGGACCAGGAGGGGAGTCCCACCCTCGTCGAAGCCGGATCCGGTCTCCCCCTCTCGGCGGAACGGGAGCGGGCCGAGATCGAAGAACGGGTCCCGGTCCCGATTCCCGAAGAGGTCATCGCCTCGGACGCCACCGCGAACGGGGACGCCAGCGTGGTCAGCGACGGCGGGCTCTCGTTTGGCAGGAAGTTCTGGATGACGGTCCTCGTGATCGAGCTGACCGACATCGCGTTTGCGATCGATTCGATCCTTGCGGCGATTGCCATGGTCGGCTCGCCGCCGCCGGGGACCCCCGAGAACGCGCCGCACCCGCAGCTGTGGGTCGTCATCACCGGGGGAATCCTGGGGGTGATCCTGATGCGGTTCGCCGCCGTGCTGTTCATCAAGCTCCTCGAGAAGTTCCCGCGATTCGAGACCGCGGCGTATCTGCTCGTCAGCGTGATCGGCCTGAAGCTGCTGGCGGACTGGATGTTCAACACCGAGCAGGCGATGCGGCTCGACTTCCACAGCCCGCGGCATGCGGCGTTCTGGGTGTTCTGGATCTCGATGCTCGTCTGCTTCTGCATCGGCTTCATCCGGAGCAAGCCGAAGACGGACGCGGCGACGCCGGCCGGCACTCCGTGACCGATTGAAACCTCAGCGGGGAGCGGCCTGTTCCTCGCTCGAACTTTCTGGATGCAGTCCGTTCCATGTCCGATGTGCTGACCCGTATCGTCGATCACAAGCGGACCGAGATCGAAGCCGCCCGGAGTCGTGTCTCGTTCGAAGACCTCCAGGGGCAGTTGCCGGGAGCGCCGCCGATCCGGGACTTCGTGAAGTCCCTGCGGGATCATGGTCCCGTCGGGCTGATTGCCGAGGTCAAGAAGGCGAGCCCGTCGGCCGGCCTGATCCGGCCCGACTTCGATCCGGTCGGGATTGCACGGGCTTACGAAGCAAGCGGCGCGGCCTGCATCAGCGTCCTGACCGACGAGAAGTTCTTCCAGGGGCATCTCGACTTCCTGCGGGCGATCCGGCAGGAGGTGTCGATCCCGGTTCTCCGGAAAGACTTCATCCTCGATCGGTACCAGATCCTCGAGGGACGGGTCGCCGGGGCGGACTGTGTGCTCCTGATCGCCGAGTGCCTCACCGACGCAGAGCTGGCGGATCTCTACGCGTACACCCGCGAGCTCGGGATGCATGCGCTGATCGAGCTTTATGACCCCGAGAACCTGCCGCGGGTGCTGAAGGTCGCTCCGGAACTGGTCGGGGTGAACAACCGGGATCTGCGGACGTTCAAGGTGGACCTGGGGCATTCGACGCGGCTTCGCGATCTGGTGCCGCGGTCGATCCTGTTCGTCAGCGAGAGCGGGATCGAGCGGCGGTCGGACGTCGAGACGCTCGAGGCGGGGTCGGTCGAGGCGATTCTGGTGGGGGAAACCCTGATGCGTTCGGCCGACATCGGTGTCAAAGTTCGGGAACTGCTCGGACTGTGATCTCGCGGGCCGATGGGGTATTCGTGGTGTGAGGTGCTCGCTCCAGCCGGACCTTGACAGGACCGGCGCGGGAGGGCTTCACGCCGGATCGTCTCCGTTCTGGAATCTGCTGCCACGATGAAAGCGTTTGGACTCTGTCTGGCCCGGTTCTGTTCTGCCGCGTGGGTCGGTGCGGCGGTGCTGTTCGTGGTGGTGGCGATCGGGCAGGTGACGTCGCGGCAGTTTCCGACCGAGGTGACCGACCGGCTGGTGGCGCTGCGGTTTCCGCCGTACTACGCGTTCGGGTTTGTCCTGGTCGGAACGTCGCTGGTCGGGACGCTGGTCGGCGGGTCGCTGCTGGGGTGTCGCGGGCGGTGGATTACGAGCGGTCTGCTGCTGGGGCTGGCGCTGGCGGTGATGGCAGGGGATTATGTGGCGATCTATCAGCCGCTGATCCGGATGATTACGCCGCCGGGGGCGAGCCGGCCCCCGGAGTTTGAGCGGCTGCATCACCTGTCGGAGGTGGTGAACACGATCGATCTGGGCTTCGTGCTTCTGGCTGCGCTGCTGCTTTCGTGGCCGGCCAAGGGATGTGCGACGAAGGGGGAGCTGGTCCCTCTCACGTCGGCTCCAGGCCGCTGATTGCAGCGCAATCGTCCTTACCCCAGGAGCGTCCGCCAGCCCGGGTCCAGGGGCGGAGCTCCTGGCCGCCGGAGGCCTCTTCTTGGTGGAACCGCGGAACACAACGGGCATCCGCTTTCGGAAACCGGCATCGCGGGCCCCCTCTCTCATTCCCGCGGGGAGTGCTGTGCCGACTGAATTGGAGAGGAGAGCCCGCCACGCCGGTCCGCGATCGATTTCCTGTTGTGTTCCATGGTTCCACATCGAAAACGCCTCCGGCGGCCAGGAGCTCCGCCCCTGGACCCGGGTCGCCGTGGCACGATGGGCTACGCACACAACGCCGTGCCGGCCCGGACGGGGCCCGGGCCTTCGAGTCTTTGCACGCTCACCGTGCCCGGCGAAGACAGCGTCTTCTCCCAACCCATCGCCCCACGCCCACCCCGGTCCAGCGGGACGCTGGTGGCTTAGGATTGCGTAAGGTGGGAAAAAGACTCCTGCAGAAGCGAACCATCCCCAACCGAATGATTGGAAAGCGAATCATTCAACGCGCAACCGCTCCGGCACATCCTGCCGGTCGCCACCGCGCGGTGACGGGAAGGACCCCACCGTGGCAACAAGCCCTGAGACGGAGCTGCTGACGCACCTGCGGCAAGCCAACCGGCTGCTCGAAGAGCTGCTCGGCCAGTGCTACAGCCCCGCCGGCATCGGCACCACGCGGGTCGACGTCCTGGAACTCCTCGCGGGCGCCTTCGAGTGCTGCTCGCAGACTCTCGTCGCCCGGCAGCTCGGACTGTCGGAATCGACCGTCTGCACCCTGATCGACCGGATGCAGGTCGACGGCCTCCTCGCCCGGCAACGGTCCGTCACCGATCGCCGCCGCAGCGTCCTGGCCGTCAGCGACCTGGGCCAGCGGCTGCTCAATGAAGCGACCGCGCGCCGCGACCAGCGGATCCGGCAGGCCTTTCAGGGATGGACTCCCGTCGCCCGCGACTCGACCGCCGCGCGGCTGCAGGAACTGATCGGTCTTCTTCAGCACGCGGTCGGTGAGACCACGGCCCTTCCTTGTGCTCAGGAGCGCGCCGCGTGAATCCGCTCAACCCGCTTTCCCCAACCGCCGTCTCGCCGCCGCCGCCCCACTCCCGCTGGATGGGGATGCGGACGCTGCTGACGACCACGCTGCTCGCGCCACTGGCGGCGTGCCTGCTCCCCGGCTGCTCCCGCCCCTTCTGGCGCCAGCAGGCGGACGTCGACGTCTACGAAGCCGAGATGGAGCGGATCGGCGACCCGCGGTGGATGCTCCCCCGGATCGACGTCACCCCGAATCCCGAAAGCCGGTTCTTCGACCCGCACGATCCGGACTTCGCCCCGCTCCCCCCCGACGATCCCCGCGCCCACCAGTACATGCACTGGGTCGACGGATGGCAGGGGTACAAAGGCTGGCACAAGTTCGGCGACCGGCTCAGCGTCGAGAACCCGCAGTGGCTCGCCCGGTACGGGCTCAGCCAGGACCAGGTCGATCCGCAGTCGGGGCGGTATCTGGCCGGACCGCCGAAGATCGAAAACCTGACCGTGCAGGATGCGGTCGACCTGTCGCAGATCCATAGCCGCGACTATCAGTTCAACATCGAAGAGCTGTACCTCGCCGCGCTCGACGTCACGTTCGAGCGGTTCCAGTTCGGCGTCCGGTACCTCGGCATCGGCGGGACCGAGCCGGGAGCAGCGATCACCACCGACGCCCGGCCCGGCCGGGTCGGGCGGGCCACCGGGGCTGCCGCCTTCGGCGTCAGCCAGCTGCTCCCCGCCGGGGGACAGTGGGCGGTCGAGCTGGCGAACAACACCGTCTGGCTGTTCTCCGGCGGCAACCAGACGAGCTCCGCCTCGGTCCTCTCCTACTCGCTCGTCCAGCCGCTGCTGGCGACGGGCGGACGGAAGATCGTTCTCGAGAATCTCACGCAGTCCGAACGAACACTGCTGTACGAAACCCGCGAGCTGGCCCGGTTCCGTCAGCAGCTCTTCACCGACCTGATGGCGGGCGCGGGGCAGTCCACGGGCTACATCGGCCTCCTGCAGGCGGCCCAGAGCGTCCGGAACGAAGAGGGGAACCTGTACCGGATCCAGCGGCAGGTTGACCTCCTGGAGCAGGGGAACGCCTTCCGCCCGCCGCAGTCCCGCAGCGACCTCGAGAAGCTGCCGGAAGGATTCGTGATCCCGGAACGGTTGCAGGGACAACTGCGATACGACGCGGAACGGCAGTCGCTCAGCTGGACCGGTCCGATGAACGACGAGGAGGAGCAGCTCGTCAAGTCCCTCTCGAAGGACCTCAACTACCAGGACGCGATCTCGAGCATCATCGTTCTCGTGCGCAGCAGTGCCGTGACCCTCGACGTCGTGCAGCTCAAGTCGAGCTACACGCAGTCGGTGCAGCGGCTGCGGAACCAGCGGCGAGCCTTCCAGGATCAGCTCGACAACTACAAGGTCCAGCTCGGCCTCCCCCCTGACCTCGAGATGTCGGTCGACGAGACGGCGCTGAATCAGTTCGCGCTGGTCGAAGACACGATCCGCGACCTCGAAGTCACGGTCCTCGACTTCGTTCCCCAGACCTGGAGCTCGCTCGACGAGCCCCCCGATGGCCAGCCCCTGCCGCCAGGGCAGGAGCATGTCCCGACCGTCGCCCAACTTCTGCAGGTGATCGACGCCTATGAGCGGCTGATCAAACGGGTCCAGCAGGAAGGGGTGCTGCTCGTCCGCCGCGATCTCGATCGCCTCCTGCGGGAGCTTCCGGACCGGGTCTCACGGATCGCCGAAGAGGGGAACCGCGAGCGGCTCATCGCGGATGTCGAGCGCGACCAGCGGATCTTCGACGTGACGATCGCGCAGCTCGGCAAGCGGATCGCCGAAATGGAGGGCTGGCGGAAGCGGCTCGACAATCCGGAGATCACCAAAGAGGAGCGGGAAGCGCTCCGCCTCGAGATCCTCGACGAGCACGAAGACCTGCTGCAGGTGACCCGGAACCTGGGAGGGATCCTGGTCGGCGTGCGGGTCGAGCTGATCGTGGTCCAGCCGTACTCGCTCGGCATCGAGGACAGCGTCGCGGCGGGGATCGAGAACCGCCTCGACCTGATGAACGCCCGGGCGGCGGTCATGGACGCCCGGCGGCAGATCGAAGTCGCCGCGAACCTGCTGCAGTCCAACGCCGACATCGTCGTCGAAGGGGACATCGGGACCTCGGGAGGGAACCGGCCGTTCGACTTCCGCCGCAACCAGAGCAGCTACCGCTTCGGGATGCGGTTCACGGCGCCGCTGGACCAGATTCTTGAGCGAAATGACTACCGGGCGACCTTAATTGGGTATGAGCGGACCAAGCGTGCGTACATGCTCGCTGAAGATACCGTGAAGCAGCAAATCCGGCGCGACTGGCGTCAGCTTCAAGCCCTGCGGGAGAACCTGGAAACGTCGAAGCAGGCGATCCGTTTCGCGGCGACCCAGTACGACCTGGCGGTCGATGAAACCCTGAGGGCCCGGGCTCCCGCGGCCGCGGGGCAGCGGAGCGCCGGGGTGAGCGGTAACAACCTGTTGCAGGCCTTAAACTCGATTCTCAACGCACAGAACTCCCTGATCCAGAATTGGGCCGATTACGAGAGGAACCGGCTCAACATTCACAGGGATATGGGTATCATGGACCTGGGCGAAGACGGCGTGTGGAACGACCCGTATTACCGGGATCCGAGGATCTTCAAGAATGAACCAGAACCTGGACACGCCGTACCCGACGCCGACCCGGTCGGGACGACGTCGCTGGTGGACCCTGTCCCTGTTGGGGATTGGCTTGACCGGGGCGACGGCCTACGGAATGTACAGCCGGCCGGACTGGAAAGAGAGCCTCGGTAGCGGCTGGTCTTCGGTCTCGTCGCGTCTCGGCATCGGCCAGTCCAAGAAGGACTTCTCCGCCCTCATCACCGACACCGCCCGGCAGGCTCCGTTCCAGATCTCGGTGCAGGTCGCCGGGCATGTCGACAGCTCGGGGAACGCCGTCCTCTCCTGCCTCGTCGAAGGCTCGACCACGATCATCTCGATCGTCCCCGAGGGGACGATGGTCAAGAAGGGGGACGTGGTCTGCGAGCTCGACAGCTCGGCCCTCCGCGAGAAGTACACGCTGCAGGAGATCAAGTCCTCGCAGGCGGACGCGGGCCTCGTCACCGCCGAGAAGAACCTCGAGATTCTGCTGCGCCAGAACGAGACCGACATCGAGGCGGTCAAGCTCAAGATGCGACTGGCGGACCTCGACCTCGACAAGTTCGAGAACGGCGAATACCCCAAGTCCGTCAACATGCTCGGCGGCAACGTGGCGATCGCCGAGGAAGACCTGCTCCGGATCAAGGAGAGCTACGAGCTGACGAAGCTCCAGGTCAAGAAGGGGGCCCGGACGCAGAACGACCTCGAGTCGGAGCGGATCGCCGTCAAGCAGGCGGAGCTCAAGCTCAAGACCGCCGTCGAGGAGCTCAAGGTCCTCAAGGAGTTCGACTACAACCGCAAGATCGCCGAGCTCAAGGCGAACTCCCTGGAGTTCAAACGGGAGCTCGAGCGGACCACCATCAAGTGCGACGCCGCGGTGGTGCAGGGGAACGAGGACATCAAGACCAAGAAGCTGACGGCCGAGGCGGAGAAGACGACGCTCGACCGCTGGCGGCGGCAGATCGAAGCCTGCACGATGCACGCGCCGCAGGACGGCGAAGTGGTCTACGCCAACCTTCAGAACAGCAACAGCCGCGGTGGCAGCACTCCGGAGACGATCACCGAAGGGGCGCAGGTCCGCGAACGGCAGGCGATCATCAATCTTCCTGACATCACTCAGATGAAGGTCGACTGCCGGATTCATGAATCGCAGATCGCCGCGGTCCGCCGCGGCCTGCCGGTCCGGATCCGGATCGAGGCCTTTCCCGACCGGCCGTTCAACGGCACGGTCACGGAAGTCTCGTCGGTCCCGATCACCGGCCGCTGGCCCAACATGGACCTGCGGGAATACGACACCGAGATCAAACTGACCGACGACGTCGAGATCCTGAAGACGCTCCGCCCCGGCCTCACCGCTCAGGTGGAGATCCTCGTCGATAACCGCGATGAGGTCCTGCAGGTTCCGGTGCAGTCGCTCGTGTCGAGCGGCGGCAAGCACTTCGCGTTCGTCCTGACCGAGGATGGTCCGCAGCAGCGGGACCTGGCGGTCGGCCAGTCGAACCAGACGCATGTCGAAGTCAAAGAGGGGATCAAGCCGGGAGAACGGGTCGTCATGAACCCCCGCTCGCGGTTCGTCGAACAGATCGCGGCCATCGAAGCGGCCGTCACCAAAGAGATGGCCAAGAAGGCGGCCGGCCTCAAGATCCCGGCCGGCGGCCCGAATCCGGGTGCCGGCGCTCCGCCGTTCGGAACGACGCCGGGTGCTGCAGGAGGCCCGGGTGGCCCCGGCGGTCCCGTCGCCGCAGGGGGACCGGGAGCCGGTGGCCCTGGCGGTGCTCCGGGGGGCCGCGGTCCTGGCGGAGGGGGACCCGGTGGTCCTGGCGGAGGAGCCCCGGGCGGGTCCAACCGTTCGCCGCAGGAGCGTTTCGCCTCGATGGATATGAACAAGGACGGCAAGCTCAGCGCCGACGAGGTCCCGGCGTTCATGAAGGACCGCCTGTCGCAGATGGATACCGACGGCAACGGCGAAGTGAGCCAGTCCGAGTTCGTCGAGAGCGCCCAGCGGAACGCCCGCAACCGCCCGATGGGCCAGACGATGACCGAGTAATCACGGGCAGAGGAGGCCGGGGGTTGAGAGCCGAACGATCGGCTTTCCCCTCGGCGCAGCAGAACGCCCCGATTCTATGCAGCAGGTCTGCACGGAGCCGGGGCGTTCGAAAGGCTTATCCTGATCGGGCGGCTTGGCCCGTCGTTACTTCTTGCGGATGAACGGCCGGGGCTCGAATTCCTGCGAGAGGCCGGTCGGCTGGAGTCCCGCCTTCGAGGTCCGGACATCGGACGCCGCGGGAGCGCCCGGCACGGCGGCGAGGCTCGTTCCGCCGCTCATCGGGGCCGGAGCCAGTCCGTCGACCGGACGGCGGACGCGGGTCGCGGCGCTCGGGCCGAGCCCCTCAGCGGCGCCGGGGGCCAGCTCACCCTGGAGGTACTGGAAGAACTTCGGGCTCGCTTCATGGATCAGGATCACGCGGTTGGCCGATTCCGGCTTCCCCTTCTGGCGGATGATCACGACCACTTCGGCGTCGTCCGACGAGACGTCGAGCGGACGACCGGTCCCGCCGCTGAAGGCGAAGTCCCGGGCCGACTCGGCCGCCGCCGAACGGGCGGGTGCCGCGGAGGCGGCCTGCACTCCGGCGGTCTCCAGCGGCTGGCTCCGCTCGCGGCTCGAGAACGGATTCGAATCGCCGAGGTCGCCGGCCGGCAGGGCGGCGGGAGCCGCCTTGGGGGCGGCCGGTTCGGCGGCCGCCAGGCGGGTGTCGCTCTCCTGGCAGAGGTAGGCGAGGTGGTTCTTCGTGAGGAGATCCTGGATCGCCGTCAGCCCGGCGTAGATCCCCCGCTGCCCTTCCGGATCGGCGTTGATGCAGATCCCGACGAGGCGGTTCTGGGCATCGAAGAGGCCTCCGCCCGAGCGGCCCTGGACCGGCAGCCCCGTGCACTCGATCGTCGAGGGACCTTCGTACTTGTCGATCGCGGTCACGCGGATCTGCTCGCGGGTCGGATTCGCTCCGCCGCTGCAGCCGACGCAGACCATCTGGTCCCCGACCTTGGGGGCCACCGAACGGCGGGCGACGGGAACGGTCGGGAGCACGGCGTCGGTCGAGATCGCGACGAGGCCGACGTCCGAGTCGATGTCGAAAGCGACGAGCCGGCCAACGAGGGTCGTCGGCCGCTCCCAGGGAGCGAGGTGGACTTCGATCTTGGTCTCTTCGTTCGCCCCGCGGAAGATGTGTCCGCAGGTCATGATCAGGGCCACACCCTGCTTGCTCTCGATGAGCGTCCCCGAGCCGAGGTTCACGTGGTCGCCGACCCGGACCCGGAGCCGGGCGTTGGTCGCCATCAGGGCTTCGGGGCCGCTCGGCTGCTGCGCGGCGACCGCGCCTCCGGGGAGCTCTTCGCTGCTGCCGCGGACTTCGGGAGTGGCTTTCTTCCGCGAGAAAGGCCAGAGATTGTCTGCGAGGCCGGCCGCCGGCTCGGCGGGAGCCTTGGGGGCGGGGGCTTCGCGGACCTGCGGACGGGGGAGGGGAGCCGCTTCACCGAGGACCGAACGGAACGGCCCCGGAGGAGCGACGGCGTTCGAAGCGAGGCTCATATTCCCCGGCTGAGAGGCGGCAGGCCGCTGGCCGGGGTTCACGACGGGAGAGGTGGCGACTTCGGTCCGGGGGATCTGGTCGAGCCAGCTCCGGAGTTCCCCTTCGCTCATCAGGCCGGAGCGGCGCTGCTGCACCTTGCCGTCGACGACGAGGACAAACGTCGGATAGCGGGTCACGCCATACTGCTCGGCGAGCTGAGGCTGCTGCTGTCCATCCACCTTGCGGATCGGATGTCCCTCGCGGGCGAGCTTCTCGACGATCGGGGCCATCTGCTGGCAGGGCCCGCAATAGACGAGGCTGAAATCGATGACCTCACCCCTCGGCTGGGCGCCGACCGTCGACAGCACGATCGCAAACAGGGCCGCGGCGTTGACCATGCGAATCTCCCGGCAGGAGGGAACCGGATGAACAGGGGATCAGGACGGAGGGATAGCGAATCGCGAGGGGGGACGAGGCGGACGATTCAGAGAAGAGAGTGGGCGGGACCGCCGAGAGCGCGGAAGCCGAGGTGGGATGCCAGAAGACCGATGCCGTGCGGGAGAGACAGGATGCCGCGAGATTCGAGCATTGTCAGGCCTCCATGCCTGATCGGTCAGTGGCGGGGTGCGCGAGGCACCGTTCCGCGTCCATGCGGATCCCGGCGCGAGGCCGGGACCGGCAAGAATTGCAGGAGGAGGCGTTTTCGGTCAAGACCAGAGCTTCGCCCTGGACCGGGTGGCCGTAGGGCCGATGGGTTGCGCGAAGGATGCTTTGTCGGCCGAGCGCTTTTCGAGCGGCACGTCGAATGAGGCCCTCGAGAGCTGGGGGCCTTTCCGAATAGGGGGCCGTCCAAACAGTGCTGCGTTCGAAACTTAAGTCGATTGCAGAGTTACCGTGTGGGGCGGTGGATCATCGCTCGGAGGTTCGCCAAGATGGCAACCGCCTGTCTCTCGAGCTGACACTGACGGAAAATCGCCATGAAGCCGCTCTTGCTCCTCCCGGCCCTCGTTCTGACTTTCCTGACAGGTTGGGCGGGGCTCACCCCGGCGGCCGAACCGGGACTGGAACGGCTGCGGTACAACCACCCGGGCCTCGTCGTCGATCTCGGGGTCGGTCTGTGGGCCTGGCCGATGCCCTGCGACTACGACGGGGACGGCGATCCGGACCTCCTCGTCGCCTGTCCTGACAAGCCGTACAACGGCGTCTACCTCTTCGAGAACCCGGGAGGAGACAGCCGAAAATTCCCCGTCTTCAAGCCGGCCCGGAAGCTCGCTCCCGCCACGGCGAACATGCAAATCTCGTATGTCGGGGGGAAGCCCCGGTTCCTCGACCAGAGCACGGAGCTTGTCGACTTCCTGAAGACCGGCGACGCCCAGAAGGCCAAGCTCACCCTCCCCGAGCCGATCGATCCGCAGTGGAAGAACATCCGCGAGAAGCAGTGGCGGCTGTTCGACTATGACGGAGACGGCCAGCACGACCTCGTGATCGGGCTCGCCCCGTGGGACGAGTACGGATGGGACGACGCCTTCGACAAGACCGGCAAGTGGACCCGCGGTCCGCTCCACGGCTTCGTGTATGTCGCCCGGAACACCGGGACTGACGCCGCCCCGGTGTTCGAGAAGGCCAAGAAGCTCGAGGCGGGGGGCAAGCCAATCGACGTCTACGGCCGCCCGTCGCCGAACCTGGCGGACTTCGACGGAGACGGGGATCTCGACCTCCTGTGCGGCGAGTTCCTCGACGGCTTCTCGTACTTCGAGAACACCGGAACGCGGACCGCGCCGGTTTACGCGGCCGCCCGGAAGCTCCAGGGAGCCGACGGCCAGCCGCTCCGGATGGAGCTCGAAATGATCGTCCCGGTCGCTTTCGACTGGGACGGCGACGGAGACCAGGACCTGATCTGCGGCGACGAAGACGGACGGGTCGCGCTCCTCGAGCACCTCGGCAAGGTCGAAGCGGGAACGCCGGTCTTTGCCCAGCCGAAGTATTTCCGGCAGCAGGCGGACGAAGTGAAATGCGGGGCGCTCGCCACGCCGGTTCCCGCCGACTGGGACGGCGACGGAGATGAGGACGTCATCTGCGGCGACTCCGCGGGGTTCGTCTCGTTCATCGAGAACCTCGGCGGCTCGCCGCGTAGGTGGGCTGCGCCTCAGCGACTGGAAGCGGGAGGAAAAGTCCTGCGAGTCGAAGCGGGTGAGAACGGCTCGATCCAGGGGCCGGCGGAGGCGAAGTGGGGTTACACCTCGCCGTGCGTCGCCGACTGGGACCACGACGGGCGGCTCGACCTGATTCTCAATTCGATCTGGGGAAAGATCGTCTGGTGCCGGAACGTCGGGACGAAGACCGAGCCCCGCCTCGAGGCTCCGCAGCCGATCCGGGTCGAGTGGAACGGCACCGCCGCGAAGCCCGAGTGGAACTGGTGGGATCCGCAGGGAGGGGAGCTGGCGGTCGAGTGGCGGACGACGCCCCTCGCCGTCGACTGGGATCGCGACGGCCTGTGCGACCTCGTCGCTCTCGACCACGAAGGGTACCTCGCCCTCTATCGCCGCAGCCGCTCGGCTGACGGGATGCTGAAGCTCGCCCCCGGCGAAAGGTGCTTCTCGATGGAAGGTCCCTGCGAGTTCGACGGCAACCACAAGACCGCCGGCGCAGCGAAGGATGGCCTGCTGCGGCTGAACGCCAAGCGGGCCGGAGCCAGCGGCCGCCGGAAGATCTGGCTGACCGACTGGGACGGCGACGGCGATCTCGACCTGCTCGTCAACGGCCCCAATGCGACCTGGCTCGAACAGGTCCGGCAGGCGAACGGACAGGTCTGGTTCCGCGACCGCGGTTCGCTTGCCTCACGAATCCTTGCCGGTCACTCGACGAGCCCGACCGCGGTGAACTGGGACGGCGCCGGGCGTCCGGACCTGCTGGTCGGGGCGGAGGACGGGTTTCTTTACTATCAGGCGAACACCGGCGCTGCCGTTACGACCGCGGAGCAGGGGACGCAGGCCGCCGAAACAAAGCCCGCCGCTCCGCCGGCGAAGGCCGGTGCGGGCGAACTGCTCCGGGAGTTTGTGTACGACTCGGCGCCGTTCCCCGAGTGCCACGCTGGGACGCTCGTCGAGATCCCCGGCGGTCTCGTCGCCGCCTGGTTCGGCGGCAAGGAGGAAGGGGCGAAGGATGTCGGGATCTGGGTCGCCCGAAAGGTCGACAACAAGTGGACCGCTCCGGTCGAAGTGGCGGACGGTGTCCAGCACACGACGCTCCGCTACCCCTGCTGGAACCCGGTTCTGCAGACGTTCCCCGATGGCTCGGTCGTCCTGTTCTACAAGTGCGGCCCCAGCCCCAAGGAGTGGTGGGGAATGCGGACCGAATCCGCCGACGCCGGAAAGACCTGGAGCCGGCCGACCCGCCTGCCGCAGACCATCGACGGCCCGGTGAAGAACAAGGGGATCCTGCTCAGTGACGGGACGCTCGTCTGTGGATCGAGCACCGAATACGACGGTTGGCGGGTGCATCTGGAGCTGACGAAGGACCGGGGATTGACCTGGGAGCGGATCGGCCCGATCCATGAGAAGACGGAGTTCAACGCCATCCAGCCGACGGTCCTGCGGCACCCGGACGGGAAGTTGCAGATCCTGTGCCGGACCAAGGAAGAGGTCGTCTCGACCGCCAGCTCGACCGACGGCGGCAAGACCTGGAGCAAAATGACGGCGACGACGCTCCCGAACCCGAACTCCGGGATCGACGCCGTGACACTCAAAGACGGCCGGTTTTTACTCGTTTACAATCACACCCGCCGCAGCTCCGGCACGCCCCGCGGCCGCGCGTTCCTCAACGTCGCCGTCAGCCGCGATGGCGAGAACTGGGAGGCAGGTCCCGTCCTCGAGAACGAACAGGGTGAGTTCTCGTACCCGGCCTGCATTCAGACGGAGGATGGCCTCGTCCACGCCCTCTACACCTGGAAGCGGGAGAAACTGCGACACGTCGTCCTCGATCCGGCCAAGCTCGAGCTGAAGCCGATCGAGGGGGGCGTCTGGCCAGCGAAGTAACGCCCGGACGCGGCAGCTCTCATCCGGACACCTGCGGATCGTCAGAGGTCGTTCACGAATGTCGGGCCAGCGGCGTACGTGTCGGCGTATGACAACTCGTGCACAGACTCGCCCCGCTCCTGACGACACCATGACGATCCCGGTCGCGGTTCCCCGGCGATGGCCGCCGCGGCTCCTCGGACCAGTCGCCGCAGTCTGGATGCTCCTCCCGCTCCTCAGCCTGCACGCCGCGGCCCCGCCGACGAAGGAGTTCGTTCTGAAGCAGTATCAGCAGAGCCTCGAGGCCCTGCGGACGTTTGAGTGCGAGCTTCGGATCGAGACGACCTATCTCGGAGCGGGAGCAGAGTCGCGGCCGTCGCCCCCTGCGTCGACGGATTCCCTCCACTGGACGCAGGATGGCGAGCGCTTCGCCGCCTTGGCCGAGAGAGCTCACCCGCGAACCGGCTCAATTGAATACAGCTGGACCTCCTTCGACGGCGAGACGCACAGCCACTGCAATTGGAGCAACGAAAGCCTCTCGCGGGGCTGGACCATCCGGGGATACCTCACGCGTGACGATCGCCCGTACTTTGACTTCCCGACTCCCTGGTCTCTCCTCGGGACAGACTTCTCGCTCGAAAGCCGGTTACAAAAGCCTGAGACGGACGTTCTTGAAGGGAGGCATGTGGCCGAGTTTCGGAGCACCTCGGCCTATGTCCCGCCGAGGGACGAAGACAGCAAACTCAGCAGCATCGAGACCGTCTTTGAGTTCGCGCCGGAGCACGGGTGTCTGCCCCAGCGCGTGAGGCAGATCTGGCACCAATCGCAGGGAGCGCCGCTGGAGACCGATTTTCAGGTCATCCGGTTCGAGAACCTTTCGAACGAACCGGAGCGCCCCATCTGGTTTCCGAAAGCGGCGATCCTGGCCGACCGATCGAAGATGGTGTTCGTGAATGTGGAACGGGCAAAACTCGCCCCCGACGTCCCTGGCAGCACCTTCACCCCCCGGTTCCCCCTGCAGACCGTCATCGACGACACGCGGTTTCCCGCCGACCGGCTGGCCACCGTGGAGATCCCGGACCGCGGACGACGAAAAGCCGGTTCCCCCACGAAGGATCCGGAGGAATACCCTCCGCCGCTCCAGAAGGTGGCTCAGAAGGGGATCGCCCTGATCGCACTGAGCCTCGGCGTGTTCCTGCTGATCCGCCCGGTCCTCAGGCGGGTTTCCACTGGCCGCACCAGGTCTCCGTGATCGAGGCTTCGCTCGGAAACCGCCGAGCCCGAGACTCTTACTTCGAAGTCGCGCCGGCCGGCTGCGCGAGGAACTCGTCCGTCGAGACGACCGTCGCATAGCCGAACTGGAGCGCCGCCATAAACGCCGCGTGCGCTTCCGCCGCGGAAATGCACTGGCCATCAAAGATCTGGTCCCGCGACGCACACGCATCGTGCACCACGGTGCACTTGTAACCGAGGTCGCTCGCCGCCCGGGTCGCCGCGTCGACGCACATGTGGCTCATCGCACCGCAGATCACCAGCTCGTCGATCCCCTTCGCGTCGAGGATCTGCTCGAGGTTCGTCTCGCGGAACGCATTCACCTGATGCTTCAGCACCACCGGCTCCCCCGCCGCGGTCTTCACGACCGGGTGAATCTCCGCCCCCGGCGAACCGGGCGTGAAGAACGGAGCCTCCGCCGAAGGAAACTCGTGCCGGACATGGACCACCATCCGGCCCTTCTTCCGCGCGTCCTCCAGCAGCATCGCGGCATTCGCCGCCGCCCGCTCAATGCCGCTCAGCGTCCACTTCCCCTCCGGGAAATAGTCGTTCTGGATGTCGATCAAGAGCAGGGCGGACTTGGACACGATGCAGGACTCCCGGGGCTTGGTGTCCCGTATCATCGTCGATCGATGGCGCCCCGCCAACCGCAGCGTTTGCCCGGTATTACTTGGACGGTTCCCTGTACGGAAGGCCTCCGGCGGGCAGGGGCGGGCCCCTGCACCCCAGCACATCTGCGAAGTCCGACCTGGCGAACACCGCCCATTGGCGTCGCAGCCCACTTTGCGCAACCCATCGCACCACGCCGCCCCGGTCCAGCGGGACGCTGGTGGGCTAGGAGCCGGTTCCTTCTTGGAGCATCTCGGGGGAGAGGACCGGCTTTCCGGTCTCCATCCGGATCGGCGCGTTCGACAGGCCGTCCCGGCGCGACGGAGCCCGATAACCGGTCAGGGCCACGTCCTTCTCACCAACCTTGATGTCCGCGATCCGCAGCGAACTCGTCGACGCCGACGAGGCGGTCGCCAGCCGCGGATTCACCATGTTCGCCATCGTCCGCGACGTCTGCGACACCTGCGGCTGATCCGGCTGCAGCGTCAGCTGGATCTGGTTCTTGTCCGGATACTGGAAGTTCAGCGTAATCCGCATGTCGGACGGCGGAGCGGAGAACGGCCCCGCGATGTCGGCGTGCGTGGCATACCGCAGATAGTGAATCCCGTTCCGCGTGACGATCTGCGGATTCGACAGCTGCCGATCGCCCAGCGACACCTGCAGCGACGCCAGGTGCAGCTGCCATGAGGATGCCGCCCGGACGATCACGTCGTCCTGCCCGACCTGGATGTAGGGCTGGGCATCGATCGAGGCGAGGACGGTCTGCATCACCGGCGCCGGAGTCTTCTCCTGGCCGAGGAGCGACACGCACCGCAGCAGCACGGGAGCGGGCACCTCCGCCACGTAGGCGGGATCCGACAGGACTTTCACGAGTCGCTCGTCGTTCTGCGTCTGCGTGTAGAGCGTGACGAGCATCGTCCGGCTCAGCGACGTCTCGAGATCGACGTCGATGTTCCTCAGGATCGCGTCTTCCGCTTCGGCGACCCGCTGGCCCCGTTCGAGAATGCGGGCGCACATCAGGTTCGCTTCCCAGACGTCGCCGGAGTAGGCGAGCGCCCGGCGGGCGGTTTCGACGCTTCCCGGCTTCCCGAGGTAGTCGTCGATCGCCGCCTGGTTGGCGAGCCCCGTGGCGAGCATGTCGTCTTTGCGGAAGTGGCCGTGGCCGATCCGCTCGAGCCTCTGGTAGGTCTGTGACGCCCCGACGAGGTCCCCGTGCTCCTGCTGCGCGCGGGCCACGTAGTACCAGTACGGCGGGTAGCACTCCATGAACGGCTCCATCCGCTTGAGCACCCGGATCCGGGTCTCGGGGTTCTTCTCCTGCATCGCGACGTCGAGCTGGTCGAGGTCGTCGCCGCGGATCAGCCAGCGGTCGGGGATCCGCTTCTTCTGGGCGAGCTGCCAGAAGGTGTGCATGAACAGCGACGACTTCTGAACGACCGACGTCATCCGGGTCTTCTCGATCTTCATCAGATCGGACTCGTGCTGCGTCGTCGACGTCCGGTAGTCCCACCAGCTGCTCGCCCCGGTCCGGACGGCGTTGCCGACCTGGGCCGTCGCCACGTCCGCCCCGAGCGAGATGATGTCCCACGTCACCTTGCGGGCGACAGTCGAGCGGTAGAGCTGCTTCGAAAGGGCCCGCTCCTGGTCGGCGAGGCCGATCTGGCCGATCTCGTCGAGCACGGAGCTGTAGAGCTGGATCACTTCCTGATCGACGACCCCGTCGAGGTTCAGGTTGTTGAGGATCTTCTCCTGTTCCTGGGCGAGCGTGACCTTGTTCGGCTGCTGCCGGATCCGGTGGAACGCGGCGCGGCAGTAGTTGAGGGCCGCGGCGGTCGCCCGGGAGTCGTCGACGATCGGCCCGGTCGGGATCGGCGAGTTCGGATCACTCGGCTTCCTGGTGTAGGCGACGCTCGGCGGAGCCGCCGGCGCGCCGGGCGTCATCGGCCGCGCCGGATCATGGGCCGGAGCCGCGGCCGTCGGGGGCGCGACAGGCGGGGCGGGCGGAGCGGCCTTGGTGTCGAACACCGGCTCGATCGACAGCTTCACCTGCGGGTCGGGGGTGGCGGTCGGCGACGACTGCGCCGCCGCCGTCCGGATGCTTCCGACAATCAACAATGCCAGAACCACCGCGCTCCGGCGGCTGTGCGACGATCTCCCGTGTGCCAGGCACCCCATGACGGTCTCCAGGTCGCGGAATGTCGCGGGACGGACGCTCCGCTGGCCCCGCGCGCAGATCCCGCGCGGTGCCGACAACTTTACGATGGGATCGAAACCAGGGCGTTCAGAGGATCTGAACTCGCCGGACTCCCCCCTCCGCCGTCTTGGGTCGTACCTGTCAGGGAAACCTTGTGGGTGCCGGATCCGTCTACGGAACCCGCACAACCCGGCCAGCCCTCCCGTTTTCACAGACTCGTCCTTGAGCACTGGAGGAGGGGTGCAACTCGAATGCCACCGGGCGACTCCCGGCCCTGCGCGGCCTCTTTGCCGACGAGTCCGGGCCGTTCGGCGTTCCGGAGAGCTGGTGAATCGCTCGCGCCACGCGGCATCGGCAGGAACTGCCGATCGGCGACACGGGGAGGGGGACTCGGCGGTCCGCTTGTAAGAACCGCCAACGGGCCGACAATGCCGGGGTGGCCGCAAACCCTGCCATTTCCGATCTCGACCTGCTCGCGTTCCTCGACGAGCTGCTGCCAGGGGTCCGCGCCGCCGAGATCGAACGGCAACTGCGGGATTCGCCTGCTCTCCAGCAGCGGGCGGCGATCCTGCTCCGCCGCCGTGATCAGGGGGGGCACACCCTCGGCGAGATCTGGCGAAGGCGTCGGCTGAGCTGCCCCAGCCGGGGGCAGATGAGCGACTACCTGAACGGGGTTGCCGAACCGGGCTTTGCGGCGTACCTCGAGTTCCACGTCCACGACATCGGCTGCGCTCCCTGCGCAGCGAACCTGGATGACCTCCGGCGAGTGCAGACCGATACGACCGACCGCCGCACCCGCGAGAAGAAGTTCTTCGACTCCTCGGCAGGCCGGCTCCGCAAGCCACCGACGTGACCAGCGTCCCGCTGGACCGGGGTGGGGCGGCGACGTTGAGTTGCGCAAAGACGATCTGTCCGCCGGGAGCGGTGGATCTGCTCGAACCCGTCTTGGCCGGCGCGACGTCGCTTGCTCAATCCCATCGTGCTACGGCCGCCCGGGTCCAGGGGCGGAGCTCCTGGCCGCCGGAGGCGCTTTCTTGTGGAACCTTAGAACACAACGGGCGCTCGATCGCGGACCGGCGTTGAGGACTCCCCTCTCCAAGACGCCCGCCCTGCGCTCTCCTCGATGAGAAAGGGAGTCCACAGCGCCGGTTCCCCAAAGCGGACGCCGGCTGTTTTCCATGGTTCCACAAGGAAAGCGCCTCCGGCGGGGTCAGCGTCCCGCTGGACCTGGGCAGGGGGCGTCAGTTGGGAATCGGCTCCCGGTTGTGAGAGGCGCCGGAGAGCGACAGGAACCGGCTATCGGGACCCGCTAGAGTGGCGTGAGCCGGGAGACCTGTCTTCTCCCGGTGACACTCCCTTCTTCAGCGCTCACCCGTGAAGCGGATCTTTCTGACCCTCGCGACCTTCAGCAATCTGGCCCTCCTGGTCGCCTTCGGGTTCGGCTGGGCGATCGGGGATCCCGCCTCCCGCGATCTCGCGGTCCGCAAAGCCGTAAACCTGCATCTGCTCGTCGCCCTCGGGGCGGCGCTCCTCTGCCTGCTCGTCCACGCCATCTCCCTCACGTATTTCATGGGGACAGGGCGGTGGATCGAGGAGACGAGCGAGGCGTACCGGCTCGGCGAGGCTCCCCGGCAGCAGAACATCCGCTTCAAGTACCGAGTCCTGCCGGGGATGGTCGGCTGCATCCTGCTGATCATTGCCACCGGGGCCCTCGGAGTCCTGTCCGATCCCGGCGCGACCCGTGGCAAGCCGTTTCCGGCCGTGATTCACTTCTCTCTGGCGTGTCTGACGCTCACCGCCAATATCGTGGTCAGCTGGCTGCAGTACTCCACAATCTCGCGGAACGGCGAGCTCGTCGACGCGATCGTTCAGGAAGTCCGGGCGATCCGGCAGGCCAAAGGGCTCGACAACTGATTCGGATGAACGAGTCGTGCAGACCGACTCGCTGAATCGGCCTTGCCAAATGAACAACGCACGTCTCCCGGTGGAAGACGTGCGTTGAAGTGCGTCGGCGGTCGAGGTCACTCGACCGAAAACCTGTTCGAACTACTGCTGGACGCCGCTCGGGAGCCAGAGCAGGGGAGCGGCGGCGTCGGTCGCCGGGGCCGCAGCCGCGGCGGCCGGAGGAGCCGGCATGGTCATGACCGGCGGGGCCATGAACTGGGCCGGCATCGCGGCCGGAGCGGCGGCAGGTGCGGCCGGCATGGCAGCGGGCATCTGCATGCCGGGCTGCATCTGCATCGTGGCCGGAGGGGCGGCGGGCATCGCGGCGGGAACGGCTCCCGGGGCGGCCGGGACGAGCATCGCCTGCGGCTGGTAGTAGGCGCCCGAAGTCATTTCGATCGAGGCCATCGGCGGAGCCGGCGGCGGGGCCGCTCCCGGAGCGGCCGCCGGGGTCGGCGAGATCGGCGGCGAGTAGAGCTGCTGAGGAGCCGGGACCGGCTGGGCCTGAGCCGGAGGAGCCGGGGCCGGAGCGTAGTGGGTTTCCGCGGCGTGCGCTCCGCCGCCGCACGAGCAGCCGGAGCCGCCGCCCGAGTACATCATGCCGTCGGCCGGAGCACCGCAGCCGCCATCGCAGCCACCGTCACACCCGCCATCCCAGCCGTAGGAGTCGCCGAACCAGTAGCTCGTCATCGCTCCGAACAGGGGAGCCCGACGGTGAATCCGCGACCGGTGGCCGTGCGGCTGGGCGTAGACTTCCCCTTCGCATCCACAGGCGTCGGGAACACAGCCCGAATACTGTTTACGGTGGCACGATCCGCAGCATCCCGAACCGAGGGTCACCGCAACACACATCAGGGCGAACAGCCGGTGCATGGCCTAACTCCTTGGATTCCCGCACTCCAGTTCCAGGTGTCTGTGCCGGCGGTGCAGCGCGGCACGGGCGGAGTTCGCGGGGAATCCTTCGCTTTCGAAGTAATCGGACGGCCACGATGTGAACTTGAAGAAACTTTTCCGATTTCGCCGACCTTGCGGGTTCCGCAGCCGGCACCGACTGCTGCGAATTCTCCGGAGCCGAGGGGGCCCCTCCGGCGTAAACCCGGCGAGATAGGGAACTTGCAAGGGGCGTCTTGCGTTCGTCCCCCCCCGTCGTAGAATGAAATTCATCGGTGAACGTTGCTGCAGGAGGCCAGGCGACAGAGCCGTCCCGTCCGTCACCTTTCAAACAATTGTTGTGAACTGACTTGCGTGAAGATTGATCACGCCGGGCAGGGTTCACCTCCGATGCACCGAGAGACGTGATTCTCTTGGGACTTCCTGCCGGAGTCCTGGGATCGCGATCCCGTCCGGCGCATCCACTCCCGAGGAGTTGGTCTCCCATGTCGCAGCAGAAGAAATATCTCAGTCTCGAAGAGGCGGCCCAGCAGGTCGGGATCGCCATCGACGAGCTGAAGCGGCTTCGCGAAAAGGGGGACATTCGCGGGTTCGCGGACCGCGGGACCTGGAAATTCAAATATGAGGACGTCCTCGAGCTCGGCCGCCGCCGGCAGGGGAACTCCGATCCGGATCTCCCGTTCCTCGCCGACGACGCGGATGACGCCAAGATCCGCCTGGGCGAAGAAGATGTCGGCGATCAGCCGACGATCATCCGCGGGCATGGTTCCGATAGCGACGTGAAGCTCGTTCCCGATTCGCCGGCCGCCGGGGAGAGCCCGTTCGACGCCAAGCTGCTCGACTCCGACAGCGACATCCAGATCCAGAAGAACTGGGGCGGGAGCGACGTCCGGCAGGCTCCCAGCATCAGCAGCGATATCCGCGAGTCCCCCTTCTACAAGGTCGGGGACAGCGACAGCGACGTGAAGCTCGTCGAAGAGGGGAGCGCCGGCTCCAAGGCGAGCGGCAGCGACGTCCGCAAAGCGGCCAGCGACGTGCGGGAATCGCCGTTCTCGGCCGACAGCGACAGCGACGTGAAACTCGTCGACGAAAAGACCCAGCCCGACCAGGCGATGATCAAGGGGCTCAAAGGCTCCGACAGCGAGATCCGCCTCGCTCCGCCCGAGGATGACAGCGTGAGCGACGTGCGGTTCAACCCGCCCAGCGACAGCGACGTGGCCCTCCTCCGCCCGGGCGACTCCTCGGTCGCCCTCGATTTCACTCCGGACGACAGCCACAGCGCCTCGGTCCTCTCCGAAGAGGAGAGCGGCATCGCCATCAGCGGCGACAGCGCGATGATGCTCGCTTCGGAGAGCGGGATTTCGCTCGAAGGTCCCAGCGACAGCGGGATCTCGCTCGAGTCGGGATCGGAAGAGGGGATTACGCTTGCCGACGACAGCGGCATCTCGCTGATGGGGACCGACAGCGGCATTTCGCTCGAGTCCGCCTCGGAAAGCGGGATCACGCTCGAGAAGAACTACGGCGGGACGCTCCCGATGATGGACGTCCACAAGTTCAAGGACGACTCCGCCGAGACGAGCTTCGAGATCCCGTCGGTCGCCGACGACTCCGCCTACGAGATGAAGGCGGTCGCCGCCGACAAGACCGCCGAGATCAAGGCGATGCCCGACAGCTCGGCCGACGACGCGATCTTCAACATCGATGACGACGAAGCCTCCTCCGACGCCACGGGCGAGGACGATCTCGAAGTGGTCGACGACGCCTTCGGCGAAGACGACGACCTCGGCGAAGACCTCGACGTGATCGACGCCGATGAAGAAGTCTTCGCCGCGGATGGGGAAGAAGGGGAGTTTGCCGCCCCGGTCGCCGCTGGCCGGTACGCACCCGTCGAGCAGGAGTGGGGAGCCGGGGTGATGGTCGGCGTGTCGATCTGCAGCGTGCTGCTGCTCTTGGTCGGCGCCGTCATGTTCGACCTCGTCAAGACGATGTGGACCCCGGGACAGGCGAACGCCGTCGCGGGACCGATCCTCGACGCACTCGGCGGACTCTACAAGTAGTCTTCGAGTTTGAGAGTGACATCCTCACGGGACTGGTTCGCTCAGGCGGGCCGGTCCCGTGTCGTTTCCCATAGCCTCGAGGGGCCCCTGACCGATGCGTCTGACCGACATCGCCCAGCAGGCGATCCGCTCGGCGGTGCGGGCGGGGGACCTGGCGATTGATGCCACCGCCGGCAACGGGCACGACACGCTGTTCCTTGCCGAGACAGTGGGGCCGGGCGGCACGGTCTGGGCCTGCGACCTCCAGGAGGGGGCGATCGCGGCGACCCGCCGGCTGCTCGATGAGAAGGGGATCGGCACGGTCCGCCTTATCCAGGGAGACCACGGAGCACTGCTGGACGAGCTTCGGAAGGACACGGCGGGCCGGGTCGCGGCGATCATGTTCAACCTGGGGTACCTCCCCGGCGCGGACAAGTCGATCACGACGACCGCGGAGTCGACCGGGACGGCCCTCAGCCATGCTTTGGAGCTGCTCCGTCCCGGAGGCGTCCTGACAATCGTCGCCTACCCGGGACATGCAGCGGGGGCTCGCGAGTCCGATGTCGTCGACGCCTTCCGGGACCGGCTGCCAACGGCCTCGTTCGCGACGGAACTCGTCGTCGGGCCACCGGGGCGCAATCCGTCGCCGAGGCTCTCGATCGTGCGGCGCAATGGCTGCGGCGGCTGACCCCCGGGGGGCGGCGGAAGAACCGCGGCGAGACGATGGACGACGCCCTTCCGGGCCGGCATGATCTGCCGCGGCCTGTCTGTTTCCCGCGGCGGGCCCCATTTCCTTTTCCTGATTGCGAATGTCCCGTCCTTTTCCGCATCTTCTGGTCAGCGTCCGCTCCCGCGCCGAAGCGGCCGAGGCGCTCGCGGGGGGCGCGGACCTGATCGACGTGAAGGAGCCGTCGCGGGGGGCGCTCGGCGGAAGCGATCCCGCGACGATCGGTGAGATCCTGCAGTCGGTCAGGGCGACGGCGCCCCACGTCCCCGTGAGCGCCGCCCTCGGGGAGCTGGCGGACCTCCGTCGCCTCCGCTTCGATTCGCCGAGCCCGTTCCCGGGGCCGGTCGACTATGTGAAGGTCGGCCTCGCCGGCTGCGCCGGGGATCCGTCGTGGCGGGACGCCTTCTACGACCTGCAGGACCGGTTCGACGACGAGGCGCGGAGCCCGCATGCGTACAGCCCCCGCTGGATCGCCGTCGCCTACGTGGACCGGGAAGCGGCGAACGCGCCCCCGCTCGCCGAGATCTTGAGGCACGCGATCGATGCCAACTGCTACGGGCTCCTGCTCGACACCTACTCCAAAGAGGCCGGCCGGCTCACTGATTACCTGAGCTCCTCGGAGCTCGCGGACTGGATCGCGCGGGCGCACGAGCGGGAGCTGTTCGTGGCGTGCGCGGGGCGGCTGACCCTCGAGCAGCTGCCGGCCGTCGTCGCGGCCGATCCCGACATCGTGGCGATCCGCTCGGCGGGGTGCCGGGGGAGCGACCGGCTGGCCGCGATCGACGCAGGGGCGGTGCGGAGTTTCCGGGACCGGCTCGGCCAGCTGGCGGCGGCCGGGATCGCCTGACAGAATTCGCACTCTCGCCAGCATTCGAAGTCACCAGCCCCACAACTGCCATGTCATCCCGCTCGGACATCCTCAGCCGCATCCGCCAGGTTCTCCCCCCGGCGGTCGACGTTCCGCCCGAGAGTTTCACCGGGATCGTCTATCCCGACCCGGCGGCGAAATTTGCGGACGTGCTGGCGGGAGTCGGCGGGGAGTGCATCCGGGTTCCGACACTGGCCGCGGCCGATGCGTGGCTGTCGGCCCATGAGCCGTACCAGCAGGCGGCCCGCCGGTGCAGTCTGGTGGCGGGGGTGGGCGAGACGAACTTCGACTATGACTCCGTGACCGACCCGCATGACCTCGAGTCGGTGGAGTACACTGTGCTGCCGGGGGAGCTGGCGGTGGCGGAGAATGCGGCGGTGTGGGTGACCGACCGGCATGTGCGGCACCGGGTGCTGTTCTTCCTGACGCAGCACCTGGCGCTCGTGGTGCCGGCGAAGCGGATCGTCAGCAACCTGCACCAGGGGTATGAGTCGATCGAGATCGGGAAGGGACCGTTCGGGACATGGCTGTCGGGCCCGTCGAAGACGGCGGACATCGAGCAGTCGCTCGTGATCGGGGCTCACGGCTCGCGGTCGCAGGTCGTGTTCCTGGTGGACGAGCTTCCCGGCTGAAGCCCCTGTTGGGGTGCAGGGGTTCAGCCCCTGCCCGCCGGAGGCCTTCCGTACAGGGAACCGTCCAATCTATACCGGATCCGGAACAAGCACGAAGGATTCGATTACCTCAGCCGGCACGCGCTGCAGCTTGAGGTCGCTCATCCGGACGAAGGCCCAGTTCGTCTCGGCGCGGGCCAGGAGAGCGTTATCGGCGGGGCGGTGGATCTCGTAGCGGCGGAGGGAGGTCATCCGCCGCATGTCGGCGATCCAGGTCCGGACGACGATGGCCTGGTCGGCGAAGGCGGCCTGCTTGTATTCGATGAAGTGGGAGCGGACGACCCAGCCGAGGTCGATGTCGCGGTAGCGGGACATGGGCCAGCCCTGGGCGGTCGAGTGGGCGACGGCGGCGTCCTGGAGCCAGCGGAGGTAGGCGAGGTTGTTGACGTGCCCCATCAGGTCCATCTCGTCGGGGCGGACGACGTGATGGTGCTCGTACACGGCGGGCATGGAGGAATTCCCTTTCCCTGGCGCGGCGGGTGCGGTGCGAGCCGGCCGCGGAGGCTGCGAGCGTCCCTTACTTCTGCAGCTCTTCCGAGAGGGCCTGATACTTGGCGACCATGTCCGGACCGCTGAGATTCGGAGCGAGCGCGGTCGTCCCCTTCAGGAGCTGGCGGGCCTGCGTGCGAAGCTCGTTCGCGTCCTTCTGGCCGGTCGTCAGCTTCGCCCGTTCGCCGAGGCCGCGGGCGGTCTCGTAGACCGCCTCGTAGTATTCGGCGGGCTTCTTCTGGAGCCCCTGCATGAGGTTCCGGAGCTGGGCCCACGATTCCGTGGCAGCGGTCCACTTCGCCTGGCTCGGGACGTCGTCCGCGGCCGCCATGGCGGAGAGGATGCGGGCCTTCTCGACCTTCGGCTCAAGCGCCTTGGGGACCTTCTGGATCAGGGCGTTGACCTGGGTCAGGGCCTCGTCGAACTTCTTCTCGCTCCGGAGCAGGCCGATCTTCTTGGACTGCACGACGTTGATCGCGGCCTGCAGTTTCGGGTTGCCGGCCGCCTGGGCTTCCGCGGCGAGGATCTGGTCGTAGAGGCGGTTGGCAAGCTCGCCGAGGCCGACGTCTGCCGCGGTCTGACCGAGGACGATCACTTCCTGCAGGCCGAGCTGTTTCCGCTCGGCGAGCTTCGTGAGGAACTCGCTGGCCGCCTGCTTGCTCTGCGACACGGCCGCGGCGGCTCCCATGTTCTCGGGGCCAGCGGCGTCCGCTTCGGCCTTCTTCTGGAGGTAGTCGGCCCGGAGCATCTGCGAGACGCTGGCGAGGATCGCGTTGACCGGCGGGATGTCCTGCCCCTTCTCAAGGAGGAGCTGGCCGAGCTGAATCGCCTCGGTCGTCTTCTTAAGAGAGGCGTAGATCCGGATCGTCGAGACGAGGACCCGGATGCTGGTCAGATCGAGCGACTCGGTCTGCTGCCCCTGGAGCTTGTCGACGAGCGGAACGAGGAGCTTCAGGGCATCGTCGAGCGAGTTGTCTTCGATGCGGATCTCGGCAAGGAGGAGCGGCGTCTCGATCGCCGCGGAGGCGAGCTCCGGAGGAGGGGAGGGGGTCTGCTGGAGCGCGGCGAGCGACTGCTCGAGCTGCTTCACCGCGGTTTCGCGGTTCTGCTTGGCGGCGTCATCGATCTTGCCGGTCCGTTTGGCGTCGACGTACAGCTTCCAGTGCGACTGGGCGGCGAGCTGCAGGGCCTGCGGGTACCGCTCGGAGGCGGGATTCACCGCTTCGAAGGTCTGCATCGCCGCCGCGACGTCCCCCTGGACCGCTTTGAGGCGGCCGAGGGCGATGCGGGCGTCATCCGCCTCGGCCCGCTTGGGCCAGGTCTGCATCGTGTAGTTGGCCGCTTCCATCAGCTTTGCCTGGGCGGCGGCTTTGTCTTCAGCGGTCCCGAACTGGCCGAGTGCCGAATGGATCGCGAGGACCGAGGCTTTGGGGGCGATCTTGGCGTTGGGGTCTTCTTTGGCGAGCGCGAGGGCGTCGGTGTAGGACCCGGCGAAATCCTGCGCGGAGTAACGGGCGTTGGCGAGGGCGAGCCGGACGAGGATCACCCGTTCCTTCAGCTCCTTGGTCTCCTTCTCCTTCTTGGAGAGTTCGAGCGCCTTGAGGTAGCCGTCGATCGCCCCCTTGGGGTCGCCGCTCTGGAAGGAGATGTCCGCTCCGGAGATCGCCTGGTCGAACGTGTTGGCGATCGACTCCTGGCCGATTTCGGCGGCGTACTTGCCGAGGAGGGCGGTCGCCTCCCGGTGGTAGAGGGACTGCTGCTTGGTCGCGTCACGGAGCTTGCCGACGACGGTGGTGAGGATCTTCTTCCGCTCCGGCCCCTGCAGCTTGTTCGCTTTGACGAGGTACGCCTTGGCGATTTCGAGGGCGATGCCGTAGTAGGGGTCCGTCTTGAGCTTCTGGAAGTTCAGGAACTCCTCTCCCTCGGCGATCAGGTCCTCATACCGCTGCTTCTCGGCGAGGAGCATCAGCTTCTGCCGCTCCGCTTCCGCGTAGAACGCGACGTAAGCCGGGTCCCGCTGCTCACTCGGCTTCGGGGTCCGGGCGACGACTTCGTCGAAGATGTCTTCGGCGGTGTTCTTGTCTCCGGCTTTCCCCGAGATGTCGGCGATCTGCTTGGCGGCCATCCCGTGCCAGAAGTGAGCCAGCACTCCGGGGCGGTTCTCGCGGTAACCCTGGTAGATCAGATCGAGGGCGGTCCCGGCGGCGGTGAGGCTCTTCAGGACTTCCGGCTTCTTGATATCGGTGTAGGTCTGGGCGATGTAGTACTCGAGCATCGCCAGCTTGAAGCGGGCGTTGAGCCAGTCGTTCTCGGCGATGTATCGCTGCTCGTCGGCGCTCGCGGCGGCCCGCTTGAACTTGACGTTCCCCTTCTTCGCCTTGCTTTCGTCCTGGGCCGCCTTCACTTCCGCTTCGGCGTCTTCGAGCCGCTTCGAGAACCGCTTGATCGCCTCTTCGAAACGGGGCTTGGCCGACGCGAACTCCTTGCGGGCCTCCTCGAACATCTGCTCCTTGCGGGCCGCCTCCTTCTGCGTGGCGGCCTGGCGGATCAACTGGTTGCCCCGGTCCATCGAGAGGTTGCCGTACGTGTCGTACGCGAAGCCCGCCTCCGAATGCTCGGCCCCGGTCTTCAGGAACGCCTCGAGGGCGACCTGGGCATCCTTCCGATACTTCGCCGCTTCGTCCTCGTTGACGGTCTCATCCGCCGCGACCTGCAGCGAGCGGGCCATTTCGAGATCGAAGACTTCCTTGAGTTCGGGCGGGACCCGGTCTGTCGCCTTGAGCATGTTCAGGTAGGCGATCGCCATCGCCCCCTGCTTCTCCCCCCGCAGGGCGTCGAGGAACTCGAACACCGGCTCGACGGCCCGGGCCGGCGCCGGGGCGAGCGCTGCGACCGTCAGAAGGGCAACCAGCAATGCGGCCAAGCGGCCGCGAAACGGACGAAGCATGCGGGCAGACCCCCGATGAACGAAACCGCGAATCGAAGGAACCTACCCAGCCGGAGGCAGGTCCGCGGCGGGTCGGCTCACTTCTCGGTCGAAGCGGTCGACTGGCCGTCCTTGTCGAGTTTATAGAGCGGAAGGAACCGGTAGTAGACTTCGAGGTTCAAAGTGTTAACCGAAGTCACCATCAGCCGGCCCCCAGTCTTGCCCCAGCGGTCGACCGTCGGCTTGTTCGGATCCCAGCTCCCCTCGGCACAGCCATCCTTGACCTGCGTCTCGATCAGGTAGCGGCGGGTCGCCCGGTTCCACTGGTCCCACTGCGGACCGGGGATGTTGTGCATCACCTGAGTGGCGTAATAGAAGTAGTAGGAGTCGCGGGCATACTTGCCGGGGAGGTTCTGCATCAGGTAGTTCATCCCCTCGACCATCGCCGGGTCGTCCTTCTTGATGCCGAGGAACTGCATCCCGAGGAGGCCGACCGCGGTCATGGCGGGCGTGGGAGAGCCCTTCGGCTCGTAGCAGAAGAGGCCCCCCGCCTTGCCGGCCGAGGCGAGCTTCAGGAAGACCCGCGACTTCTCGAGGCTCTTCGGATTCACTTCGAGCCCCGCCATCTTGGCGCTCTTGAGGGCCATGAGCTGCCAGCCGACGACCGATGTATCGCCGCCGGTCGGGGTTTCCCCCGCGACGTAGTACCGCCAGCCCCCCTGGTCCGGGTGCTGCGAGGCTTCGATGAACTGGATCGCCCGCTGAGCCGGCAGCCGGAGCGAGTTGTCGCGGGTCATCCCGTACGCTTCGCACAGCACGATCGCCGCGAGGCCGTGGACGTACATCCGGGGACCGCCGCCGGTCGTCCCGTAGAGGGCCCCGGTCTTCGGGTTCTGTGTCCGGACGAGGTAGCGGACGCCGTCGAGGATCGTCTTCTTGTAGGGGCCGGACGATTCCGGCGTCTGGCCAGCGGCGAGGAACGGCAGGAGGGCCATGGCGGTCGCCCCCGGATCGCTCTTCGACTCGCCAACCCCTGGGAGGACCCCTTCCTTATCGGGCTCGCCGGCGCAAGTCTTGTCTTTGCAGTTCTTGTGGAAGCTGTCGAAGCTCCAGGAGCCATCGGGATTCTGGTGGCGGGCCATCCAGTTGAGTCCACCGGCAACGGCCCGTTCGGTCGCGTGCGTTCCGCCGTAGGCGCCGGCCATCTCTTCCCGGTGCCCCTGACCGCGGCCGCCGAAGCCTTCACCCGCTCCGCCGCTCCCCGCCTTGGTGCCGGTTCCGACGCCGGTTCCGACACCGCCGCCCGTGGCAGCCGCTCCCGGACCAGTCGCCAAGGCGAACCCGCCGAGGCCGCCGAAGTCCGCCGCCGACGCGGTGGCGATCCCGCCCCCTGCTTCGACGAAGGTGTCGGAGTTGTCGTTGAACTGCGCGTCCTGCGCCATGGCAGGGGCTTCGGTGATCGTCAGCGACTCGGTCGAGAGTTCCGAGACTTCGAGCGACGCGTTGTCGACCTCGAACTTCTCGATCTGGACTTCGGGGACGGTCGTGTCGATGACCGACTCCAGCAGGGGAGCCTCACCGGTCGTGGCGATGTTGACCACCGCACCGCCGACGAGCCCGAGCAGAGCGAGCAGCAGCCCGTGGGCCGCGATGCTGGTCAGGTACCAGGCCCCGTTCTCCTTGAACCACGTCTTGGCTCCACCGAGGAGGGAAGCCACAAACGACGGTTCGGGGGGCTTGGTTGCCGACATGCGGACACTCCGCCAAGAGAGGAATCAGAAAGCACCGATCACTCCTAGTTTCCACAGTTGGAGCAGGGAGTCAAGGTGCCGGGAACGACAGGACGCAGGCCGGAATGGAGTTCCGGGGAACTGCTCCGGTCAGGCTGGAAAGACACAACACACCGGACCCGACTGTTCGTCGGAATTCCTTAGTCCCGTATGGAATTCGGGAACATCGCCCCCCGGCCCGACCCCTCGTTAACGCTTTCGCTCCCCTCTTCCTAAACTGTGGCCCCTTCCGGAGGACGAACCGCCCCCCGGACGGAGTGTCCGAACCGTCACAGTTCCCCCGATCGTCCTGCCCTTCGACCCGGCCCAACCGACGCTTCACCATGCCCCGCTACGAACCTTCCCGGATCGAACCCAAGTGGCAGGACTTCTGGGAGAAGAACCGGACCTTCGTCACCTCCAACGAGCCCCCGGCTGGGTCGAAGGGGAAGCTGTACGTCCTGGACATGTTCCCGTATCCGTCGGGGAACGGGCTGCATGTCGGCCACCCGGAAGGATATACGGCGACCGATATCGTCTGCCGCTACAACCGGATGCGGGGGAAGCACGTCCTGCACCCGATGGGCTGGGACGCCTTCGGCCTGCCGGCCGAAGACTACGCGATCAAGACCGGGACCCATCCGGCCGTCACAACCGGCAAGAACATCGAGACCTTCCGGCGGCAGCTGAAGATGCTGGGCTTCAGCTACGACTGGAGCCGGGAGCTCTCCACCACCGACCCGGACTACTACCGCTGGACGCAGTGGATCTTCCTGCAGCTGTTCGACACCTGGTACGACGCCGCGCACGAATGGACCGGCCCTGACGGCCAAAAACGAGTCGGGAAGGGGCGGCCGATCGCCGAGCTGCCGATCCCGGCGGGCCTGACCGAGGAGGCGAAACGCCGCTACCAGGACAAGCACCGGCTGGCCTACATCTCCGAAGCCCCCGTGAACTGGTGCCCCGCCCTGGGAACCGTGCTGGCCAACGAAGAGGTCATCGACGGCAAGAGCGAGCGAGGAAGCCACCCGGTTCAGCGGGTTCCGCTGAAGCAGTGGATGCTGCGGATTACGTCTTACGCCGACCGGCTGGCGAACGAGCTGGAAGACCTGGGCTGGCCCGAATCGATCAAGCTGCTGCAGCGGAACTGGATCGGCCGCTCCACCGGAGCCGAAGTCGATTTCCTGGTCGCCGGAACGGGCGAATTCGCACAGTGGACCGCCGCGCGGCAGCAGAGCGGTTTTCCGAAGGATCCGGAGCCGAACGTGATCCGGGTCTACACGACCCGCCCCGACACGCTGTTCGGAGCGACCTACATGGTCCTGGCCCCCGAGCACCCGCTGGTCGACACGATCACGACCGCGGCCCAGAAGGGAGCGGTCCAGGCCTATAAGGAACAGGCGGCCCGCAAGAGCGACCTGGACCGGACCGACCTGGCCAAGAAGAAGACCGGCTGCCCGACCGGGGCGTTCGCCATCAATCCGATCAACGGGGAACAGATCCCGATCTGGATCGCCGACTACGTCCTGAGCAGCTACGGGACCGGGGCCATCATGGCGGTCCCCGCGCACGACGAGCGGGACTACGAGTTCGCCGTCGCGTTCGGACTGTCGATCATCGAGGTGGTCGGCTCGCCCAGCGCCAAGCCCGAGGAGCCGCGAACGCTGCCGTTCACGGAGCTGGGGGTCGCCGTCAACTCGCAGAGCTACGACGGCCTGCCGACCGCCGAATTCAAGACCCGGATCACCGCCGATCTGGCCAAGGGGGGCCTGGGACGCGAGGCGGTCAACTACCGGCTGCGGGACTGGCTGTTCTCGCGGCAGCGGTACTGGGGCGAACCGTTCCCGATCTGGCATGAGCTGGACGCCAGCGGCCAGCCGACCGGACTGATGCGGGCCGACACCCCCGAATCACTGCCGGTCCCGCATCCCCACATGGACGACTTCAAGCCGACCGGCACGCCGGAGCCGATGCTGTCGAAGGCGCCGGACGCGTGGCTGTACAAGACCGCGGCGGACGGAACGCGGCTGAAGCGGGAGACGAACAGCATGCCGCAGTGGGCCGGCTCCTGCTGGTACTACCTGCGGTTCTGCGACAACAGGAACGGCGCGTCGTTCATCGATCCGAAGCTGGAAAAATACTGGCTGCCGGTCGACCTGTACGTCGGCGGGGCCGAGCACGCCGTGCTGCATCTCTTGTACTCGCGGTTCTGGCACAAGGTCCTGTTTGACCGGGGCCACGTCACGTCGCCCGAGCCGTTCGGCCGGCTGGTGAACCAGGGGATGATCCTGGGTGAAGCCGAACTGACGGGATACGCGCGGGAAGCGAGCGTCCAGCGCCCCGCTGTGATCGAAGGGGAGGAAGAGAAGCCGCTGACTGCAGGGGACATTCCCGCGGCGGCCTGGATCTCCGTGCGCGAAGTCGGCGACGGCGAGAACGACACGAAGGTCGTGAAGGGGACCAAGGAGCCGGTCATCGCCGTTCGGCTGCAGGCCGATGAAGTCGAGAAGGTGGCGGGGAATCTGGTCCTGAAGACGCAGCCCGAGATTGTGGTCGAAAGCCGGGCCTTCAAGATGTCGAAGTCCCGCGGCAACGTCATCAACCCGGACGCCGTCGTCAAAGAGTACGGAGCGGACTCGCTGCGGCTGTACGAGATGTTCATGGGACCGCTGGAGCAGGTGAAGCCCTGGAGCATGAGCGGCGTCGAGGGGGTGTACCGCTTCCTGGCCCGCGTCTGGCGGATGTTCGTCGAAGAGCGGGCCGAGGGAATGACGCTACACCCGGCGATTCAGGAAGTCGCTCCCACCGCGGAGCAGGAGCGGATCCTGCACCGGACGATCAAAGCCGTGACCGACGACATCGAAAAACTGTCGTTCAACACGGCGATCAGCCGGATGATGGAGTTCACAAACGAATTCGGGACCGCCGACGTCCGTCCGCGGTCGCTGCTGGAGCCGTTCGTCCCGCTGCTGTCGCCGTTCGCACCGCACATCGCCGAAGAGCTGTGGGAGCTGCTGGGGCATAAGGAGCCGCTGGCCTACGCCCCGTGGCCGACCTTTGATCCGTCGAAGATCGTCGAGGCGGAAGTCGAGATCCCGGTTCAGGTGAACGGCAAGCTGCGGGCGAAGATCAAGGTCCCGGCGGGCGCCGACCAGGCGACGACGCAGCGGATCGCGGAGACGGACGAAGCGGTCCAGGGACAGCTGGCCGGCAAGCAGATCGTCAAGACGATCGTCGTGCCGGGACGGATGGTCAACTTCGTCGTGAAGTAGCCCTACGGCATCAGTCGGGGCTGGTGCGAGCCAACGCCTGAAGGTCTTACTGCCCCTCAGGCGGGGTCCGCGGTCCGTTTCCGGGTGCGTGACGGCAGCTTCTGCTCGGGGGCGAGGAACACCCGCCCCCAGGCTCCGGGAACCGCCTTGAGAACGAAGGTGTGGCTCGACAGGCGGCGCTCGGGGAGGAGCGCCAGCTCGATCATGACGCCGACCGAGTAGACCTCCTTGCCTCCCGTGAACTCAGTCGGCAGCAGCGAGCGTCGCCACGGGATGTACCATTCGTTCCGGACCAGCCGGGCGACGGACCGCTCGACGCCGTTCCGGGCTTTCCCCTGCTTCAGCGCCGCCAGCCGTTCCGCGATGTCGTCGAGGCCGGTGCCGCTGGGGGTTTTGAAACTGATCAGCATCATCGCCGGCGCATCCTGCGGCGGATCGGCAAACAGGACGTTGTTCGCCTGGACCAGGACGCCGACCAGGGTTTTCCCCTCTCGCCAGACCCGCTTCCGGGTCCAGTAGAACTCGGCGATGACCCCGATCGTCCCGCCGACCGCGAGAGTCACGCCGATGATCGTCACCCACGCCTTGATCTCGTCCGCCGCCAGAGCCGCGAGCAGTCCCGACATCGCCCTCTCCTCCCGCAACCTGTCTGGCCCGTCTCGACAGCATGACCGGGCCCGCCCACCGCAGAGGCCGTGATACCATCGCGCGCGGCCCGCCGCCAACCCGTGGAGCCGATTTTTGCGCCTGCAGCCCCGCATCCTCCGCCGGGACGGGGAGACCGAAGACTCTGACCTGACGCCGTGGCCCGACTGGCTCTACAGCGAGGAGGACTGCTTCCAGATGTCCGTGCCGCCGTCGGTCGCGTACTGATCAATCTCCTTGAGCTCCGCCTCGGAGAAATCGAGCCGGGCGAGAGCCCCGAGCGAGTTGTCGAGCTGCTCGACCGTTCTCGCCCCGATGAGGGCCGAAGTGACCCGCGGATCGCGGAGGGCCCAGGCAATCGCCATCTGAGCGAGGGTCTGGCCGCGGCGCTCGGCGATCCCGTTCAAGGAGCGAACCCGCTGAAGGTTCCCTTCGTTCAGCATGTCCTTGTGGAACGAGCCCCCCTTCGTCGCGCGGGTCTCGGCGGGCACTCCCTTGAGATAGCGGTCGGTCAGCAGCCCTTGAGCCAACGGCGAGAAGGCGATGCAGCCGGTTCCGAGCTCGGCGAGGGTGTCCAGCAGCCCCTTTTCGATCCCGCGGTTCAGCATCGAGTAGTTCGGCTGGTGGATGAAGAGGGGAACGCGTTCTTCTTTGAGGATTGCGGCCGCCTTGCGGGTCAGCTCGGGGGAGTAGCTCGAGATCCCGACGTAGAGGGCTTTTCCCTGACGATGGATGTGAGCGAGGGCTCCCATCGTCTCTTCGAGGGGGGTCTTCGGATCGACCCGGTGGGAATAGAAGATGTCGACGTAGTCGAGCCCCATCCGGCGGAGCGACTGGTCGAGACTCGCGATCAGGTACTTGCGGCTCCCGCCGATGCCGCCATAGGGTCCGGGCCACATGTCCCAGCCCGCCTTGGTCGAAAGGATCAGCTCATCGCGATAAGGGGCGAAGTCCGCGGCAAAGATCCTTCCAAAATTCTCTTCGGCGGAGCCATAGGGAGGTCCGTAGTTGTTCGCGAGATCGAAGTGCGTGACGCCCCGATCGAAGGCTCGCCGGAGGATCGCGCGGCCGGTCTCGAAGACGTCCGCCCCGCCGAAGTTCTGCCAGAGACCGAGCGAAATGGCGGGAAGGTCGATCCCGCTCCGACCGCAGCGGCGGTAAGGCATGACTCCGTCGTAACGATCGCCGGCTGGCTGGTAGATCATGGCGTGCAGTTTCGAGTGCGATGGAACGTGACGGATCGGCTCGATCACGAGCCGATCCGATGCCGGTGCAAGATAGGGGGAGGGGCGCCGACCCGCGAACGAGTTTTCGCGAGGTCGATGACGCAGACGTTGCCCGGAACGAAGACGCCTCGCGCGCCCCTCTGGCTTGAGGGACGTCGACGACGGACTACGATGCGAAACGCATCAGCAACCGCTGATCACTTGAGTGCGAGGCTTTCACGATGTCGCCACAGCCGGAGTCCCGTTCCTCGTTCGCGATCCTGCTGATGATCGCCTGTCTCGTCCCGCTCGCCGCCGACGCTGGCTGGAAGGCGGGGTTGTCGAAGGTCGACATCACACCGGCAGGGAGCATGTGGATGGCCGGGTACGCCGCCCGGACCGGCCCCTCCGAAGGGGTAGAGCAGCCGCTCTTTGCGAAGGCGATCGTCTTCGCTGATGACAACGGGACGCAGGTGGCGATCATCACTCTCGACCTCATCGGCGTCCCCCGCACGCTCCGGGAGGACTTGGCCGCCAAGGTCTACAAGGAGTATGGGATCGCGCCGGAGCACCTGCTCCTCAACGCGTCGCACACGCACTGCGGTCCCGAGCTGCGCGAGCCGCTGGACGGCGACACCCCGCAGGCCGCTGAGCGGGGCGCGCAGGCCCGCGAATACACGCAGGGACTCTATGGAAAACTCGTCTCCCTGATCGGAACGGCGCGGGGAAACCTCCAGCCGGCGCGCGTCGGCTACTCGCACGCCCGGTGCGGATTTGCGATGAACCGCCGGCTGCCGACGGCGAGCGGGTACCAGAACAGCCCGAACCCCGACGGGCCGGTCAACCACGACGTTCCCGTCCTGCGGATCACGTCCGAGGATGGCAAGACGGTCCGCGGTCTCCTCTTCGGGTACGCCTGCCACAACACGACGCTCGGTTTCCAGAAGTTCTGCGGCGACTATGCGGGATACGCCCAGCAGTTCCTCGAGACGGATCATTCCGGCCTCCAGGCGATGTTCGTCCTCGGCTGCGGCGGCGACCAGAACCCCTATCCGCGGAAGACGCTGGAGCTCGCCCGGCGGCATGGCCGCAGCCTCGCCACGGCGGTCGACTCGGCCCTCGAAACGCCGTTCACCGAGCTGACCGGTCCTCTTCGCGGCGCGATGCGGGAGACCGTGCTCCCGTATGACGCTGTTCCCAGCCGCGCGGAGTTCGAGACGCGGGCCGCGGGAAAGAACTCGCTCGAGGCCCAGCACGCCCGCCGGATGCTGAAGCGGCTCGACGGGAATGAGACCCTGCCGACCGGCTATGCCTATCTGACGCAGGTCCTGCGGCTCGGCGAGCAACTCACGCTGGTTGCCCTCTCCGGCGAAGTCGTCGTGGACTACTCGCTGCGGCTGCAGCGGGACCTCAAGAGCCACCTCGGAGCGGGGGAGCGGCTGTGGGTCGCGGGCTACTGCAACGACGTCTTCGGTTACGTCCCGAGCAGGCGGGTTCTCGCCGAAGGGGGATACGAGCCGTACTCGTCGATGCTCTACGGCACCCGGCCGGCAGCTTTCGCAGCTGACGCGGAGGAGATCATCGTCGGCTCCGCCCTCAGTCTCCGGCGCAAACTCGCGGACGAGTCCAAAACCTCCGCGGCGCCGTGACGATCAACCTTCCCACTGGTCCGTGATCTTGTTGCGGCCGTCGAGGATGGCGACCTTCGGCTTGTGGGTCTTGGCTTCCTCGGGAGTCATCTGGGCGAACGCCAGGATAATGACCCGGTCCCCCGGCTGGGCGAGGCGGGCCATGGCGCCGTTGAGCTGGATGTCGCCGCTGCCGGCCTGGCCGGGGATCGTGTAGGTCTCCCCCCGCTGGCCGGTGTTGACGTTCGCCACGAGGACATGCTCGTACGGCAGGAGGCCGACGGCGTCGAGGAGGTCCTGCGGAACCGTAATGCTCCCGTGGTAGGTCAGCTCGGTCCGTGTGACCGCTGCCATGTGGAGCTTCGCCTTGAGCATCTGAACGAGCATGGAAGTCTTCGTAACCGCAGTGAACTGTCGAAAGCCGGATGAGGGCGATCCATCGCCCGCATCGAATAGTCAGTGTATTCGATCCGACGTCTCTCAAAGCAGCATCAGCCAGAGATTCTGCAATCCCTGGCTGATGCGCATCGAGAATCGATGACCGAGTGCTAGAGCGATTCGTGACTGAGTGATTGCGCCCTCGCGGGCGAAAATCCATTCGTCACATGAGGGTTCGCCCTCCTCGCCCGCCCCCGGTCGAGCAGGATGCTCGTTAGCTCTGCTGGATCTTCTTGCAGATCGCTTCGGCCATCTCGCGGGTGCCGACGGCGGTCGGGTCGGTCCGGCTCGCCTTCATGTCGTAGGTGACGTCCTTCCCTTCGGCGATGACATCCGCGACAGCCCGGTCGAGCTTCTCCGCGGCCTTGGTTTCGCCGAGGTGCTCGAGCATCAGCTTGGCCGAGAGAATCAGAGCGGTCGGGTTGACCTTGTTCTGGTTCTTGTACTTCGGAGCCGAGCCGTGGGTCGCTTCGAAGATCGCCGCGTCGTCGCCGTAGTTGGCACCCGGGGCGACCCCGAGGCCCCCGACGAGGCCGGCGCACAGGTCGCTCAGGATGTCGCCGTAGAGGTTCTCGGTGAGGATCACGTCATACTGCTCGGGCTTCTGCACGAGCTGCATGCACATGTTGTCGATCAGCCGCTCCATGTACGGGAGCTTCCCCTTGGTGTCCGCGACCTTGCCGACGAGCGTCGGGTCGGGCTGGACGCCGAGCGCCAGATCTTCTTGTTCAAATTTTGCGCCGTAGGCGACGGCGACCGCGCGGGTCTCGTCGTACCACAGGCCGTCGGTGAACTTCATGATGTTCGCCTTGCAGACGCTCGTCACCGACTTGCGGTTGTTCTTGACGGCGTAGTTGAAGGCGAAGTCGGCAATCTTGCGGGTCCCTTCGACCGAGATCGGCTTGATGCTGATGCCGGTGGTCTTCTCGCCCGTCTTAATCTTCTTGCCCGTGGCGATCTCGTTGATCTTCTTCAGGAGGTCGATGGTCTTGGCATCGCCCGCCTGGAACTCGACGCCGGCGTAGAGGTCTTCCGTGTTCTCACGGACGAGGACCAGGTCGACAGAGCTTCCCGAAAAGCTCGTGCGGACTCCCTTGTAGATCCGGCAGGGGCGGACGCAGGCGTACAGGTTCAGTTCCTGACGCAGGAAGACGTTGACGCTGCGGAAGCCTTTGCCGATCGGGGTGGTGATCGGGGCCTTGAGGGCGACCTTGTTCTTGCGGATCGACTCGAGGACGCTGTCGGGCACTTTCCCCTTGGCTTCGATGACTTCGATGCCGCACTCCTGCACGTCCCAGCGGATCTTGACGCCGGTCGCTTCGACACAGCGCTTGGTGGCTTCTGCGATCTCGGGACCGATCCCGTCGCCGGGGAGCAGAGTGACGTCGTACATGGTTTCTCCAGCAGAGTTTCCGTCGTCGGGAGCCGAGCGGAGCCGCTCCCGGATGCCTGCGATTTCAGGCGTTTTTCGAGCGCGCGACGGTATCAGACCGTTTTCCGTGATGCAAGTTGCCGGACGCGGCTGAGCAGAGGCCTAAACACAAAGACACAAAGGAGTCACCAAGAGCACCAAGGACTCGGCCGGCAACGTGTCAACGCGTCCGAAAACGATGCTCGAATCAGCGGACATTGCTGCGTGTTCTCAGCGGAAGGCAGGAGCCGCTTACAGCGACTTGTTCAGCACCCACAGGAACACACCCTTGGCGACGTGCATCCGGTTCTCGGCCTGGGGGAAGGCGATGCTCTGCGGGCTGTCGATGACGTCGTCGGTCACCTCGAGGCCGCGGCGGGCGGGGAGGCAGTGCATGAACTTCGCCTTGGAGCCGGCGGACTTCATCAGCCGGGCGTTGACCTGGTAGTCGGCGAAGGTCTTGCTGCGGGATTCCTTCTCCCCTTCCTGCCCCATGCTGGCCCAGACGTCGGTGTAGACGACATCCGCCCCGCGGACCGCGGCGAGAGGGTCGACGTACTGCTCGATCTCGAGCTTGGGGAACGCCTTCTTGAGCCCCTTCACAAACTCGGGCTTGAGCTCGTACCCCTCGGGCGCGCCGACGGCGAAGGCCATCCCGAGATGGGCACAGACTTCGGCGAGGCTGACCGCCACGTTGTTGCCGTCGCCGACGTAGGCGAGTTTCACGCCGCGGGTCCGGCCGACGGCTTCCTGGATGGTGAAGGCGTCGGTGAGGGCCTGGCAGGGGTGGGAGTCGTCGGAGAGGCCGTTGACCACCGGCTTGCCGGAGTAGGTGGCGAAGTCCTCGATGAGCTGCTGCGAGAAGGTCCGCAGGACGATCACGTCGGAATACCCGCCGATGACCCGGGCGACGTCCGCCTGGGACTCGCGGCCTTCGAGCCCCGCTTCCTTGCGGCCGAGGAAGATCCCGGAGCCGCCGAGGTGGTTCATCGCCGCTTCGAAGCTGAGCCGCGTCCGGAGCGAGGGCTTTTCGAAGATCTGCGTCAGAACCTGGCCCTGGAGGATCGCGGGGCGGTCCCCCTGCTTCCAGCGGGCCTTGAGTTCGGTCGAGAGCCGGAGGATTTCCTCGACATCCGCGCTCGTCAGGTTGCTCAGTGAAGTGAGGTGTCGCATGTCAAACATCGATCCAATAGCGATCCGAAAATGACATTACCCGTTCATGACCGGCAGATGATGAAGGAGCTTGGGGAAGATCCGGTTCAGGACTGCCCCGATCCTCCGGAGCCCTTGAAGATCCGCCGCTGAATGTTGGCGTGGAACGGGGTCCAGGTGGACTGCGAGTTCGGGTCCGCTTCGATGAGCGTCGAGAACTCGTTGACCTTGGCGTCGAGGTTGTCGAGGTGATGCAGCGCGATCGCCTCGGGGGTCATCGGCAGGCGGGCGCTTCCGTGCTCGTAGCTGCCGTGGTGGCTGAGGATCATGTGCTTGATCCGCAGCGCGAGCTCTTCGGGGAAGTCGTGCCCGTAGCGGTGGGCGAACTCCTGGGCCTTGGCGTCGAACATCTCGATGCCGATGGCGAGGTGTCCGATGAGCTGGCCTTCGTCGGAGTAGCCGAAGGTCGGGTCCCAGGTCAGCTCGCGGATCTTCCCGATGTCGTGCAGAAACGCACCGACGAGGAGGAGGCGGGAGTCGACCTTGGGGTACAGGTCGGCGATCCGGACGATCGTCTCCAGCAGGTTGACGACGTGTTCGAGGAGGCCGCCGTGGTAGGCGTGGTGCAGGCGGATCCCGGCGGGGGCTTCCGACATCGGCTCCATGACGGCCGGGTCGTCGAGGAAGCAGGTCATCAGGCCGCGGAGGTCGCTGTGGTCGATCCCGAGGAGGATTTCGCGGAGCCGTTCGAGGAGCCGCTGGGTGTCGTGGCTCGTGGTCTGGACGAAGTCGGACTGCTGGAGACCGCTCTCCTCGACGGTGTCGATCCGGGTGAGGATGACCTGGATGTTCCCCTGGTAGAGCTGGGTCTTGCCGCGGACGCGGACGTACTGGCCGGGTTGGAGGTGGGCGACCTGGGACTCGGAGATGTTCCAGAAGAAGCCGCTGACCTGGCCGGTTTTGTCGCGGAGCTGGGCGAGGAGGTAGAGGTCGGCGTTGCGGTTGGCGCGGAGCTGGCGATCCGCGAGGAGGTAGACCTCGTCGACCTGGGCTCCGTCGGTCAGAGTGTTGACGAACTGCCGCGCCATCCGATTGCCTTCTCGACGCCCTCCAGGTTCAGTTGCCCGACCCGAAATGCGAAAGGGGAAAACGGGACAGTGTAGTCAGGGGGTGGCCGTCGGGAAAGTGGCCGGGCGATCCAGTCCCAAGGGGAAGAGAGGCTTGCTCCCCCAAGGATTTAAATCACCCGGGTCAAGGGCGGCAGCCCTTGCCGCCGGAGGCATTTCGTCCAGGGAACGGTCCAACCGGTTCCCGGACGCTGATCTCATAGAAGGCAGCCCGCCTCGGTCCGGCGTCAGATTTGCGGATCTGACCTCGAGACAACGCAGAAGGGCCATAACGCAGCGAAGGGGCCAAGGTCGCTGCTCGCCAGACGAGCGCAGCTGAACGCCGGTCGCCCGCGCCGCTTGGTCTTCGCGCACTGCTCCGGAGATCCCCAGAGCGGGCTGCTGAACCCTTGATGAGCCGCGACCAACTCAGCGGAGTTGAGACGCATTGGGTTCTGCTTCTGCGAGGCGCCCATGTGCCCCGGCGGCACACAGTATGCATGCGAATGATTTTCTGAAGGGGAGCCGCAGCCGGTTCCGGCTCGGAGGTCTCTCCGCTCCCCAGCTCGCAGCCTATCCCTTCCGCCACGTCTTAAGGTCGCTGATGTCACGGTTTCGTCGTCGGGGCTTCACGCTCATTGAGTTGCTCGTCGTCATTGCCATCATCGGAGTGCTGGTGGCCATCCTGCTTCCGGCGGTGCAGCAGGCCCGGGAAGCGGCGCGGGCCACACAATGCAAGAACCATCTCAAGCAGCTTGGCCTGGCGCTGCACAACTACCACGACACGTCGGGCCAGTTCCCGATCAACTGGTACAACGGCGCGGACGCCGGAGGGAACAACCTCAACGTCCTGATCGGCCTCCTGCCGTATGTGGACCAGGCGGGTCTCTACAACGGGATCGACTTCTCCGACAAGAACCTGACCCTGTACATGGTCGGGGGAAAGCAGGTCGGGCAGTACAAGATCCCGGTTTACCTCTGTCCGAGCGACGGGGAGGCGACGTCGGCGACCGCGAACAACATGGCTCAGTGCAGCTATGCACCGAGCATCGGCTCGCAGTTCATGCAGTCGGGGAGCGGCTGCAACCTGGCGACATATGCCGGGGCGTTTCCGTCCGGAATGGGACTCGATACGGACAATGACGGCGAGGATCCGTTCAACCGGGGGAACGTCCGCTCCGACTACGGGGACGGGGGGAAGATCTCCGGGCCGTTCGGCCGGGGCCGATTCAACGGCTACGGAGCTCGAATCGGCGATATCCGGGACGGGACGTCGAACACGATCCTGATGGGTGAGATCCGGATGTCGTGCAACGGGTTCTCGGCCTGGGGCTGGGCGTGGCCGGAATCGCTTTGGTACGCGACCACCGCGCCGATCAACTTCAACACCTGCCCCAATGGACCGAACTACGGCACGACCCCCTGTGCCTCGAACTCCTCCAACAACTGGAACGCGGTGTTCGGCTTCAAGTCGCAGCATGTTGGCGGGGCGAATTTCGTGCTCGGGGATGGTTCCGTCCGGTTCATCGGCGAGAACCTCGACCGGCTGACCTACGCCCGGATCGGCGACAAGTCGGACGGGGGGCTGCTCGGCGAGTTTTAGTGCTCGCCCGAGGGCCTTCTGCCCGTCTCGATCGTCTTCCCATCCCGTCAGACCCCTCTTGAGCAGCCCGCTGGCGCGGCTTTGATCTGCCCGGGTTGCTGTTCCTGATTCAATCCTCCGCGAGGAACTGCCGTGCGTTCGCATTCGATTTCCGTCGGTCTCGCCCTTCTGGTCTCTGTCGGCTGCTCCAAGAGCGACAAGGGGCCGAAAACGGTCCCGGTGACCGGCACGGTCCAGTACAAGGGGGCTCCAGTCGAAGGGGCAACGGTCACGCTCGTCCCCAACATTCCGACCGTCCGCTCCGCCAGCGGGGTGACGGACTCGGACGGGAAATTCTCGGTCATGACCTACGTCGGGCCCTCCAGCCAGCCGCAGGGGGCGATGCCGGGGGATTACATCGTCCTGATCTCGAAGATGCAGACTCCCGAGATCCCGATGGGACTCTCCCCGCAGGAGGAGCAGGCGGCGTTCGCCAAGGCGGGCAAACCGAAATCGCTCCTCCCCAAGGCGTACCAGAGCCCGATGACGTCGAAGTTCAAGGTGAAGGTCGAGGAGAAGGCCCCGGACGCCCTGGTGCTGGACCTGAAGGACTGAGAAAAAGCCGCTCCCGCTCCGGGTGGGGCAGGGGCGTGACCAGGGGCCGAATCGGACAACTCCGGGCCGTGGAGCGGAGGTGGGGGACCGGCACGGATTCCGTCGCTTGCAATCCAAGTCTCGGCACCTACAGTTTCCGAAATTTCGCGCGCTGCGAAACCCCGCTGCGGACGACCTCCGCAAACCAACCGGGATGACGCTCCGCGCGGAGCCTGTTTCCGCCCTTCGCCGTAACCCAGCCGCCACGCTGGAGTTGGCGACGGCTCAACCAGCCTCCAGCAGAAGCCCGCCCCGTGCCTCGTCGCAACGACATCAAGAAGATTCTCATCATCGGCTCCGGCCCGATCGTCATCGGTCAGGCCTGCGAGTTCGATTACTCCGGAACCCAGGCCTGCAAGGCGCTGCGGGATGAGGGGTATGAAGTCGTCCTGGTGAACTCGAACCCGGCGACGATCATGACCGACCCGGGGACCGCCGACGCGACCTACATCGAGCCGATCACCTGGCAGTACGTCGCCGAGATCATCAAGAAGGAACGGCCCGACGCGCTCCTCCCGACGCTCGGCGGCCAGACCGGCCTCAACACCGCGATGGACCTCTACCGCCGCGGGATCCTCGACCAGCTCGGCGTCGAGATGATCGGGGCCAAGGCGGACGTCATCGCCAAGGCGGAAGGGCGGGAGTCCTTCAAGCAGGCGATGATCAAGATCGGCCTCGACGTCCCCCGCTCGCGGACGTGCCACACGATCGAAGAAGCCCGCGACGCCCTCCGCGAGATCGGCCTGCCGATCATCATCCGCGCCAGCTACACCCTCGGCGGGACGGGGGGGGGCATCGCCTACAACAAGGAAGAGTTCGAAGAGAAGGTCCGCAACGGTCTCAATCTGTCCCCCGTCAGCGAAGTGCTCCTCGAGGAATCGGTCCTCGGCTGGAAGGAGTACGAGATGGAGGTGATGCGGGACAAGGCGGACAACGTCGTCATCATCTGCTCGATCGAGAACTTCGACCCGATGGGAGTCCACACCGGGGACTCGATCACTGTCGCGCCGGCGCAGACGCTCTCCGACAAGGAGTACCAGCGGATGCGGGACGCCACGATCGCCGTCATGCGGGAGATCGGCGTCGAGACCGGCGGATCGAACGTCCAGTTCGCGATCGATCCCAAGAGCGGCCGGATGACGGTCATCGAGATGAACCCCCGCGTCAGCCGCTCGAGCGCCCTGGCCTCGAAGGCGACCGGGTTCCCGATCGCCAAGATCGCCGCCAAGCTGGCGGTCGGCTACACGCTCGACGAGATTCCCAACGACATCACCCGCGAGACGCTCGCCTGCTTCGAGCCGACGATCGACTATGTCGTCACCAAGATCCCGCGGTGGACCTTCGAAAAGTTCCCGGACGCCGACCCGACCCTGACTGTCCAGATGAAGTCGGTCGGCGAGACGATGGCCATCGGCCGGACCTTCAAGGAGTCGTTCCAGAAGGCGCTCCGCGGCCTCGAGATCGGCCAGTTCGGCCTCGGCGGCGGCAACAAGGACCTGTGGGGGACCGAGCAGCAGCCGACGATCGCCGACATCCGCAACAAGCTCGTCACGCCGAACGCCGACCGGGTGTTCTACATCCGCTACGCCCTCAAGGCGGGGATGTCGGTCGAAGAGATCTTCGAAGCCTCGAACATCGACCCGTGGTTCCTCCGCGCCCTGCGGGATCTGGTCAAGATCGAAGGTGAGATCCAGCAGGCGGGACGACTCGAGAACCTGACCGCTGACCAGCTCCGCTGGATCAAGCAGCACGGCTTCAGCGACAAGCAGATCGCCTGGTGGCTCGGCTCCACCGAGATGCAGGTCCGCCGGTACCGCAAGGAGAAGGGGATCGTCGCCGTCTTCAAGCAGGTCGACACCTGTGCGGCGGAGTTCGAAGCCTACACCCCCTACTACTACTCGACGTACGAGACCGAAGACGAGACCCCGGCCCGCCGCCGGTTCCAGGGGAGCGGAAAGGGGCTCGAGACTGCGGCGGGGACCGCGATCGCCGGCAAGGAGGGGATCGCCTCGTCGAGTGTCAACGTGCAGCCCGGCAGCCGCAACCAGCGGCGGGTGATGATCCTCGGCGGCGGTCCGAACCGGATCGGGCAGGGGATCGAGTTCGACTACTGCTGTTGCCAGGCATCGTTCGCGATGCGGGAGCTCGGCATCGAGTCGATCATGGTCAACTCGAACCCCGAGACCGTCTCGACCGACTATGACACCTCGGACATCCTGTTCTTCGAGCCGCTGACGACCGAAGACGTCCTCAACATCCACGACCGGCTCCAGCCGGATGGAGTGATCGTCCAGTTCGGCGGCCAGACGCCGCTGAACCTCGCCAAGGGGCTCGAGACCGCCGGCGTCCCGATCATCGGGACGAGCCCCGCGATGATCGACGTCGCCGAAGACCGCGAGAAGTTCAAGGAGCTGCTGAATAACCTGGGCCTCCACCAGCCCCCCAACGGCACCGCCGACAAGGTGGAAGAGGCGATCGACTCCGCGCAGCAGATCGGCTATCCGGTCCTCGTCCGCCCGAGCTTCGTTCTCGGCGGCCGCGGGATGGAAATCTGCTACGACGACGACCAGGTCCTCCGCTTCATGAAGGAAGCGGTCCAGATCTCGCCGGACCACCCGGTGCTGATCGACAAGTTCCTCGAGGACGCGATCGAAGTCGACGTCGACGCGATCTCCGACGGCGAGACGACCCTCGTCGGCGGGGTGATGGAGCACATCGAAGAGGCGGGGGTCCACAGCGGTGACTCCGCCTGTGCCCTGCCGCCGTACTCGCTCCCCAAGAGCATCATCGAGGAGATCAAGGACGCGACCTACAAGCTGGCCAAGGCGCTGAGCGTCCGCGGGCTGATGAACATCCAGTTCGCGGTCAAGAAGGAAGGTTCATCACACACGGTCTACGTGCTCGAAGTGAACCCCCGGGCGTCCCGGACGTCGCCGTTCGTCTCGAAAGCGACGAACCTGTCGCTGGCCCGGATGGCGGCCAAGATCATGGCCGGGGTGTCGCTGAAGGAGCAGGGGATCACGACAGAAGTCTGGCCGCACTACACGTCGGTCAAGGAGAGCGTCTTCCCGTTCTCGCGGTTCCAGGGGGTGGACATCATCCTCGGCCCCGAGATGCGGAGCACGGGCGAAGTGATGGGGATCGACATGGAGTTCCCCGCCGCCTTCGCCAAGAGCCAGCTCGCCGCGGGGGTCAAGATCCCGACCGAGGGGACGGTCTTCGTCAGCATGGCGAAGAACCACAAGGAAGCGATCGTCGAGCCGATCCGCCGGATGCGGGAGCTGGGCTTCAAGATCATCAGCACGGCCGGGACCGCCAAGGTTCTGCAGCAGGCGGGGATCGAGGTCGAGATCGTCCGGAAGGTCCAGGAGGGCCGGCCGAACCTGCTCGACTACATGGCGAACGGCCAGGTCCAGATCATTTTCAACACGCCGAGCGGCAAGGGAGCCCGGAGCGATGAGGGGCGGATCCGGGCGAGCGCGGTGATCTACGGCGTGCCGTGCGTCACGACGCTGCCGGGGTGCCATGCGATGGTCAAGGCGATTGAGTATCAGATTGCTCATCCGCAGCCGCAGGTGCAGGCGCTGCAGAAGTGGGCCGCTTCGCTCAAGAAGTAGGGCGGCGCGGAGACTCGATGGCTTAGCCCCCGATCTGGCCGACACGGCGTTGCCTGCTCAAACCCATCGTGCCACGGCCACGCGGGTCCAGCACGCTGCTGGCCCCGCCGGAGGCGCTTCCGTTGTCGGACCATCGAACACGACGTGTGTTCGATCGCGGACCGGCGTCGAAGACCTCCCTCTCCAACACGCTCTCACTGCACTCCCCGCGACAAAGGGGAAGGGAGTCCTCGACGCCGGTTCCCTAAAGCGGACGCCCGTCGTTTCCCACGGTTCCACGTGGAAGCGCCTCCGGCGGGGCCAGCAGCCTGCTGGACCGGGGCAAGGGGCGCCGGATCTCGAAATCGGCGGGCAAGTTCTGAGCGACTGATGTGAACGAGCCCCCAAAGAGGGATTGAATCCCGCTCCGACCTCAATTGTCGTAATGCGGTTTAAGGCCCCACAGGGCCAGCACGGCCCGTTCCCGCTCGCGCATCAGCGGCTGCTCCTCGTCGGTCAGGTCGTCGTACCCGCACAGGTGCAGGAGGCCATGGACGAGGTAGAGGGTCAGCTCATCGGCCGACGACCAGCCGAACTTCTCCGCCTCGCGGGCGGCGGTGTCGCCGCTGACGATGACTTCCCCTTCGATCCGCTTCCCGGCCCCGCGAAGCGGCGAATCGCCGGCTTCTTCGACCGGCTCCTCTTCGAAGAGAAAGCTGATCACGTCGGTCGGATAGTCGTGCTCGAGGTGGTCGCGGTTCACCCGGTGGATCGCCGGATCGTCGACGAGCGCGATGCTGATCCCCGCCTCGGTGACCCCTTCGGCCCGCAGGGTCCCTTCGACGATCTCGCGGACGCGCTCGTCCGGGATCGAGACGGACGACTGCTCATTGGTGACATCAACGGAGTAGGACATGACGGCAGTCTTTCGAGTGCCGCTCCGCGCGGCAACCGCCCCGTCCCGCGAAACCTCGTCTTCCACCCGACTAAAAGTCGTGGGCGAGCCGCATTCCGAATCCCTGGATCGTCCCGTTCATCCCCCGCGGCGTTCCGATCACCGGCGGGTCGCCGTGCGTCAGGACGTAGTTCGCCTGGAGCTTGAGGTTCGGGTTCAGGTACCAGTTGAGGCCGAGCGTGATGTCGTCGACGACGCCCCCGTCGATCCCCGAGTCCCGCAGGTAGAGCTTGCTGTAGCGGGCCCCGATCTGCCACGCCCCGAGCCCCTTGCAGATCTTGAAGTTCTCGAGCGGCGTCGTGCGGGAGTAGACCCCCGCCTTGCGGTCGTAGTTCCGGATCTCCCCCGTCAGGAAGTAGAGAGCCTCTGTGTACCAGCCGTAGACGAAGGTCGTCCCGAGCGGAGTCCCGACGAACGGGGCGAAGTTCCCGACCGAGTCGGTCACCCAGCTTCCGAAGAATTCTCCCTGGAGCGACAGAGAGCCCCAGTTGGCGGCCAGCTCCCCGCCGAGCAATCCCTGGTTGTCTCCGGTGAAGGTTCCGGTATCGGCGATGACCGGGTTCCACGGTCCGGGGCCGTTCCGGAGGGCCGGCCGGGCGCGGTAGCGGATCTGGCCGTCGTTGAGGTCGCGGATGCTTCCCGACATCCCGACATGCACGAGGCGTTCGCCGCCGTCTTCATAGAAGGGGAGGTAGGTGACGCGGCTCGTCCAGGCGTATTCCCCGCCGCCGAGGCCGTAGGAGTAGGGGTTCGTCGTATTCTTGAAGAAGCCGGTCGCCCAGGTCCCGTTCTCGCCGTCCCAGTTGTCGTAGATCATGAGCCCCGGGACGAAGCCATTGTTCGAGGGGCCGGTGAAGGCGTCCTGGATGTAGGACCGCTCCATGAACTCCAGATACCGGCTCGAGGTGTTGTGCTCCATCCCGATCGGGTCTTTGAAGAGCCCCGCTTTGACGTGCCCGACGACGGGGATGTCGTTGAAGATGAAGTAGGCGTCGGTGAGGCCGGTCGTATTGACGATGCTCGACTCCGACGGCGCGGCGGGGGGATTGACGTTCGCCCCGTTGACGAAGTCGTACTCGATGCACCAGTCGATCCACCCGTACATCGTCCCGTCGACGCGGAGCCGGGCGCGGCGGAAGTCGACCGCGTCGGAAGCGCGGGCTCCGCCCGAGTTATTGAACGCGGAGTCCCCCTGGAAGAAGACGGCGTCGATCTGGGTCCGGCCCCCGACGTGGACGCGGAACTGCTTGTCGGCGGTCTCGAGTTCGAGACCGTTCTTCCACTTGGCGGACATCGACATGGGATCCGCCGGCTTGGCGGGCTTCGCCACGTCACTCTTGAGGCCATCGCCGGGCGCCGCGACGAAGATCTCGTCGGTCTCGGTCGGCATCCACGACGGCTTTACCGCCGGGGCAGGAGAAGGGGGACCGATCGGTTCCGTCAGCTCGGCACTGCCGGCCGCGCTCTTCGCCTCTTCGTCGGCCAGCCGCTGTTCGACCGCCTCGAGGCGGGCCTTCAGCGCGCGGAGCTCCGCCCGCGGGTCGTCGCTCTCGGGCTCCTGGGCCAGCGCGGCCCCCGGGACCAGAGACGCAAGGGAGAGAAGAATCGCCGCGGCGGAAGAGCTGCCACGCATGAACGAAAACCTGGACGGAGTACGAAACGAGCGTTTCATCGCTCTCTTGGTGTCGGTTCCCCGGATGGTCCGCTCAATCGGATTGCGCCGGTTCGTCATGTGGCGCCGGTCGGAGGAGTCCTGCCGGACCGTAGAGGCAAGCCGGAGAGCGGCGTCCGGTCACGCGATCACGACCGGTCCGGCAAGCTGTTCCGCCGCCCCGATTTCTTCTCAAGTTCCGGCGAGAGGCGCGGGGAAGCAGGCTCTCCGCGCCCCCACCGAGAGAGGCTCGCCCGGGGACTACCGCTTGCTCTTCCCCTCCCGGACTGCCTGCTCGAGCTGGGGGATCTCCGAGCCGAACAGTCCGTCGAAGCGGCTCGGCCACTCCTTGCGGCGGAGTAGCTTCAGGTTTTCGTCCGCCCGGTCGAATTTGCCGACATGGACGAGGGCCGCCGCGAGCTTCACGAGGCCGGTCGGCTCCAGCTTCTGGAGCTCTGCCACCTGCTCCCACTCGTGGATCGCGTCCTCCCAGCGGTTCTGTCCCTGCCGGAGCTCAGCGAGGGTCTGGTGGTTCGCCGCTTCGAGCGGCGCCGCTTCAACAACCGATGTCGCGGCCCGCTCGGCGAGTTCGGGATTCTCCTTCGCCCGGTCCGCCAGCTTCTTGAGGAGGTCCAGGTTGCGGCGGTCGTAGTCGATCATCGCCAGGAGCTGCGCCGTCGCGCCGGCCGAGTCGTTCTTGGCGTCGTAGCAGGCCAGCAGGGCTTCGTTCACCTCGCGGTTGTTCGGCTGGAGCCGCCGGGCGATCTGGAGCTGCGTGATCGCCTTGTCCCATTCGTTCCGCTGCCGCCAGGCCGCGCCGATCGCCGAGCGGATCACCGGGCTGTCCTGCCCCGTCTCCTTCGCCTTGGCATCGACCGTGGCAACATAGGCATCGAGGTCCGGAGACTGCTGGACGACGCTCCGGAGCGTCTCGAGGGCCGTCTCGCGCTGGCTGTGCCGCGGCGACCAGCAGACGATCGCTCCGGAAGCCGCTTCGACCGCCTCCGACGTCTTCTTGAGGTTCGCATAGGTGTAGGCCAGCTGCCGATACCAGTGGGACAGCTGGTCGTCCCCGATGCCGCGGGTCGGCGAGGACCGCTGCCGGCGGGAAATCGCGTCGGAGTAGAGCTGCCGGGCCTCCTCTTCCAGCCCGCAGGCATGGCAGGCGTCGGCGAGCTGTCCCATCGCCTGGTCGGTCCAGAGTCCCTGCTTCCGGAAATCCGTCTGCACCTGCCCGTACACGTCACGGACCTGCTGCGGGCGTTTGGCGTGGTAGTACGAGATCATCAGGCTCGTCCGGTGGCCGAGGTTCCCCGGCTCGCGATCGACGAGGAGCTCGTAGAGCGGGGCCGCCTCGGCGTCCCGGTGCGACAGGTGCAGATAGTTGCCGAGCGTATTGATCCCGTCGTTGTCGAGGACGCCGCGGCGGTGAGCCACGAACAGGACTTCGATCGCCCGGGTCTTCCGGTCGAGGCCATTGAACAGGTAGTCGGCGATGTTCTGGAGGATCCTGGGCGAATTCCTTTCCTCGGCGAGGACCTCCTCGGCGGTCCGGGCGAAGTCCTCCACCTTCTCTCCCCAGAAGTAGCCGTAGTTCCGGCGGCAGAATTCGTACGTCCGCCCTTCACGGGTCCGCAGGTCCTGCCGCAACCGCCGGAGGACGAGTTTCAGCAGCGGCGGTTCGAGATCGCCGATGTCTCCGATCTCCTGCCGGAGCTGCCCCATCCGGGAGGCGTGATGGTTCCAGCCGTCGTTCCACGTGTATAGCGACCAGGGGGGATAGCGTTCGAACGACAGGATCAGGAACCGCAGCTCCTCCCGCCGGCCGAGGCGATCGTGGATCGTCGAGGCGAGGTGCGAGATCGCCGAGTCGTAGTTGTGCATCGAGGTGGTCTGGAGCGTCGGGAAGGTCTCGAAGGTGAACGTCGAGAGGGCGGGCCTGGCCGACTCGAACCCCTTGTCGACCGCCGTCCCCAGGATCGTGCAGGTCTCCACGATCCGGCTGTACCGCTCGTTGTCAGCCGCGGCACGGACCCGCTCAAGGCTCTTAGCCAGGAGAGCCGCGAAAAGCTCTTCGCGGGTCCCCAGGGAAACCTGCCCGTCGTTCTGGAGGGCGTTGATCCAGAGCTGGAACCGTTCCTCGGTGAAGAACGTCCGCTGGTCGTCCGCGGCCGCCGTCTTGAGGCTGCCGGCGAGAAACTCCTCGGCGGTCGTGTACTGCCGGGCATCCCGGAGCTGGGCAATGTATTCGCTGACGACGCTGTTGAGCGGCGACGGCCAGACTCCCTTGTCCTTCTCCATCCGGTCGCGGATCGCGTTCGACAGAAGCGTGAGAGCCCGTTCCCGCCCGCGGATCGATTCCGGAGCGGTGCCGTAGTGCCAGTACAGGACGTGCGCCAAGTCGGCGGTGATGAGCAGCGCGTCGTTGCTCAGCGGCTCCGACTGCCGGGCCAATTCTTCGAGCTCGCGGAGCTGCTCCTCGATGAGTGGCTGGTGCTGGATCCGGCCGAGGTTTCGGAGAACCGTCGCCATCATCTTCCGCTCACCCGGCTCCCATCCGCCGTCGAACGCCCGCCGGAACGCGGCGAGCGCCGCTTCAGCGTGGACTCCTCCCAGGTTGGGCACCTCCGACGACCGCCGCTCCACGATCCCTTCGATCAGATCGAGAGCCCGCAGGTCGAGCAGCCGGGCCCGCCGCGCCGCGAGCTTCTCCTCGGCTCCCTCTCCCTTGGCATCGGCAGGCAGGGTGTCGAGGACTTTCGCCGTTTCGGCCCGGAGCTCCCGGACGCGGATCAGCAGTTCGTCTGCCGCCGCTTCCTTGAGGTCCCACAGCACCTGACCGTCGAGATTCTGGAGGACGCGGTACTCCACCTCCCGGGTCCGGCCGGTGACGAGATCGGGGACCATCCGGAGAACGCGGAAGTCGCGGGTCGCCTGATAGACGTTCCGGAGGTGATACAGGTAGCTCTCGGGGCTGCTCGCCTTCGAGAACAGGGCCTCGAACATCAGCAGCAGGTTGTCGTTGACGTCGCCGCCATGCTGCTGCAGGCGGTGCTGGAGCTGGCTGATCGTGTTCGACAATCGCCACTCCTCAATCTGCTGGAATTTTTCGAGGCGGGCTTTCTCGTAATCCGGCTTCCGATCGGCAGCGAGGTAGAGGTCCGTCAGCATCGCGAGGTCCCCCGGCCCCAGCGGGGCCTCCTTGCGGACCCCTTCCAGGAGCGCGATCGCTTCGGGGACGTCGCCCCGTTCGGCCCGGATCTTTGCGAAGCTGAGCCGCCAGCCGACGTTCTTGGGGTCTTCCTGAATCCAGGCCCGGAGCTCGCGCTCCAGATCCTCGACCCGGTCGAGTGCAATGAGAAATTGAAGCTTTCGATTCCGCCAGAGGGGGACGGAGTTCTCGCCCAGCTTGATCCCGGCGTCGATGTACGCCAGGACGCGGGCGATCCGGTCCTCCGGCGCCTTGGGCTTCGCCGCCAGATGCAGGCAGGTGGCCAGCGCCCGGCTCCGCAGAAGTGAGAGCGAGAGTTCATGCCCGATCTGCTCGGGGGTCCGGTCTCCCTTCGGCTCGATCCGGACGGGGGCCGGGCCGAGCAGTTCGGAGCACTCGCCCCACACGGCGTCTTCGTTGCGTCCCAGCAGAGTGTCGAGCCAGCCCCGTTCCATCCGGAACCAGGCCGACTGGTCGGCGTCCTCCTTCACCTTGGCCGCTTCGGCCGTGAGCCGGGCCGCCACCCCTTCGCGAGCGGTCTTCTCGAACTCGGCTGTCTTCGCTGCGAGCTCGGTCCGGGTCAGTCTCTCCATCTCGTTGGAGTCTTTGAGGGCCGCGAGGAGCGCGGCCTGCCGCGAGGCCAGCATCCGGTCGATGAGCTGCTGGAGCCGGACAATCCAGCTGACGAGCCGCGCAGGACGCTCCGCTCCCTGCTCGAACTTCGGCAATTGCACGAACAGTTCCTGTTCGATCGCCTCCGTCCAGGGGCGGGCCAGGAGCGCTTCATAGAGCTCGTGCCGCTCCGATTCGACGTAGTCTCCGTCGTCCTCTCCTTCGCGGTCTTCGAGCGGGATCTTCGGATCGCGGTCGGCGAGGGCCTTCTCGGCCCGGGCCAGACGGACGCGGAGGAACGGGAGGTGTTCCGAGTCCGCGAACTCGACGGCGTAGATCGACGAGAGGGTCGCCGCGAGGGTCCGGCGGTCCTGGAGCTTCGGCTCCTGCTCCCACCGGCTCCGCAGCGTTTTCGCGATCTGCTCCCATTCGCCGTGAGAGACTTTCTCGACCTTCAACTGGTCCACCGCCAGGACCATCAGACAGCGCTGGCCGAGGAGGGCCGAGACGAACGCCTGAACGGTATTCACCGGGAGTTTTTCGACGTCGGCGACGAGCCGCGTCCGGAGCACGCCGCGGACACGGTCCGCCGCGTCGGTCCCCTGGAACCGGTAGTGCTGGAGGATCGCCGTGGCATAGTCCCGATGATGCTCATGCCCGGCGAAGAACTTCGCCGCGTCCTCGAGGACCGGCAGCCACATCGGATCGACGACGCCCCGGGCCGAGATATGCGGGATGTCGTTGAGCGCGAAACTCTTCGCTCCCTCGAACCGGGCGACTTCCGCCTCGCTCAACTTCCGCTCGACCTTCGAGGCGTCGAACCACTGCCGGACCGTCCGATCCGCCTCCGCCAGCTGGTTGTCGTAGATCAGGGCGCTCAGGTATTCGGTATAGGCCTCCGAGACCGTCGGCTGCCGGTCGACGTATCCTGCGAGATGCCGGACGAGCTCCCCCCAGCGGGTTTCCGACCGCAGGAACCGGGCCCGCGCCATGTGGAGCGCGTGGAGGTCCCAGGGGCCCCATTCGACGGGCCGCGCGGCGAAGGTCTTGGGCTCCTCGAGCGTCCGGTCGAGCCAGGCGTACGCCTCCGGGTGCCGTCCCGCTTCGAACAGGCTCCGGGCGTATTCGACCTGGACCGAGGAATCGCCGGGGACATCCCTCATCGCCTCCTCGCGGAGCTTCAGGAAGCCGTCGATGTCTCCGGTGTAGCGGAGCGAGTCCGACTCGCGGATTTTCCAGGAGTAGAGCGCGAGCGGCTTGTCCTTCTGCCGTTCAAAGATCGGCTTTGAACGCTCGACGAGCGCCCGGTATTCGTTCCAGCCGGTCAGGCTGTAGGCGCTGTTGAGGATGTGTTCGGCACGGTAGAGGGCGTCGATCGACTGGTCCTGCAGGACGTCGTCGAGCGTCCGAACGAGATGCTGCCGGGCCTCTTCGTTCCGGCCGGCGTTTCGTTCGATCACGATCCGAATCCAGCGGAGGCCGGCGTGGTTCGGACTCCCCTTCTCGATCTCACCGAGCTCCTGGAAGACGTCGTCCCACTGCTGCTTCAGCGTCCGTTCCGCCATGACGACGAGCCGGTCTGCCGTATTTGCCTGGCCGTCGTTCACGCGGCGGCGGGCCTCGTCGAGTTTCACCACCGGCGCGGTGATGACGAGGCACTCTTCGCGGGGGGCGAGCTCCGCGTCGAACCGCTTCTGGAACTCCTCGGGGGACCGGAGCGTCACCTGCTGCCGCGACGCACCGATCTCCAGTCCCTTCCCATTGAGACTGCGCGTCCGGGTCGGGAACCACATCCCGGCGACTTCGATATGGTCGCTGTAGAGGGCGGTGTGGGTCAGCTTGCCGTCGACCAGCGTCTCCTGCTGGAGCAGCGTCCGCTTGGCGGTGTCGATCGTCAGCCGCAGCATGTGCTTTCCTTCGCGGCGATCGGTCAACACGAGGACGACGCGATCCGCCGCGGGGCGTTCGAGCGTTGGGACGGACTCGCGGTAGATCTGGTCGAGGGGGAAGGGCCGGAGCGACGAGAGGGGGGACTCCGCATCGTCCTTCTCTGCGGGGCGGACCCGGCCGAGGTGCATCGCGATCGAGAGGACGCCCCGTTCCTTGCCGTCCGACCAGTGCACCAGTGTCGGGTTCCCCTGGCCGGTCTCCCGGTCGAGCCACCTGGCGGGCGAGAAGAGCTCGACGTGCGTCGTCCCTTCGATCATCCGCCGCCAGGAGTCGTGGTAGTTTTCGCTGGTCCGCTCGATCTCGAGACCTCCGGGGACCTTCTCCAGGTCGGCCCGGCGATCGAGGAGCCTGGCGATCTCGAGTGCCTCGGCCGTCCACCAGCGGGGAGTCGGCTTCGGAACGGACCGTCGCTGGGGGGGGGAGAGCGTGGGGAACAGATCGAGCCAGGCGACATGCGGGCGGGTCCCGGTCGCGTAGCCGTAGGGGGACTGATAACGGCTTCGATAGGCCTTGTTCGAGTCCGGCTTCCGACCGGCAAACTCCAGCAGCGTGTCCTCATCGAATTCCGCAGACTGCGGATCGGCGATCAGGCTCTCGCTGAAGAAGTTGTCAGAAACCTCTCGTTTCGCCTTCTCCGCGACTTCCAACCCATCCAGGGGAACGAAGCCGTCGAGCTCCTTCTGCAGCGCGGGAAGCCCCCGGCTGTCGGAGACTCCGTTCATGGCCTCGACGTCCCAGCTCTCGCCGCGGCGCGACTTGTCGGCGACGAACCGGCTTTCCGCGAATTTTTCGTCGAGCTTCTTGCGATCCTCGTCCTCCCAGCCGAGCCCCGGTTCCATCGGAGAGATCGAATCGCCGGCGAACGCCGAACCGTCGACGAAGTCGAGCGCGACACCGCCTCCGAAGGGGGTGTTCAACGCCGGCCCGGAGGCTGCGGCCGGAAGAGCCACAGACAACGCTCCGTCGAGCCCGAGACCGCCATAGTCGAATTCATTGTTGGAGATCGCTCCCCCCAGTCCCCCCCAGCTTCCCGCAGAGCGAGTCACGTCCCCCCGCCCGAAAAATGAACCGCGCGGTCCCGTGTCATACGAGCGGCGACGGGACTCGAACATCTGCGGATTGCGCCCCATCCGGGCGTAGGCCGCGAGGATCTGCCGCCGCAGCCCCTGCCGCCACGCGCCGGCCCGCTTCATCTGCTGCTGGGCAAGGTCGTACCGGACCGCGGCCTTGCCATCGGCGAAGAACCGCTCGCCGTCCCGCATCTCGTAGCGTTTCTTCACGCCGAAGCGGGCCCGGTCGGCATCCGTCTCCAGCACGAGCAAGGACGTGTAGGGGGTGATGATGTGGAACTCTTCCGAGAGCCGGATGACCTCGTCCTGAATGAACGGGCTCGAGCCCTGCATCAGGAGCTGATCGAGATGGGCCCGGGCCCACAGCCGGGGGATGAACGAGTTTCCGTCCTCGGCATTCGTGAGGTTGATCTTCGCCGCATAGCGGACCGTTTCCGTTCCCCGCTTTCCGGTCACGATCACTTCACCGGTCTGGTCCTTCCCTTCGGGGAGATACCGGCCGACGAGGATCTGCTGCATCCCGGCGGGGAGGTTCGGCAGCCGCTCCGGATAGACCGCCGCGACCCGGATCCCCTTGAACTCGACCGACAGGTCCTTGAGACCCGGCTGCAGGATTTCGTTGAGGAGCTCATGGGCGACGACCGTCGGGGTCTGGTCCCCCGTGATCTGCCGCATCGAGCCCCCGCCGATCGACGCCATGCTCTTGAGGGCGACCGATTCGTACGTGCTGCCGACCGAGACGGAATGGATCGTCGGGAGCGGTTGCTCCTTGCCGTCGATCTTCTTCATGCGGCTGGCGGCGAGCTGTTTGACGCGGACCGCAAACGCCTGCGGGTCGGAGTTCACGCCGGTGACGATCCCGTCCCCGACGTAGACGATCTGCGTCCCGGGCTGGGCCCGGTCGAGGGCCGAGGCGATCGCCTTGTCGAGATCGCTCCAGCCGAGCGAGGGACGCTCCGCCAGCGCCGACTGGATTTTCGAAAGGGTCTCGTCCTTCTGCGTCATCGCCTCGGGAAGGAGCCACGTCGTGTCGACGTCGCAGACCCCGACGTTGAACCGGTCCTTCGGCCCGAGCGACGAAAGCAGGGCGGTCACGAATTCGGCCTGTGTCTTCCGCATCGCCGAGTCCATCGACCCCGACGTGTCGCACAGGATGAGCAGGTCCGCCGGCTCACCGCTCGGGAGAACTTCCCGCTGCCAGTTCCCCTCGCCGGATGGCGGCATGAGCTGGAGCATCAGGTAGCCGTCGTCGCCGCGGCGGTGCGGGATCGCGACCACCTGCGACTGCGCGCCGTCGACCTCGCAGACCACTTCGAAATCCCGCTTCGGCGTGTACTCGCTCGCCGTGAAATCGAGCCGGGCCGAGTGAGGCGTCGACTGCGAACGACAGTCGTAGGTCGGACTGACGACGCCCTTGAGGGGGATCGCCGAGTGGACGTTGACCTGGACCGAGAGGTTCCGCAGCGGGAATTTCTGCAGCAGCTCGCTCCGGAGGCCGTACGAGTAGCGGTAGCGGTTCGCCCGCAGAGGGAGCACCTGGGTGTAGGTGATCTTGATCCGCTTTTCGGAGTGGGGTTCGATCGGGAAGACGCGGGCCTTGAAGATGTTGCCCCCGGCCCATTCGAGGAGCCCCGGGTCGCGGTTCTCGCGGAGGATCGTCTCGAAGATCTCGCGGGCCCGCTGCTTCTCGACGATGTCCGCCTCGACGAGCTGGTTGCCGATCCACATCCCGAACCCGCTGATCGAGGCATCCTGCGGCAGCGGGAAGTGGAACTGCCCTTCGAGCCGGCCGCCGGTCCGGTTCACGAACGTTTCTTCGATCGTCGTCCGGGCGATCTGATCCCGGATGTCGACCGTCACCTTGTGCTCGCCCACCGTCAGCGGCTCGCTCCGGCCGTCGACCGTCACGATCAGGGAGCCGATCGACTCGTTCGCTGTCGCCCCTTCGAAGCCTTTGAGCCAGAGGGGGGACTCGGCGACCTTGACCAGTTTCTCTTCGGGGGAGACGCGGAACAGATGCCTGCCGCCGTCGATCCGTTCCTTGGTCTCACCCGGACCGACCAGCGTGAAGGGCTCCTTGGCTCCTTCGGTCCGTTCGATCTGGCATTCGCCGGCTGTCAGCCGGACCTGGCCCGGTTCCTGGATCTCGAGGATCGTCCCCGGTCCGACGACGAGCGTTGCCCCGCCGTTCATCAGCAGCTTGGCGGCGTTCGCTCCGCGAGGGGCGGTCCGGATCCAGTCCCCCTTCTGAAGCGGCGTCTCGCGGCAGACGATGGTCCAGCGGTCGGACGTCAGCGGCCGGAGCGTCACGATCCCCTGGACGTCGGTCACCTTGCCGATCCCGTCGACATTCAAGGTCTTGGCAACGGCGAACGTGTCATCCGCAAGAGCCAGATTCATTGCCACGAGCGTCAGCTCGGCCAGCGGCGGACCCTGCAGCGCGGCGTTCACCGGCCGGGCGGTCGCGCCGAGGAACTGGTTCGTCTTCGCATCCGCGTAGAGATCGAGCCGGAGCCAGCGGTCCTCCTGCCGGACCCGCCGCGTGAACACCAGGGCATCGTGACCGGCATATTGTCTCCGCCCCGCGGGACGAAGGTGATCGAACGAGGGCCGGTCGGAGGGTTGGATCTCCAGGAGCCCCAACAGGTCGATCGCACCGTCGGGACGGACCCAACTCTCACTCGACGAGTCTTCCTGGCGCGTGTCGTCCCCGTCGACCTTCCAGAAATTCGTCCCGTGGGCCACGCGGTACTTCGTCGGGGATTCCTCCCAGCGGACGTAGCCCGGCTGCTGCACGTAGACATTGGCCGCGATCCCCTCGCGGATCACTTTGAGATGCAGGGTGTGGGCATCGAGGACCGGCCGGATGATGTCGCCAAGCGCGACGTTTGTCGGAGCAGTCAAACCGGACGAGAACCACATCGCCAGGACCGCGACCGTGGCGGAAAGGGTCGCCAGCATGCGGGTGAAGAGGAAGAACATCGGACGACTCCCGGGAGCACGGGGGAGGGGAGAGGTGGAGGATGTCTCCTGAGACGGAGACGACTCGTGCGAAAGTTCCGTCGAAACGGATGACCCGGCCGAAGACTTAGTCAGGTCCGGAAATTTCACGATCGCTGGCGACGGACGCGCGGGGCCGGCCGGGGCGGACGGTGCCGCCGACTCCGTGAACGCCTCAAGGGCCAGGGCCGCGATCCGGTCCAGCGCCGCGCGATCGACCGGCGCAGCATCCCCCTCGAGAGACCTCAGCAGGGCCTCGACGGGGCGCTCGTTCGGATCAGGATGCGGTTCGCTGGACACAGTTTGTTCAGGCGTTTCGGAGGTCGGGATTTCGGGGACGATTCCTCACGGAACTCGATGGGGAACAGGGGGAGCTAACGGTCGGCACTGGTCTCCCGGACGAGGCCCGGATCGGAGCTTCGCGATGGTTTCTCACCCGCCTGGCGCTGGAAGGCTTCGCGGAACTCCCGGCGGGCGCGGGCCAGCCGGGACCGGATCGCCTCGGACGTTCCGCCGAGTTCCTCGACCAGTTGCTCGACCGATTTTCCGTCGAGGTATTTTCCGGCGAGGAGCAGGGCGTAGTCGGAGGGGAGGGAGGCGAGGACGAACCGGACGAGGGTCGCCGTTTCCTGATGCTCGAGGAGCGCCGCCGGATCGGAGTCCGCGTCCCATGCGATCGGTGCCGCTCCGGCCCGCGCGAGGCGGCGGAGGTCGTCGGTGCGGGCGGCGGTCCGCCAGTGGCGGGAGGCCTGATGATGGGCGATTCCCAGGAGCCACTGAGCCAGGGTGCCGCGGGCGGAGTCAAATGTTCTGGCAGACCGGGCGGCGGTGAGAAACGTTTCCTGGACGATGTCGGCGACCGCTGCCTGTTCGGCCCCGACCAGCCTGGCGGCATACCGCCACACCCGTTCGCTGTGATGGGTGTACAGCAACGTCCACGCCTCCCGATCGCCGGCCTGCAATCCGCAGACGACGGCACGCTCGTTCCAAACGTCGGGCAAACACCGCTCGCGGGCTGAGGATGACGGTCTTCAGAAGGGAATGGGGAGACGGACGCCGGAATGTGTCGCAGAATTCCGGGAATTCTGGGTGAAAACCACGAGGAATAGGAGGGAGCACGGTTCAACCGCGACGTGCCAGCGGGGCGCGGATTCGCCCGGACGCCCCGATTGCAGACCGCGCTCCGCTGGCGCGTGGCGGCTTAGAAGCTGTTTCAGAACCGCGTGCAGGACCGACGCGGCCGGGTCGACCGGGTGCGTAGTTACGGAGATTCCGCCCCGGTCCAGCGGGACGCTGGCGGGTCCAGCACGCTGCTGGCCGCCGGAGGCCATGAGCGCTCTCGAACCATGGAACACGTTGCGTATCCCAGCGCGGACCGGGTGTGGCGGACCCTCTTCCTCAGAACGCGTCCCCTGCGATTCCCACGGTCTGGAGAGAGGGGCCCGCGATGCTG
>VFQQ010000479.1_pt1 | contig 78523 bp, 142 predicted proteins | sample 3512341 | NCBI WGS metagenome assembly VFQQ01 (sample SAMN10412373, study PRJNA504923) | tailings metagenome | isolation source: Relicate 2 Philex TSF1 revegetated site | place: Philippines: Tuba, Benguet | collected 2017-08-29
GCATTTCCTGGCTGCAGTGGCTGCTGAACGAGCCGCTGTGACTCCCGATCATTGCATTTCCTGGCTGCAGTGGCTGCTGAACGAGCCGCTGTGCGAGGCGTTCCGCCGCCTGCTGGACCTGCAGCTGCAGCGCGGCGTGGCGCTGGTGGACGTGCTGCAGCAGCTGCACCCGTGAGCTTGCTGGGACTGTCGGGTCATTGCTGGGGTGGGCGCTATTCCGGAGCACAGAGACCTTTCTTTTAGGCCTGCGGACAGCGTGGGTACATGTGCGCTAGCCAAGTGGTTTGAAGCACTTGTTGACCGTGCCCCACCTGCCTCCAACCCCCATTTGCAGGTTTGTGTTCCGGATAGGCATGCCGCCGGCAGTGCGCGTGCAGCTGGTGCGCGCGATGGCCGACATTGAGCACCGGCTGGCCTATGGCACCAGCGACCGGCTGCAGCTGGGCGCACTGTGCGGCGCGTTTGCAGGTGTGGGCGGGCTGGGCAAAGTGGCTCACTTGCGCAAATGGTTGTGGAGCGTTAGGTGCCGGAGACAGCTGCATGGGCATACTAGCTGCTGTGGCCCGCTGCCTAAGCCGCTTTTATTGGCTGCTCTGTCCCTGCAGAGGCAAAGGAGGGCATTGTGAAGGCTGCCCAGTGAGGCTCACGGGCAGGCACCGCAGCGCTCGCGGCGGCAGCTTTCAATGTGCATGCATGTTCGTTCGCCTGCTCCTCGCTGTCCGTTCGACTCTCCAACATGTCGACATCACTCTGTTCAGCAGTGGCAAGCAGCAGGGCAGTGGCTGGGCTGGTTCCAAGCCGGCAGCAGGCCCTAGCGGCGTGGCTGCCTCAGACGCGCTTTCAGACGCGCCATCGTGAACGATGCGTGTTGAGGAGCGCCGCAGATGCCGCAGGGGCGGCCGCCAGTGACCAGGGGCTTGTGGCCCCGCCTGCTCCCCGCGCCACGCCACAGCTGGACGAGGCCAAGTTTGAGGCGATGCTGCAGCAGCTGCGGGAGTGGAAGGAGAAGCACTGGGGCGACACCATCGTGCCGCGCAAGGTGCTGCCGCCGCTGCCGCCGCTGCTGCTGCCGCCGCCTGGTCTCTGCTTCATTTCTGCGAGTCCATACAGCTGCGCAGGCATTGACAGCTCTTGTTCCACCCCGACACAGGTGCACGACGCCGCGGAGCTGGGCGAGTGGGTGCACGCGATGCGGCAGGCGCGGCGGCGGGGCCGGCTGCCGCCGCACGCCGTGGCGGCGCTGGACGAGCTTGGCTTCACTTGGGAGGTGGATGTGGTGACCGCCAAGTGGTACCACAACCTGCACGCAGCACGCCACTACAAGGTGGGGGCGGGGAAGCGGGGCGGGCAGGCAGACTTAGATGGGTTGGACAGATGCTGCTGGTGGCTGCTGCTTGTTCCATGCATCGTCGCGGTGGGGCTTGGCCAGCTGCTGTACGCATTGCACCTCTTATCCACCTGCATCGCTCACATGCCTGTTCTTTCGCGTCATGCGTCCTAATAATCATTGTCACTCCCCCTTATGCACCACGGCTGTGCAGGAGGTGCACGGCGGCGAGCTGCCCCCCGCCGAGGGCTGCGATGCGGGCAACCCAGACTGGATCGAGGCGGGGCGCTGGCTGGAGCGGCAGCGCGATCTATACCGCCGCCAGAAGCTGCTGCTGCTGCGCGTGCGGCTCATGAAGGAGCTGCTAGGTGAGTGATGAGGGGTGAGGGTCAGGGATGGGGGGAGGAGGAGCTGAGAGGCAGGTGGATGCCATGCCATGCGCGTGAGATGCGAGCTGTGGCGGCGGCCGGTGTGCCATGATGGCTGTGCATTTTTCGGAGCATGCCCTGGCCAGCATGCTGGCAGGCAGGAGGCTACGCCGGTGCACCGTTAGCCCCTCTCAGGGTTGGTTTACTCACTCCCCGCCCCCGCCCTACATTGCCGCTGCCACCAGGCGTGAAGCTGGAGCGAGAGTATTCTCGGCCGCGGCGCAACATGCATCCCGTGCTCAAACAAGGCAATGCGCAGTTCCGCGCACTGCAGCGGCAGCGGGCGCAGCAGGGGCAGGCAGGGGCCACCGAGCAGGGTGATGCGCAGCAGGGCGGCGAGCAGCAGCGGCGGCGGGTGGGGCGGCAGCAGGGGCGGGGGCAGGCAGCGGCTGAAGGCAGCAACTAGCAGTATTAGATGGGTTTGCAAGCCTCAGGTTGTAAAACATGCGACTGTTATGGTAGCCGGATGCGGTTTTGTCACAAACCAGTTGCCGATGGCTTGAAAATACCAGAGATTGAGGAGCTGGCACTCGCCCGCCCCGCCGCACAGCGGGGCGGCCCTGCCTCCTCCTGTGCAGCCCAATTGGCGGCCCTGCAGCTTGGTCTGAGTTTCTCGTCCCACAAAGCACCGATGAGCGCGATCTGCGGCCCAGCAGCAGGCCCTGGCCCGTAGCCTTTGCCGTGCCGTCTCTCGGCCATGGGCTGCGGGTGCTCGCGCTTTGCAGATGAGGCCAAGGCGCCGCCTGGGTCACGGTGAGCTGCGAGCGGCAGGCAGAGGTGCGCCGCTGTCCGGGTGGCCGACACCGCTCACCTCTTCCACGCTGCCCCCGCCCCCCTGCAGGCACGTCAGTGTGGCTGGCAGCAAGCATGGCAGCCTCCACAGCCGGCGGCCTGAGCTGGCCAAGGACAGCAGCCTGGCGGTGGCGGCGCTGCCGCGCCTGCCACGAGACGGCTCCTCCTCCTCCTCCTCAACCAGCAGCAGCAGCCTGAGCGGCGCACCCACCACGGAATCCGAGGAGGAGGACAGTGAGCTGGCCTCCGAGCATGGCAGCCGCTCCAGCATCTTTGGCTCCGAGGCAGACGGTGTTGAGGGCGACGGGCGGCGGCGGCAGCTGTCGGCGGTCAAGACGACGCACAAGCTGCGGGTGGGCGTGCTGGAGGGCACCACCTTCCTCAACGAGGTGCGCAGGGAAGGCAGGAAGAGAGGTATTGAACATGCACAGCTGCATGGAGGGCGATTGCAGCAGGCAGCAGCAGGGAGGGCGACGGCGAAAAGCAACGAGGTGCAGCTGGTGCCACCTGGGGACTTGGTTGCAGCCACAGCCCTCACTTGCCAGCTGCATAAAGCTGCCAAAGCAGTGGCTTTTGGCTGCTGTGCATCCAATTGCGGTTGGTGCATGTCGCTGCACGCTGCTGCAGCAGGTCGGCCCAGGGGAGGGGCGTTGGCTGCAACCTACCGTGCGGCCAGCCGTGTCAACAACACACCCTCATCCAATGCTCACTGCTCCTGCCGCAGTACATTGTGGTGGACACGCTGGGGCGCGGCTCGTTTGGCAAGGTCAAGCTGTGCCTCAACACCGGCAACGACATGCTGTGTGCCGTCAAGGTGGTGTCCACCAAGCTGGTGAGCAGGGCTGCTGGGCATCGCAAGGGAGCTGCATGCGAAGCGGTGTGTGTGTGCTGTGATGCAATTCGTGTCAGGTTGTTTCTCTTGGCATTGAACGCAGCATCAGCAGCTGCGCTTCATATGCAGATGCACACAGGGATGTCGCCAACCTGCCAGCATGCCCAGGCTGTTCCGCTTGCTACAAACTCCTCAGCTCCCTGCTGACGATGCCGTGCGCCCTTGCTGCCCTACCGCAGCTGCGGCGCCACGACAAGAGCCGCCTGCGCTTCCGCAGCGGGGCGGGCGGGCGCTCGCTGGGGCGCGACACAGAGGGCGGGGCGGGCGGCTGGGGAGACCGAATGTCCGCCACAGAGGGCAGCCCGCTGGACAACCTGCGCCGCGAGGTGTGCGGAGTGTGCAGTACAGAGCTGGCTGGGTGCGAATGGCACGAATGCTGCCTGCCCTACAGTGCTGGCTGGGTGTGGAGTAGCGGAGCGCGGGCAGTTGTGGCCTGCAGTTGGGGCAACAGGCTGCCCAGCAGAGGGCGAAAGGAGTGGCGGTGCCGCTGTCTGGCCAATTTGACATCTCACACGACGTCCGGCGTTCTCCCGGCCATCTGGCATATCAGCGAACAGTTGCAAGCTTTCTTTGCTTGCTTATGGCTTCGTCTTCGTTCCCTCCCGCTCTGCAGGTGGAGGTGATGCGTGCGCTGGACCACCCCAACCTGGTCAACCTGTACGAAGTGATTGAAGACAAGGAGGGCGGCAAGGTGGGTGCTTGCAGGGGGCAGGCTACTGGGGAGTGCAAGTGCACCGGGGCAACCAGCGTGCCGACGCTTGTGAGGTGCAGTGCAGCAGCACGGCGGCCAGCATATGATGCTTCAATGCATGCTGGTGCCGACCCTGAGCCCTGCCTCACTGCTTGCCAGCAAACCAGGACCACCCATTCTGACACCTCTTGTCTGCACCGCTGCACCGCAGCTGCTGATGGTGATGGAGTATTGCGAGGCGGGCGCGCTGGTGGGGCCCGGCACCCTCACCCCCGAGCGCCACCTGCCAGAAGCCATGGCGCAGTACTACTTCCGCCAAATAGCCGCAGGGCTGGCTTACCTGCACGAAAACCACGTGGTGCGCTCTTTTTGCAAGCAGCGCTGGTGTGCTACGTGCAGCTGTGCACTGCCCTCCGCCTTGCTGGGTTGGACGAGGCTGCTCAGCTTCCTGCCCACTTCATGCCTGCCCTGCCCCTGCCCGGTGTCCCTCTCCCACCCAGATCGCCAGACTCCGTCCACCTCCGCCCCTCACATTTCCATCATCCCTTCCCATCAGGTGCACGGCGACATGAAGCCGGAGAATGTGATGCTCAGCGGCAACGGCACCGTCAAGATCGGCGACTTTGGGCAGAGCCAGTTCTTCGGGCGGCGAGACGTGTTCAACCGCACGCTGGGCACCCCCGCCTATCTGGGTGTGTGACGCTTGACCCCATCCTTGGACTGGTTACTGTTGCATGCTGTCCTGGGGTGGTGGGTCTGCGAGGCTTGCCAGCTCCATGGCCCAGCTCCTGCCCTTGCATCACTGGCCCCCGCCCAGCTGTTGCTTGTGGGTCAGTGCCTCATCCCCTCCCCCGCCCTTGTGCCCTGCCCTGCCCGCAGCCCCCGAGGTGTGCGCCGGAGAGAGCTACCGGGGGCGGCAGGCCGACATCTGGGCGCTGGGCGTCTCGCTCTACCTCTTCATCTTTGGCGAGCTGCCCTTCAAGGTGGGGAGGATGGGGGAAGGTGTTGGGCGGTTTAGAAGCAACAGAACGACATGCTAAGCCGGCATGCGCGTGCCGGGAACTGCCCTTCAAGCTGGAGAGCAGGGGAGTTTGTATTTGTTTGGGCCTCAAGGGGCGGGGAGACTGTGCAAGGAAGCTGCGGCGCGAGCTGCAAGCTGCCAGTCTGCGCACAGTTGTGCCCCTGCACCAGAAAGTGCATTGTTCTTGTTGCTGTTGTTGTGCCGATTGCACACAACCCTCTGCCCAGTGCAGGGTGAGAGCGTGCTGGACCTGTACGACGCAATCGCCATGGAGGAGGTGCCCTACCCCCGCTCCCAGCCCATCTCGTACGAGCTGCAGGTGGGGCAGCTTCATCCAGGGCGGTGGGGGGCGATTGCTTGCGCTGGGCGCATGCAGCAGCACTGGGCAAGTTTGCCATGCCATGCGCCTGACCATGATGCTCGGAACACCAGCTGCAGCACCTGCTGTTGGGCGGCCCCTCCAGCCTCATGCTGCCCATAGGCCCAACACGCTCGCGCTGCTGTGTCCCGCCCCCCACGCCCCAGGACCTGTTCCTGCGCCTGCTGCACAAGGACCCTCGGTACCGCATCACCGCCGCAGAGGTGCGCCGGCTGCTGGGCTGCCGCCGGCGCAGCTGCGGCATGTCTTCAGCGATCCCTGCTTGTGTTACTTCCCTGCTTCCTGCCAACTTGTCCTTCTCCTGCTCTTGCTCCCACGTCCTTCCGGCCTCGCAGCCCACACCCGTCCTGCCTCGTTTTCCAACCAGCCGCTCCTTTCTGCGCTCTCGCTTTCATCCCTTTTCTGGCCTCGCCACACCCACCCACCCACCCCTTCCGCCACCCTGGTGCATACGTGCAGGTGATGCAGCACCCCTGGGTGAGCGGCAGCGCGTGGATGGCGCTGGCCCCAGACATGTCTCCCCTGGGCAGCAGCCGGGCTGTTCTGGAGGCCTCGCCCGAGTTTAGAGACCTCGTGGAGTCGATGGCCCACCCGCTGGCATCCTATAATGCGGAGGAGGTGGCGGCGGTGGTGTTCCCAGAGATGGCCGACTTGCAAGGTGGGTTCTGGGGAGGCGCAGGGGGCATGCTGGGCGGTGGCAAGGCTGGTATTAGGCTTCTGCGAGTGAGCGCGAATGTGCATGCTGTGCATGCCGCCTGCGTGCATGTTCCAGCCGTTCCCATCACGCAGCCGACAGGCTCACACCTGCCCTGCTCCCCGCCTGCCCTGCCCCGCAGGCAGCAGCCCCAGGAGCCCCGGCGACGGCTCCCGCACACAGCTAGTCGACTCACTGATGGCGGTCACGGGCGCAGACAGCGGGGGGCGGCGCGCGCAGAGCCCCCGCCCCGCCCACCTGCACAGCCTTGGGGAGGACAGTGCTGTGATAGAGATGTGGGACTCCCGGGGCGGCCGCAGCGCTGGCGGCGCCGAGGCAGACGCTGAGAGCAACGCAGCGGCCAGCGAGGCGGCATCAGACCCAGCTGAGCCGCCGCCGAGCGCAGTGGGCGTCAAGGAGGCGGCCGCAACGCGGGCTGCCGACCGGCGCCGGGCGGCGCAGCTGTCGCAGCTGTCGGCGTCCCTGAGGCGCGCCTTGCCGAAGCAGCAGCAGCAGCAGCAGAGGGTGGCACCGGCTGGAGCCAGGGATGAAATTGAGCCTGCTGATGAACCAGTGGCAGGATCAGCCAGCCAGCAGCAGCGGCAGCAGCAGCCGGGGGCAGGCCAGCACCCTGCGACAGCGGTGCAGCAGCAGCGGCACGCTTCGGGGCTCGGGCGCCCGCCACTGCCGCCTTCGGGGCCTTCGGCTGCCATGCCTGTGCGGCGTGACTCGCTGACGCCGGAGCAAGGCATGGCCATGCTGCCGCCCAGCCCCTTTGGCAACTCGCCGCTGAGCGGCCTGTTGCAGCAGGAGCAGCAGCAGGCAACGGCGGCGCAGCAGGTAGCACAGCAGGCGGCGCAGCAGGCAGCGCAGCAGGCACAGCAGCAGGTCAGCGCCGACAGCGGGCAGTGGGCTGTGCTAGACCACGGCGGCATTCGGTCCAGCGGGGCGGGCGACAGCAAGCCTGGGGGCGGGCGCAAGGCGGCCAGCATGCTGCGCGCCCTGTTTGCGGGCCCAGCAGATTTCGTGGCCAGTATGCCGACCGAAGCCCCACCTGCTGTTCCTGCTCCTGCACCTGCCGCCAATGGCATGCAGCAGCGCCGCAGCCTGGACCTGAAGCGTGCCAGCTCAGCTCCGGAACCGCAGAGCCCGCGGCAGCAGGCGGCCAGCAACCCGACCCCAGGCCCCGCCAGCACGGCCGTAGCGCAGGCCAAGGCGGCACCACGGCGTTCCACCACCTTCTTTGCTGGCCCTACGGACTTTATGCAAGCTGATGGGGCGCCGGCCCGCCTGCCGCCGCGCCCGCCGCTGCCCCGGCCAACGCCCACCCGCCCGATTGTCGTCCAGATCTACAGGGTGCGCCCTTCTGTCTTGATTAATGTGGCATGGTTGGAGTTGCCATGCTGGCGAGTGTGCATGCACAATGAACTGGCCATTGTGCAACCAAGCGTGGCTTGAAAGCAGGCAAGGGTGACACCGTTAGGCCCCACCGCTGCAATCGTGCCAGCGGACTGCCTCTACTGCCCTCCTGCCTCTGCCGCTGTGCAGCCTGGAGACAGGATGGGCGCGGCCTCCACCACCAAGCGCATGGACTACTGCTCCTACATCGAGCAGGGTGCGCATGCGTGGGGTGCGCTTTGGGATGGCCCTGCCTGGCCTCCACTCAGCTGCATGCATGAGTGCTGCTACACCTTGCCATGCCTTCATGGCGCTCCAACCCTTGTTTTGCCACTGCACTAACCCACGCAGGCGACGTATCTGTGCGATACGAAGCAGACGTGCCGGTGTCGCTGTCCAGCGTCCTGTCCGCGGCGCTGCCCTGGCGCAAGCGGCAGCAGCAGCAGCAGCAGCAGCAGGCGGGCTCGCCGGGCGCGGCAGCGCCCATCCACCGCCTCAGCTCCTCGGTTGGGGCCATGCCACAGAGCGCGCTGAGCACGGTGACCAGCCAAATGAGCTCCCCTGGGCGCGCCGCCGGCCTGCCGCCTGTGGGCTCCCCTGGCAGCGCAGTTTCTCCCCGCTCCCTGGGAGGCGTGGCCAGCGAGCGAGCGCTGTCTCCCGGCACCTCCTACCCCACCAGCGGCCCGCTGCCCAGCTCTTCGTCCAGCTACCGCATCGATGCCTGGGACAAGGCAGACTCCTCGGTGCATGGCTCGCACGTCTTCGACCTGGGTGAGGCGCCGGCTGGCTGGCTGGTTGCTGGGTGGCTGGTTGTTAGGGTCGCAGCTCCGGGGCACTGCTTGGTTGCAGCTCCAGCATCACTGCTGAGTTGTAGCTGCCAGGCGCTGCCACCTGCCCATGCGGCAGGTCCCTGGTCCGTGCCATCTGCCGTGCGCTCATTACGCCCCCCTCGACCTGCCCTCCTCCTGCCCCCCTTGACCTGACCTCAACACGCCCCTCTGACCTGACCTCCTCCTGCCCCCCTTGACCTGACCTCAACACGCCCCTTGCCTAACCATCCCTGGCCATTCCCCCCACCATCTCCCCACCATGACCCACAGGCGTGCCGCCCGACATGGCGCGCCAGGGCAGCGAGCTGATAGAGCGCTCCTCCACGCTGGCAGCCACGGTGCACCACGCCATGCAGCGCGCAGAGGCGCTGCTCACCAGCGCCAAGTGAGGCAGCGGGGTTGTGAGGGTGTGCTGTTGTGAGTAGGCCTATGTTTACACGTTCGGCGTTTGGCCCGCAAGAAACCCTGTGCCAGCTTCTTGCTGTATGAACGCACACGGGCCCCAAGTTGAGCAACGCTCAAATGCAAAGCCCCTGGCTGCTCCTCCGCTCCCTGCCGCAGGGCCGGCAGCGTGGACCACTTGCTAGTGGCTGAACGCACCGCTGGAGAGTTCCTGGGCAGGTGAGGGGCCGTGCGAGGGGCGCTGCTCTAGCCTGGTTGGGGCATACCGCACTCACGCTTTGTCCATCTGCCCGCAGGGTATGCTCCTGCATTGCATTGCATGCCGGTCCCCCACCAGGCACCTCCAGCTGGCACTGCGCCGCCTCAGCCAGCTGTGCCTGCCTCGCCCAGTAGCACCTGCCTCGCCCAGTAGCGCCTGCCTCTCCCTGCCATGCCTGCCTCTCCCTGCCATGCCTGCCTCACCCAGCCATGCCTGCCTCACCTAGCTGTGCCTGCCTCTCACTGCTCACTGCTCCCCCTGCCCTTGCTCCCCTGCAGCCTGGCGCTGCTGGACCCTCGCTTCTTCCAGGGCCGCTGGAAGGCGACCGCCGTGGCCAAGACACACGTGGTGGTGCTGGCCATGACGCGCGAGGGCTTGGAGATGTTCCTGCAGCAAAACCCGCTGGCGCAGGTGGGCGCGCACAGCGTGCATAGCATTGGGTGATGGGTAATGTTGCGCACAGCACATGGCCAGCTGGCTCGCGCGCAGCGGTGCACAGCAGCAATGCGGTGCAGGGGAGGGGCGGCAGGAGGGCGGGGACCAGGGCAGGGCGAGCTTGGCGCTTGGGCTTGGCGGATTTCGGGGCTGTGAAGAAGCGTAGTGACCCCTCCACTGCCTGCACACAACACCGCCTCTGCACCACCCTCCCTCAACCGCAGGTGCACCTGCGCGCCAGCATGGCGCGGGCGCGCTCTGAAGTCGTCAAGCTCGAAGCTCTGGAGAAGATTGCTCAGGCGCACCAGGAGTCGCTGCAGCGCAAGGCGCGGCGCGCGCGGCACCATGCGGCGCGCCAGGCTGGAGTGCCGCCCGCACGCCGCGTGGCGCCCGGCCAGCCAAGCAAGCTGGGACCGGCGGCGGCTGGGGCACCTGCTGTGGCAGCAGCAGCGGCAGGAAAGGCAGCTGGCGAGGCCGGCGCAGCTGGCGAGGCCGGCGAGCGGGCGGCTGCGCAGGCAGCAGAGGCGGCAGCTGCGGGCAAGCCTGCATCCTCCCAAGCAGAGGCGGCGGCGCAGGCTGCTGCTGCTGCTGCTGCAGGCGCGGCTGCCGAGGCGGAGGCTGCTGCCGAGGCCGAAGCAGAGGCAGAGGGTGATGAGGAGGATGAGCGCATGGCCGCCCTGCTGGCAGCTGGTGTCAGCTCCACCACTCTGGAGCTGTTCAGCGTGGTGACTCGCATGCGCGAGGCGCTGCAGGAAAGCCTGCAGGAACGGCTGTCGGAGCGGGAGCGTCTGGACTCGGCAGCCAGCGGCAGCCGGAGGGCCTCAGAACCTGTGCCCATCAGCGGGTGGCAGTAGCGCACCAGCTGGCGCACTGTGGTGCGGTGGCGCGGCGCAGCCCTGGCGCTACTTTGTTGTTTTCCCTTGTGTATTCTTTCCAATCCTGAATTTTCCTACTGCACGCACCGGCACGGGCGCGTGCCTCCTGTCCCCGTTGACTTACCCTCTTTTGCGGCGGCTCTCGCTGCCTTCCCTTTGACTCTCATTCCTTTATCTTGTCATCCAAGACCTCTCTGTATTTCCAACCAAGAGCTGCAGCAGAGACACAGGCGTAAAGATGGCAAAGGCAGATAGACAATCAGCTGCTCGCCAGCAGTGTGCTGCCGGCGAGCGCCAGCAAGGCGGCGCCGCTCCCCAATGGCGGCTTGCCTGTGCAATGCGCCCTCTCTGCTGATCCTTGACGGCCGGTAGGTGTCTGCCAGGGGTGCAGAGCCGGTGGGCGTGACGCCTAGCGTACCTCCACTCGCGCCCCGGCTGCCAAGGCGACCCTTCTAGCCTCAGCTCGGCCTTGAGTCGCCAGCGCGAGCATGCGAGTCCGGTCGATGCTGGCAGCGCTGGCGCTGCTGGCGTGCGCCTCCGCCGCCGCCGCCGCCGCCGGCACGCCCGAGCTGGCCCACTTTCTGGACAAGGCGCGTGGCATCGAGGACTGGCTGGTCAGCACCCGCCGCCTGCTACACACCATCCCCGAGCTGTTCTACGAGGTGAGTCGGCCAGATGTGCTGCCGTCGGTGTTGCAAACTTGCTGGTGACATTCTAGCAATGCTTGCGGTGTGCAGTGTGGGCCTGTGGCTGGCTCCTGTCGCCTTGGTCACGACCGACAGCTGGATGCTCAGTTGCTGCCACCTGCCTACCGCAGGAGCACAACACCTCGGCCACCATCCGGCGGTACCTTGACGAGCTGGGCATCCCCTACCAGTGAGTGGAGTGGATGGTTTGTGACGGGCGGCGGCAGTGGAGCGGCTGGGCAGGGCTCCGCCCTGCCTGCTGGTGCCCCGCTTGTGGAGACCGGCCAGCCTTCTGGCAGGAACTGGTTGCAAGCTTGCTGCTGTGGGCAACCCAGCCATCTCAAGCCGTCGAGGTGTGCGCACTGGCACAAACCAGCGGCGCATCTCCCCAGCCCGTTCGCCAGCCGCCCTCCAACCTCACACCCTGCTCTTACTTAACCCTCACCCTGCCAGGTACCCAGTGGCCAAGACGGGCGTGGTGGGCACCATTGGCAGCGGCTCCCCGGTAGTGGCCCTGCGTGCCGACATCGACGCGCTGCCCATCCACGAGGAGACGGGCGTTGAGTTTGCGTCGCGCTCCCCGGGGCGCATGCACGCGTGCGGCCACGACGCGCACATGACGATGCTGCTGGGTGCAGCCCGCCTGCTGAAGGGCATGGAGAGGGAGCTCAAGGTGGGCTGGGATGAGCGTGACTTTTGATTGATTATGATTGATAAGCTTGCAGCGCGCGCTTGCTCAAGGGCATAAAGAAGGAGGGCATGGAGAAGGAGCTCAAGGTGGGCTGAAATGAGTGGGTCTTTTGATTGTTAAGGTTGCAGCGCGCGCCTGCTGAAGGGCATGGAGAAGGAGCTGAAGGTGGGGTGGGGTGGAGTGGAGAGGAGTGGGGTGTTGTGTCACGTTGGCTTGGTATGTTTGCAGCTCAGGGCAGCGGTGTGGAGTGCATGATGATGAGCAAAATGGCTGTTGGCATGCAAGGCACCTTGCCTGGCGGCCTTGATTCCTGCATGTTGCCAACCGCGTTGCTGCCAACCACCCCGCCACCTCGGCGCAGGGCACTGTGCGCCTACTGTTCCAGCCCGCCGAGGAGGGCGGCGCCGGCGGCGATCTGCTGGTGAAGGAGGGTGAGGTGATGCTGCTGCTCCCTGGGAGGGTGGATCAGGGCCGTTTAGAGAAGAACAGAGTAGGGCCTGCTGACGAAGGGTGGTGCGCAAGGCCGGAAGGCAGGTTTGGCAGGCCGACGCCGCCGCGCCAGTGGAGCCTGCTGGTCGTGGACAGCAATGAGTAGCAGGGCATACCGGCCTCTTGAACACCTTGCAATGTGCGTTGCACGAGGTCCTGGCCCGCCCACCAAACAGCAAACCCTGCGCTGTGCTCCTGCCCTGCCCCCACAGGCGCTCTGGATGGTGTGAAGGCCGCCTTTGGCATGCATGTCTGGCCCACGCTGCCCTCTGGCTCGGTTCGCTCGCGGGCGGGCACCATCATGGCGGGCACCATCCAGTTTGACGTGACGGTGCGGGGGCGGGGCGGGCACGCCGCCATGCCGCACCTGACCAAGGATGCCGTGCTGGCAGGCGCGGCCATCACAACCGCCATCCAGGCGCTGGTCAGCCGAGAGACCAGCCCCTTCGACTCGGCCGTCATCTCGGTGACCCGCTTCTCGGCTGGGGACGCCTATAACGTGCTGCCCGATACCGGTGAGGGTGGCAGGGTGGCAGGGTGGCTGGGGAGGGCTGGATGGCTGGCGGGGCTGCGGCAGCAGCCTGAGCAAATGTGGCATGCTGACCTTGCGGTATGCTTTCCTCACAGCAGGGCGTGCATGCAGCTTGTCCCTTCACCTCCAGCCTGGTAGCCTGGCAGCCTCGCCCCAGTCGCCTCCCAACGCTCCCCCTCCCGCCCTTCACACTCCAGTGCGCCTGGGCGGCACGATGCGGGGCAACACCGAGGAGAGCATCACCCACCTGCGCCGCCGCTTCGAGGAGACGGTGGCCTCCACCGCCGCCGCGCACGGCTGCACCGCAGAGGTGGGTGGGTGGGTCGACATTTGCATTGCTGGTCATCCTAACTGGCCCCTAACTGGCATCCTAACTGGCTCCCAACTGGCTCCTGACTGTTTGCTGTGCTCCTGACAGGCACCCATCACAGGCTCGGCACTCGGCGCATCCAGCACCGTGACTGCACTGCTGAGCGGGCGAGCCGCCGCCCTCTCACACTCCCATTCCTTTTGCAGGTGGACTGGATGGAGGAGCGCATGCCGTACTACCCGCCCACCGTGAACGACCCAGAGGCCTACAAGTTTGCCATTGATGTGGCCAGCAGGTGCGTTCAGAGACGAACTTTGACGATGTACAGGGGAAGGCATTGACGGCTGTATGGCCTGTGTGTGTGTGGACCTTGCAGCTTTTGGTGGACTGGTGGTCTGCCTGCACACAGGTGCTGGTGCTGCCGTCGGCAGCCAAGCAACGGACAGCTCATTCCGCAGCCCACGGCCTCAGCCAGCCAGCCCACCTGCCGGCATTTTTCCCATCCCCCGCGCAGGCTGCTGCCCGACGCCAGCCAGGCTGGGGAGACGGAGGGCACGATGGCGGGGGAGGACTTTGCCTTCATCGGCCGCGCCGTGCCCGCCTGCTTCCTGTTCCTGGGCACACGCAACGAGAGCGTGGGCGCAGGTGCGCAGTGGGGCTCCCTGCAGCTGTGTGATTCCTGGGCTGCTTGGCTGGGATGGATTTGGCTGCTGCGTCGAGCAAGGCTGGCTGGCTGTCGCAAGTGAGCGCCCTTGTGGGACGCACCCCATCCCTCAGTTTGGTTCAAATCCCCTACCTGCCTTCTTCTGCCAACCGACATCGCCCGCTTACAACTCCTGCCCCGCAGTGCACGGCCTGCACACGCCTCGCTTCACCCTGGACGAGGGAGTGCTGCCGCTGGGTGCTGCGCTGCACACCGCGCTGGCTACACAGTACCTGGAGCAGTGGCACGTGCGGCAGCCGCAGGGCGGCGGCGGCAGCGGCACCGCTGGGCGGGAGGAGCTGTGAGGACGGTGCTTTCTTACAGATGGCTGCTGCAGCAGGACCCATTCTCTGATGCATCTGCAGCTCTGCAACAAGCCCCACGCATTAGTGCATTGAAATTGGTGTGGAAACCAGGCTCTCTTTTGGCGCCCAGCGGCGACAGCTGGCATGTGTGGTCCGCGCGGTTCCTTGGCAGGTCAGCGGGGGGTGGCAGCAGTGGAGGTAGGGTCTGATCCAGCGCTCGTACGACCTCTCCCCGATTTCTGGATCGGCTGCCGTTCGCTGGCAATCTCGGCAGGGCCGGCCACAGCCCTGAGCGCAGGTGCGCAGAGGCGGGCGGCGGCCCTGACCTTGCAGCGAAACGAGGGATTGCAAAACACCTGCTGGGGACTGTATATGAGCTACAAACGGCGCGGTAGAGAACGGCGGCTGGTGCATCCTGCCGCCGGTGCTGGCGAGCAGCGGTGCTGCCGCCGCCTGGCCCTGCCATAGTTGCTAGTTCCTGGACGGCAACACTCCTGCCTGTCACGCCACACCCTGGGGCCAGATGATTCCAGCAATCAAGACGGACGTGTGCATCGTGGGCGGCGGCCCCGCAGGCCTCAGTACCGCCCATGCCATCCTGCGCGCCAGGTAGGTGGCGGCGGCGCCGCTGCGCGGGGTGCACCGTACTTCAGCCGATGCTGTCTTCCAGGTTTTGTAGCCCAAATCCGCCCTATGAGGTTTTTCCACTCTTTTCCTGGATTTCTCTCGCTACCGCAGGCCTGATGCCCGGGTGGCGGTGATGGAGCGCAGCGACATGCGTCCCCGCGGCGCCTGGTTTGGCATTGTGAGTGCTGTTGGTTCCTACGTGCCCTGATGGCCTGTGCTGGTCATCCTGTGCTGTTGACCTGCGCTGCTGCGAGCATCCAGCCGCCAGCCGTCAGCTCAATTTCAACATGCTGCCCTCCTCAATGTGAGCGCTCACCCGGCCATGCCTGCCATGCCTGTGCTGCCACCGACACCAACCACCCACTGCTGGTGCCACCGACACCCACCACCCACTGCTGCTGCCACCGACCCCAACAGCCCACTTTTGCCACCCCTCTGCCCCCTCCCGACCAGACGCCCAACGGCGTGAAGGCTGTGGAGGCCATCGACCCAGCCCTGCGCGAGCGCCTGGCGGCCCACAACACCAAGCACAAGATTCAGCGACGCTACAGCGCGACGGGCGAGCTGTACAGCTCCACTGACAAGGGCGACCGAGCAGCCCCCATTGAAGAGTTTGGCCCGATCTATTACCTCCCCTGGCATGTGCTTCAAGTACGTAGCGTGCCAAACTGCGCTGCAGGGCTGTCCTTGGTGCATGTAAGTGCATGCCAGCGCGTGCTCCCATTGGCGCGGAGGCGTGGCTGTGCAGCCGCTTGCTCTCGCTGGCTCTGACTCTGCTCCCTGCCCCACCCCACACGCACGCTGCACAGCGCGAGTTGGCGGCGGCGCTGCCCGACGGCGTGCTGCACCCCCGCCACCGTTTTGTGGATTACCAGGAGACGGCAGAGGGCGTCAGCGTGCAGTTCGAGGGCCCTGAAGGACCCGCTTCCGTGGAGGCGGCGCTGCTGGTGGGCTGCGACGGCTCGCAGAGCCTGGTGCGAGAGCAGCTGCTGGGCGACGGGCCGCCGGCCTACCTGGGTAAGAGAACATGGGTTGGCTGAATGTTGCTGAGGTACAGCGCTGCCGGGTGGCCTGGCGTGTATGCACGCATGGTTGTGTTGCCATGGCCACTGTGCAGCGGCGCAGCGGCGCATGCGCTAGGTTCCTCGCCCGCTCTCCTGCTTCACGGTGCATGCTGCTGATCTGTAGGGCTTGCCTGCACACCAACGCTGCAGGCATGGCCATCTGGCGCGCGGTGCGCCCGCGGCCGGAGGACTGGGAGGTTGAGCACGGCTACCTGAGCTGGGGCGACATCGGCCAGCCCTCCCTGCTCACCTACACCTTTGAGGGCAACCAGATGAGCTGGCAGGTGAGGATGCGGGTGGCCGAGGTGAGGAGGGAAGCTGGGCCGCCCTTTGGTGTGCTGGCGCAAAGCTGCTGGAGCTGCCAAGACAGGACCAACGCAGCAGGGAGCCTTCTCCAGGGGCCACCTGGTCTGCCTGCCAAGGAGATGCAGGCGTATGCTTTCGGGATGCGCGGCGCAGCCTGCCTTGCAAAAGGCAACGTGGCACATGCATTGGCTCAGCAGCTGCTGCTGCCCCGCCCCGCCGCGCATGCAGGGCTTTGCCCCCTGGCCCGCGGAGCAGCTGGCCGTGATTGGCGGCGGGCGGCGCGCCTACATCTCGAGTGAGGCCGACCCCACTGAGCAGCAGGGGCGCGAGGCGGGGCAGACGGCTGAGGAGGCGGGGCGGGGGCGGCGGGAGCGTGCGCTGGAGGCCTTCAAGGACCACCCCCAGCAAGTCAAGGGTGCGCGCTCCCTCAAGGACGGTTCGTTGTGTCGTCCGGTTCAAACCCAGCGCCTGCCGTGGAGCAGGCGATGTGTCCCAGCGGAGCTGTGACAGCTGTGCTAGCCGAATTCGTTCAATCTCAGGTCGCGCTGCCACCTGGCTGCACCCCTGCCGCAGACCTGATTGCCACCACCGACCCCGCCTCCATCACGGAGCACGGCCAGTTCTACCGGGAGGAGGCCGACTGCCAGGTGTGCGGCGGCTGGCTGTCCAGAGGGCAGCTCAAAGGCAGCAAGGGCAGTTCAGCAAAGGACAGCTCAGGAAGGACAGCTCAAAAGGCTGCTGATGTGTTCCAGGCTGGCGGGGGCCGTGCATGCATCTGCCCCTTCCTGAGTAGGCTTTCCCATGGCGGCCTTGCCAAAGCGTTCTCCAGTGCGTTCAAGTCACCCGCCCCTTTTTTGGCTTCACTGCCCCCAACTCACAATCCCCGCAGGTGTACGCGCGCGGGCGGGTGGCGCTGCTGGGCGACGCCGCGCACCTCATGACGCCGTTCCTGGGACAGGGCTGCTCGCAGGTGGGCTTGTCAGCAGGCAGCTCCTTGCTGGTTTGGCATGGCACAGTCAATAGCTTGGTGTGTCTGGCCTGCTGGCCTGCTGCCCGGGCAGCAACATGATTGGTCGGTTTGGTCAACTCCAAAAGCTTACCTTTATCCTATCTGTTCGGCTTGCAGGCCCTTGAGGACGCTCTGGAGCTGGGGCGTGCCGTGGGTGAGCAGAGGGCCCTTCACACACGCTGGATGCGCATGCGACATTCAAAGCAGGATGGCTGCCTCCTAAGGGCAGGTTGGCGTGTGCCCCACGGATGCTTGGTGATGGCAGTTGATGCCTACTCCACCTGTCCTGTCCATGGATGAACCTAACTCCTGCAGGCGTGCATGGCCCCACGCCCGAGGCGCTGGCGGCCTACCAGGCTGTCCGCCTGCCTGAGTCGGGCGCTGTGCAGCGCGAGTCGGTGCAGGCAAGCTGCTGAGGTGCCAGCTCTGCATGGGAGGGCTCTGGCAGGGTTGTTCTAGCAGGCTGCCCGCATTGGTCTGTGGCTCCGGCAAGCAGCTGAGCATACAGGACACACCGCTCCGCCATTTCGCACCCAGCCCACTGCTACCTGCACCCACTTCTCACCTCCGCCCCCCGCTCCTCCTCCTCCCCGTGCAGCTGTGCAAAGACTTCCATTCCGGCAAGATGGACCGCCACGAGTACGAGGTGAACATCGAGAATGGGTTTGTGAAGCGCACCCACGCGCCGCTGGTGCCGGTGCAGGTGGCTGTGTGAGCGCTGCTGCGCAAGCCGGCACGGCCACAAGTGCGGCAGCCACAACCGTGGTGCAGCTAGCGCCACAGGCTACATAAAGTATCACAAGTGCCAAGTACCTCGGTGCCCTTGCTTATGCATTATCTGATGCTGATCCAGTCTGCATGAATTGCTTGCCCCTCTGAATTGCCGATGATAACTAGCGCTGCGTCCTGCAATGTAAGTGCCATGCCTGCCCTCAAATCCAAACTGTTACATTGTAAAGATCCAGAGCCGCGTGCGCTCAGCAGGCCAACATGCAAAGGACAGCGTGCCGGCTGTGGACAGCTCAGTTGAGCGGCCGCAGAAGCACTGCAGGTGCAAGCCGCCACCGCCGCCGCCGCCGCTGCTGCTCTTTGCAGAGGCAGGAAGGCGCCTCCCTCACTCCACCTCGGCCAGGTAGTCGGCCACCTCAGCGGGGGTGAGCACCCGGAACTTGCGGTCCTCACCCACCACAGCCACCTCGATGTTGTCCCCCGACAGCTCGCCTGGTGTGGGGGCAGGAATGATCAGGTGCGGACAGTTGAGTGGGAGACATCGCAGTGAGTGTGCCAGCGGCTGATGACCGGCATGAAGTTGCAATGGCGGCATGCCACACATTCCACCGTACCCTGTCAGGACCCTTAAAAAAGGCACCATTCTGCAGCGCTGGACGTGCATGCATTCCATGCAATGCTATGCCCCATCTCAAAACTGCACCACACCCGCCCCTGCCGAGCGCACCCTCGAAGCCCTCCTTGAGCGTGAGCAGCGCGGTGTGGATCGCGTCCTCCAGCTCCATGTCCTCGGCGTACCTGCGAGCGGTAAGCAATGCCAATGCTGACTTACTGTTAAAGCGACATGGATATGAGGATGGGGTGCAATCAGCATGAGGAAGGGGGCTGTGCTCCATATCGCATATAGAGCTGCAAAGCCAGGCTGCATGAGCAATCTGTAGAACACGCCCTCCCTGCGCACCGCTTCTCCAGGAAAGTCTTGGCGTTCACCATGTTCTTGCCGATGGCTGCGGGTGGAGCAGGCAGGCAGAGGGGAGGCCAGCAGCTTCAGCTAGGCGTGCCCAGCGCAGCTGCTGTGGCTAAAACGCAATTTTTTGTCCCACCAGCCATGACTGTCACGCGCTGCCCTTGCCCATCGGCACAACCTTCAATGGCACACCCCTCTTGCCCAACCCCTGTGGCCTGCACCCACCGCTGGCCTTCCAGGCAAAATAGGAGCCGGAGGGGTCGATCTGGTACAGCTGCGGGCCGTGGTCGTCATACCCAGCCATCAGCAGGCTCACGCCAAAAGGCCGCACGCCGCCGCTTTCTGCGGTAGGGCAGCCGGGGGGAAGGAGGAGGCGGGGCGGAGTGACAAGCCATGGGGCAGCAGAATGGCGGCAGGCGGGGGCACAGGGGGCTAGCATAGCAGTAAGGACGCCATGCTGTGGTGAGAAGCTCACAGCTGGCTCGATGACAGCACCGAGAGCACGCCTGTGTTTCGCAGCACAGAGTCCACCACTGCCATCCTCGCCTGCGCCACAACTCTGTACCCTGCCCCCTCTCCCACCCCGCTCACGTGTGAACTCCTGCATCACCGCCGCCGTCTCTCTGCACAGCTGCGCCACCGGTATCTGCTCGTGGTACTGCCGATAGTACACCTGCCCGCTCTTGCGCGCCTTGCGCACCTGCGGGGTGAGTGAGGCGGGGGCAGGGGGCCAGGGGTGGTTGAGGAGGGTGAGCAAGTCTGCAGACCTCACCAGCAGCTACGGTGGTGCTGCTGCAGCATCTCCGCACCACAACCATACATCACATGATTGCTTGTCATTCAGCTGAGTCCAAGCCCAGCGCAGCGGGCGCAGCGCACCAGGACGCGCGAGTCGGGGCCCATGCCGCTGTACGTCATGCCGATGTTGGGCGTGAGCAGGCTGATCTTCTGCACCGTGCTCTCGTCCACCTGCGGCAGCCAAGTAGAGGCGGCAGCGCAGGCCCGCGTTGGCTGCTGGCAAGCCGATTACCTGTCGGCAGCGATGGTGCTGCAGCCGTACAATGCAGAGCCCTACACACAGACACCGCAGGGCAGTCCGACCCACACGAGTGCCAGGCGATCCATGAAAGCCCCACCACCCCGCCCCACCAGGATGGACGGCAGCTTCTTCTCGGTGGCCAGCACCACGCCGTTTGTGGCGCGGATGCCCAGCGAGGTGGCGCCCGCGTTCACCGCGTTCAGCGCATACTCAATCTGCACCAGCTTGCCGCTGGGGCTAAAGGTGGTGAGCGAGAAGGAGTAGGCCGACTCGCCCATGGCGCACGCACGCTGCTGCCGCCGCCGCTGCTGCTGCTGCCGGTGGGGAGGTAGTGCTGCTGCCTGTGATGGGCGGAGGCTCGGCTGTCCTGGGCAGGCACCTAGGAGTGGCACGGGGCAAGCAGAGGTGGCGTGAACCGGCAGCCGGTGGCGGCGGCGGCAAGGCCGTGCCGGCTGCAGAGGCCGGCGCCCACCGCCTGGAGCGGCTCTGGCAGCGGGCAAGATGTCGTCAGCGATCCGGACAGGCAGCGGGAGGCAGGGCAGACGCCCCTGCGGTCGCGTCAAGCACCCTGCTGCAGCTGCTGGCCGCCCCACGCCGCGCAACAGCTTTGCCACGGCTGATCTGGAAGCTGGGCACCTACCGATCGGCGAGAGGGGCTGGCTTCCGCACCACGAAGCAATCGGCAGCCTGGGAAGCGGAGGCACGGGCTGCAGCACGCAATAATGTGATCAACCGATCTGTGCAAGCGCGATGGGCCCCCCAGGAGGCCCGCAGGCGACATGGGCGGGCAAATGCGCAGGCGGCCTTGCCAAAAGGTGTCGCCTTCTGACCTTGCGAGGCATTTCGACACCTTGAATCGCTCTTCAGAACATCGACAGCCAGGAACAAGCACGCCCAGATCAGCACCCGCCCAGGTTTCCCTGCTTTCCCAAGTTGGCGTGCCTGCGCTCTGCCTGCGCCGTCAGTAGCCTTGGAGACTCATAAGAGGCATGGCTGAGGCGATGGACGGGAGCCAGGCGGCCCTGGCCGCACCAGCGGCGGTTGGCGGCGGCGGCACGACAGCTTCACTCGGACAAGCCTGCGCATCGCCACGCCCAGCCCCGCTGCCAACAGCCGCCATCCCTGCCGGCCTGTACGCCTCGCCCGCGAACAAGCCCTTCCTGGGGGGCTTCCGCCACGTGGTCAGCGGCAGGCTCTTCCACCACGCCGCCACACAGACGCCCGGCGGCGAGCTAGTGCAAAGCCGCCGCATGCTGCAGCCAGTCTGTGCCGCCACGCAGACGGGCCGCCTGCGGTCGCGGGGGGTGCAGTGCCCACACGACACAGCCACGCAGTACTTCTCAGCAGACGCGACAAGCGGCGTGCTGCTGGTGCTCGCAGGTGGGTGGGTCCGGACAGGTGATGCTTTGATTGGTTGCCGCCTTGCAGCGCCACGCATGGCAGTAGGCCAGCACACACGAGTGCTGTTTGCAACAGACGACTGCCCTTGCCCCCTCCAACCGCAGCGCCGTACCGGGCTGCAGCAGACATGCAGGCACGGCGGCAGCAGGCAGCAGGCACCATCCAGCGCTGCTGGCGAGGTTGGCGCGGCCGGCGGGCAGCCGCAGCTGTTCGAACCGCGCAGCTCCAGCTGGAGGCGTTCATGGCGCAGCATGAGGCGGCGGCAGCAGCCACTGGTGAAGCCGCAAGGCAGAAGGAGGCGCAGCGGCGCATGCAGCCGCGAACACGAGCCGACTTCCTGGTGTTGTACGATGAGCTGGCCGTCTGGTGTGCTGTGGAGTGCTTGGGGCAGGGCCATGTCGGTTGCCTTGCTGGCAGGGGGGGGAATGGGCAGTGCGGTAATATTGGAAGTATAGTTAGCAACTCAGCTTTTGTCCTGCAGTGCATCAAGCTGCTGATTCCGTACGTGCCACCAATGCAGGTGGGGGCAGGAGCAGGCCAAGATCGCGGCGGCGCAGGGGCTGACGGGTGAGCCGGCCTCCCTGCCCTGATAGAGGCAGGCCTTGCAAGCTGTGGTGCGGGTGGTGTGCTGTGTTGCATTGGTGGCGCGATTCCCGAAAGTGAGCCTAATAACCAACACTCTGTGCTTTCCTGCTTTGATCCACCACCCTTGCAGACGAGGAGCGGCAGGCGGCGCGGCGCGCCCTGCTGGCCAAGGAGACCAAGCTGCTGCAGACCATCGACCGCCTCAAGGCGGCGGCGGCGCCCCTTGTGCAGGCCCGGCGCGACGCCGCGGCGCTGGCCGCGCTGGCCGCCCCGCGCGTCTGGCGCCTGGCGGACGGGCGCAGCGTGGAGGTGGCCACGCCCGAGACGCTGCGGGTGCGCGAGCTGGCGGCGGCGCACGCCGCTCTGGCGGCAGCTGATGGCTCCAACCTAGATGCCCGCCTGGCGGCGCTGCTGGCGGCCAAGTACCACGCCAAGGCGGTGGACTGCAGGTGCGGCAAATGGGCTGGTGCTGGCTGTGCTGGTGGCATGGGCTGGATGGTGTGGTTGCCAAACCAACGATGCCAGTGGTGCCCTGCTCCGGTGGGTGCTGGTGCGCCGCTGTGACAGCAGCTGTTCGCCACTCCCAGCCCTGCCTCCCTTCCCATTTTTCGCAGCCTCACCCGCGAGATTGTGGCGCTTGTTGATCGCGAGGCCGACCTGCTGAACAGGTTGGCCGGCTCAGGCTGATGGATGCTGTTGTTGGGTGCTGTGTTTGCCAGCCAACGCTGCCTGCTTCATGCTCTGCCCACCCGTTTCACAAGCACTCGCCTGCCCTTCGGCCGCAGGGGACGCGAGCCAGCCAGCATGGCGGGCCTGCGCCAGCGCCTGGCCAACCTGTTCCTGGATCTAGCCAAGATGCAGGGCAGCCGGAGGGAGGCAGCGGCGGCAGCAGGGCGCGGCTGTGTGCAGAAGGGCAGTGGGTGCAGCGTGGCGTCCAGTGCTGTAGCTGTTCAAACCGTGTGAGGCTTTTCTGTTCCATATCTTGGGCGCAAACTGTATTTATTTCTGGTGTATCAGTTGCAATTAATACATGGTGAGATTGACCAAGCACAGCAGCGTGTGCATGTTGACCTTCCAGGCATTGCTGCTGTTCGTCATCTAGTCGCTTCTGACTGACCCAGGGCTTCATACTCAACAGCTGCACCTTTGGGCTGGGCGGCTAGCTACACAGCGATGCAGAGCCGGGGGCACAAGGCCGCCTTCGCCAGCCTTGCCCTGCTGCCACTGTTGCCGCCTGAGCAGGCCGAGGAGAGCAGCAGACGAGGCAAGCGGCCATCCAAGGCTGCTGCTGCCGCCGCCGCTCCGACCAGCGCCGCCCCTACCAGCACTGCCACCGCTGGCGCCGCACCCGCGGCGCTGCTGTGGGAGGGCCGCGTGCTCACGCTGGGTACCAGCAACGGCTGTGCCTTGGTGGTTGAGCCCGGCGGCCTGACCAGCCGCTGCCACGCAGCGCTGCAGCTGCATGGTGGCAGCGTGTGGCTGAGCGACACGTCGCGGCACAGCACGCTGCTGCTGGAGCTGCCAGAGGGCCGCGCTCCTATCACTGCTGGCGGCATTACAGCGGCCCAGCTGGATGCGCTGCCCTGGGAGGGTGCCACCATGCTGGGAGGCACAGCTGCGCAGCTGCCGGCAGGCCTGGATCGTTGCGCACTTATCGTCACCGGCCTGCGCAGCACCGACTGGCTTGCGGCCGCCAAGGAGGGGCAGCTGAGAGGGGAGCTGAGCAAGGGCGCCGCGCTGCTGCTGTACGAGCAGTTTGGCCCGCCTTCGTGAGCTGGGTGCTGGACATGTGTAGAAGTGCAGCGCGGTGCGCCACTTTGAGCCAGCTGGGTGCTCAACAAACATAGTACTGATGGAATCTGCCTCACATGGTGTCGCTTTGTTCAATCTGGACAATTGCATTGCAGGTCTGCGGCGCCCGCAGCGGAGGGCGACGCCATGGTGGCGCAGCTGCCCAAGCTGCCTGCTGCGCCTATGCCGTTTGCTCGCACCCCCAGCCGGCCACAGCCTCTGCCCCGCAGCGGCAACGGGCACAGCGCCAAGTGAGGTGCAGCGTTTGTTGCTGTGGCCTGCACTTCGTGAGCGTGATGCTTCGACCCTCTGCATATCGCATTTAGTGCCCGCTCGTCTTTCCTCCTCCTTGTCAGGAAGCGGCAGCCCAACCCTGGCCCCCCTCGCCTGGGGCAAGCCTACAATATCTTCCAGCTGCCGCTGGCAGCCGCGGCCAAGAAGCTTGCCAAGCCAGCGGCGGCAACCGCGCAGCCTGTGGCCAAAGGTGCGGATGGTTGGCCTTTTGATGGGTGCACGTGCTCATGGATGGCAGGGATGCATCATGTGCTGCAACTCCACTCAATCAGGGTGCTATCCGTCATGCAACTGCAGGTCCTGCAAAGAAGCGGGTGCGGTGGAGCGATGAGCAGGATGGTCAGCAGGAGCCTGGTGGCTCCAAAGATGCGGGCGGCAGCGGCAAGGAGGGCCGTAGCATCCGCCGCCGCCGCAAGGCTGGCAGTAGTGAGCCTGCCGGCAAGGCAGCTGGCCATGGCGGCACAGCGCAGGCTGCGGCTGGGCCCAGCAAGGAGAATGTGGCGCTGCCTGCCCAGCTGCCAGACGCCCAGCCTGCTGGCAAGAAGGCGCCAGCAAGCAAGATGCGCGGCGGGCCCGGCAGCGGCAGCACTGGGGCGGCCGGCAGCAGGGGCGGCGACCGTGGCAAGCTGAAGGCGGGCAAGGGGCGGGCCAAGGCGCTGCTGCGGCGCATGCGCAAGAGCCTCTGATCGGGGTGATTGCGGGTTTGCTGCAGTTCTATGCCACCTCTGCTCTGCCATTCCACACTGTCCACCATGCTGCGAACCATATTTGCCAGCACTGCTCACCGGCCTTCTGTTTATCCCATGCAAACTGAGCTGTTTTGACTACGTAGCTTGTAACTATGCTCTTGCGGCAGCTGATGTGATTACATTCTTGTCACACATGGTTGCCTCACTGCACCAGCACCTGCAGCCGCGCCTTGAGCCCAGACAGCCCTGCCTGGCTCTCATTTGCAGCCGCTGCTGCACCAGCACTGGTGCCGCCGCCTGCCGTTGCCGCCCGTGCCTCGGCCTGCAGGCGCAGCGCCTGCTGCATCAGGCGCAGGTCCACCACAGGCACGGTGGTGGGGCGGCCGTGAGCGCAGCTGAAGCACAGCTGCGTGGCGGCCAGCTTGTCCAGCAGAGCCTGGCACTGCAGGGAGGATGGATGACACAGGATTGAGCATGGGCGCCTCATTGTGAGCTGGATGAATTGCACACACCAGGCAGGGTCACAGCTGACTGTTGCTCCAAACCGCAGTGCAGTCATAAAAAGCTCAACGAGCTGATGCATCAGGCGTACCTGGCCCTCGTGCAGAGCGTCCCCGAACATGATTGCTCCTCGGCACGCCTTGCTGTTGAGCACGCGCACCACGCCGGCCGGCAGCCCGCCTGCCCCGCATGTGTCGTGCAAGTGGTGTAGGTACAGCTGCAGGGGAGCGGGCCAGCGGGAGTTAAGCGCCAGGCTCGCAGCAGGCCACTGCAAGCGATGAAATGCCGTGCACTCCAGTGCTTCAAAGCAAGTCCAACCGCAACTGCAAACACAACCGCCCCAGCACCCACCTTGAGGTCAGCAGTGCTGAGGGTGGAGCCCCACAGCAGCGGCACGTGCGTCAGTACCGGTGCCGCCGGCCGCCCAAAACCGCTGCCACGCCCCTGGTGCTGCGCAGGCGCCACCCAGCGCCATCCCCACGCCTCTGCCTTGTGCTGGTATGCCTCCAGCAGGTGCTGCTCTGCAGCCGTCAGGTCCAGCGGCAGCGGCGAGCGCAGCGCCTGGCTGGTCACTGCCCGAGGCTGGCCGTCAGGCCCCAGCAGCAGATCACGCAGCCGCTCCAGCTGCACCCGCTCGTCTGCAGGTGGGCAGTGCCGCAAGCAGAGATGCAATACCTTTCTGTATATGTGGAGCTGGTGTGGGAGAGTAGGTAACTGCAGCCTCAAGCATTGTGCTCCAAGACATCAACAGGCAGCGCAACATGCCCTCCCTGGCCACTCACCCGCAGCGTGCTGATCCACCAGAGCCAGCAGGCTGCCGCACACGATGGGCACAAACTTGCGGTCCACCTGTTGCAGCGCCCGCGCCCCTGACAGCTGCTCCCGGCTCAGGGTGGCTGGCTTGAGGCAGGCAAAGGCGGCAGTTGAGAGGGTGTCCAGCGAAAGGATGCCCTCAGGGCCGCTGCTGCCGGCGGCTGCACCGAGCCGGCCTGGCTGGGGGCCAGCGGACGGGCGTCGCCAGCTGACCAGCAGCTCGTCCAAGCCGGCATCTGGCCGCAAAAAGTCAGGCACTGCCTGCTGTGCTGCCGGCGGCCCTGCCACAGAAGCCTGCTGCTGGGCTGCTGTTGCCGAGGACTGCTGCAGTGCAGTGCCGCTACGGTACGCAACTGCCGGCCGGTTCCTGGCAGGTGGGTGGCCACCATTGCCCTGTGAGGCTGCCCACTCAGCGCCGCTGTAGTGCCGGATGGCAGTGTCCTGGAAGTGGCTGACTGGGTGCTCAGGTGCCTTGCTGCTAGGTGGCATCTCTGCCGCTGCTGCTGCCTCTGCTGTCACTGCTGCATCTGGCGCAATGGGTGCTGCCGCGCGACCGGACAGCAGCTCAGCCGCCTGGACGGCGCGCTGTGGTCGCCTGACCACCTCAATGCGCTGCCGCTGCTTGTGATGCGGCGGCGCCGACTGCGGCCGCCGCTGACTGCTGCGTGGCAAGGTGCGGTCTGCTGCCTGTTGCAGCAGAGCTCGCTCCTCAGCAGTCAGCCGGCTGCTCCACCAGCTGCGAGCTTGGTGGTCCAGCGGCGGCCCCCAGTCACCTGCTGCCCAAGCACCTGGCGAGCGGGGCCCGCCATCAGCCTCAGGACGCCCCCAGCTGCCTATCAGCGCTTCAACAGCTTCACTGCTGCCGAGCCGCAGGCGTGGGATGCCGCTGCTGCCCATGCCATCCCAGGGCTGCTGATCGCCCTGCTGAAGCCGCTCACATCCCCACTGCTCTCCCATCTCCATCTGCTGCAGCACAGGCTGAAGCTCCTGCTGCCACCACACACCATCCTCGCCAAACTGCACCTGCTGCACAGTATCAGCTGGCTGTCTGGACAGCTGAGCCAGCAGCCGATCCAGCTCTGGGTCTGTCTGTTGCTCCTCCTCGCCTGCTGCAGCTGCCTGCTCCTCAGCTGCACCACCCAGCTCCCACTGCCATTGAGCTGGCCCCCAAGCTGCCGGCGGCTGCTCAGCTGAGAACTCCGAGGCAAAGCCTGCCGGGTGCCACAGACGTGGCCCGTCTGGCTGCAGCGGCTGCAGCGGCGGCTCTCTGCGCTGGAGCTTGGAGCGGTGCTGAGGGAAGCGGCTGGCCAGCACCTGGCAGGAGTAGGCTACGGGTGCTTCCTCCTGCTGCTGCTGCTGCCGCTGCAGAGGCGGCTCTCGCTGGTCCAGCGCCACTAGCTGCTGCTGCTGCTGCTGCTGCTGCTGTGGATGGCTGGGCAGCCCGCCCATCCATGCGCCTGAGCCCTGCCGGTTTTCGTTGCCGCTGTGCACCTGCCGCTGCTGGTGGCCACTGGTTCTATGTCCACTGCTCCGGCCCGCTGCGCTGCCGCTATCTGCCCCAAGTGGCAGCGCTGTGGCGCCATTGTATCGCACCAGGCGGGAGGCCAGGGTGTGCTTGGCGCCGCTCAGCTTCTGGCCACCGCTCCAGCATCGCTGCCTGCCGCTGCCGCCAGATGCAAGCCCTGCTGCATCCTCAGGCGCTGCCGCTGCTGCCATCGCAGCTGCTGCCGCAGCGGCCTGCGCCTGAACTGAGTCGTAGCTGTCCCGCCCCTGCTGCTCCAGCAGCCAGTCCTGAAGCGACAGAGCACCAGGCGGGCATGCTGGCTGCACGTTGCCTGTCCCACCGGCTGCCGCCGCCGCCGTGCTGGCCGGCTCTGCTGCTGGGCTGGCTGCCCCTCCTCCCTCCAGCTGCTCCAGCTGCTTCAGCAGCGCGTTGGACAGCGCCAGGCGCCAGGCCGCCAGCAGCGAGCGCTGCACTGCCGCCAGCAGCGGCTCCCAGGACCGGAACTGCACCAGCTCCCCGTCCGCCTCGTGCGCCAGCTCATACTCGATTGGAGGGCAGCTGAAAGTCAGGAGGAGGTACATTTCTGGGTTATCAGGAGGCCTGGTGGGAGTATGGACTATGCCAGAGGACCACAACAGCCTGTGGGCACCACAAGCATATCGGGCAACTGTACCACCCCCCTGCTGCTTGCCTGCCCACCTGATGTGCAGTACAAAGGCGGCGTGCTTGTTGGAGGCCTTGCGCACCGCCTGCAGCTCCTCGCCCTGCCCCTCCAGCAGGCGCACGTTGGGCTTGTAGCACTGCTGGAACACGCTGTCAACCAGCCTGCAAACAGGTGGGATGCAACCCCACAGGTCAAGCAGCAGGAGATGAGCGGCGTGGTGCATCATACCATGCAGTGTCAACAGCTGTCCAGTTCCCAAGCACAACGCTCAGCCAGCTTTCACAGCAGGGTCTGTCCCAGCACCCACCTGGCCAGGGGAGCCGCCTTAACCCAGCGCCCGTTGACGTAGATGCACTGCCGGTCGGTGCCCGGCTGGCCGTACGGCGGCAGCGCCGCGTACCCGCTGATCGCAAAGGCGGCCGCTGGCGCGGGCTGCAGGACAGCCACCAGCTGCGGCGGGCGGCCCAGGAACTCAGTCACACCTTCCAGCTCAGACCGGCCCTGCAAGTGATTTGGAGCACTGCAACGGTCAGGGGTGGACACAGGATACAACATGTCCTGCTCTCATCCCGGTTTTGCACTACAAGCAGCGAGAAGGCAAGCAGCTGCCACAAGCACCAGCACCCACCTTGATCAGGCGCAGCACAAAGGCTCGGCGGCTGCGGTCAAACAGCGTGAACGTGACGGCGGGCCGCAGCAGCGCCAGGCGCAGCACCACATCACGGCAGCGGTCTGCCTCGCGCTGCAGGCTGCATGGATGCACAGAGGGGCGCAGTGAAGTTGGTGGTGCCCAAGAGAGGCTGGAGGTGCCTGGACATCCGGCAGGTGGGCATCAAACAAAAGGAGCACTCTGCCTGAGGGGCGGCAGCCATGCAACTCTTAGCTGCCAGCTCCTTTTGCCCATTCAACCACTCACCCGCTGGACAAGAGTGCCTTGCGCCGCACGGGCTGGGTGGCAAACAGGTGGCGCACCGCCACCACGGTGCCCTGCCGCACGCGCTGCTCTGGCGCCAGCGCCGGCCCCGCCACCCGGCCGCCCGGCTGCAGCGTGATGGTCAGCGTCTCAAAGCTGCCAGCTGCACGGCTGGTCACCTCCAGCGCGCCCGCCGCCTCGCGGATGGCCGCCAGCGCCTCGCCGCGGTAGCCCAGCGGGTGAGGGGCGGGGGATGTGTCGGCTGCGGCGGAGCCGCCTGCAGCGCCGGCGCTGCCGGGCTGGTGCGGCTTGCTGGTGGCAAAGCGCTGCCCAAGCAGGCCCATGGAGGTTGCTGGCACGCCGGTGCCGTTGTCCTGCACCCGGAAGCCCAGCAACTGGGGCGCCAGCGCCACGTCGATGTTCACCTCGGTGGCGCCGGCGTCCAGCGCATTGGCAACCACCTCCGCCAGCGCCTCCGCCACTGTGCTGATCACGGCCTGGGAGCGCACGGCCGCTCGGACGGGCGCAGGCACGGCGGCAATGGCCACGGGAGCCGGGGGCCGCAGGCTCGGCCGTTGTGCGGGCCGCATGGCGGCAGCGGGGCGGTCTAGAGGTGTAAAAGCATGTCACTAGGCGATAGAGTCGACTGCAGTGTGGGCCAAGGCGCCCTGGAGCGGGTGAGAGCCGCCAACAGCCGCCGACGCCCGCATGGGCCACCGCCCACATCGCACCTTGTATGTGGCATGCTGCATATGCATCGCTCTTGAAACGTGCCACTGATCACTTCAGGCACCCCGGTCACCAATGGCAGCCAGTCCTGAGGAGGCGGCCGTGGGCATACGCCTGTTTGTGAACTCGCTGCCCGGGTTCACTGGCATCCTGAAGCATCGGTACGCTGTTGCATGCGTTCATCTCCTCGCACGCCTCTCGCAGCCAGCCGTTGCCGCTCGCCGAAACTTTGCTCGCCCCTGCGCTGCCCGACGCAGGTATGCGGACTTCAAAGTGAATGAGGTGGACCTACAGGGCCGTGTGGTGCGCTTGACAAGCCTGGAGCCGCCCCAGGTCCGTGGCGCCGCCGCTGCCGCCGCTGCCGCCGCCTGCTGCACGTTGCCGCCTGCCCGCAGTGCGGATGCCTTCGCTGCCCATCGGCAACGTGCAACTCACCATGCAACACCTCTTTAACCCTGTGCAGCCGGCTGGCCCCGGCGAGGAGGAGCAGGCAGCGGCGGCAGCAGCTGCAGCAGATCCCGGTGCCGCGGCCGACGCAGCGGTGCAGCAGTATGCCACGCTCCTTGGTGCGGCAGCAGATGCGCCAGAGCTCGGGCCGCTGCGCACCTTCCTCCAGCAGGCGCTGGAGCACCAGGCGGCTGTGCAGCAGTGCCAGGCGGCTGTGCCGCCCGAGCCATTGGTGCTGCCTGCCATGCCGGACAAGGAGCAGCGCACCGCAGTGCACCGCTTCTTCAAGTCCCTGCCGGGCTTCCCCAAGCTGGAGACCGACACTGTGGCTGCTGCAGAGACCCAGCAGCAGCCCCAGCAGCAGCAGGAGCAGGCAGACGGCCAGCCGGCTGCTGAAACACAGCAGGAGCAGCAGCAGCAGCAGGATGCTGCCAAGCCACAGTGCATCCAGGTGGCAGTGGCAAGCGGCGGGCGGGGCAGTGGCGGCCGTGGCGGCGGCCGTGGCGGCCGCGGCGGCGGGCGGGGCGGGCGGGGCCAGAAGCGCAAGCGCTGGGACGACAGCGACTGGGCGGGAGGGGCGCAGCGCTACACCAAGTTTGTGCTTTACAAGGAGAACATGGACTCGCAGGTGGGTGGAGCGTTGAGGGGAGCTGGCGGTGGGCTGCTGGCTGATTGACGGATAGGCATGGGCTGCACGGTGGTCGCAGGAATCCAACGCCTCTCTTATATTGCACGCGTTCGCGCGACTATGAGATTCCACCGCTGCTGGGCCCCCGTGTCTGCTGCAGCAAGCGCTGTCCACGCTGTCCAAGATGCTGCACGCCAATCACAAGGTGTTTGCGGTGGCAGGCACCAAGGACAAGCGCGGCGTGACGGCGCAGCAGGTGCGGCTGCTGGAGCGGGCCGGGGCTGCGTGGATGTGGCAGGCTGCAGGCTGTGGGCTAGCAGCTGGAAGGCTTGCGCTGTGTGCAGAGGTCCCTTGCTGAGTTGCACTGCCTTTAGACCTGCTGAAAGTTGCCGAGCTAGTGCACTTGTGTTCCCGGCATCGGACAGAAACAGCCGTGTAAAGACGTCCCAGCCGTAGCCTGCCCCTGAAACTCTTCCCCCTGTCTGCCACAGGTGACGGCCTTCAAGATTGACCCCACCCGTCTGGCGGCGCTCAACGCCCGCCTGCGCGGCATGCGGCTGGGCAACTTTGAGTTTGCCTCCGACCAGCTGCGCCTGGGGGATCTGCGCGGCAACCGGTGAGGCTGGGTTGTGTCGCCATGGGTGCCATGGGTGCCGAGCAAGATGGGGTTGTGGAAATGGGCGTGCCCTGCTTGGCATGTTCTCTATCTGACACAGCCAGCTGCTGCAGGCTTGCCCGACACTGCTCATGCCACACCCGCCGTCGATCACTGCTGGTCCCTGCTGCCGCCCCTTAGGTTTGAGCTGGTGCTGCGCAACATCCAGGCCAGCAGCGCGGGGTCGGCTGCTGAGGCCGAGGCGGCGGTGGCAGCAGCAGCAGACGTGCTGCGGCGCAACGGCTTCGTCAATTACTTTGGCCTGCAGCGCTTTGGCAGCGGGGCGGTGCCCACGCACAGGTGAGGGGCAGGAGGGGCGGCTTGCGGCAGGAGCAGCAGCAGTGAGCTGCTCGTCATGCTGGTGGATTGCGGGTGGCCAGCATAAAGCAGCCAGCGAAGCAGGCCACTCACGGGCGGCCTCCGGCACTCGCCACAGCTCAACTTTGCACACCCGCCCAATGCAGGATTGGGCAGGCGCTGCTGCGGGGGCAGTGGCGCGAGGCGGTGCGCCAGCTGCTCACGCCCCGCCCCGACTTCACGAGGCCGGAGCAGGCGGAGGCGGCTCGGCTGTACCTTGAGGACGGAGACATTGAGGGCGCGCTGGCGCGCATGCCGCGCTTCCTGGTCGCGGAGCCCACGCTGCTGCAGGTGGGTGACGGGGGCGAGGCAGTACGTTGGCTGTTGTGGAAGACAGATGGAAATGCAAGCAGGGCAACGGCGGCAGGAGGGTTGCACAGGGCCCACTGGCCCGTGTGCCTACCTGCTCTGCATGCATGCATGCAAGCTGTGCCAGCAAGTCTTTTTTCTTCTTTCTGCGTAATCCGCAGGTGCTGAAGCGGCAGGGCCCCAACGACTTTTTGGGCGCGCTGATGGCGCTGCCGCGCAACCTGCGCACCATGTACATTCACGCCTACCAGTCGTACCTGGTGCGCTGCGTGCTGCTAGGTTTACTGCTAGCTGATGCAGGGCTGTTTCTCAATGATCTCAACATACAGCCGGGCGGCGAGCACACCAGCGAGCCGGCCCGCTCCTCTAACCATCCCACCCTGTACTCAACCTTGCTTCCGTTCTACTGATCCCCCTTCAGTGGAACTCGGCAGCTTCGCACCGGGTGGAGACCTACGGCGCCGAGCGGGTGGTGGCAGGCGACCTGGTGCTGTTGCAGGACGATGCGGCACGGGCGGCCGCCCGCAACCGCGGCGCCTCCCAGCAGCAGCAGCAGCAACAGGACGGCTCAGCGGGCGCAGCGGGTGGCGAGGGTGAGGCGGCGGCTGAGGCGCCAGCGGCGCAAGACGACGAGGCGGCAGCTGCCGAGCATACAGCCGCAGCTGAAGTGCACGTGGTGACTGCAGAGGAGGCGGCAGAGGGGCGGTACAGCATTGATGATGTGGTGCTGCCACTGCCGGGCAGCGAAACTGTGTACCCGCAGCATGCCACAGCAGAGGTGTACCAGCAGCTGGCGGCGGCAGACGGAGTCAGCCTGGAGGCGGCGCCGCACGGCTGCCTGGACTTCTCCATTGCTGAGCTGCGGGGCGGCTACCGCCGCCTGCTGCACCGCCCCTCCGACCTGGAGGTCAGTGAGGGGAGGATTGCATGTGCTTGCAGCTGCCTGGTGTGCAGGGCACATCGGGCACAGCGGCTGCGGCAGTCTGCTGGTGCACACGCCGCTGCTGCTGGTGGCCATAGTTGTGGCCATCCATGCATGCCGAGCTCCTCCTGTCTCCCTGCCTCTCTATGCAGTATGAGCTGATCCACTACTCCAACCCGGATGCGGACCTGGCCACCACCGACCTGATGGAGCTGGAGGGCAAGCAGCTGCCATCGGCGGCAGCAGCAGCAGCAGGGGCAGCAGGGAATGAAGGGGAGGGCGCAGCGGCTGGCGGCACACAGTATCTGGGGCTGCGCCTCGCCTTCACGCTGCCCGCCTCCTGCTACGCCACCATGCTCATTCGGGAGCTGACCAAGCAGCCCACCAGCACGTCTCATCACAAAGCCGGCACCGTCCAGCACAAGGCCACGCAGGACAATGTGTCTGAGGCCAAATGAGCTGTGTCAAACACGCTGTAACTGACGCCGATGGCTCAGCGCCCGCTCAGGGCGGGATCAGCGCGACGCGCCTGCTGTGGTGGCATCGAGGCCCGGAGCGGCAACTGCACTCGTCCAAGGCGCTGTTTCGCTTCGAAAACGATCTGCTGCGCTTTTGAGAGTAGGGAGTGCCGCTGTAGGCCGCCCGGCCGCCGACTTGCAAGCGCGAGCAGCACCGCCCCGCCTTGTTGCCCGCTGCGCACCTCGCAAACCGCTCAGCCGATCGTTGGCACGATGCTGGGCGCGCTACAGCCCCGCGGGTGCGCTTGCCGCCGCTGCGCGCCTGCCCGCCGATTGCTGCCGCTCCTCAAAGTGACCGCTCAATTCACTCGTGGCTGCTGGCTGTTTGGTGAGAAGTGTATCCACACCCCAATGGCATGCAGGAAAAGCATGCCGCTGCAGCTGCTGCGCATGCTGCAGCCCGCACTGCGCGTCGCAGGGCAGCACACGTTGGCAGCGGCGAGCGGCGCTACAGCGCCGCAGCTGTTGACGGCTGCCGACCACGACCAGCTGCGCCGCACCTGCCAGACAGGCCTGGAGCTTGTGAAGGCAGTCGCCGAGGTGCCTGACAGCCGCCGCATGTTCGTGGTGAGCTGGAGGCACAGGTTGCCTGCGCATGTTTTCAACAGCCGGCTTGCATGATTCAGTGTCACAGGCCGCCCCTCCTCACTGACCACCGTGTCACCCCCCTGTGCTGCAGCCGCCGCCCAACAGCCAGCTGTGCCACAGCATGGCCTTCAACTACTCCTACTTCTTCCAGGGCCATGCCATCACACCCGAGCTGCTCAAGCGCGCGCTGCAGAGTGAGCTAAAGGGCTGAATGCAATGTGGCATGCCGTTCTGCCGTTCTGCCGTTCTGCCGTTCTGCCCAGGCAGGCAGAGCACGGCTTATGCAACTGCCACGCAACCATGGTGCAGTGCCTGCATCAAGCTGAGTGCAAGCTTGAAGACGCAAGGTTGTTGCCCTCACCACCCCATATGCAGCCCTGGCGGGCGAGCTGCCGCACCTGGCGGGGCGCGGCCGCGTGCTGGGCAGCGGCAGCCGCGTGGCGGACTGCGCGATTGAGTGCAACAACGAGGGCATTGAGCTGGCCACCGCCTCTGCGCCGCAAGTCAGGTCAGGCGCTGCGGTGCTTGCAGCAGCACATTCCAGACAGGAAGATGGAAGCATGTGCCAGGATCGCAGCCAAACGGCATGCACTAGCAGGAATGTTGCATCAACCAACATCCTGGGAGCGCTCCCGCCCTGCCCGCTGCGCCGCAGGCTGCAGGATGTGGGGCCGCACACCTGGTCGGTGCTGACCTGTGGCTACCCGCTGGAGAGCACCCCGCTGCCCTTCTACGCTCAGCCGCCCAGCCACACAGCGGCCACCAAAGGGCTGGAGCCGCCGCTGCGCATCCGGTGAGGCAGGGGGGCGACGCAACGCATGTGCCTTGTTGACTTCGGTCCCATCCCATGCACTTCGGCATAGCCCTGCCGACGTTTTCGGCATAGCCCTGCCGACATTTGCCCTGCCACCACATTCACGCGCTGCCCTGCTGCTTCCCCCTTTGTCCCGCAGGCTGACCAACCTGGCAGATGGCCAGGTGCTGAGCGCCAGCTTCTGGCACATCCTGGCTGACGCCGGCCGGGGCGTCAAGCTGCTGGACCGCCTTTCAGAGCACTACCGGGCGGCGGCGGCGGGGCGGCCGGTGGGTAGCGAGGGTGCGCTCACTTCGGATACCCGCCTGTTCCACTCGCCCGCCGACCTCATGGAGGCCATGGCCACTGAGTGGGTGAAGTGTTGCACTGCTGCTGCTGTTGCTGCAACTGTACGTGCTGAGCTGGTGGCATGCATGCACATACGATTGACAGTGCTGCTGGGCGCTGGTTTCATTGGGCCCACAGGTGAGCTGCAGCATTGCTGAAGATTGCTACTTGTTGCATTGGAACAGGCGTGTGTTCTGGCATCAGACATCCCGCACGAGTGCCGGAATCGCTCCCTCTCCCTGCCACCCTCTCCCCCCCCACAGGCCGCCCAAGGGCTGGGCCTCTGAGCACCGCGCCAACGACAAGATGACGCCCTGGCAGTGGGCCACCGCACCTTGGAAGATGGTGCAGTGGGGGCGCCGCCGCTACGACGTGCACCTCATGTACCTGCCCAGCCCGCTGCTGCGCCGCATCAAGCAGGCCATCACCCAAGGTGCGCTTGTATGGCGGAAGAGAGGAGTCAGGCAGATTGGGAGTAGCTAGGCAGCTTGCAAAGGCTCAGCAGCTCGGTCAGGCAAGCTGGCAAATGGTCAACGCCAAGCTGTCAAGCACCCAATGCGCCGCCCACCCTAACCACACTTCCTGCAGAGAGCGGCGGTGTCCGCGTGAGCACCAACGATGCGGTGCAAGGCGTGCTGTTTGCGCTGTGCAGCGACATGCGCGGCCGCCCGCTGGTGCCGCCCCCCGGCCAGTTTGCCACCACCAACTCGGGTGGGCTCCCAGTGGGGTGCAGGAGGGTGGGAGGTTGAGGTTTACAAGCAGCAGCGCTGGTGCCATCCTCACCGCATGCCCGGCAGCTGCCCAGTCTGCCACTCGAACCTTGCAGCGGACGGGGCAGGTGATGCGGCTTAAAGGTTGATGCCCCATGTGCATCATCTCACCCCGCCACAGCTGCATGTCCATCTCATACCGCAGACCTGCTGCACGGCCTGTCGCTCAAGGATCCCAGCCTGCAGCAGCGCTACTTTGGCAACGCCGTGCAGGCGCTGAAGCCCAGCAGCACAGCAGAAGGTGAGCAGGCTTGTGACAGGCTGGGCCAGCGCCGACGCAGCAGCCGAAAGCTACGGATCGCGAATTGCATGACACAGCCTGGAAGAGTGCTACCAGAGCCCCTGTTTCTCACCCACGAGGCACCAGTCGACTTCCATCCCCGGCCGACCTGCTCTCCCCCACCCGCCCACCCAAGCAGATGGCGCATGGCAGCACAAGGCCACAGAGGAGGAGCGGTTTGTGGCGGCTGCTGCCACCAATGCTCGCCTCATCCGGCAGGCCATCACAGACTTCCGGAAGGACGTGGTGAGGCTGGCTGCTGGCTAGATGTGTTGATGTGCACAGGCAGTCAATGTGCTGGTGTGCTGTTTGTGAATGTTTTTAATGCAAGGAGGCTTGGAGGCAGGACCGCAGGCACCGCTGCCGTGGTGTAGAGGCAGCAGACCGCCTCTTCCATGCAGCCTGCTCAGGGTCAGGTTTCCTTTCAACCAGGTACCGCCCTCCTGCCCGCACTCAAGGCACCCTGCGCTGCGCTGCTTTGCGTGCTGTGCCCCCGCCCCATGCAGCGCGGCACCCTGGATGCGCTGGACGAGCTGGACCAGATGGCCAGCATGCACAAGCTGCGGCTGGCGGCCAACTGGGTGGTGAAGCTGGGGGACCTCAAGACCTCGGCCGCCTCCTCCATGGCCAAGTTCCCGCTGCACACGGTGGGCGGGGCACAGAGGGGGGCCTGGCTGTTGCGGGGCTGTAAGCGTCGTGCAGCATGCACTGGCGCCAGTGGCTCAGTTTGGCCTGTGCAAACCTGACGGTCGAATGCCGACTGTACTTGGCGTCTGGCCTTCTTAGCCTCTGCAAGAGCGACCACTTCTATTGACACACCTGCACAGCGAACTCACCGTTTTGACCTGTGCCCCTGCCCGCCCTCCCCCTGGCCGCCTGGCTCAGGCCGACTTTGGCGCGGGCGGCCCGCTGTACATGCAGTGCGAGATGGTGCCCTGGTACGACTGGTGGAGCCTGGTGATGCCGGGTGAGCAGGGGCGCTGAGCTGGCGGCATGTTGCATGGTAGCCATGCTGAGCATTGCAATTGTTGTGATGTGGTGGTGCGCATGCACGCGCTTGCAAGTGCCGCCATGCTGCTGCCCAATGCCTTGCATTGCTCCTTCTCCAAACCCACCGCTCCGCACCGCCTCTCCCACCTGGTCCCACGCAGCTGCGGGCATCGACGACGGGCAGGGCCTGCTGGTGCGGACGGTGATGGGCGAAGGGCTGGGCCCCAAGCTGGCACAGCACCATGTGTGGCGCCGTGGAGGCCTGCTGCACGGCGCCCAGCTGCGCCTGGCTGGCCAGCCGGCCGCCCCTCTGGGCGGCTCGGGCGAGCATCATCAGATGGAAGAGGTTGCAGCAACGCAGAAGAAAGCGCCGGCTGGGCGGCGGGCAGAGGTGTGGGATGAGGAAGCGAAGCCGGCGGCCGCAGCATCCAAGAAGAAATCCCCAGATACGCATTTTGCGGATGCCTGCCTTGAAGCCACCCATGAGGCGTCCGTCTGGATGTTGTGAGCTGCGCAGGAGTTGTCAGGGAGGTGGTTCTGCTGTGGCGGACAGCTCGACCGCCATCAACGGTTGGAGCACGCATGTTAGTTTAGGCCTCCTCGCACTGCACCCTGCTGGAAGCACAGGCCGCACAACCTGGCTCATTTCTGTTATTTATCTTGATTGATTATGTTATGTTGGAAACACATCGCAACGTTAGTACATATGCAATTTGTTGCAACGCTGAACTGCATCTGTCAAAAACGGTTGTAAATGACGTGATGGCGAGCATGCAGGCGCAGCCGCAGGACAGCAGGTAGATTGCAACAGTGCATTATGTGGGCCGACCAAAGATACCTCTGGCTGGCAAGTGCTGCAGGCTCTTTGTGAACGTGCCGCCGACATGTGCCAGTGGCCGAATGTTTGGCGGCCGGTGGCGCACGTGCCACCGCGGCGTGAGCACGCCCCCAGTCTGTCCCACAGAGGCATCACTCTCCCAGGCTAGCCTGTCATATGAATTGCATCCGTGTATGGGCTCGAAAGGTTGGCTCAGGAACTGCGAGGGTGTCATCCAGACGGAGCGGCGGCGCCATGTCGCCCAGTCGTCTTCCGCCGGCCACCTGCGCCGCTCTCGACACTTGGCGGCTCTTCCATCCGCACCTTCAGCAATCAAATAACAGCCTTACAGCGTCGTATCGCCCATCGAGCCACAGACCGCGTGCCGGCAACTCCACCCTCCTCCTTGGGCCCGCCATGCTGCGCGCTGCGGCCGCCAGCCTGCTGGGAAGCGCCACCTGGGCAGCAGGAGCCCGGCACTTCGCGCCTGCGGCAGCCTGGGCGGCGCTCAGCGGGCGGCTGCTGACGGCTCAGCCGGCGCCGGCGGACGCACCAGACCATCAGTCTGGCGCCGGCAGTGGCCCCAACGAGGCGGAGCTGGCTGAGTTCCGCGAGGGCGTGCGCACGTTTGCGCGGGAGGTTGTGGCGCCCCATGCAGCCGAGATTGATAGCCTCAACGGATATCCTCCGGGCTTTGAGTTCTGGAGGACCGCCGGCGACATGGGCCTGCACGGTGCGCTGCTGGGGTGGCTGGGGTGTCATGGATGCACAAAGCATCGCATCGCTTGTCAATGGGATCGAGCAGCCACCTCACCATATCCGTAATTGTACCACTGGCTCATCCGCGCAGGCATCACTGTGCCGGCTGAGCATGGCGGGCTGGGGCTGGGCTACCTGCACCACTGCATCGCCATGGAGGAGCTGAGCAGGGCCTCCGGCTCAGGTGCGGGCGGTTGTTGCAAGCAAACTCTGCGTGCTGGCGTGCTCGGACTTCAGATGCCTTGTTCGAGGGCAGCTGATGCTGGTTGCATCTGCTGGCAAAGCTCCTGTTAGTGCACGCTGCTCTGCTCTTGCCCACCCAGCTGCTGCCGCTCTGCCCCTCCCCGCAGTGGCGCTGTCGTACGGCGCGCACACCAACCTGTGCATCAACCAGCTGGTGCGCAATGCCAACCGCCAGCAGCTGGCTAAATACCTGCCCAAGCTGCTCTCAGGTGGGTGTAGGTATGATGTTGGCACTTGGTCATGCCTGTCTGCAGAATGATAAGTGCCAACAGCCAACAGCTGGTTTGCATGCTTATCACTGCTGCTCCGCCGTTTACTCATGCTGCAGGGGAGCATGTGGGTGCTCTCGCCATGTCGGAGCCCAATGCCGGGTCGGATGTCGTCAGCATGCGCTGCCGCGCAGGTGGGGAGGGCGGGTGGGTGGGCTTGTTGGCCGTGGCAGGGAGGGATGCCGGCAGCAACGGGCAGGCTTTAGCGCCAAAAGCAGGGTGCTGCGTGCATGCCCCTGCTGCATGCATACCGGTGCGACAGCACAATTCTGTTGGCTTGCTTGCCTGCAGAAAAGAAGGACGGCTATTATGTGCTGAATGGATCCAAGATGTGGATCACCAACGGGCCCATTGCAAGTGAGGCGGGAGGAGCAGGATGTGGCGGCATGAGCCGCAAGTGCGGGGCATGCTGCACCTGCTGCTGCTGCACACTGCTTGGAGGCTTGCAGCCACGCACAACTTACAGCCTATTGTCAATGTGTATCCGCAGGCACCCTGATTGTGTATGCCAAGACGCAGCCGGATGCGGGGGCACGGGGGATCACCGCCTTCATCATCGAGCGAGGCATGAAGGTGTGGGTTGCGTGCAGCCGCCCTGCTTCTGTAAAACGGTCTGAACCTGTTGGGCATTGCAGGCTTCCTGCTGTGGCGTTGCAGCGGTGGCGGTGGCAGTGGTGGCCGTGGCAGTGGGAATTGGTTCGGCCGTGGCAGCAGGAACTGGTTGCGGCAACTTTTTGAGCTGAGCGCATCTCCCTGCCAGTTCTCTAAATGCCACCGTTGCTGTGCGAGTCGCTCCCTGCAGGGCTTCAGCACCGCGCAGAAGCTGGACAAGCTGGGCATGCGGGGCAGCGACATGTGCGAGCTGCTGTTTGACAACTGCGAGGTGCCGGAGGAAAACGTGCTGGGGCGGGAGAACCAGGTGGGCTGGATGGTTGGGATGGGTGGCAGTGGAGCGGGAGGCGTCAGCAGCGGCTGAAAGGGCAGTCTGGCACCTGTATGCCTATGCCTGCAGTTGCCCACCAGGATGCATGTGCATTGGTGCGCAACACAACAGCTCACCCCAGCTTGCTCTCGCAACTCGCGCCGGCAGGGCGTGTATGTGCTGATGAGCGGGCTGGACTACGAGCGCCTGGTGCTGTCGGCCGGGCCGCTGGGCATCATGCAGGCGAGCGCTCAGTGCCTTGGGGCGGCTGAGTCGGGCAGGCCGCCTTGCTGCCGTGCATCCTGGCGGCCTGCATTTTCTGCCTGGCTGCATATCTCACACCGAGTGCCTGGCTGCATGGCATCCTGTCGTCTGCTTGTCCAGCATACCTGCAACTCGCGCCAGCTGAGGTGGAGCTCTCCTGGCCTGCTGCCGCACGCAGGCCTGCCTGGACACAGTGCTGCCCTATTGCCGCGAGCGCACCCAGTTTGGCAAGCCTATTGGCGAGTTCCAGGTGGGCGGCAACAGCCAGGCGGGTTGCTTGGGTTATCTAGCAAAGCGCTGCCACCAGGTGGCCTTGTGAGCTGAAGCCGCGATCGCTGGACGGTTGGATTACCCAGCAAGCAGCTGTCTCTAGGTGGCTCGTGAGCTGAATCTGCCATTGCAATCAACTGCCGCTGCATGCCTCCTTCCCTGCAGCTGGTGCAAGGCAAGCTGGCCGACATGTACGCAGCCACCCAGGCCACCCGTGCCCTCGTGTACGCCACAGCTCGCGAAGCGGATGCAGGCAAGTGGGGCGGCAAGAGCTGTTGCATGTTCAACCAAGGAATCATGGACACAGCAGCTGCCCGCTGAGCCGCCTGCGCACAACAAGCGCTGACGCATGCTGCTGTTCCCCCATGCCACAACCGCAGGCCGTGCCAACCGCAAGGACTGTGCTGCCGCCATCCTGTATGCCGCTGAGAATGCCACACGGGCGGCGCTCAATTCCATCCAGCTGCTGGGCGGCAACGGGTGCGTGCATCTGCGCCGCTGTTGCCTGGCCTTGTCCGCTGATGCTGCCTGGCTGCAAGCTTCCCGGCTGCACAGCCACGCCTTGCGGGGCATTGCGGTGCAACTCGCGTGCCCATTAGGATCGCCAATGCTGTGTGAGCAGGTACACAAATGAGTATCCGACCGGCCGCTTCCTGCGGGATGCCAAGCTGTACGAAATCGGCGCCGGCACCTCGGGTGAGCTCCACCAGTATAGCAACTGGCTGCCTGGTTGTGCGCGTGCTGGCGAGCCATGGCAGTGGCCTGTTGTGCGCACATGCTTGAGTGGCTACCCAAGCAATGTTGTTACGAAACCCTCACTCGCTGGCGTCGCGTGCAGAGATCCGCCGCATCCTCATTGGTCGGGAGCTGTTTAAGGAACCGGCGGCTTGACGGAATCCTGGCTCGAGGGCGCGCCTGCTGCAGACTGGCATGGCTTGCGTCAATGTGATGCCCAGGCGCTGGCGGCTGGGGCGCCTCGTTGTTTGACGGCCGCTGCAGCACCGACTGGTGGCCACTATTTTATCCATGCATTGCTGAGACTATTTGATACTTCACACAGCTCGAACTGGTGCTGTCAAGCAGGCCACAGAGCAAAGCAGCCGCACATGCGTGTTCGTGGGCGGCGATCGGCGCAGCAGCACGAGCAGCGGGCTAGTTTTTGCAGTGTCGCTGGCTGTTGCGTCACTCCCTCGATACCTTGCAACCATGTTACCATGTCGAGCTACGTTCGAAAGCTGCTCAAGAGCCGCCAGAGGCGTGTAGCCGACAGCGGCGAGCCCGACGCCGCCGCCCGCCCAGCCTACGAGCCGCCGCCCTCGGCCTCCTGCTTCAACGTACGCGCAGGCTGCGTGCAAGCTGCCAGCCATGCCGCCCGCCCCGCCTAACTCTGCTGGCACCGCCGTCGACGGTCGGCGCCACCGCTCCTCTCCGCCCTGCCTTGCGCGCAGCTGAGAGTGCTGGGCCGGGCAGCCGCCGACTTTGCGGCAGACTACTACGATGCCCTGCTGGACGGACACCTGCCAGTGATGAGCCAGGCGCAGCCGGGCTTCCTGCGCCGTGCGCTGCCGGCGGCGTCCCCGGAGCAGGGCGAGAGCGCCACGGCGGTGCTGCGAGACATCAAGTGAGCCTGTCCTTCCAGCTTGTGGCAGGCTGGTTACGCATGTCAGGGCTGCCTTCATAAAGTTACATCCTCATCAATCATTGCCGTAGCGCTGTCTGATTACTGACCGGTGCCACAGTGCAGCATCCCCACGCGGCCTCCGCCCCTATGCTCGCCCCTCCTGCCTGCAGAGCGCTCGTGCTGCCCGGGCTGACTCACTGGCAGCACCCGCGCTTTTTCGCCTACTTTCCATGCTGCGCCAGGTAGGTGGGCACACAGGGAGCTCTGAGGCGTGGTTGAAGGCACGCCAGCCCCGCAAAGCCTGTTGCATTTCCAGTGCCGCGCTGCTGCTGGTGCAAACCTCAGGGCTGCACCTTGAATGAATCACGCTTGCGGCGTTGTTGAGTTGTGCCCTCTTCCCCTGCCCACGCAGCGTGCCTTCGATCCTGGGAGGCATGCTCGCTGCGGCGGTGAACGTGTTAGGGTTCCAGTGGGCCGCCTCCCCCGCATGCACGGAGCTGGAGCAGGTAGGTGTGCAATGGCGGCATCCTTCTTTGCACAGGCGCAGCGTTGTTTGTTGGATTGGGAGCCGGGGTTGCTAGTCTGCCAACTTGTGGCGGCAGAGAGCTTGCTCATGACCACCCCACCAATGCTGCATGCCTGGCTACCATGGCTCGCAGATCTCCCTTGATTGGCTGGCCGCACTGCTGAACCTCCCTCCCAACCTGTGCCCCGCCGCCTCACCCGCCGCTGGCGCCGTGCTCTACGGCACAGCCAGCGAAGCGCTGCTGGCGGCGCTGCTGGCTGCAAAGGCGCGCACGCTCGCGGGGCGGCAGCCTGAAGATGCCCTTAAGCTGGTGGTGTATGCTACAGGTGCAGGGGGAGGACGGCGGTTGAGGTGCCTTGCCTGCCTGGCTGCCGTGGCGCTGTTTGCTTGGAGCTGCTGCTTGCTGCATGGAACTCTGGACTTGCATGCTGCAGCCGTGATCACTGCCACCTCCCTGATCGGAGCCCTCTGCCTGCTCCCCCCTCACTCACCCTGCGCCCACAGACCAGACGCACAGCTGCTGCCGCAAGGCGTGCATGGTGGCGGGCATCCTCCACATGCGGCAGCTGCGCACCTGCTCAGAGCAGGGCTTTGCCATGCAGCCGCAGGCGCTGGAGGCGGCAGTGCAGGCCGACCTGGCGGCGGGCCTGCTGCCCTGCTTTGTGTGCGCGACAATCGGCACCACGGGATGCTGTGCAGTGGACCCAGTGGGTGAGCTGGCGCCGGTGGCACGCAGCCATGGCATGTGGTGAGCTGACGGGCGTTGTTGGGCGGGTGGGTGAGGTACGAATGCAGAACCAGTGCAATCCTGTTGCCCACTCTACCACAAACCTGCTTAATCTTCACATATCACCATGTGTTGTACTTTTGATTATCGACACCCCATCGACACCCCATGCAGGCTGCACGTGGACGCGGCCTGGGCGGGCGCGTTTGCCATCCTGCCGGCCCAGCGGGAGGCACACTTTCGAGGGCTGGAGGGCGCCGACTCGTACGATGTCAACCCGCACAAGGCCCTGCTCTGTGGCTGGGAGTGGTGAGGCAGGGGCTGGGAGTGGGTGGCTTGGAGTGTTGAGGCACGGGTTGGGGGCGCCCAATGTCGTCCTTCTATCCTTTGCTTGCCTTCGTGTCTCCACTTGTGTGTTGTTACAACATTCCACACCATGCTGCCCTCCACCCCTCCACACATGCAGCTCCGCCGCCTACTTTCGCGACATCCAGTGGGTGCGCCGAGCGCTGACGGTGCCGGCTGCCGACAGCCCCTACCTCCAGAACGACCGCTGCGGCAGCGGCCGCTTCAGCCTGCGGCTGTTTGAGGGCCCGCTGGGGCAGGCCGGTGATGAGGCAGATGCTGGCATGCCCACAGCAGCTGGCATGGGCACCACTGCAGCCCTGCCCAGCCGTTCTGGCCTCACCAGCACCAGCAGCACTGCAGAGACCAAGGCTGCCATAGCCACAATTTCAGGCTGCGGCAGCAGCGGCGGTAGCGGCGGCGGAGAGCCGGCTGGCAGGCAGGCCCCTGGCAGCTTGGAGCCACCTCTGGAGCGGTCCGACTTAGATATTGTCTTTGGGCACGGCGGATTCCGAGGTCTGAGACTATGGATGGTGCTGCGCATGGTGAGAGGTTGCATGGGCGAGCATGCTGGAGGTCGAGGGTGCAGTGAGTAGTGCATCCATCATGCATGGCTCTTGCACTGGCTCCTGTGCTGCCGACCATGCTGCAGGGCAGTTGCAGGCCGGACCTCACACAGTCTTGCCACCCTGCCGTTGCTCCCTGCTGCAGTATGGCGCGAACGGGCTGCGCCGCCTGATGCAGCACCGCCTGCGCATGCAGAGCTTCCTGGCCGACCTGGTGAGGCGCTGCCCGCTTGATATCGATTGCTTTTGGCAGCTTGTGGGTGCCAAATGGCATGCTATGCTCATGCTATGCTGGTGGTTGCAATCTATTTCATGTGTTTGTCATCTGCAGGTACCAATGCATCACCCTCACCCTGCCCAACGGCCTGCCTCCTCCCTCCCGCCAGGTGGCCGCCGACGAGCGGTTTGAGCTGGTGGTGCCGCCGCGCTTTGGCCTGGTGTGCTTCCGCCTGCGCGGCTGCACCAACCAGGCCAACGCGGAACTGCTGGAGGCAGTCAACCGCTCAGGTGGGCACGGGGCCGTGCCGAACAATGCCCGGGGAGTTCTGCCGAGCTACCGTGTGGCATGGCGCTGGCTAGTTTGCCCTGCCCGAGTTAGCTGCTCGTACTGCAAACACACAAGCATCGTCCTGTGCTCACCTCACAACCTTCACGCAGGCACCGCCTTCCTGTCGCACACCATGCTGAGCGGGCGGTACGTGATCCGGTGTGCGCTGGGGGGCACGCTTACGCAGGGCTGCCACGTGGAGACCGCCTGGCGCACGGTGCAGCGATGCGCCGGCGCCGTGCTGGTGGCCTAGGAGAGTGAGAGCATGTACTGAATTGGCATGCAGTGAACGCTGCCAAGCGCCTTTGTATGTGAGCAGCCTGTACCCTTGTGAGCATGTGATTCGATTGATCGATCCTTTGCATCATCTCTTGCATTGCCGCCCACGCTGACGTGTCTTCCCTTCTGACTCTGTTCTTCACGATTCGAACGATTCATCTCGTCCGCATCCTTTGCACAAATCCGTCCCGCCACTTAGCTCGTTAGCAGGCCCGGACTTGTTGACCTATTTACGAACAGTGGCATTGAGGTAGAGTCCCCAATTGTAAAGCAGCGCCCATGATGCGGCCTGGGCTGTGGCAGCGCGGCCCGGGACGAAGTGGCGGCGGCAGCGTGCATGACGCTGATGGAGCTTTGCACGCAGGATCGGCACTGGCTACAAAGTGTCGCGCACTGCCCAGGTACAATCTGAGCCGCTCGGCAGGCCAGGAAAGCCATCACCAGGGCAGGACGCTCCCCAAACCCGCCGGTGAGCGCCGCGCTGCTTGGGGACGGCGCAGAAATAGAATGACAGCTGCAGCGCGAAAAGAGTAGTTGGCAGCTTCGGGCGTTTCGCTCTGTGAAGCGGTGGGGACGCGACTTCACCGGGGCAGTGGAATAGGGGCCGCTGTCGCCCACGTTTGCAATATTAATAAGTAGGGCCGCCCTTTGGAGCAGACCAGGGCTGCCCCGCGCATCATTGCTGCCGCCGCCCTGCCGCCGCCGCCACTGGCCCGCGGGCTGTCGCCCTGTGCTTGCACCTCCAACCCGGTGTCGCAACCCCTGTTGCAGGCGGGCTGCGTGCTTGCACCTCCAACCCCGTGTCGCAACCCCTTTTGCAGGCAGGCTGCATGATCTGATGGCGGCGTCGCGTGTGCAGCAGTTTCTGGAGCAGGCGGGGTGTCGCAAGCGGGCAGCGCCGGCCGGCGGCGAGCAGCCGCCCGCAGCCAAGCAGGCCTTGCTGCCGGTCTACCTGTTTCTGGAGCATGGCAAGCTAGAGGCTCGGGAGGTGAGCAATGTGTGCTGGGGCTTAAAGCAGTGGGATCAGCAGTGGCCAGATGGCTTGGCAGGGGCGGTCGGCGGCCGGCTTGCTGCACTGCGTGACCCACCACACCGGGGGCTTTCTTCAAACGATCTGCAACCCCAATCCCGCCCTGCAGCAACTGCTGTGGCGCCTGGGTGATGCCAAGGCCTCCCCAGCGGCGGCGGCGCGCACGTTTGTTGGGCAGTACCTGCAGCAGCCACACCTTGTGGAGCGCGAGTCGCAGTGAGTGCAGCGCTTTGCTGCTCCAGTTGCTGCTGCGGTGCTGGGGCCAGATGCTGGGCGCCCTCCGTGCGGATGCCCAGGCCTGGCGTATTGGGCATATGCGGCATGATGTCTCCTGCTTGCCATCACAGGCCCCCTGGGGACTGCCTGCCATGTGCAGCAGCGCATCATAGTTCCTGCTCACGTGCTGCCCCGCCCATGTCCTGTCCCCGCTGCCGCAGGCGGCTGCAGAACGAGCTGCAGAAGCTGGTGGAGCAGCACAAGGACGTTCAGCACGCGCCGGCTGCCCCCACGCTCGTGCGCCTCGAGGTGCGGTGGTATGGCGGCGCAGCTAGGGGGTGGTGGCAAGATGCAAGCTAAGGACGATACTGAACAGGGGCATGCACGCAGTGCAGGCAGTCCACAACCGCAAACTCGGCCTTGCCAGCCTGATCGCCCGCCCTCTCTGACGCCCTCCTTGCACTCCCACCTCTCCCCGCATGCAGGTGCGCTGCTCGCTGCCGCACCTGGAGGCGCTGTATGCCGATGACCCACTGTGGGACCTGTCGGCGCCGCGCGCCGCCTGCGAGGCCTACATCGCGGCAGGTGAGGGCATAGGCATGCACTCACAGAAACAGCCTGCTAGAGGACTAGCCATGAATGTATTTGAGCAGAGAGGCATGCACATTGCGCTTGGTAGAGCAGTGCCAACCAGCCTCCTGCTGCCGCTTCTTGTGCCGCCCACAGTCTGCAACGAGTTGGGCCTGGACTGGGCGGCGCACACGCTCATCATGCGGCGCATGAAGGACGCGATTGATGCGGCAGCGCGGGTGCGTGTCGTTGCGCTACTGCTCCGGCTGGCGGTGTGCATGACTGGGAGCCTGGTGTTGCAGCATGGCGCCTTGCGCTTTGTTTCGTGTTGTTGAGTGCTGCCGTATGTTCGTGTTCGCTCGCCATGCCTCTGCTGCTCAACACCCTTGCTCCACATCATGCAACCCTCGCAGGACCACGCAGCTGGCAAGGCGCAGGTGGTGCAGGCTCCCACTGCGCCGCAGGCGGCCACGCCACCCAGCCGCATGCCGCGGGTGGTACGCCCCAACGAGCAGCAGCGGGCGGCTATGCAGCAGGCGCTGCTGGCACGCCAGCCCTTTGCAGACGGCGGCAGCGATGTGCAGCATGCGCCTGACTCGCTGCTGCCATCCTCTGCGGCTGCCGCGGTGCCCGAGGGGCAGCAGGCAGCAGAGGTGAAAGCAGAGGGCGGCGATGCAGCGGCGGCGGCGGCGGCGGCGGCGAGTGAGCTTGCAGAGCAGCCAGCCGCAGGCATGGAGGAGGAGGATGCAGCGGATGCGGAAGCGGCAGATGCGGAAGCAGCAGAGGCAGAGCTAGATGCGGAAGCCGACGATGCAGAGGATGATGCAGCCGACGATGCAGAGGACGACGACGCAGCAGCTGAGGCAGAGGAAGATGACCCAGCAGCGGACGAGGCGGAAGAAGGTGGGGACGATGATGACGAGGCGGCGTCAGAGGGCGAGGGTGAGCTGGCGGAGCTGCAGCACATGTGGCAGCAGGAGGGCGCCAGCTCTGAGGAAGACATGCCAGACCTGCCTGACGAAGATGATGATGACTAGCTGGGTGCTGGCTGAATGCCAGTTGATTAGCCTGTTGCTGGCTGAACGATGGTTGACTGGCCGGGCGCTGGCGGAATGATCGTGAGCTGAACCGTGGCACAACCGACTGCTGACCAACCCAACTGACCACCCCAACCAACCCTGACTACTATCATGCGCCAGGCAACCTGCAACGTGTGTGCCAACTTATTCTGACCAAAAGCCACTGCATGTATTGCTCCCATGCACTGAGACCTCTGACTTGTAACCTGAAGCTTCGCAATCAGCGCTGTGCTGTGGAAGCCAAAGCTGCCCAGCCTGGTAACAGCAGAGCGGTCCCGCTGGTGTGGTGGGTCAGCTATGTTACAGGTCTCAAGTGCAGAAGGGGCACTGCTGCCTATCTATGGTCACGTCATCAGCTGCGCAGTGGGTCAAGTTCAGGTGGGCTGGCTTGCAGCGGCTGGGCCCGCCGCCCGCCGCCCGCCAGCTGGGTGCTCAGCCCGTCTTGAACAGCAGCACTGCCATGGGCCCCACGTAGAAGTAGATGAAGTGCTTGGTCTCGTGCGTCACGTACGAGCCTGCATAGGAGGGTGCAGGGGAGCTTGGGGATCAGACTCTAGCCTGGCTCATCGATTGGCCAGCGCTGCACAGCGGCAGCCGCCGCCGCCGCTCGGTGGGTGCACGCACCAAAGTTGCGGCCGACGATGCAGTGCCACGTGGGGCCGTGCTTGGAGTCAAACTCCTTCTTGATGTATGCCGCCACGTCCTTCTCTATCGTGAACTTGTCCAGCGCCTGCGGGCGGGGCCAGGCGACGCACGGCAAGCGGAAGTCAGAACTGCGGCAGGTTGACTGCCGCTGCCGCCGCCGCTGGCTGGGCGCCGCGCGCCCCACCTGGATCGCCGTGCTGGTGGCGTCCTGCTGCATGTCCTCGGTCATGTCCGAAGCCTTGACCGTCGCCGAGCGCTCCGTGCTGGACATTGCTATTGAACCGCCGGCCTCGCGCGCTGGGTGCAGTCTGCAGGCTGGCGACAGTGATGGGCGGGGGCTTGTGAGATGATCGGGGACCGCAGGGCGTTTGAAGGGCCCATGTCGGCAGCGCGGAAATGCAAGTGGGCTGACCAGCAACATGGGGATCGCTCTGCACCTCCCATAGTCAATTGACAAGCTGATCAGCTGTTCTAAGCCGTCGCTGAAGCCGCCGCCGCCCAGCCGACCGCCGCCGCGCTGCCGCCGACCTTGCAGGTGCCTGCGCGCAGCTGTCGCCAGGGTGCCTCTGCAGTGTAGCTGTCTGGCATTGCCGGGATTGCCACAGCAATGCAACAGGGGGGGTGGAGGGCAATGTGGGCAAGACATGCTGCATGTGACAAGGGCCCCTGAACCTGGACGTCTGCTCAAGTGACGGCAGTCGGGGGGTTTGCACGAGCACAGCTGTGTCAGCATAATGCGGATGCCCCTCCCCCCGTCAAGATTTGCGGCCTTCAGTGCATGCATTGGGGGCTATGGCAGCCATGCACCCAACGCAGGAGAGCCGAGCTGTGGTGGACGCCTTCCATCGTCGGTGCCCGCTGTGCTTCCCCCTGCCCGGCCGCTGGCTGACCGGGCAGGCCACAAGACAGGTGGGCTGTGCTGCAGCCTTATTGTTCTTGTGCCAGCAGCTCTCGTGCCCCCCCACAAAATGGAGAGCTCTTCTTACAAGCACCAGGAGGAGCACCGCAGCTCCACCGCCACTGGTGAGCTGCAACTGGGCTTGGCCTTGCTCTGCAAGCAGGGTGACAAGACAGCAGCAGAAGGAGACGCAATGCAGCCACTGCTCGGCAGGGCCTTGCTTCGCGGCCTCCGCCGCCGCCTGCCATGGCCGCGCCTGTCATCCGGCTGCCAGGCACGCCCCTTTCTTCGCCAAGCTTTCGTTTGAACCTTGCCCTACCTCCGCCTCAGGCACCGGCACCGGCATGGGCACCGGCACCGGCATGGGCACTGGCGTGGGCGGAGCCGCGCCCGCAAGCCACCCCGCGCAGAGTGAGCCACGGGGGGTGCTGTTTCCCTGCGCTCATGGTGGGCCAGCCCAATTGTTGCGTCCCATCACCGTTGCCAGGCTCGCCTACCCCTTACAACTGCTGCAGACCCGGCCACTGGCGACGTGCGCCACCACCAGACCCAGACCGGCGCCGCGGCGGACCAGGTAGGCTCAGGCCTAGTGCAGTGCATGGCGCAGGCCCTGTTGAGATTTGGTTTGCTCAAGGCACCCGCACGACAACCACAGCAGCTCCTGTGGCCAAGCCTCCTCACCTGCCACTGCAAACTGCTGCTGTTGCTCGCAGGCCTGGCAGGATGTGAAGTCCAAGGTGCCCGGCACAAAGGAGCACAAGGCCACCAACCCCACCGTGATGTGAAGCGTCGGCCGAAAACCCCACAGGGCGGCCGCCAGCACACACAGCTGTGCGGCCGAGCCATCGAGTCCATAGTGCACCCCGCCGTTGCATCAGCACGATCACTGCATGTGTGTGAATGAACCCGCCTCGCGACCAGTGTGCATTTTTGGCATTTGAGCTACAAACTCACGTCCCTCTGTGCATGTTTGCTTGCCTGCACAGCATCAGGCACTCCACCCCTTGTGCCGTCGTGTCACAACATGTGTAACTTACATGGGCTGCAAGGATGCAGGCAGCGTAGGCTGACAAAGCGAGCATAATGTCCTCTCATCATTGCAGCGGCACAATGCGTGCCAGCCGGCTGTGCCGCTGCGAGCCTCCCTCCGCCGCCACCGCCGCTGCTGCCGCTGCTGCACATCGACCGCTTGGCTCCCATATCTGTGAGAGTGGATGCACGGCAGCAGGGTGATCTTGAAGTCGATCAGGATTTCATGCTTGTGAGCAGTCTCGACTACCGCAGTCTGCAAACAGTCTCACACACCCGGCCTCCCTTGCGCTGCCGCACCAGTGCGCACCTGGCTACTGCAGCCCCTTTCTGCGCGCCGCCGTGCGTCTGCTTCCAGCTGCTGCAGCCGCTGCGCCGACTCCCAGTTGGCTCGCTGCCTCGCCGCTGCCGCCTGCTGGCAGAAGCGGGCTGCCGACTCGCGCACGCGCTGCCGCACCTGCTGCTCAGCCGCCTCTGCTGCAAGAGCTGCGGGCAGCAGCGGCGGCGGCAGCGGTGGCGCCCCCTGCGGCCTTCCTGCACCTGCGCTGTAAGCTGCACTAGTGCTGCACTCCAACAACGGCTCTCTGAGGGCCGTGGGAGGCAGGGTGCAGCAGGAACAGGCCATTCTCGGTTTGCGGCGAGCTGTAGAGGGCTCGAGACGGCGGGCGATTTATATGATCGCTATGGAAGCTGGGCAAATGTGAAATCGCAAGCTCCGCAAGCCGGCTACGGCCCTCCGAGAACCCCAGTCAGCGCAGCAGGGAGGCGCAGCAGCTGGAGCGAGGCACATTCCTTGCTGCTTTCCATTGCTTATCACTGCCGCAGCCTTGGGAAGCAGCAGCACCTCCTGCCACTGCACACCGACCTTCGAGTCCCACGCGCCCAGCCCCGTGCAGCCCCGAGCAGGCGCCCGATCGCAGCCATGGTGAGTGGCAGCATTTGAGAGCTTATGTGGCCGCAGCATGGGCCGGCAGGCGGCCGGCAGGCCAGCCGGCGAGCCGGCGCTCGGCGCTGCGGCCCGCTCACGAGCCGCCGACCGGCTGATGCATTGAGATCGATGCATGGAAGTGTTCAGCCGCAGCCCAGACGGGCTCGACGCTCTTTGCCTCAACCACCGCCGGCGCTGCCGCCGCTCAGCCGCCTCCTGCCGCCTGCTCCGCCCGCCCGCAGCCCAAGCTGACGAGCGTGCAGCTGTGGAAATACAACGGGCCAGACAAGGACCCGTTCCTGCTGGGCCTGGCCTCCGACCTGTCCACCTTTGGCTTCTTCCAGCGCGGCACCGTGGGCGAGATGCTCACCTTCACGGGGCGCACCATCGCGCGGCGCACCCAGGTCTGCTGTTCTTGTTGCTGTGTTATACTGCTGTTGCTGTCACGCACATTGCAATTGTGAGCATGTGCGCTGTAGCTTAGCGTGTGCGAAGCTGTTGAAATGTGTCTCGGCTGCTGACTCCCTACCCCTCGCTCATCTGCTGCCTGCCCACCGGCGTCGCCCGCGCAGGTTGGCCAGCGGCAGACGGTGCAGCAGGAGGAGTACTTCTGCCACGCCTTCAACAAGGACGGGCTGGTGGGCATTGCGTTTGTGGACGAGGCGTACCCCGCACGCGCCGGCTTCTGCGTGGTGAGCCCCGCCGCGGGCTTTTGAAGATGTGCTGTGCTTGATCACAACAGTAATGCACCCTGCTGCAATGCAGGTGAACAAGCTGCTGCAGGAATGTTTTGCTACCACTCGATTATTGAATTGTGCCCTGCTGCCCCGACAGGTCAACAAGCTGCTGGAGGACTTTGTGGTGCTCAGGGGCGAGGCGTGGCGGGGCGCCACGGCAGACGCGCCAGACCAGGGGCAGCAGCTGCTGGCGGACGCGCTGCAAAAGTACCAGGTGGGCCACTGGGGCGGGGTTGCAAATGGGGGAGGGGTGTCGTACAGCAGATGCAGGTTTCACAGCATCAGCAGGACTGCTGTGGAACGAACCACGCTGCTGCAGATTGCTTTGCTGCCGGTTGCCAGCTCAGCTAAATTGTTACCCCCGTCGGCCCCCGCCTCCTTTGTGCACAGAACCCCGAGGCAGCAGACAAGCTGGCAAAGATTCAGCGGGACCTGGATGAAACAAAGGTGAGGAGGCGGCTGGCAGGGCACACCAGATGTCTGGTGGGGAGCGCGGTCGGTTGCAGCACAGGCGGAGAGCGAGGGAATTCCGCCCGCGGGACAGGGCCGATTGTGCGCCAGCTTGTAAGTGCACGCCTGCCAGTTTGCCGATTTGAGCCAAGTTTGTGCTCCCCGCTGCCGCAGGTCATCCTTTTGCTGATTTCCTGTTATTCACTGCGCTTTGCTGCCGCAGGTCATCCTGCACAAGACGATAGAGAGCGTGCTGGACCGAGGGGAGAAGCTGGACCAGGTGGGGTGGGAGGGGAGAGGGGGGCAGGGATTGCTAGGCTGGGCTGGAGGGGAGGGGAGAGCAGGGAGGGCAGGGATTTGATGGGTTGCAGGGGAGAGCAGGGAGGGCAGGGTGGGAGGGAAGGGCAGGGAGGGCAGGCCCAGCCAGGTTGCTTGGAAGGGGCAGCAGCAGCAGCAGCAGAAAGCGAGTGGCGCACAGTTGCTTGGGGGCAGTGTAGATACTGGGCATGCCAGGCTGGCTGGCCGCAATGCCCATCTTGCCTTCACATCCCTGTCCCCCACTCCCTGTAATTCGCAGCTGGTGGACAAGAGCAACGACCTGTCGATGGCCAGCCAGCTGTTCTACAAGCAGGCGAAAAAAGCCAACAGTTGCTGTAAATTCATGTGAGGCAGCCGAGGTGCGCGCCCCCGCTGCTGCACGGCCCAGCAGTGCTGTGCTGCACGGCCGGGGTCAGCTCCTCCTCTGCCCGCCCTTGACGCCCTTTACTGACTGTCGCTGCTACCTGTTCCGCTTGTTTACTCCTGCACAACAATTCATTGACCCCTCCTGACTTCCTTTCTCTTCCAACCGATGACCTCGATTGCTCAGCTGCACCGGTTGTAATTGGCTTGCACATGCCAACCCCGCATAGCATGTTGAAAGGACACAGTGACGGGGCAGGCAAGGCAGTGCAGCAGAGGCTGTGCTGCCCGTCACGCAGGTCATGCCGCCATGCCTTTGTCTGAGCATACTATTCGGTGAACAGGCCAGTCTTTGTTGGCACACTCGGTCGAGCAATAGAACACGGAGGCTCGGCCGGCGGCCTTGCAGCCGCTGCATTGCTGCAGCTTGCCCTCCGGGGTCTGCTGCTTGGTGGCGCCACAGGCTGCGCACACCCGCACACTGCAAGGAGGGGGAGGGCAGCGCTTGCTGGTGTTGTGTCCCCTGGCCTGCACTGGACAGCTGCACGATAACCAACACTTCAGCGCTGCTGGGCAACACTTGCAGCAGCGCCACTCAGGCCACTCACTCCAGCTCTTGCACCAAGCGCTCCTCAACGTTGGGGTATTGTAGGCCGCAGTAACCTCCCGCGACGTACAGCTGCAGACACGAGGGAGCAGGTGAATGGAAAACCTTGGTTTTGCGCCGTGCACAGGGCAGCTCCTGGCTTCGCTGCGCCGGCAGGAATCCAGCCAGCCCACGATGGAAAAGCATGCAATACAGCCTCCGAGACCTCACCCCCCTCCAAATAGTGACACACACCTTGCCATCCAGCCAGCACGCGGTGGGTGCTGCCCGCGGGCTGCCCAGCACTGGCTGGCCATCGGGCGCCACCAGCCGCCGCCACCAGTGCTTGCGCGGGCAGAAGGCAAACACTTCGCTGGAGTAGGCACTCTTCAGAGCTGACATGCCGCCCGCCTCCTTGATGCCGGTGATGGCGGCAGTGGTGTAGCCGCCTGGGCGGCAACAAGGGTGGGCAAAAGTGCACGTCAGCAGCTCTGCATGCGGAGCGTTTATTGCATTGCAATGACGTGCAAAACAGGTGCGGATACAGACTAGTGTTGCATCACCACCCACCTGCAATGTAGACAGTGCCTCTAGGGTCCACAGCAACGCCCATTTCGGCCAAGGGGGCGGGCAGGTTGCCACGGCAATGCACGGGCTCCCAGCTGCAAGTCGGGTACGGACAAGGATCCCACTTGATCGTGCTGACTTGCTGGATACACATGCTGCTGGCTGCCGCTGCTGCTTGCGGGTTTGCAAGGCCCATGCGCCACCCAGCGCCACCCCACACTGGCCCCTGTTGGCCACTCGCTGCACAGCTTGCAGTCATATGGACCAGCCTGCCCAAAGCCTCACCGCAGCTCCCGCAGGTGCAGGCGCCACATGCTGGGAAAGGTGAAGGAGTTCGTTTCAAAACTGGGGTGGTTGGGCGGCCCCGCCACCTCAACAGAGTTGCTGGTGCTGCCTGCAGTGCAGGCCAGGGAACAGGGCAGCAGTAACTTCAAACGGTTTTGGGATTAACTGTGAGTTGATTGGGCAGCTGCTTCCGTGCGGTGGGTGCATTCTGAGACCACACAGGGGGAATAGTCTACAAGGAGGTCGAATATGGGCCTGTGAGACCACGAGCCCTCCCCAGGCTCACCATACACGTACATCCAATCCTCATGCACCCAGGCCGCATGCTCCCCGCGCGCCTGAGGACCGGCGGGCGGCACACCCATCCTGCGCGCCATGGGCAAAGCCGGCAGGCTTGTGTGCAGCCGGCTGGGCATTTCGCGCCCCTGCGCCTTGAGCAAGCCAACCGTCATGCAAAGCAGTACTGCAAGCCGACTCAGCTGCAGTGTAGGAGGACACAGATGCTCCAGCGTTCTAGAACCAGAACCAGCCCACCTTCTCAAGGGCGGTGTGGCCATGAGGCGGCGCCACGTGTGCTGACGCAAGTCAAAGGCCCAGGCGTCTGCCGTCTCATCACGTTGCGACTCCTGCATTGCGTTTGTGTTCATACAAGAAGGAACACAGACGAGCTGAACAGCCCTCTTTCCTGCAGGCAGTAGCATCGAATCCTCCACTACAGCACTCTGCGTTTCGATGCCCAGCACACATTTGCACGTTGCGAGGCATGCCAGCCAAGCCCAGTTTGCCCTCACTCACGTTCAGCTGGCCGCCAAACACGACCATCTGCGCTCCGCCGCTGCCATCCTGCCACACCACCGCGCTGTGGTTTTCCCGCGTCTCTGGCCCGGTCCCGCGCGGCAGCAGTCTCTCCCAGCGCAGCGGCTTGCCCTGCAGTGGGCAGTATGAGAAGCATGTGTCTCAGGCAAGGAAGGCACACACACAAGAGAGACAGCTGCCCGGCTGTCTGCTTGGCCTCCCTGCATGGCACGGCACCCAGCCCAGTGCAGTGAAACGCCCCTGCTGCCCCATCCAGCTTGCCTGCAGGTCGAGGCGCCACACCGACCGGGCGTCGTCCGCAAAGCCAGCGATTACTGCAGGACAGCGACAGTCCACAGCAGGATGATCTGCGCTCCCGCATGTGAACGCCTCGGGGCGGCAGTGATTTGCCCTGCCGGCGCTGTTGCGAACATAAGCCATGCTGTTCCACCAAACAGACCAGCCCCAATCAGCCAATCAGTCCACCCCTCGCTAGGACACTCACAGCTGCTGCCAGCCAGCTGGCCGCCGTAAATATAGATGGAGTGGTGCCACAGCACCATGGTGTGCCGGTGCCGCGCCATGGGCACGCCGTTGCGCCGCGAGCAGCCAGTGGCCGGCTGGGGCAGTGGTCAGAGCACGAGTGATGGTTAGGGGTGTTGGTGCACACAACCGCCCCAGAGAGCTTGCAGAGGGGCGCCATGTGTACTGCGGAGGCAGCACGGAAGAATGTGGCGCAAGAACAAACACCCACGTGCTCACCAGCACCTCCACCACTCTGGCGTCGTCTGCCGCTGGGTCCACTGCTAGAAGCTCGTTGGTGGGGTCGGGGAAAAAGGGGTCCACTGCAGCAGGGGGTGCCAGCCAGGAAGGGGAATGACGAAGGAAGGGCAACAGGTGGCAGGAGGAGTGCAACAGGCGAAAAGAAGCACAGCCAAGGCCGAAAGCAAGCAGCAGTCATTCAGGGGACACACGTCGGCACTGGACAGAAACGGCAGCGACTCACGAGGCGAGCCCCCTCCAAAGATCCAGATGCGCCCGCCCCAGGCCACAGACTGCGAGAACATGCATTTGGGCCCCACCCTGCAAGGGCGCACGTGGCGCATAATGGCAGGTATTCACGGACCAACAGCTTCCTTGGTTCTAGCAGTGTGGGCTGGTTAGTCAGTGCTGCAGGGCACAGGCGTTGCAGCACATGCAATGCACCCTACATGCAACCGTGCAATGTTTTTTGGTACCTGCTCCGCAGCGAGCGCACAACCACGCCGTCGAGCCGAGGAGCGCTTGGGCGGTTGTGGCGGGAAAGGGTGCTCTGGCACGTCGCTGCAACGCTGCCCCCACCTGCCAAGGGTTTGAGGGCTGGGAGCGGTTCAGCAGGGTGTGCAGGTTCAGCTGCAACAGTCAAGCAATGAACCCACAGCCAAGCCATGCTCAGCAGAACAGTACGCAGCCTACCGGATGGGAGGCACTAGGCACTGGCTGAGCATCACGCCCCGCCGCTGCGCAACGCGGTCTCCACCTGCAGCGACGTGATGGCACAGGCAGGCAAAGGTAACGCTGCTGCCAGGTGGCAGGTAGGCAAGGCGTCTTTGGCACGCAACAGGGTGCCCAGGCTGCATGGATTGAGCGCCCCAGAACGCCTTACCCAGGTTGCCTCCCTTCACAAAGTCGCAGTGCGCCTGCGCAGCACAGCATTGGAATGGGCGCACAAAGCAACCACGTCGCCTGGAAGCTGAACCGAGTTGGGGCGGCGGTGGCTGCCGGCATACCATACAGCAGCTGTGAAGCACAAGCTGCTGAGCACAAGCTGTGAAGCACAGGCAGCGAGCCTCCCCCAAGCCAACTGCAAAGCGGCAGTCGAGCCCTGCGTTGCGCAGCGCCCAATTCCCAATACCTCGGCGCCTGCGCACCTGCATCAGGTTGCCTAGCTCCAGAAAGGCGGTGGCCCGCCTCAGCCGGGCTTTAACAAAGATGTCTTTCTGCTCATCCGTCCAGAACGACAGCTCTGCAAGGGGGGTGCAAGGGCCGGCGCTCTGGACTGTGCAAAAGTCACATGCGCACGTGGCACACAGCTGACTGAGTGATGCTTTGCAGGCAGCATCCTGCATTGAGAAGCAACCCCGCCACAGAGATGTTGGCTGGCTTCTCATGCAGGCAGCCAGTCCAGCAGGCGATGAAACCAACAGGTCAATAGAGCACCTGCGTCAGAGATGCCCAAGACCGGCAGCAGGGCCATCGCACAAGAGCCATCATGGATCGCCTGCAAACGGGAACAGTATGTGCAGGCGTCGCACATGCAATCAATTGGTGTTGGGTAGGGCTGTAATGTGCAAGCCCAGGCGGCGCTTGCTGCGGCATCGAGAAGATTGCTGAGGGGCAACAGCAAAGTGCAGACGGCCCACCTGCTCCCAAGCTTCAACTTGAGAGCAGCTGCGGCCCTGTTGGAGTAGAGCGTGCCAGCTAGCTGCGGGGTGGGTGGATTGCAGGCGACCATCAGCGGAACAAAGGTGGGCCTTTGCGACGGCGGCGGCAAGAGCGGCGACTTGCCTGCGCTCCAGGCGTGTTGCCGCCGACGGCGTTGAAATCCTTCAACTCATTGACGTCCCGGAGCCTCACTAAGGCAGCGCCATACTGCGAAAACGCTGCCTTAGCGTCGCCAGCCTTCCACGCGCGGTTGCCGGCCTCCTTCAGGGCCGTGCATTCCTCCAACAGCCTATCCATGAGCTTCCGACCAATGAAGGAGACACCCAGCAAGCCACGATGCCCAGTGGGATGTGGTTCATCCGCTGTCGTCCGCGGCTGTGCAGGGCCTGCACACCGCGCCCAGCACACCTGCACCTTTGCATGACCATAATGGCGTACAGCAGGCCTGATACCAGCAGTGCAACCATGCCCAGCAAGCAGGTTCGGCTTACAACTAAACAGGATAAAGTTGGACCAAGCAGTGGGCAGTGCGCAGGAAAAATGAAACAAAATCGGGCGGGGTCAGGTGCGGCAGGAGGCATAGCACAGTGAACCATGCTTCTCCTCCTCTGGGTGGCCAGCAGTACACTAGTGGGCGGCCGCATGTGCAGCACAGCTGCCCACGAGCTCAGGCTTGGGGCGCGGCATCAAAGCCCAGCTCCTGCACCGCCTTGACGAGCGTGGCAGCCGCGGCCGCTGCATCCTGTGCGCCCGCATCCACGCTCACCGTGGCCACCCCCTTCTCAAGGTCCACGTGTGCCTGAAGGAATGGAAGATTGGAAGGAGGAGTGGTATCAGGAAATGCTACTTGTCGTTTGTGCACCCTGCCGGCCCCTTCTCAAAGTCCACATGTGCCTGACGGAGGGCAGCAGGAGATGGGCGGATAAAGTTGGCCAGTGCTGCTTTCACCCGTTCCAGGCCTCCTTGCCCACCACCAGACTGTGGCAGAGCTGAGGTGGCTTGGGCCGGGCCAAGCCGGCACGCAGGCACTGAAGGATCCCAACCCCCTAGTGTGTGCCTGCCGCCAGCGCCAGCCAGCTTGTCCAGCCGCTGCCGCTGCACAGCACCGCACCTTCTTCACGCCCGCCATCTTCTCCAGCACCTCCTGCACCCGCGAGCTGCAGGGGCGTGGGCGCAGCGGCAGTTGCAGCGTAAGAGGACCGGGAGGGTACACAATTCAGGCCTGTTTTGTAAGTCATAATGGCATCTGCAATCTTGCCTCCTCCCAGTAGGCAGCACAGGAGTGGTGCCACCGTGCGCCTGCAGCGCCGGCAGGCCGCTGGGACCACCCAGGCTGCAGCAGGCCCTGTCGCACTAAACACAGCCCAGCGCACCTGCAGCCCTCGCACACCATGCCGTCCACCTTGAGCTGCACCTCCAGCACGCCTGCAGGCAGGTAGTTGAGAAGACGAACAGCACACAGCCATTGAAGCACAGCAAGCAGCACAGCGCTGATGCTTGCAACAAAGAAGGAGCATGAGCGTTACTTGCATGGAGCAGGGTTGCAAGCCTTCGGCGGCTCTCTCAACCCGTCACCAGGCTCACCATCGGCACCCGCCGCGCTGCACACCACTGCTGCGCCGTGCAGAGCGCCCAGCCGCTGCACCGACTGTGCCAGCCGGCCGCCTGACGCAGTGCGCAGCACCGCGGAGCCTGAGCAGCGGCTGGCGGCAGCCGCGCTGGTGAACGCGGCGGCGGCGGTGGGGCGGCGGTGCAGGGAGGCCCCCAGCAGGCGCAGGGCGCGGGCAGCGGTCGCCATGGCTGAGTCCGTCTGCATGACGGGGCGGGAGGCGGCAGATGGGCCGGTTGTGCACCCCAGGATAGCGAGGAGGGGTGGGGTTTGGCACCGTGCGCGCACCTGACGCTTCGATTGCCTGCTGGAAGTGAAGAAGGTAGCTGGCAGAGCCCACAAGCAACGCGCACTGCCGCAATGGGCCACCCCGCGAGCTCATGACAATCGCCACCGCCGCCGCCTGCCGCCCGCCTCGCCTCGGCGCGGCGCAGCAGCCTGGTCGCACGGTCTGCCGGCCATCCGTTGGCGCGATCGCGATGCTGGTACGATGTAAAACAGCTGATAGGCTGCTGCAACGGGTATGAGGCCGCCGCCGCGGAGAAGGCACGGCAACAACAGTCGGCGCTGGGAGGAGGCGGCCACGCTGCTGGTGGTGAGTGTTATGGCACGGCAGGCGATCACCAGGGCGATCGGCGTTTCTGAAGCCTGGCCGTTGTTGCTGCCGCCGCCGCTGCTGCCGCCGCCACGATGTGCGCCCGACTGAGCAACCGGTGCCCTCTCAGGTGTGTGCCGGCCTGCTGCTGCTGTTCCTGGGCTACCGCGCCTTCCATCGCCGTGCTGCGGAGCGCGCTGATGCGCTGCAGCAGCTGCGGGCGGCCAAAGCGGGCCTGGCAGGCGGCGCCGGCGGCATCACCGGTGGCGGCAGCGGGCTGGGCGGCATTGGCCGGCGAGGAGGCCTCATAGAAATCAGCGGCCTGGAGCGGCCTGGAGGCAGCGGCGGCGCCCACCTGGACGCCTTGCAGCAAGCAGATGGAGCGGCTCAGGAGGACGGCCTGCGTGCCGGCAGCGCTGGCACAGATGGCGGCGCTGCTTTAGCCGCCGCTACCGGCAGCGGCCAGGCCCCTCCAGAGCTGCTGCGCTTCTGTGAGGAGCACTTTGGGCTGGAGTGGGTGCGGCGCTGGGGCGCTGCAGCGCAGCAGGTGTGCAGCGCCACGCGGCAACTTGTGGCCGACGCTGGCGCTGCGGTTGGCAGCAGCGGCGCCTCCACTGTCACGTGCCGTCGCATCAGCGACACCCACTTGCCGCCTAAGAGTGCGCCGCACGTGCTGTGTGATGCCACCAACCTGCGGCTCGAACCTGCCAAGCTGGTGAGAGGGGCTGTTAATAGCGGATGCAGCAGCCCTACTTGTGATGTGCGCGGTCGATTGGATGCATGCAGTGGCCCCAACCCGCAAGCCATCATGAAGTCACCAAACCTGTTCCTGCTGCTTGGGCCACTTTCTCACCCCTCCGCAGCGCCGCGCACGGTGCCCAGCGCACCGTCCCGGCTACCTGTGCCTGTCGCCCACCTATCACCACTATCAGAAGGGCGCCTGGGCGGTCAACTGCTCGTGGCCGGGCTTCCGGCTGGAGGACTTTAGCAAGGACCACCAGCAGGCAGGTTCCAGCAGGGCGGCTGGTGCGCGTATGCTTTGTTGTCCTTGGCATGTGCAGGAAACAGTGAGCCAGGCAGGCAGGTCGGAAATACGGTTGTTTGCAAGTCGAGCATCACATTTGGCACACAGGTGCCTGCATGCCTTCTGCTGCTTCTACATGTACGTCTGCACTGCTCACCGCGCATACCTGCCCTCTGCAGGACATTTTTGGGTCCATGCTGTTTGAGGGCGGCGGCACTGAGGGCGCCGGTTCCGGCGCAGCAGCAGGGGCAGGCGGAGGCGCCGGTTCCGGCGCAGCAGCAGGGGCAGGCGGAGGCGCGGCTTTCGAGGCTGCTGCTGGACAGGGGCAGGTGCAGATTGAGGAGCTGCCCACGCTGGTGGTGACTCGGGAGACCAAGGAGCATGCCAACGTGTTCCACACATTCACAGGTGCGGCCGGGCAATCCACAGCTGCATTGTTACAGTTTGCATGCTTGCAGCAGCAGGGGCTGCGAGGCTCAGTGCATGCCGGCCTGCAAGTGAGCGAGCGGGCACCCAGCTGCAGCTGGTGGCCTTTGGCTCAGGCCGCCTGGGTGGCCTAATTGCCTCCTTGACCCTCATGGTGGCCAACTGACCTGGTGTTTCATCCACTTGCAGACTTGCTCAACACATACATCACGCTGCAAGTGATGGGGTGGGAGGACAGGCCGCGCCAAGTGCTGGTTCTGGATGCCCACCCGCCTGGCCCGCTCGACTTGCTTTGGCCCGTGGCAGCGGCAGGCGGCGGCTCGGACGCACTGGCGGCAATACAGCGGGCGCAGGCAGCAGGCTCCCAACAGCAGCAGCAGCAGCAGCATGGCGGTGCGGTGCACCCATGGGATGTGCCCCTGCCTGCTGGCGGCAGCGGCAGTTGGGGCGGCACTGGCGGCAGGCTGCTTGTGCGGCGAGTGGCAGACTTCAAGGTGGGCTGCATTGGCTATGTGCAACTGTGCAAGCCCAGGACGTGAGCCCGAGCTGCCGTGGAACTGCAGGGCCGGAGGCAGGCTGTGCTCGGGCAGCCAACCCAACTTTATGCCGACCTGCTTTCCCTGCTTTTTCCATCCATTCTGCCCAATCCCTGCATGCAGGGCCCCATACTGTTCCGTCATGCCGCATTTGTGCCGCCTGGCTATGCCAGCCTGCTGTTTGCTCACCTCTACGAGCCCGCCAGCTGCCCGCTGCCCACCACGCTGTTTGCCGGCTTCCGCCGCTTCATGCTGGGCAGCTTTGGCCTGCATAGCGGTGGCAGCGGCAGGGCAGCAGCTGGTGCGGCAGCAGGATTAGATGAGGCAGCAGCAGCGGCGGCCACAGACAGCAACCAACAGCCGCTGGTTGTGCGGCTGATCAGCAGGCGGCCGGGGCCGGGCAAAGCGCGCATGGCACGCCAGATAGGCAATGAGGATGAGCTACTAAGCGCGCTGCGTGCGCTGAGCAGTGACAGCAGCAGCGCAGATGGCAGTGAAGTGGGGCCATTGGCGGTCAGCCTGCTTGACTTTGCGGGCCTGCCACGTGAGGCTGATGGGATGAGGGCAAACTGCCTTGGTTTCGTTGCGACCCATCTGTCTGGGCTTAGTGTGCTGTGACTCTGCCGCAGACAAGGTTTGCTGCATTGCTTCATTTGCTGCATTGCTTCAAACGACCTGCACAAGCAACCCACCGCCTGCCCTCCCTTCGCCCGCCTCGCTGCATCCCTCGCTCCCCTCCCCTTGGCTTGCACTGCAGTGGACCAGCAGCTGGCGGCGGTGGCCGGCACCGACATCCTGATTGGCATGCATGGGGCGGCGCTCACCTACGCCTTCCTGCTGTCGCCGCACGCCGCGCTGGTGGAGCTCTGGCCGCAGGTGCGAGTGCACAGGAGGGGCTAGTTTCTGGAGGGGTTGTGGAGCCAGCTAGTCCTGGGACTCCAGTCTAAGCACCCAACCTGGCACCTGCTCTGGGTTGCATGCAGTGCAAAACGCCCTGCTCCGCGGGTCCTGCAGTGCTAGTGTTTTCTGCCGCACGTCCTCAACCAAAGCATGCTGCCTCATCATGTATTCCTCCCGCCAGGCCGAGGGCATCTGGCGGTGCTACGAGAACGCGGCGCAGTGGGCGGGGGCGCTGTACCGCCGAGTTGCCAACTCGGACCCCGCTCGCCATCGGCAGACGACGTCAGGGGACGTTACTGAAATTGATGCAGCGGCATTGGCGGCGGCGGTGCGTGAGCTGGCTCCGCTGGTGCGGCAGCGGCGGGCGGCGGCGGGACAGGGACAGCAGGCGGCAGGCGAGGAAGCGGAAGACCTGCTCAGGCGGCACTCCTTGTCAGCTGTGCGGTAGAGGTCATGAGTGTGTAAGAGACGACGGCCACACGTTGCTGTGGAAGGCAGAAGTTGCTAGAAATGGACGGCTGGCGGCAAGGGTCTGGAATGGCTGCGGGGGAGAGAGCGCATGGCCACACGCCTCCTGTGTTGCCCATCACTCTCAAGCATGCTCAGGGTCCTCTAATTTCTCTGTGCGTGCCTGGCTTGCCCTGCTAAATGCGGGGCCGTGGCCGCAGCAGGGGCACTGCACTGCCATCACGCTGCGGCCGCTCCAGCGCCAAATCCAGCCATTTGTGTAGGGGCCTTGCAACACGCTCTCAGATCACAACTCGCAGTCTATTGTTCTGCCAGCACGATCTACCAGCGAAACCAAGCTTTCCAGGAATGACGCGGCCCGCGGCTCTTGCCCTTTGCGTGCTGCTGGCTGCGGCTGCTCCTGTGGCCATGCAAGCTCTGGACTTCACGTACAAGGGCCCAATCAGCCGCGTGGCAGCGTGCGTGCCACTAACGGTGGCTATCAAGACCACGACCAGCGCGGACGCCAAGCTCTCGATCAGCGGCAAGTGGGCGACCGACTGAGGCGCTAGAGGGAGCTGCAGGCCAGCGGCAGCGTCGCCTGCAAAGGAAGCCCACCGGGCACCGCCGCCTTGCGCAACCTGCCCGCCGCCCAGCGCCGCCCCTCCTTTGCTGCCCTTCCTCGCTGCAGACAATCTGGAAGGAGTGTTGAAAGCCGACTTGGTGGATGGCACGCTGTCCATCTACCACATCAAGGAGGCCACCATTGACACGCCGCTACAGGGTGCGAAAAGCTGTGGCTTGACTGAGCCAACTCGAAGAGCTGGGCCGGAAGCTGCCGGTGTTCGTACTGTAACAAAGGCAGCCGCTTCTCACTGCTTGCAGCCACCCTGGAGCTGCCCAAGACAACCACAGACCTTTCCCTGGAGCTCTCGGGAGGTGAGACTGTGCGCATGGCTGCTGCAGCTGGCATAGCTGGCGCCTGCTGTCTCGTGCCTCAACCTGCTGCTGCCGCCACTTGCGTGCTCTTCACAGGATCGGTGCTTCACCCCTTGCTTGAGTGCCAATTCTCTGACCCCGCCGCTTGCATTCCCTCATCTCCACAGTGGCTGGCGCCATACTGGGCCCTGGCTTTGCCTTCTCCAAGTTTGGCGCCAGGCTGTCCGGCGCCACCCGCCTCTCGGCCGCCCACAAGCGCGACTTCAGCGCCAAAGCAGTCGCCCTGTCCCTGGCAGGGTAAGCAGCCGCAGCTTTGCACCATGTTACAACACGTGTGCATTTGTGCCTGTGGCCGTGCTCAGGTGTGCCTTTCTGATCGCCCTTCCTGTGCCACAGGACAAGCGAGGCCGTGCTTGAGGGAGAGCTGGGCAGTGTCGACCTGCTGGCCAGCGGCACCACCAAGGCGAGCCGCCCTTTTGTGCATGGGTTGCCTACCGAGCAGCGGCAGTGTGGTGTAGTAGGGCAGCTCGCATGGCCTGCCCAATCAATGCGCCCGCACGTCCGACCGTAACAGCTGCTGAGACAAACCATCCACACACTTGATTTCCACCACTCGTGCTCGGCCAAACATAGCTGTGGCTGATTGGCGTGGCCGGCGATGTCTCCCTGGAGATGAGTGGCACATGCCAGTCGTACATCGACCCCGCTTCTGACAAAGTCAAGATCACCGGACGAGTCAGCGGAGTTGTGACCAACTCGTACACGCAGGCAAGGAGTCCCCGGAGGGAGGGGAAAAGTTGGAAGGGGCAGCAGGGCAGACAGTTTAACCAATTTGCAGAACCTGCATTGCCCGAGCCCCATCCTCGCTTGACGGTGTTCGCCTTCCTGTGTGGCCCTGCCCGGATCCGCCGCTTGCAGGGCCAGTGCTCTGTGGTGGCAGGCAATCCGGTGACGACCCGGCCCTGCAACAAGGTGGCCCGCCTGCCCAGCCCGCCTGCCACTCCTCGTTGGACCTGTGGCGTCATCCTCATGGAGCCTACCGACCCGGGCTGCTCCTGGACTTCTGGCAACCGCCGCCGGGTGTGCTGAGGTAGCAGGGGGCGTGGTTGGAGCAGACAGAGGGCATGCACTTGCAGAGATGCTGTGCAAGTACGGCAGAGCCGGTGTGGCATTGGAGGGCTGCGCAGCTGACCTTACCTCATGGTGCTGCGGCTGGCACATTCAACCCCTGCCGCAGTCCCTCGCCCAAACCGTCGTCATCTCTGGACCCGGCACCAGCAGCATCACCACCAGCAACAGCCGGAGCACCATTGTTAGCAGCGGCGGCTCCACAACGGCAGTTGCATTCGAGCGGGTGGCATGCAGTGTTGGAGCCGACCAGCTCGTGTTGCAGCTCAAGTGAAATATGTCCAACTGGGATAATGGCGGACCTGTGCTTCGCAACTGCGCTCAGTGTTGCGCAACTCGGAGGGCTTGTGCCGCGAGGCACGCCCTCCGCGTTCTCTTCCATTGCCTTTACACGTTGTGAGTTTAGGGGTGGTCTCTTGTAGACTGTAGCGCGATAAAGCAGATTGATGCAAAGCAGGGCTGCGGAGTGACAGAATGCAGCGAACCATGCAGCGACCTGCAGCAGGGGCGGCAGCGGAGCGCAGCGCGCGGCGGCTGGTTGGAAGGGCAGCGCATCTGCGCCGCTGCGGGCAATCGGCCGACTCCTCATACACTTCCGCATCTGAATCTCCGCTCGGCAAGCAGCAGGGAGTCACCAAACCCCCACCCTGACTGCACCTTGTTTATATTAGGGGGATTGACCGCGACCGCGCTGCCAGGCGATCTAAGACGCTGCCAGATGCCCCTGACCATGGCGCCAAGTACGCAGCTGTTCGCGGGCAGCCCCGGCGTGGCGGCCGGGGCCCGCTGCAGCCAGAATGGGGTTGGCGCCGTGCGCCCACACCCGAGGGCTACCAATGCGACACGGCTGCAGCCGCAGCGAGCCGCCGCCACTGATTCCGCCGCCGCCGCCAACGGCAGCCACCAGCCGGTGCGGCCCGACACCTCGGCGGCGGCGCTGCTCAACGCCTTCGAGGGCCTGGATGGCGGTGGCTCCAAGCAGCTGCGCGACTTTTGCGAGATCGCCTACCTGTCTGGACGCACCAGGGTGGTGCAAGACCACTTCCCAGGGGCCCTCGGTGCGACGCCGCTGCTCGGGCGGAAGGGGGCACCGATGCATGCGGCGTGATGGTTGGCGCGTGACAGGGGCTGCTGCACCAGTTTGCTGTGCCTCATGGCTGTCTCGCCTCCTCTGTGTTCCAGGGGTGGACGATTTCCTGCACCGCATGGAAATTGCCTTGTTCGCCTATGGATTCAACGGCGACAACTCCATCGGTGAGCGCCGTGCTGTTGCGAGCGACGCGGCAGTGCAGGCTGGGCGCTGGCGCAGCCGGCGTGGCACTCTGGCATTGCCTCTGCTGCTGTGCTGCACAAACCACGTCTGTGCTCAGCTGCTTTGTCTGTGCTCGGAGATGGCAGCAGCTGCGTTGCTGCTGCTTCTCGCATTCACACCTCTCCGATTCCCGCTGCCCGCAGCCATGGTCAACCTGTGCCGCGACGAGGTCACCAACACACTCAAGCACAAGTGAGCAGCCAGCCCCTTGCTTCTTGGGGTTTTTGAGGTAGCTGCAACGCTGCGGCACACTGACCGTGACACAAGCTGCAGCATCCTGGATGCCTGGCCAAGCACCGCTAAAATGCGCAGCCCTACCCCTCTACTCCACCCCGCAGGTTTGACGGCATCTTTGGCAGCGCCTTCAACACCAACGGCCTGGGCGGCGTGCTGACCTGCGGCGTGTCGGGCGTGGCGGCGGGGCTCAGGTGCGGGGGGGAGGGGGGGAGGTTTGGCAGTTTGCTGTTGGTGCGGGCAATGGTTCGAGAGCCGGCATGCTATTGACCTGCTTGAGATCCCGCACCTGGCTGGGAGGCGGAGGTGGAGTGCAGCCTCAGCATCACGCCTGCTCACACCCCACCCTCCCGCTCCCTCACCCGCTCCCCTCGGCTGCAGCCACGCGCCCATCTCCCGCAGCAGCGGCAAGGAGCGCTACGTTTTCTTCTCGATGCCCCACATCTCCATCGACGCCAAGGGCCGCATGGGCGCCATCTCGCGCCCCGGCCGCCCAGGAGTGGGCTGCGCCTGCGGCGCGCTGGCCAAGGCGCTGGTGGACATCCAGCGCGACGGCCTGACCAGCAACTGCAAGATCCCGGGAGGTGGGTAGGGTATATGGGTGGGCGGGTGGGCGGGTGGGCGGGGCGCTTGGGACGCCGTTAGTGGCCTGGGGCCTGTCAAAACTGCTGGCTGTGCATGCACTGTGGCGCTTTTGGGGCTGCATGCCAGCTGGCCTGCCCGGCTCCCACTGCCTTTGGCTTCACCCCCCAACCTACCTCCCTGCTCTCCCTCTTGTGCAGTGCACGACGCGCGCGACCCTGAGTACACCATCCTGAAGCAGCGCCTGGCGCGCCGCCTGCGCTACGAGGGCGCCGATGACGACAAGGGTGCGTGCTCAGGGCTGCACTTGTTGGAGTAGGAGCCCAACTTTTGCTGGTGTTGCCAGTCATGCAAGTTGCTAAGCATGGTTCATGCCCATTCTCTCTGCACGCCTGCCCTGCAAAGCCCTCTCACCCCTACCTCCTGACTCCTGCGTGCCTGTTGCAGTCAGGGGCCTGCCGCTGGTGGACATGACTGTTGCGGCCAGATGCACTTCCTGTTCCTCATCATTCCCTGCTGGCTGCTCTCCCTGCCCCATGCAGTCCGGGGCCTGCCGCTGGCGGACATGACGGTTGTGGCTGAGCGCACTTGTTTGTTGCGTATCAATCCCAGCATGCCTGCCTTTGTCTCTTCAACCCACCTTGCAGTCCGGGGCCTGTCGCTGGCGGACATGACTGTGGTGGCTGAGCGCACCATCACTGACGACTTGGAGTACCTCATCTCACAGACCGTGGACCCCAGCAAGGCAGACTATGCAGGTGGGCAGAGGATGTATATCACTGCTTGTCTAGCTGGGCGGTTTGCACTCGTCTGTGTGGGTGCTGTGGGCAGTGCGGGCGAGGCTGCTCGCAGCTATGTATGCAGCCTCCTGTACCCTGCCCTCCCGCCTCCGCACCTGTTGCAGTGGTGACGGGCGTGCAGATCCACAACTGGGGCGCCAAATTTGACGACCCCAGCCCCAATCTCGAGTACGTGGCGCCCACCAGGTGCGGGGCTTTTAGACATGAAAGGAAGGCAATGTTGCAGGCAGCCCCTCCGCCCTGGTTGCATGGCTCAGCGTGTCGCCTGCAGCATGACCCTGCACGAGAGGTTGTGCCATGCTGGAGCCATCTGCTCACCCTCCAAAGCTCTGCCGTTCCCATCAAAGTTTCATCCGAGTTCTACCATCCGCTCCCAACCTGCAGCGTGTACGTGGTGGTGAACGGCGAGAAGACGTACCTGGACCTGCACTCCATGCCGGTGAGCCTGAGCTGTTTGCTTGTTGTTGCTTCTTTTGGAGGTGAGGGGGTAGGCAGCTGTGGGCCTGCACTCCCTGCCGGTGAGCCTAGGGTTGGGCTGGTTGTGTTGGTGTTCCTTGCTTGGGATTTGAGGTTGCCTGCTTGGCAGCTGCTGCGCCTGCTTTTTGAAGAGCGCTGCGCTAGGCTCACCTTGCTGCTCCATCCCGCTGCCCACCCCTCCCCTTTCCTCTGCTCCCCCCGCCGCAGTCGCTGACGCCGCGGCAGGTGCAGATGCTGGCGTCGTTGGGCGGCGGCGGCTACGAGGCGCGCGCCTCGCCCGGCTCGGTGCAGAGCAGCGTGTGCAACAGCGGCGGCTGCGGCACGGTGCGCGAAATCGACCCGATATATATGCAGAACTCGAGGGACGCGTCGCGCCGGGAGCGCGAGCGTGCCGACTGGTGAGAGCTGTGGGATGCTGGTTGGGGAAGCCAGCGCTCTGGCTGGGGTGCTCTGCATGCTGCGGCAGGGCTGGTGCGAGCACTGAGCCGAGTTGGCAGAGACGCAGTTCAAACGGCATCTGTCCGGTCAATCACCTCCACCCACTTCCCTCTAATTCAACCACCTCACCCCCGGTTGCCCCTCCCCCCACCCCTCTGCCACAGCTACGTATCACTGCTGGAGGACGAGGGCCTGCACCCCCAGGTGGCCTGCTCCTGGCCCTCCTGGCAGAGTGGGCTGCGGGCGGGGGCGCCGCACCGCGACGAGCGAGACACGTCCGTGGTCATCGACCACACCTTCGAGTCGGGTGCGCTACTGATATAATGAACAGAGTGTGGCTGGGGCTGGCTTTGGGTGTCCCATGCATGATTGGGTGCACGCGGCTTGGGTGCTGCCACTTCTCTCGATGGACGCATTGCCCCCACAGTTTGGGCCCTCTTCACAGCTCACAGCATGCACCCCATGCTCATGTGCGCTTGGCCCGCTGCCCACTCCAGACAAGGAGCTGGACGCGATGTGGGAGAAACTGCAGGCCAAATATGTGATGCCGCCCAGCAGCTCACTGCCCGCCTACCAGCGCCAGGGCGCCATCCTGGGCGCAGAGAATGGGCCGGCCGGCAGCGGGCATGCGGGCGGCAGCGGGCAGCCGGGCGGCGGCCTCAGCCCCGGCGGCGCCGCAGCACAGGGCGCTCCCACAGAGGGAGTCAGCAACACCTCCGCCCCGGCCAGCCTGAGCACTGCTGTGGCCAGCAGCGGCGCTGCGCCGGAGCAGGCCGTGGCAGGCCAGGCGCCGGCGGCCGCCGGCCCACAGCCCAACACCGGCCTGCTGAGCCGCCTGCTGAGCAAGATGGCGGCCGCAAAGCGGGGTGCGCAGCAGCAGGGCTGGCAGGAGTGAGGCACCCAGGCTCGCTCCAGCAAGACAGGACTTTCTGTGTGCTTGAATAAAGCTCCCTAAGTGGGCGGTGTGGCCGGCTGTACAGTAGGCAATGGGTCCAGGCCATGCCCGCCATGTGATACATTCTTCTCTGCCGCCCTACTCTTCGTTTCAAGTGGCATTTTCTAGTTGCATTTTCCCATTCCCCTCGCAACCCCCTCTACCCCGTTCCAGCCGTCTCTCTTACCAACCTGCCAGTGTCCGGCTGCACGTTGCCTGTTGCGTCACTCACACCCATTCTTCCTTCGCACTGCTGCCTGTTGCCTCGCTGCACTGCTTTCCAGATCTCCGTCGGCGCCTACATTTGGGTGCCGCCCTCAGTTGTCAACTGGGCCCCTGTCAATACGCATTGCGGTCAGTCGATAAACAGAGATTCGGTTGGTGGTGGGAAACGTCCAGGCAGTCAAAGTGGGCCCCTAGTGTACACAAACAGAGGAGAATGCCGTGTGGGCAGCGTTGGCTGCAAACAGCCTTCACGCCTGGGTTGTTGCAGCCAGGCTGGGCAGCAGGGCCACTCATTCAGGCCAGCTCCCGCTCCACCGCCTCCAGCGCCTGCGCCAGGCTGCGCCCCTGGAAGCGCAGCTGCGCCGCCTTCTCCGCCTTGGCGGCCAGCGCCTCGGGCGCGCCCGCCACCTCCGCCACCTGTAGAAGAACGAGAGCACAGCCAGAGGCACAGTAGGGATTGAGCAACGGCAGGAGACTGGCACAGGATGCAGGTAGCCCACGCACAGGCACATGGCGCACAGTTGCTGCTGCCCACCTGCACGGTGTCGGCGCAGTCTGGCCAGGAGGCCACCAACCGCACCTCCACCTCCACGCCCTGCCACAAGGGAGTCGCGTGGGATGCAGTCAGCGTGCATCGGCATCCAAATCCTTGCAAACGGCTTATAAAACAGTGAGTGCTGCAGACCGACCAGCTGCCAACCAGCTGAGTGACCCAGTCAGCCCTCATCCACAGAGCAGCCGCGCCCTCTTACCTGCGCCAAGCGGGCGCGCACGCTGGTGCCGTCTGCCGACTCAGCAACCACCTCGTACCGCCCCTTCGCCTCCTCCACCAGCGCCCGCCTGCAGGTGCCAGAAAGAGGAGCCATGTTTGCGACCAGTAGGCGGGGAGGGAGCCGTGGTTGGGGCCAGCAACCTGCCAGCGACCTGGTGTCTGCGGCTCCTGAGAGGCGACGCATAACAGGCTGCACACCTGAGTGCATGCATTTCTACTCAGCCAACGCAGTTCTAGTGCGCCCAGTACAGCTGTCTTCAAGACCCCAATCTGAAAAGCAGCCTGCTACCCACGTACGCCTGCCCACCTGTGCAGCGCTGCACCCAGGCGCGCCTGCACCTCCCGCACCACATAGTCCAGCGGGCGCCGCCCCTCGCGCGCCGCCTCCACCACATCGCACACCTCCACATCCTCCGGCGTGAGCTGCGCGCTGGACGCTGCGGCAGGGTCGCCAGCAGAGCAATGATCAACGGGCCAAGTCAGTACAGCCGCTGTTTGCTCGCTGCTTCTGCTTGATGCCAGGTTCCTGCCGCCCACTCTCTGCTCATCCTATGACTGCAGCCTCTCCCCTCCCCCACCCCTGAATGCCACCCCAACACCCTTCCCCTCACCTGCCCCGTCCTCAGCCAGGTGCAGCGACAGCTCATGGTCGGCTGTGGCGCAGGGCCCCAGGTCGTCCCCCCGCACCGGCCCCGTGGGGAAGGGCGTGACCAGCTTGAGGTGCACCGCCCCAGGGGCCACGTGCAGCAGCGACAGGCCGCCCAGCAGGGTCAGCGCGGAGGCCACCTCGTCGCACCACTGGGCCGTGCCCAGGAAGCGCGCGTTGGCCTCCACACGCTCGCCCTGCGGATGGAACAAGTTGAAGAGTCCAGGTGGGAATAATGCACATGCGGATACAGAATGGCTGCTACTGCTTGAGTGTGGCGTCACTGCGGCAGCGGCAGCCACCCCGCTGACTGCGATACCGCGTCGTCCAGTTGCTGCATCCTCCACACCTGCGCTGCCGTCTGGCTCTCCAGGTGCCCCAGCTGCGCGCGCAGCGCCTCCGCCTCCTCCCGCTCCGCTGCAATGGCCGCCTCCAGCTCCTCCGCCTCCGCCAGCTGTGGGCAGATAGGTAAATGTGAAGCACGAAAAGGGGAGTCGTTGCTGCATGCAGGAAGCAGCACCGCAGCCAGCAGCCATCACATGGTGCTACAGCTCCCACGGGTTTCAAAACAGCAGCTCCTTGCACAGCCAGCTGGTGGGCAGAAGCGCAGCACACACCTGCGCCGCAATGGCCGCCTCGAGCTCGCGCGCTTCGCTGGTGCAGGCTGCCAGCGCCACCTGGCACTCCTCCTCGCCCGGGCCTGCAGGGGATCAATGTGTTGCAAAGTGCTGAGCCACAGGGCCCACTGCTGAGCGCTATTCTAGATGATCCGCGAACAGCCCAAGGCACGCCATGCCACAGCCCACCACCAGCAGGGCTCCCACCCTCGGGCAGCTGCGGCAGCGGTTGGCCCATGTCCGCCTCGTGCTGCGCCACATCCTGCTGCAGGCGCGCCAGCTCGCCCGCAACTGCTGCACGCTGTCGCTCCAGCCCCTCGTGCGCCGCCGCAATCTGGGGCAGGCGGAAGGGGGCTGGCGGTCAAGAAATGCACAATTGCAACAAGCTGCAGAGCACATGTTACATGCAGCATGCAGCGCACTCATGCCTCATGCTCCCGCACATCTAAACGTAAACCAGCCAATAGCCACTGCCACCCTTCACCAGCCTCCACCCACCTGTGCCACAACTTCAGAGATGGCAGCCTGCGTGCCCTCGTTGGCTGCCTTCAGCTGGCGCAGGTGCGCCACGCTGGCCTCCACCTCCGCCTCAAAGTGCTGCAGCAGCTCGCCCTCGTCGCCGTGTGGCCGCCCATCCAGCAGCTCTGCCGCAGGTGCAGCAAGGGCCACGGCTCAGTGAGGAGCACATGGCGGCAGCGCATGGCGGCAGCGGCAAAGGGCAGCGGGACGGTTTAGCACAAGGATTGCTGCTGCTACCTCCAGCCGTGCATCGCCCGCACCTGCCAGGAACTCGTTCTTGACCTCGTAGTGCAGGAAGGTGTTCTTCAGCGAGGAGAACTGGCGCTTGAGGCGGCGCAGGTCGGCCTCGCCCACGCCCGCCGCCGCCTCGACGGCGGCCTCCTGCACCACGGCCGGCCGCTGGACCGCCGCGTCGCGCAGCAGCTCCAGCGCCCTGCGAGGGTCCAGGAGGGGCGGGCGGGGGTCGCCAGGGCGCGAGACAGCGCACTCGAGCTGCCGCCGGCTGTGACAGCCGGGCTGTCTTCACGCCAGCTGCTCGCACCGCGAAAACGACTCGGCGGTTGGGTGCCGCAGCGCCGCGATCAGCTCGTCCTGCACCTCCTGCAGCGCGGGCCCGCCCAGGGCGTCCAGCTGCCGCAGCGTGGCCGTGGGCTCCGCCATGGCCGCTGAAGTGGGCAGAAGCGTAAGACGAGCAGCAGACTGCAAACGCCCACTGCCCTCCTGAGCCATCCACCTCGCTGCCGCTCCCGCATGCCGCCAGCCGCGCACTCCACAGCAGCACTTTGAAACCCATGCGCTATTTACAGGTGGAATTCAGCAGACATGCAGGACGTGTGGGTGTGGGTGCAGCTGGAGTCAACGCAGAGGAACCAGACAGACAGGGAGGTGGTGAGGGTGGGATGCAGATGCAGAATAGCAGGTCGGCGCCGCTGCCGGCAGGCAGCAGCCCCAGGTGCAATGGGAAGAAGAGCGTGGCTGCGGAGTTGAGATTTAGTAGCCCGAGTTTGAAGGCGGGAGGACAACTGGCGCCCATATATTTCCAACGGCAACGGAGCACGACGCGCGGGGCAAAACATGCATGGGCAGACAAAAGAACTTGCGCAATGCAACGCACCAAAACCCGGGGGCAACCAGGGACGCTGGGCAAAATGGAAGAAACACAGGGCTACTGAGCGGCCAGTGTTGTTGGCGGCATGGCAGCCCACGCTCGGAAGTAATTGTTTTGAGTTTCTTGGGTTGCGTTTTAGGGAGGGGGCACGGGCAGGCAGCACGGCCACCCTCTTAGTCAAGTCAAACAAGCTCACACCATCGCAGCGGGGCGCGGCTCGCCGTCGTTGTTGCCAGTCACGCGGCCGCGCATGCCGGCGTTGGACAGCAGGGAGGGGGTGGGGCCCATGGCCGACAGCTGCAGGCGGGTGGGTCGGGAGGGCGGCAGCAGGCAGGATCAGGAGGCAGGCGGGACGGGCGGTGATGCGCCAAGCGGCGGCCGGGGCCGGCAGTCAGGACGCATTAGCTGACACCTTGCTGCCATCTGCCAAACACGCAGCTGCCTGTCAGCTCACGTTGTCGCCGGTGCGGATTTCGGGGCGGCCGGGCGTCGGGTAGCCGGCGGTGATGTCCAGGGGGTCATGCTCTGCAGGTTGAGGCGATGGCACCAAACACAACACATTGGGCCCTACATCTGCATGCCAATGCAAGCACAGCAGGGCTTTGCTACAGCGGCTGCTGCCCTCACCGGACACGCGGGGGAACATGATCTTGACGTGCTTCTTGTAGAGCTTGGTATAGCTGCGGAGGAGAAAGGGGGTGCGGGGCACGCTGCGGTGATGTGTGCAGCAAGACGGCAGCACAGGCATCAAGCAAGCAACTTGCCACCACTCACGCAACAAAATGCAACATACAGACGCGCAATGCCGAGCAGGGCAGCCCGCACTCACAAGAGGGGCAGGGCCTCCATGCCCCACATGTCCTGAAGAGGAGGGGGAGGCGAGCAGCAGCGCAACGGTGAGGCCGGCAGGGCAGGTGCGGGGAGTTTCCATTCCCTGCCTAAATCTGCTGCCCCGATGTCTGCCAGCGGTTCGCGGCGCCTAGCAGACGCCATCTGCCAGCCATGCCGCCCAGCTGCTGCCCCAGCCACGCAGCCCGCTGCTGCCCCAACCATGCAGCTCAGCTGCTGCCGCAGCAAGGCCGCAACACACCCGCGCACCTCAAACAGGAAGGCCAGGGCGAGGTAGAAGGCGTAGGCGGAGGTGAAGATGCCAAACCAGCCCGCGGCCTGCAGCAGGAGGGGGGCCATCAGCCAGCTCATGCGGCAACCCAGGTTTTGAAGATGCTCGACCAGCCGGAGGGCTGCTTGTGGCACCGGCAGGCATTCTTCCCGTGTGAACAGCAAGCACTTGCTGGCACTCACACCCACCAGGCAACCCTGCCTGCGCTCAGGGCGCGCTCACCTTGCCCACGTCGGTGCGGGTGGTGCCCGCGGACAGCAGGAAGAACATGATGGCCAGCAGCAGGAAGAGCTGCGGGGGAGGAGGGGTGGGGAAGCAACGCAACACAGTGAGTGCATGTGCAACCCACGAGGCAGCGCTCACGCCTCAAAAATGCGGCAGGCAGCATCATGCCATGTCCCTTTGCGAATCACGGAAAACAGCACTCACGAAGGGCAGGGCCAGGTTGATGACGGAAGACACGACCTGCAGTGCAGGTAGGGCCAGAGGGCACGGCGTGAGATAACAGGCGCCAGGCATCGTAGTGGGTTGGCAGAAACACGTGCAGGGCAGGCAGCGGGCAGGGGTTGCGGCACACCATGCGGGCCCCAGCGCAGAGCGGGCCCAGCGCACCATGAAGCCGATGGAGGCCACTCCAAACAGCGCGGTAAGCGCCTCCTGGCCCTTTGGAGCGTCCAGGAAGAAGATGCCTGGAGATGGGAAAGGCGGGCAGTGAAGCTTGGCTTGTGAGTGCTTGCGGCCACAGATCAGACCAGAGGCCGGGAGCGATTGAGGTCGGTGGCTGCACAGTTGCTGATCTCTGCTGTCCAAGCCCCCACCCAGCCACACCTGCTGTCCGAATGACGCCGTACACGCCCACGCTGATCCAGAAGGCACCTGAACAACACGCAAGGGGAGTTGCAGGTGCACGGGTGAGTGAAAAGCTTGCACCTTGCTGGCCTGAGGTGCACAGTGCATAGCTGGCATCATTCAAGGTGACACGTACCGTAGGTGCCGAATGCGGCGCCGCCCAGCGCGTTGCGGCGCAGAATCTCCAGCACAGCGACAATCTGCAGGGGTGGGGAGGCAGGTGGCAGGCAGGGAGGGTTAACCCCCAACGTTGCGAGGAGGAGGCTGCCAAACTCAGCACAACAGGCAGACAATGCCCCTTATCCTGTTCCATCCTTACTGCCAACTCAATGCTGCGCCGGCCAGACAAGCGCACCCCACCCACCAGCATGGTGAGGCCGCCAAAGAAGATGCCCAGCGGGAAGGCGATGAACTGCGCGGGAGGGGGATCACAAGCGGCAGTGGGAAGCAGCGGTGAGGTAAGATCTGGGCAGGGACGGCAGGTGCTGTACAGGCAGCAGCCTTGCGTGTTGTTCATGCGTCCGGCGGGGTTAGGCTGCGCCTGCAGCCCCATGCAACCCCTGCTGACGATAGCCAACTCTTCCAGACCAACAGGTCCTATTTGCAACCCCATCGATTAGAGCTGCCCCCACGCAGAGGGACGCACCTGTGTGGAGGCCTCGGTGATGCCCGCCTGGCTGGTCATGTACAGGCAGGTGGCCAGTGAGAACGCCATGAAGCCCAGCGGGGCTGCAGGCAGGGAGAGACGGTGTGCCGGGTTGGGAGGCGTCGGGGCAGGCAAGCGGGGATCAAGTTGGAAAGCGGTCCCCGGACTGCCGGTGCGGCATGCCCAGGGGAGGCCGCAGGGATGCACGGCGCTGAGGAGTAAGGAGGAGGACAGGTATACCGCAAGCCTCCCCCATACATTGATGCCCGGATTCCCCGTGCGCGGGACCTGCCAGCTCAGCAGCATCCCAGCAAATCGGCAGCCGGGCAGGCACCACGGCGCAGACCCTTGCCTGGGTTGGCAATGTCCAGGGGCACGTAGGCGCGAATGTAGTGGCCGGTGGTCTGTGGGGAGCGGCAGGGCAACGCGGGCGGCGTCAGCGCTCAGTCGTGATTTTTAGGGGGGACGGCACGGCCGAGCGCACAGCGGCGCAGGCAACCGCCCTGCAAAACCAAGCCACTCACGTGCCGCCGCATGAGCTCGGAGATGCGGTCCATGCGGTCAATCATCAGGGTCTGGCAGGAGGGTGAGCAGGGCGGGGAGGGGTGAGAAGTTTAGGAGGCAGGCGCGGGGCTGGATTGGGCGGCGACGGCGGCGGCCGCCGCCGAGGGGAACTTGCTGAGGCGACCCCAAACCCAAACGCCTCCCCAACCTACCAGGCCGTTCTCCAGCCCCTTCCCGTTGCCATTCTCCGCGGAGGTGGGGTTCAGAACGACGGCAGAGGGCTGGCTCTCTGAGGGCGCCGCAGAGTCTGGGCGCACGCCGCCAGCTTTGTAGTCTGTCATCGTGGGGCTGAGAGGTTGCTTGGGGAAGGCCGAGAGTGTGCTCCGAAAGGTTGTGGCGCAAGGTGCGCTCGGTCGCTTGCAAGCAGCTTGGCAGAGCTCAGAACAACTGGTGGCAGCTGATCAAGCGAGAGGGGAGCAAAGATAGGGTGTTTGCTGCGCGGCGCTGAGCTGTAGCATGAGGCGGTCTGCTGATGGTGAGAAGAACCCGCGCAACGGCACTCTGGCTTGAGCAGTTGCTGGTGGCAGGCAGCAGCAGGGCCGAGGAGAGCAGGGGAGGCAGCCGGGGCAAACTGGCAACAGCCTGCCGCCACCCGCCCGCCGCGCCAGATGTCGCTGCAGCCGCCTCCTGCC